>Ga0134126_10001111_pt1 | contig 34143 bp, 25 predicted proteins | sample KB31752_FD_96881 | JGI IMG/M metagenome (GOLD analysis project Ga0134126, IMG submission 96881) | Terrestrial soil microbial communities with excess Nitrogen fertilizer from Kellogg Biological Station, Michigan, USA - KB3-175-2 | ecosystem: Environmental > Terrestrial > Soil > Unclassified ...
ACCAGGCTCCAGAACAACACGGCTCCAAATCCTATGATCACGACAAGGATCAATACGATCAGGCCATACCGCGATTGAATGTGGTTCAGCAAGTCGAGCAGGCTGGTCTTGCTCGCTGCTGCCTGGAGGTTTTCCATGTTTGTGTCGAATCACGTTAGGGTCCTGCCTGACGATGCGGGCCAAGGTCATATTCGATGACGAGCTGTGCCCTTGCGACTCCAGGGTGGCGGTTCGGGCGAGGTTTTGCTAGAGGGGTGGTCGATGTTTTTTCTTGTATATGTGTGAGTTGGTGTTCCGCGGAAATTGACGCGCGAGGTGTTAATGGGTGGTGTGATGACGTCGGAGGAACCGTGGGAGATTGACGTCGGAGGAGCCGCGGGAGGTTGGCGTCTGTTACGGACGGTGTTCGCGAGCGAGGTAGTCCTCGCTTTGCATCTCGATGAGGCGGCTGATGGTGCGTTGGAATTCGAACGCGAGGCGCTCGCCGCGGTAGAGCTCGATGGGAGGGGCGGCGGCGGAGATGATGAGATTGACGTTGCGGTCGTAGAGCTCGTCGACGAGTGCGATGAAGCGGCGGGCTTCGTTTTCGCGTTGTGAATCGAGGATGGGAATGCCTGCGACAATGACGGACTGGTACTCGCGAGCGATCTCGATGTAGTCGTCCTGGCTGCGTGGGCCGGCGCAGACGGCGAAGAAGTTGAACCAGACGGCGCTGCTGTTCTGACGGACGACGGGGATGGGGCGCCCTTCCATCTCGATCGACCCGCCGGAAGCGGTATCGTAGTGAGCGAGCTGCGCAAAAAGAGCTTCGAGTCGTTGTGGTGTGTCAGGCGCGCTGGAGAGCAGGTAGGTGCCGGCCTGTGTGAGTTGACGAAGGCGGTAGTCGGTCGCTCCATCGACGTTGAGGACGTCAACGTTCCGTTCGATGAGGTCGATGGCAGGGAGGAAGCGCTGTCGTTGCAGGCCGGTTTTGTAGAGGTCCCGAGGCGGCACGTTCGAGGTCGCGACTAGGGTTACGCCACGTTTGAACAACCCCTCGAAGAGGCTTCCGAGAATCATGGCATCGGCGATGTCGGTGACAAAAAGCTCGTCGAAACACAGTACTCGGGTGTCATGAGCGATTTGCGCGGCGACCAGATCGAGAGGCGACTCCTTGTTCTGTAGCGCTTTGAGCTCAGCATGGATGTCATGCATGAAACGGTGAAAGTGCCGGCGCCTGGCCTCAGGGAAAGGGAGGCTTTCGAAGAACATATCCATGAGCCAGGTTTTGCCCCGGCCTACGCCGCCCCACAAATACAGTCCGCGCTCCGGTTTCCTCGTCGACCCGCCGATCAGGCCACCGACCCACCGGCGGAAGGTAACTCGGTTGGAAGCGTGCGCGCCGATCAGGCGCCGCCGCACGTCATCGAGTTTGTCGACCGCCGCCTGTTGTGCGGCGTCGGGTTTGAAGCCTCGCTCCGCGAGGCGACGCGTGTAGACATCGCGAAGGCTGGCAGCTGCAGCAGCGCTGGCGTGCGCATCAGCCGCGTTCGTGCCGCCAATGGCAGCGCTCGCAGCTCTCACTGTTGGATGCTCGCTTCCTCCATTGCTTGCAGGCTCGTCCACGTGGCGCTCGCTGAGGTCAGCTCGTCAAATCCGGCAGGTCGCGGAAATGCTCGAGCGCCTCAGGATTGGCGAGCGCGTCCATATTCTTGACCGGCAATCCATGAACGACATTGCGTACCGCGAGCTCGGTGAGTTTCCCCGACAGCGTACGGGGGAGGTCGGGAACGGCGATGATTTTAGCGGGCACGTGCCGGGGTGTCGTGTTTGTCCGGATGGTGTCGCGGATCTTCTTGCGCAGGGGCTCATCGAGAGCAACACCAGGCTTGAGGCGCACGAACATTACGACGCGCACATCACCCTGCCAATCGTGCCCGATTGCCAGGGATTCCACGACCTCTGCCAGTAGCTCGACGGCTGAGTAGATCTCAGCCGTGCCGATGCGAACGCCGCCCGGGTTCAACACGGCGTCCGAGCGGCCATAGATCACGAGTCCATCATGTTCGGTAATGGCTGCGTAGTCGCCGTGGTGCCAGACTCCAGGGAACCGCTCGAAGTATGCCGCGTGGTATTTGCGACCATCCGGGTCATTCCAGAATCCGACCGGCATTGAGGGAAACGGAGCCGTACAGACCAGTTCGCCTCGCGCGCCACGCACCGGCTTGCCTTCGTCGTTGAAGATATCCACGCTCATGCCGAGCCCGCGGCATTGGATCTCGCCGCGATAGACCGGTCGTATCGGACATCCGAGGGAGAAGCACGACACGATGTCGGTGCCGCCTGAGATCGAGGCGAGCAATACATCGGACTTGATCGACTGGTAAACGTAGTCAAATCCCTCCGGCAGCAATGGCGAGCCGGTTGACAGGATCGTTCGTAGCGCGCTCAGGTCGGCAGATGTGGCCGGAACGAATTCGCTTTTCTCCATGGCCGCGATGTATTTGGCGCTCGTCCCGAAAATAGTGATGCGCTCTTGCTCGGCCATCCGCCACAGGACATCCGGGCGGGGATGGAACGGACTGCCGTCGTAGAGGACGAGTGTCGCTCCGGTGGCGAGCCCGCTGGTAAGCCAGTTCCACATCATCCAACCGCAGGTGGTGAAGTAGAACAGCACATCGCTGCGCTTCACGTCGGTGTGGAGGAGGTGTTCCTTTAAATGTTGGAGCAATGTTCCACCGGCTCCGTGCACGATGCACTTGGGGACGCCGGTGGTACCGGAGGAATACAGGATGTAAATTGGATGGTTGAACGGCAAGGAGGCAAACTTCAGCGGCCGGCCGGCCACCCCGAAGTCATTCCAGTGCACGGCCTTGGAAGAGGCCGGTCCAAGTCGCTCGAGGTCCGGCTTGGCGTCACCGCTCACGTATGGAACCACCACCACCCGCTCGACCGACGGAAGCTGCTTCAGTACCTCCGCCATCGCCGCCAGCGAATCCAACGTCTTGCCAGCGTAAAAGTAACCATCGGCCGTGATCAATACCTTCGGCGCGATCTGCCCGAAGCGATCCACCACTGCGTGGACGCCGAAGTCGGGCGAACAGGAGGACCACGTCGCGCCAATGCTGGTCACCGCCAGCATGGCGATCATGGTCTCTGGAAGGTTCGGCATGAAGGCCGCCACGCGATCGCCGGCGACGACGCCAGCGCTCGCAAGGCCGTCCGTAATGCGCGCGACGAGCTCTCGTAATTCCTTGTAGGAAATCACTCGCCGCGTACCGCGCTCATTGCGGAATACCAGCGCCGGCTGGTCATCCGTGTAGCGCAGCAGGTTCTCGGCAAAGTTCAATCGGGAGTCGGCGAAGAATCGCGCGCCCGGCATTGTCGAGTTGGGTTGCCCGGTGGCGTCGGCCCCGGCGGCATCGACCCCAGTGGCGTCGACCCCGCTGGCGTCGACAATAACGGGCCCGGCCCCCCAGGTCACTTGCGCGCCGGCGAAGCGAGCGACTTCGTGCCAGAACCCGGCCGGCTCTTGCAGCGACCAGGCGTACAGCTGGTCATAGTCGCGCAGTTGCAGGCCCTTGCGCGCATTCAAGCCTGCAATGAAACGAGTCAGGTTGGCATCGGCCAGGCGGGCCGACGATGGGCGCCAGATTTCCGACATGACAAGAGATCCCGCAGCAGACTTACAGCGACTGATAGTTCGGCCCGGAGCCGCCCTCGGGTGTCGTCCAGTTGATGATCTCGTAAGGATCCTTGATGTCGCAGGCCTTGCAGTGGACGCAGTTGGCTGCGTTGATCTGCAGGCGTTTGCCTCCCTGTGGATCCTCTACGATCTCGTAGACGTTTGCCGGGCAAAAGCGCTGGCAGGGGTTGCCGAACTCCTTCGCGCAGCGGTCGATACAGACATTCGTATCGAGCACCTTGAGGTGGGCCGGCTGATTTTCATCATGCGTGGTCGATGCGAAGAAGACCGACGCCAGGCGATCGCGAGGCGGTAGCGTGCGGTCCACCCACTCGCGATTCACTTCCGGAGTGTCGGCGAGATACTTCAGGCGTGCAAAGTCGGGTGTCCGGCTCTTGAGCGTCCATGGCGTACGACCGCCGGTGACGACCTCGAGTGCCGCGTTGGCCAGGCCAAACCACAAGCCGCGTTTGAAGGCGGGTTTGAAGTTACGAACTGTCTTGAGCTCCTGGCCACCGGGGGAGGCGCGCCAACGGGCATCGAAGCCCTCCGCAGAGCCAGCCTCGACCAGGTTCTCCGCCGCCACCATGCCGGAGCGGATGGCCTGATGGATTCCTTTAATTTTCGGCAGGTTCACGCCGCCGGCGGAATCGCCGATGAGCATCGCACCCGGCATCTCGAGGCGCGGAATGGACTGCCAGCCACCGGAGGCGATGGTGCGGGCGCCCGCGGCGACGATCTCGCCGCCCTGCAGAAATGCCTTCACGCTCGGATGATGTTTGAATTGCTGGAAGGCTTCGAACGGCGACAGGCGCGGATCTTCGTAGTCGAGTCCGACGACGAAGCCGACGTAGACGCGATTGTCGTCCAGGTGATAGATGAAGCTGCCGCCGTAGGTGCGCGAGTCCAGCGGCCAGCCGAGCGAATGTTGGATCAGGCCCGGCTCGACCCGGCCTTCCGGCAGTTGCCACAGCTCCTTGAGCCCGAGGCAGTAGGTCTGGGGGGAGGACTGTGCATCCAGGCCGTAACGGCGGATGAGTTTCTTGGCGATGCTGCCGCGGGCGCCTTCGGCGATCACCGTCGTGCGCGCGCGGATTTCCGGGCCCGGCGTGTAGTTGGGGCCGGGAGTTCCGTCCTTTTCCACGCCCATGTCTCCGAGCCGCACGCCCGCCACCGATTCATCGGCATTGAACAGCGGCTCGGCGGCCGCGAAGCCTGGGAAAATGTCGACCCCGAGGGCTTCGGCTTTCTGTGCCAGCCACGCAGTCAGTTGTCCCAGGGAGATGATGAAGTTGCCCCGGTTGTGTTGCTGCGGCGGCAGCGGCAAGGGCACGCTGCCGGTGCGGGTCAGATAGCGTAATTCGTCGCGTTTGGCAGGTACGCAGATCGCCGGCGGTGTCTGCCGCCATTCGGGCAACAGCGCATCGAGCGGTCCCGGCTCCATGACCGCGCCGGAAAGCGCATGCGCGCCCACCGCCGAGGCTTTCTCGAGCACGCAGATGTTGGTTTCGGGCTTGAGCTGTTTGAGGCGAATGGCGCAGGCGAGCCCGGCCGGCCCCCCGCCCACGATCGCGACGTCGTACTCCATGACATCGCGCTCGACCGCATTGCTATCGACCGCAGCGCTGCTCACAGTGTGCTTGCCCTCGGTATTACTTCGGCTGCATGCGGATCGCGCCATCGAGGCGGATCGTCTCGCCGTTCAACATCGGGATCTCGAAGATCGCACCGACCAGCTGCGCAAACTCCGCCGGTTGGCCGAGGCGCGATGGAAACGGAATCTGGCTTGCCAGCGAGGCCTGCACGTCCGGCGGCATCCCATCCACCATGGGAGTGTGAAAGATGCCCGGTGCGATCGACACACAGCGTATGCCGAACCGCGCCAGCTCGCGTGCGAGCGGCAACGTCATCCCGGCAAGCCCCGCCTTCGTGGCGGAATAGGCCGCTTGCCCGATCTGGCCTTCGAAAGCTGCGACCGAGGAGGTGTGCACCAACAGGCCGCGCTCGCCGTCGGCGTTCGGCGTGTTGTGCTGCATGATGTTGGCTGCTGCCTTGTCGCACAGGAAGGAGCCGATCAGATTGATGTGCACGACCTTGGCAAAGAAGTCCCCAGCCATCGGTCCGCTCTTGCCGAGTACCCGGCCTGCGCCGACCACGCCGGCGCAATTCACCAGCAGATTGAGCCCGTCCATGTGATCGTGAGCGCTCTCCATTGCGGCGTTAACTTCCGCCTCCGAGGTGACGTCGCATCGGACGAAGCCGGCGCTCGCGCCGAGAGCCGTCGCGGCCGCGCGTCCAGGTCCCTCCTGCACATCCAGAATGGTGACCTTGCCGCCTTGCGCCACGATGTGCTGAGCCACTGCATTGCCCAGACCAGAGGCTCCACCCGTGACGACCGCGCGCGCTTCTCGAATCTTCATTGCTCCCCCCGCAAACCCGTTACCCTATCATGTCCCTGCCGCGTTCGCGGCAGCGTCAAATCATTTCCACAGCTACCGCGACCGCCTCGCCACCGCCGATGCACAGCGATGCGATCCCCCGTTTTCCGCCCCGGCGCTGCAGCGCGTGGAGGAGAGTGGTCAGGATGCGTGCGCCGGTCGCCCCGATGGGGTGGCCCAGGGCGCAGGCGCCGCCGTTTACATTGACGCGGGCATGATCGATATCGAGGTCATGCATCGCCGCCATTGGCACTACCGCGAATGCCTCGTTGATCTCGTACAGATCCACGTCGCTCGACCGCCAACCCAGCTTCTCCAGCGTTTTCTTGATCGCGCCCACGGGGGCGGTCGTAAACCACTCCGGCTCCTGCGCGTGGCTGGAGTAAGCGAGGATCCGGGCGAGAGGCTTCAGACCGCGCGCCTGCGCTGCTGCTGCGCTGGTTAGTACCAGTGCCGCGGCGCCGTCCGAGATGGACGATGAGCTTGCAGCCGTTACCGTACCATCCTTGTTGAATGCCGGCTTGAGTGTCGGGATTTTTTCAATATTGCACGTCCCGGGTGTTTCATCACGCGGAACTACCGTTTCCCCTTTGCGCGATCTGGCGGTTACTGGAGCGACTTCGGCATCAAACTCGCCGCTCTCGAGTGCCTGCATCGCGCGGCGCACCGACTCCGCAGCAAAGGCATCCTGGGCGGCACGGCTGAAGTTGTATTTGGCGGCCGTGGTGTCGCCGAAGCACCCCATGGACTTGCCGTCGAACGGGCTCTGCAGTCCGTCATACATCATGTGGTCGAAGATCTCGCCGTGGCCCATGCGATAGCCGCCACGTGCCTTCAACAAGAGATAGGGAGCATTGGTCATGGACTCGAGGCCGCCAGCAACCACGATCTGTGCCTCGCCGGCACGGATCTGGTCGGCCGCCATCATGACCGCCTTCAGGCCGGAGCCGCACATCTTGTTGATGGTCGTGGCCGGAACGCTCGCCGGTACGCCGGCTCCGAGTGCAGCCTGCCGCGCGGGCGCCTGGCCGAGGCCGGCCGGCAGCACGCATCCCATGATGGTTTCCTGAATGTCGCTGCCTTTCAGCCCGGAGCTTTCGATCGCTGCCTTGATCGCCGCGGTGCCCAGCTGTGTGGCGCTCAATGGGGTGAGGGCACCCTGGAAGGCGCCAATAGGAGTGCGCTTGGCGGAGACGATGACGACATCATTTGACATGTTTGCTGATCCTCTTCAATGGGGTGCCCGGCGACTCGCGCCGTGGCCTGGCGCGAACCCGCCGGCCGGCCGCAGTCTGGGTGGCGGCAGTGCCGGTGCGCGGGCGGAGCCCGTTTTCGAATATGGTGACAAAGGCCTCGGCGATTTCAGCGCCGGTCATGGACTGATTTTCCCGGTACCAATGGGCGATCCAGTTGAGCGCGCCCGTGAGCGCAAAGGCCGTCATCTTCGGGTCGCAAGGCTGAATCGAGCCGTCCTGGATGCCTTCACGGATGAGGCGGCGGATACCCTGATCGATCTCCGATTTGAGCGCTTTGACGTGGCTGCTCATGTCGGGCGAGAGGTCCTGTTCCTCCGGGCGCACCATGCACCAGCCGAAGCCGGAGGCGATGGCCTCGCCATAGTGTCGCAGCACCGCGTTCAGGCGCTCGCGTGCCGACATCTGGGACTGCTTCACTTCGCGGAACCCCGCCCGGATCAGTTCCACGCCGGCCACGAAGCATTCGAACAGGAGTTGCTCCTTGCTCGTGACGTAGTAGTAGACAGTGGGTTTGGTTACATCGAGCGCAGCGGCGATGTCATCCAACGAGGTGTTGTGATAACCCTTGTGGTTGAATGCGTGCGCGGCGGCCCGGATCACGGCCTCGCGCTTTACTGCGCGTTCACGCACCCGCTCGCGGTTCGCGCGCCAGGGGGATGCGGGCGGTGCGCTGCTTTTGCGCTCGGCGGCAGAACTCGTTCGGCGGTTGGCCATCGGGTACTCGATGCTCGTGACTGCGGCACTGGGACGGTGCTGATTATAGCTGCTGGGAGGCCCGTCGCGTGACGGAATACATGCCCCCGGAGCGTGCCCATGGGCGCGGATTGACCACGCGAGGTCGCTTCCACCATACTAGCCGGTAACCCATCTTACTGGTGCGTAAAGTACGCCCCTTCAAGAGGTGCACCGCGCCTCAAGCGAGAGCTCCCATGAATGCCGGCCTTCAGAACAGCGCCGCCCTAGAGCAGCTTCCCGCCAAGCCGCCGCTGCGCTTCGTTTCTGCTGCTTCCCTCTTCGACGGGCACGATGCCGCCATCAACATGATCCGTCGCCTGCTGCAGGCGCACGGCGCGGAGGTGGTCCATCTCGGCCATAACCGTAGCGTGGCGGACATCGTGCGGGCCGCTATCCAGGAGGACGCGGACGCCATTGCCGTAAGTTCCTACCAGGGCGGGCATAACGAGTACTTCGCCTACATGGTGGACATGCTCCGGGAACGTGGCTATGAGCATATTCGGGTGATCGTCGGGGGCGGCGGCACCATTTCCCCCGAGGAGATCGAGGCTCTGGAGCGTCGCGGGGTGGAGAAGATCTACACCCCCGAGGACGGGCGGCGGCTCGGCTTGAACGGAATGATTGACGATGTCTTCACCCGTTTGGGCCAGGTGTCACGACCGAAATATGAGCTCCGGCCCCTCAATGCACGCGACCACGGTCATATCGCTCGCGCGATTTCGGTACTCGAGGGCGCTGACGACGCTGGCAATGCTGCCGACCAGATCCGGCGCTCGCTTTCCCGGGCGCGCCACAAGGCGCCGGTCATCGGCATAACAGGTACCGGTGGGGCGGGTAAGTCGAGTCTTACCGATGAGCTGCTGGCTCGCCTGGTGCGCTCCTTCCCGGACCTGCAGGTTGCTGTAGTCGCGATGGATCCCACTCGTCGCCGCAGCGGCGGTGCATTGCTCGGTGATCGTATTCGCATGAACAGCCTGTCCTGCGACTCGATCTTCATGCGCTCGCTGGCGACCCGCCGCCAGAATCTGGCCACGTCCGCGGTGTTGAAGGACGTCATCGAGTTGTATAAGGCCTCTGGTTTCGATCTTGTCATTGTCGAGACAGCAGGTATCGGGCAGTCCGATACCGAGATCGTCGATCTGGTGGACCTGTCGCTGTATGTCATGACGAGCGAGTACGGTGCGGCCAGTCAGCTCGAGAAGATCGACATGCTCGACTACGCTGACCTCATCGTGCTCAACAAGAGCGAAAAGCGCGGCGCCGAAGACAGTCTGCGCGATGTGCGCAAGCAATGGCGCCGCAATCATCCTGACAGCGCAAAGCTCGCTGACACCGATGTCCCGGTATTTCCGACGATTGCCAGCCGGTTCAACGATCCGGGCGTGAACCGTCTGTTTGCCGCAATCTGCAAACGCCTGAAAGAAAAGACGATCGGAGCCGCATCGTGGGAGGTGGCCGATGTCGGCCCGACTGAGCTGACCAGGCGTGAGCCGCTGATCCCCGGGTCGCGGACTCGTTATCTGGCGGAGATTGCGCTGCACGGGCGCGGGCTGCACGGACAGATCGAGCAACAGGTGGAAGCCGCGCGACGCGCCTTCGGCCTGTTCGAAGCTCTGAAAGCGCTGCGTGACGCGCACCTGCCAGGCGAGCTCGAGCGCTTCCCGGAAGCGGCGTTGCAAGATGCTGCCGTCGATGCCACCAAGCGAGAGCTGCGTGCCGCCTATAACAAGGCGCTCGACGCAATGGGACCCGACGCGGTCGGCGAGCTGAAAGCATGGCCGGCGCGCTCGCGTTCCGCGACGGATGAAACGTATTCCTACAAGGTCCGGGACCGTATGGTCACTGGCGAGAACTACACCGAGAGCCTCGCCCGGCAGCGGATACCAAAACTCGCTGTGCCGAAGTTTCGCGACTGGGGTGAGATCCTGCATTTCATCCTGACGGAGAATCTTCCGGGGGCCTACCCCTACACCGGTGGTGTCTACCCGTACCGGCGCGAGGAAGAGGATCCCACGCGCATGTTCGCTGGCGAGGGCGCTCCGGAAAGGACCAACCGCCGGTTTCACTATCTCTCCGGTGGTCACGGCGCCGCGCGTTTGTCGACGGCATTCGATTCGACGACGCTCTACGGTGAGGACCCCGATACGCGTCCGGATGTCTACGGACGCACAGGCAACTCGGGTGTTTCCATCGCCACACTCGATGACATGAAGAAGCTGTATTCGGGCTTCGACCTCTGTCTACCCTCGACCTCGGTGTCCATGACTATCAATGGTCCGGCGCCCATGTTGCTGGCGATGTTCATGAATACCGCCATCGATCAGCGGGCCGAGCGCTATCTGAAGGCCGACGGCCGCTGGGGCGAGGCCGAGAAGAAAATCGAGGCGCTGCATCGGGCGGCGGCCGAGCGCGGCAGCGCGCCTCCAACCTACAAGGGAGAGTTGCCAAACGGACACGACGGCACCGGGCTCGCTCTGTTGGGTGTGACCGCCGACCAGCTTCTGGACCCTCAAACGTACGCCCGCATCAAGGCCGAGGCGCTGCAGGCTGTGCGGGGCACTGTGCAAGCTGACATCCTGAAGGAGGATCAGGCGCAGAACACCTGTATCTTCTCCACCGAGTTCGCGCTGCGCATGATGGGTGATGTGCAGCAGTACTTCATCGATCAGAAGGTACGGAATTTCTACTCCGTCTCCATCTCCGGTTATCACATCGCTGAAGCGGGCGCGAATCCTATCTCACAGCTGGCCTTCACGCTCGCCAACGGCTTTACGATCGTGGAGTACTACCTCGCCCGCGGCATGAAGATCGACGACTTCGCGCCTAACCTGTCGTTCTTCTTCTCCAACGGCATGGACCCTGAGTATGCGGTGATCGGCCGTGTGGCGCGGCGCATCTGGGCGCGCGCCATGCGCGACCTGTACCGCGCCGGCCCGCGCAGCCAGATGTTGAAATATCACATCCAGACTTCCGGCCGCAGCCTGCACGCGCGCGAGATTTCCTTCAACGACATCCGCACCACGCTGCAGGCGCTGTATGCGCTGTTCGACAATTGCAACAGCCTCCATACCAACGCTTACGACGAGGCGCTGACGACACCGACGGAGGAGAGCGTGCGGCGCGCCGTTGCCATCCAACTCATCATCAACCGCGAGTTGGGGCTCAACAAGAACCAGAATCCGTGGCAGGGCTCGTTTGCCATCGAATATCTCACCGATCTGGTCGAGGAGGCGGTGTACAAAGAGTTCGAATCGCTTGCGGAACGCGGCGGCGTTCTGGGCGCCATGGAGACCATGTATCAACGCGGCAAGATTCAGGAGGAGTCGCTCTATTACGAGACGCGCAAGCACGATGGCAGCCTGCCGATCGTGGGTGTCAATACATTCCTGTCACAGTCGGATGCGAGCGCCGAGCACAAAGGGGCCGAGCTCATCCGCTCAACCGAGCAGGAAAAGCAGGACCAGGTAGCCTCAGTGCGCGCCTTTCAGGCGCGGAATACCGCCACCACCACGGCCGCGCTGCTCAAGTTACAACAGGTTGCGGCGAGCGGCGGCAACGTGTTTGCCGAGCTCATGGAAAGCGTCAAGGTCTGCTCACTGGGGCAGATCTCGCATGCTCTGTATGAGGTTGGGGGGCAGTATCGTCGGAACATGTGAGGTCCGGCTCCCCCAGATCGCTCAGAATCGCAGCTCGCGCGCGGTCGCGAAGATCCAGCGCCGCATCCTCGACGAGCCCGGCCTGGGGCGGCTCGATGGGAGCCAGGATCCGCACCTCGATGCGTCCGGGGCGCGGGAGCCCGCCGTTCGGCGATAGCGCGACGCGTGTGCCTCTGACGGTCGCAGGCACGATCGGACATCCCGCGCGCAGCGCCGTGGTGAAGGCGCCTGTATGAAACTTCAGCAATCCGGGTGTGCGGGTGAAAGTCCCCTCGGGAAAAAACGCCAGGGAATTCCCGTTGATCGCATCTCGGAGGACTTTGCGGGCGTCCGTGGCGCCGCGATGGCGATTGAAGCGCTCCACGAAATGCGAGCCCAGGCGCCGGAGCAGCAGACCCGCCAGGGGCACATCGTTCATCTCTCGTTTGATGACGAAGGCGAATTGCGCGGGTAGGACGGCCGTGAAGACGATGCCATCCAGATAACTTGCGTGGTTGGAAACCACTACGCATTGCCCCTGCGGTAGTTGCTCCGCGCCCTTTATTGAGAGCCTCATTCCGGCGAGCACGAAGAAAAGCCGGGACATGGCGCGCGCTATGGAACGGCGCCTGTGCATGCCGGGAACCACGAGCACGAGCACCAGTGCACACAGTCCTAAGACCAGGAACAGTAAGGTCGCATAAATTCCGTAGAGCAACCGGAAGGACATCCCCACGAGGGAGTCATTTTTTTGCGGTGAATTTTGTGAAGGCTCTGCTGTCATGCGTGCAGATATCGACCAAGGTGGGTCCTAAGGGATGTGAACTGGTTCTCTTTATGTTAATGCCGGGAGCTGGATGTGAAGACAATCACGCCGGTACCTTGGCCGTGCTCACCATACTGGCGTGGCTAGTTTATCGAGAGTATGGGGCTCGTGTGGTATAGCGCGCCGGTCGGTGCGCACGGGCTTCCAGTGAGACGGGCTTTGTCCAACCAGGCTGCCGCAATTTCAATGACGCCCAACGCCGACTCAGTAGATCCGGCGGTGTCACGCTTTCTCGATGCCGTGTGGATGGAGCGTGGGCTGTCATCTAACACGCTCGCGGCCTACAGGGCCGATCTGACCGCGCTCGTGCGCTGGTTGACGGAGCGTCAGACGCCGATCATGCGCACCACGCGCGTGGATCTTCAGGATTTCATCGCCTATCGCGTTCACGCGGGGGCAAGGCCGCGCTCCACGGCGCGCCAGCTTTCCAGCTTCAGGCGTTTTTTCCGCTATCTCATGCGCGAAGGTGCGATCCGTGAGGATCCCACAGCGCAAATCGCGATGCCCAAGATCGGGCGCTCGCTGCCGAAGTCGCTGACGGAGGAGGAAGTCGAGTCCCTGCTCGGCGCCCCCGTGGTGAGCGATCCGCTCGGTAACCGCGATCGCACCATGCTGGAAGTACTGTATGCCACCGGGCTGCGTGTTTCGGAGCTGGTGAACCTCCGCCACGGCCAGGTGAATACGACTCAAGGCGTGATTCGTATCCTCGGCAAGGGTAATCGCGAGCGACTGATTCCGCTGGGCGAGGAAGCCATGCGCTGGTTGAAGGACTTCGGGCAGGGCTCGCGTAGCGAGATTCTGCTCGAGCGCCAGACCGACTATTTGTTCCCGACACGCCGCGGCGATCGGATGACGCGCCAGGCCTTCTGGCACATCATCAAGCGCTACGCCCGCAAGTCCGGGATCACTAAGGAACTCTCGCCGCATACACTGCGACATGCATTTGCCACGCACCTGTTGAACCATGGTGCCGATCTGCGTGTCGTACAGATGCTGCTCGGACACAGTGATCTCTCGACCACGCAGATCTACACGCATGTGGCACGGGAGCGCTTGAAAGAGATGCATACGGCGCATCATCCTCGCGGGTGATGTCGGTGGCCGCGGACGCTGTGTCGCGTGCCTGGCTTGAGCTACACTGTCTTCGTGCCCTCTAAATTATCCATACTGCTGTTAGGGTTGCTCAGTGCGCTGCCATTTATCGTGCAGGCGCAACCGGCTAACGTCGATCCCCGTATCGAGATCGCCAAACGGATTCCGGGTGTCAAACCGGAAGAATTGCGGGCGACGCCGATTCCGAACATCTACGAGATGACCCGAGGCTCGGAAATCGCCTATGTGACGACCGATGGCAAGTACGCCATCAGCGGCGATATGTTCGATATCGCCAAGAATGACGATCTCACGGAGGCGCATCGGCGCGATCTGCGCGCTAAGGAAATCGCCGCCATCCCTGAGGGCGACATGCTGGTCTTCGCGCCGAAGGATCCGAAGTACACCGTCACTGTGTTCACTGACGTGGACTGCGCCTATTGTCGCCAGCTTCACAGCCAGATCGGAGAGTACAACCGGCTCGGTATCCGGGTTCGGTACATCTTCTACCCCCGCACCGGCCCGAACACCGACTCGTGGACAAAGGCGGAAGAGGTCTGGTGCTCACCGAACCGTAACGATGCGCTCACGCGCGCCAAGCTCGGCCAGGCGCTCACCACCAAGCCGTGCGCCAAAAACCCCGTAGCACGGACCTACGCCTTGGGGCAGGGTTTCGGACTCCAGGGCACGCCGGCGATCGTGATGGCGGACGGCGAGCTGATCGGGGGCTATGTGCCTCCTGGCGAGCTCCTGCAGACGCTCAAGAAGTCGCAGCGACAGTGACCCTCCGGCCGACGGCTGTCGCACCCTGCACGCTCGACAGCGTAATGTCCGCTGAAATTGCCGCTGAAGCGCCGTAGGCGCTCCCCCGCAAGCCCTGCCAGCAAAAACCACGCTTTTTGCTGGCGTCCGACGAAGTAATGTCCGCTGAAATTGCCGCTGAAGCGCCGTAGGCGCCCCCGCAAGCCCAGCCAGCAAAAACCACGCTTTTTGCTGGCGTCTGACGAAGTAATGTCCGCTGAAATTGCCATGGGCAATTTCAGCCCATCAACTCATCGCTCCAGCAGCTTGAGCTTGTCCGGCTTACCTTCCCATTCCTTAGCGTCCGCCGGCGGATCCTTCTTCTCGGTGATCACTGGCCAGTCCTTCGCCAGCTCCGCGTTGAGCTGCTTGAAATGCTCCTGACCGGGCGGCAGCTCCTCTTCGGAGAAAATCGCCTCGACCGGGCACTCCGGCTCGCACAAGGTGCAGTCGATGCACTCATCGGGATCAATGGTGAGGAAGTTCGGACCCTCGTGGAAGCAATCGACCGGGCAGACCTCCACGCAGTCCATGTATTTGCACTTGATGCAGTTTTCGGTGACGACAAAAGTCATTCGTTTTCCTAAGAAGTAGCAATCCGTCCGCACAGACCCGAGGTAGCGGACGGATCGCGAATTGTGCCACGACCCGCCATCAGGGGCGAATTCACTGAGCCGCTGCCTCGAGCGGCATTATCGGGAAAGGCGGCGGTCGACTTCTGCGAAGTGGTGGGGCTCCACCCCCGCGGTCCGATCCTCGAGATAGCGCCGCAGGGTGTATTCGGTGCTCGGGAAGGCGATGTCGTGCCAGGGGATGTCTTCCGGTCGGAACAGGTCGGCCTCCAGACTTTCCGTACCCGCTCCGTACTCCGGTGCGTGCAGGATGGCGCGGAAGAACACGTGTACCTGCTGTGCGTGTAGCACGTGCACAACCGTAAGCAGGGACCCGACCTCGACCTCAGCGAGTGCCTCCTCCCTCGTTTCTCGGGCGGCAGCCTGCTGCAGGGTCTCACCGTTTTCCATGAACCCGGCGGGAACGGTCCAAAAGCCCCGGCGCGGCTCGATGCCGCGACGGCACAGAAGAATCCGTCCGTCGTGCTCGGGAACGCAGCCCACGACCAGGCGCGGATTCTGATAGTGAATGGTTCCGCACGCGTCGCAGACGTGGCGGGCGATGTTGTCGCCAGGGGGGATGCGCAGCTCGACTTTCGAGCCACATTGATTGCAGAAGTTCATGAGGTCCTAACGATACGGGCGCGGGCGGCGGTTGTCGATTCAGAGGAGCGTTTCCCAGAGCTTCCAGAAGCCTTCGCGCAGGCGCTCGAGGGTGGAGCGCCGGCGCCATTGCGCCAGATCGATCGGCTGCGCGTGGCGCAGGTCCTCGTTGAAATCGGTGGTGAGCTTTTCGCCGGTTTCCTTGCCCAGCACCACCGCGTCCAGCTCGTCGTTGAACAGCACACTGCGATGGTCAAAGTTGGATGAGCCGACGATCGACCAGACCTTGTCGACCACCATGGTCTTCGAGTGCAGTATGCCGTCGTTACGCTCGTAGACCTTCACACCCGCACGCAGCAGTTCCCCGTAGTGGGAGTGTTGTACCGCCAGCGCGGGGCTCGAGTCGCTGCGCGCCGGGAGCAGCAATCGGACATCGACTCCACGACGAGCCGCGGCGATCAGGCCCTCCTTCTCCTGGTGCGTGGGCACGAAGTACGCACCGGTAATCCAGATACTGTTTTCGGCATTGCGAATCGCAGAGATTACCGTGACATAGTAACGGCGTTTGAGTTTCGACGGGCTGCTGCCGAGGATGCGGACCACCTCATCGCCGACAGCCTGAGCGGGCGGATCCGGGTCGATGTCGCCTTCGAGCGCGGTGTCCTGCTGCTCGTGCCAGTGCTCTCTGAAGAGTTTCTCGAGCTCCGCAACTACCGGCCCGCTGATCTGAATGTCGGTGTCGTGCCAGACGTCCGGGCCGGACTGCGCGGGTCTATCGGGTTTGCTGTAGCCGACTGACGGCGCGCTTTCGTAGGTCGAGCTGAGGTTGACTCCACCCAGGATCGCCACCGTGCCGTCCGCTATCAGCAGTTTGCGGTGGTCGCGCGAGTTGAGTGCGTAGTGGTGCTTCCACGGGCTGGGAGGGTTGAATTCGACGACCTGTACGCCAGCCGCCCGCAGTTTGTCGAAGAACGCGGAGTCGGTGTCGATGGAGCCGATGCCGTCGTAGATGATGCGAATGTGAACGCCCGCCTGGCTTTGGCGCACCAGCAGATCGCTCAAGGTGTCCCCGTCGCAGGTCACATCCTCGAAGATGTAGTACTCCAGGTAGACATAACTCTTGGCCGCACGGATGGCGGCGAACATCGCGGGGAAGGTTTCCGCGCCGTCGCGCAGGATGCGCACCTGGTTGCCGGTGAAGAGCGGGCTTTCCGCAACCACCTGCTCCACCGCCAGGTGGCGTTCGAGCGCGCCCGCGTCCGGCCACTGCGTGGCAAGGCGTCCGAGCACGGCCTTCGACTGCCTGGCTGAGAGCGGCCCGCGCGTGCCGAAGACCTTGATCTGTGATCCCGCTGAGGCCTTGACGAGGTCCGCCTCGTCGATCACAGGCACGTGCGCGCAGGCGCCCAGCGCCAGGGCCAGACAGAGCGTCAGCGCGGCTAGGACCGTCCTGAGACCGGGATGCAGTGTCCTCATGAGTAGGGTTACCGGTTTATGACTGTCGTGCGACCGACTTGCTAACGGGTCCGCCTTATACTCGTCAGCGGTGAAGATACAACAATTGCGTTTTCTCGCGGCCCCGTATCATTGTGCCGGCGAGCCATCCGCTGGCCGCGATCAGCAAGCCCACGCTCGCCGATCTGGCGGCCTTTCCGATCGTGACTTACGTGTTTAGTTTCGCCGGTCCTTCTTCCTTGCACGAAGCCTTCGCGAAAGCGGGTCTCGTGGCGAACGTCGCGCTCACTGCGCGCGATGCGGATGTCATCAAGACGTATGTGCGGTTGGGCCTCGGCGTCGGTATCGTCGCCAGTGTCGCTCTCATCCCACCGAGGACCGTGACCTGGCCTCCCTCAGCGCGGCGCATCTGTTTCCAGGTCACCAGACCTGGGTCGGATTTGCCCGCGACCGGCTGCTGCGGCGGTACATGTACGACTTCATCACCTGGCTCGCGTCCCATATTGATCGCGATCTGGTCGATCGTGCGGCCCGGCGCGATACGCAGGAAGAAGTCGATGCGCTGTTCGCAGGGGCCGAGCTGGCCGAGCGCTAAGGTGGCTCCGCGGCGCACCCGCCGCGGCCGCGCTCACCGAGCGAGGCCGTAAGCGCGAGCACCGCACCGCGCGAGAGGCGCCGTGTGTGTAATCACATTTGTGCTGCTGAAGATGTGCGGAATCTCACGGACCGGACGCGCTGGTCGATTTATTGTTACATCTGTCCAAATGGAGTTGATTGTCCGCAAATGGGTACTTCTCTCCGTTACAGCAAGCCGCCCGGTACCGAACCCCCGGTGGGGCAGTTGCAGCTGGGGCTCGATAGCCCGGGACATCCCGCGGATTCGACGGTCGGGGCCGCACGGCACCTGCTCGCACGTCGTACGGTACTGGACGACACGCTGAACCGTACTCCTTCCGCCGGCGCCACGCTTCTACTGCGCTCACCGCCGATTCCCGCAGCCCTGGTGTTGTTGAGGGTGAAGCAGACGCGCGAGCGCTTCAAAAGTCTCCTGCAGATGGCGAATCTGGAGGTTGATCTCTCTGTCTGCGTTCCTGAGGCCCTGGAGCAGCTTGCTCGGCGCGTTCACGCGCTAATGTTCACTGACGATCTCGACCTCATTCGCGCCGCGCGCCAGCTGCCCTCGGGTGTGGCGACCCACATCGTGTTCGTGGGTGAGTCCGGGGAATTGCCGGAATCCGAAGCATTGCGTGCCGGAGCCAATGACTGCATGCCAAGCGAGGCGCGCGGTGAGCACTTCTGGGCGCACCTGACAATCGCTCGACGAATCGCCGATTTCGCAGCGTCTCTGCAGCATGCGCTGCGGGACAATCGCATGCTGTCCACCGTCGACGAGTTGACTCGCGCCGGACGGCGCGGATTTTTTGAAGAGCAGTTTCCACGTGAGGTCGAGCGCGCCGTTCGGCTTCGCCACCCGCTCGCGCTGGTGATGTGCGACATCGATCATTTCAAAGAGGTGAATGATCGCCACGGTCACCAGGTCGGTGATTCGGTGTTGAAGGAGTTCACGGCTCGAATCAGCACCAATCTGCGGGTGGGCAAGGATTGGGTGGCGCGCCTGGGCGGTGAGGAGTTCGCCGTCGTATTTCCGGATACGGCCGCGAAAGAGGCCGGTATGGTCGCGGCCCGACTGCGCGAGCGCATCGCCTCTGCCCAGTTCGAAGTTACGCCGCGGCAGATTGCGGTTACCGCCAGTTTCGGCGTTTGTGCATTGGAGCATGAGGGTCCCGTCAGTCTGCAGGGCCTGGCGAGACGGATGGTGTGTGAGGCGGATGCGGCTTTGTATCAAAGCAAACACCGTGGCCGCGATCGTGTGACTTCCTGCAACGTTTCATCAGGAGCCTGTCTGACCAATGATCGCCGTAGCGAGGACGACCCCCAGCGAGCAGATTTCGGCGATCGTTTCCCGCGCATAGTCGACACTATGTAAGGGAAACGATCGCCGAAATCTGCCGCTGCGGGTCGTCCGCAGTAGGCGATCATTGGTCAGACAGGCTCCTGGCGACGCCCCGCACGCCAACTTCGCCTGAAGAGGCAGGCACCTGTGCAAGGCGCGCGCACGACGCGCGACGGCGAAGCGGCGCGAATTTCGGGGCGTCGCTCTTTTAATCCCGCTCCCAGGACACTGCAGCGTTCTTCCCACCGGGCACGGGTCGTGCTAATACGCTGCCCGCCGCTCGCACTGAGCGCCAGTTGCGTTACCGTCCATGAACAACCTGAAGGTTGGCGAGCACGACGTCCTGTCGTTTCTGAAGCCGGACACTTTGTTCGGAGCGCTGGTTTACCTGGCTGTTTTTCTTGCGTTCGCGCTCATTCTGTCGCGGATACTGCGCAGCGTGGTCCATGCGGCCATGACCCGCAAGGGTCATATCGACCGCACCACCATCAGTTTCATGCAACAGTTCGGGACGGCCCTGATCTGGGTGATCGTTGTCATTTTGTACGCTCACCTGATTCCCGTGCTGCGATCGGTGGGTACCGCGCTGCTCGCCGGCGCGAGCATCGCTTCCGTCGTGATTGGCCTGGCGGCACAGAGCACATTGGGAAATCTGGTCGCCGGAGTTTCGATCACCCTCTATCGTCCGTTTCGGCTCGGCGACACGATCCAGGTCGCCGCGCCTACGGGTACCGAGATTGGTGTCGTGGAAATGATCTCTCTCGGTTACACCACGCTGCGTACCCCCGATGGCCGGCTCGTCGTCGTCCCTAACGCATTGGCCGCGAGTCAGGTGTCGATCAAGCTGGGCTCTACATTTGCTCCTTGGCCTGTCACAGTAGCAATTCGCGTCAATCGCGACACGGACCTCGATGCTGCCCGCAAGCTGGCCGTCGATGTAGCAACCGAGGTGGTCGGACAGGAGGCGGTGCGCGGTTGTTTTCTCACCAAGGTCGAGCCTGCCGCGGCGGTTCTGGAGCTACGCGCACAGGCTCCCGATGCTGCAAGTCGGGACACAGTGCGCGCCACGCTCCTAACCAAGCTTGCGCAACGTTTCTCGCAGCCCGGGCTCGCAGTCGGGTCAGAACGTCCAAGTTTCTCGTAGCATGATGCGAGGGGGTGCAGGCCCTGCCCGCGGGTTACACCCCGACTGGACCTCGAGCGTGATGCCCGTCTCAAGGAGGCAAACTCCCTGGACCCGGGCAAGCCGTTAGGGCGCCAAAAGATGGGGCACTGCGCCAACGACGAGGTTCACAGTTTTACCAAACCGTAACGTATTCGACAGCAACTGAGAGCCGCAGCGGCGGAGGCGCTGTCGCGACCGGCTACTCTGCCTGTGATGGCACCAAGACTCCGGTCGGCGCCGCCGCGGCGGGCGTCGACTTGGTTACTACAAGTTGCGACTTGTTTGTGGTTGTGCCTCGCCGGTGCGGTGGAAGCGGATACTGTCCCAGGGGCGAGCGCACCCGATATCCTTTATTCTGCCGAAACCGGCGCTCCGCTGATCCGCAATTTCCCTCCGACCGAATACAACGGTGCGGTGCAAAACTGGGTCACTGTCCAGGATCGCCGCGGTGTGATCTACGTCGGCAACGTAGAGGACGGGGTCCTCGAGTTCGACGGTATCCGTTGGCGCCGCATTCCCACGACAAACCGAACCGTCGTCCGCTCCATGGCAGTGGCCGACGATGGACGTATCTATGTGGGTGCATTGGGCGAAGTTGGTTATCTGGCACCGGACGAGTCCGGGGTGACGCGCTACGTGTCGCTGTTGGAGCGGATTCCACCCGAGTATCGGGATTTTGCCGACGTCTGGCGAACGTTTGCGACTCCCGAGGGAGTCTACTTTGAGACGTTCAAGCGTCTCATCCGGTTCGATCCGCACGGCGGTGTGCGGGTCTGGAATGCCGACACCACCTTCCACCTGGCGTTTTATGTTCGCGGCACACTGTATGTGCGCGAAGTCGGTCGCGGGTTGCTGCGGTTGGCCGGGGACCAGCTCGAGAAGGTTCCGCAGGGAGAGCAGTTCGCCGACGAAAAGATATACATCATGTTGCCGTGGCCAGGCCCCGTTGCTGCGAACGATCGTAAGCCGGGGGCATTGCTGCTCGGCACACGCACGCGTGGCTGGTTCATTTGGGAGAACGGCACCTTTCGGCCGTGGAAAACCGAGGCGGATGCCGCGCTCAACGCCGCCATGTTGTATTGCGGCAGGTGGCTTGCCGGGGGCACGGCGCTCGCAGTCGGAACTCTTCACCAGGGCATATTTCTCTTGAGTCGCACGGGTGGCCTGGTGGGCCACATCGATAAGTCCATCGGACTCGAGTCCGACAGCGTGTTTGATCTCTTTCAGGACGCCCGGGCGGGTTTGTGGGCGGCAATGGATGCCGGTATCGCGCGTATCGATGTTGGCTCGCCCCTTACACGGTTCTCGCAGCAATCCGGTATCGACGGTGCAATCATCACCATCGCGCGCCACGACGGCACGCTGTATGCGGGCACCACCCAGGGCCTGTATCGCTTGCAAACCGACGAGCGCGACGCGACCCGCTTCGTCCGGGTGCCGATCATCCAGGGCCAGGCCTGGTCCTTCCTGTCTTTGCCGGATCGTCTGTTGGTGACCAATCTGCAGGGTGTGTACGAGATTCGCGGCAGTGAGGTTACGTTGGTCCGGCCATCCAGCCAGGTTTCCTTCTCACTGGCTCGCTCTGTACAGGACCCGGCGCGTGTGTTTGTCGGCTTGCAGAACGGGTTGGCCTCCATGCGTCTGCAGGCGGGCCGGTGGGTGGACGAAGGCCTGGTCGATGGTGTTTCGGACGAAGTGCGGACGATGGTGCAGGAGGACAACGGGCAGCTGTGGATGGGGACTCTCAGCACGGGCATCGTGCGGTTGAGTTTTCCCGATGCGCAGCGCCACACACCGGTTCGACTCACACCCGTCGTCGAGCATTTCGGCCGGGCCCAGGGGCTGCTGCCGCCAAGCTCGACCAACGTGTACGCCATCGGGGGGCGTCCGGTCTTCACCACCACCCACGGTATTTTGCGCTTCGATCCCCGGACCAGCCATTTCGATCCCGATCCACGCTTTGCCAGGCTCTTCGGAGAAGACTCGCGGCTGGTTTCTCCTGTACTGGAAAACGCCCATGGCGATGTATGGATGTTCACGTCCACCGAGACGAAGACAGTGCGGGAAGCCGGTGTCGCGAGACTCACCAACGGAGCGTATCGCTGGGACCCGCGCCCATTGCGTCAGATTGCCGGCAGCGCCGTTGCTTCGATTTACGCCGATCCTGATGGCGTGTTGTGGCTCGGCGGTGAAGACAGCATCTATCGCTACGATCCGCGCGTGCCGCTCGACTTCGGGCAGCCCTTCGCGGCGCTGGTCCGCGCAGTGTCTGATCGCAACGGGCATCGTATATTCGGCGGAGCCGGCGCAGCCCGTACTCCTACGTTGGACTACGCAAAGAACGCGCTGCGCTTTGAAATCGCTGCCCCCTCATATGGCATCCAGCCAAGCCGCTTTGAGGTGTTGCTGGAGGGCGTAGACAGCGAATGGTCGCCGTGGAGCACGGAAGCTTACCGTGACTATACGAACATCCACGAAGGCACCTACACGTTTCACGTGCGTGCCATGAATGAATTCGGCAGCGTGAGCCAGCAAGGAGCCTACAGCCTGCGCATCCTGCCGCCGTGGTACCGAACGTGGTGGGCCTATATGGCTTACGCGATCCTCGGCGCTGCAGTGTTCTTTGGCATTTCGCGCTGGCGATCGATGACTTTGCGCAAGCGTAACCTGCTGTTGGCGAAGTTGGTCGCGCAGCGAACACGGCAGCTCTCTGACGCTAACCAGGCGCTGCAGAGCGCCAATATCGCTCTGGCAGAACGTAGCGTGACCGACTCGCTGACGGGCTTGAAAAACCGCCGCTATCTGCTCGATCACCTCGATCGCGATGTCGCTGCAGTGCGCAGAGCGTGCGAGGATTCCGCCGGCAAGGCAGAGCCTCCGGTCAGCATCCTGTTCCTGATGCTCGACGTGGATCACTTCAAGGAAATCAACGACCGCTTCGGGCACATCGCGGGCGACCAGGTGATCGAGCAACTTGCGCACATCGTAAAAGATGCGTGTCGCGGGTCCGACATTCCGGTGCGGTGGGGTGGCGAGGAGTTTCTTATCGTTGCGCGATTGACGGACCGCAATGGCGCCCCTGCGTTCGCCGAGCGCATCCGCTCGATGGTCGCCGCTCATACTTTTGATCTGGGTCAGGGCGAGACTTTGCAACGCACCTGCTCGCTTGGTTTCGCGATGTATCCGCTGTGTCCGTCAGCTCCCGATCGCTTCAGCTGGCAGGACGTGGTGAATCTCGCCGATCAGGGTTTGTACGCGGCCAAGCGCGGGGGACGCAACACTTGGGTTGGTGTACGCGCAACGCAAAAGGTACCCCCCGCCGCGGCGGAAGCCAACGGTGCGGCGGATCTCGAGGAGCTGGTGTCTCTCGGGTACCTCAGCGTGCAGAATGGCAGTACTCGGAATCCGGCGCCTCCATCTGCGTCCCTCAGCGTGGTGCAGTCGCGTGCAATGGGCCAGAAATAGGGAAACGATTATTTTGTAGTTTGATTGCCGGATGGGGGCGTTACGGATAAACATGCTACCTCTGTCAGGAGGGAGAGCATGTCGTACCCCGTGGTAATCGAGCCGGCAACGCCAGCGGATCTGGATGAGGTCGCGGTGTTGTTCGATGCCTACAGGCAATTCTACGAATGCCCCGCCCACCTCATGGGCGCCTCCGTAGCGGCAGCAGCGGTCAAAAAGCGTGTCCATTCCAGTCAAGCAGGGCGTTCGGGCATCCCCTATCGGACGCGACCATCGATCACAAATGGGGGTAGGCCATGGACGAGAGGATGGGAGATTGCCGCGTCATCTCCCCGCCCGAGCCGGCCCTCGTGGCGCTGTGCTTCAAGGTGCCGCTCGAATTTCGCCGCTGGCTCAAGATGGAGGCTTTGAAGCGTGACGTGACCATGACCGGGCCGCTCGTCACGGCTCCCGAAAGCTACGCTGCGCTGAGTACCGCGGGCGAGTAAGAGCTAAGGGCGTGCATCTTCTGTCGGTAAGCGTCACGATATGCGATGTCTACGTAACTCTCGGAGACTCGAATGTCGACCGCCGCCCGCCCGGGCACCGCACTCAGGAGCCTGCGAAAACAGAATCGCCTGACCCTCACAGACGTCAGCGAACGGACGGGAATTCCGACTTCGACGCTCTCGCGCATCGAAAATGATCAGATGTCGCCCACCTACGATCTGCTTCTCAGGTTGAGCAAAGGGCTGGCTATCGACCTGACTCAGCTTCTGTCGATGGCCACATCCTCTCCGGAGTCGGGCGCGGACCAGCCGGGGCGCCGCAGCGTGAATCGCAGGGGGGAGGGCGAAACGGTTCAAATGACGAACCACACGCTTTGGTACCTGAGCACCGATTTACTCAATAAGCAGGTCACTCCGATCCTTTGCGAATACCGTGCGCGGTCCCTCGAGGAGTTTGGGCCGTTCATGCGTCACGAAGGCGAGGAGTTCCTATTCGTGGTCGATGGTGAGCTCGAACTGCATACCGACTGTTACGCGCCGCTCGTTTTGAAGGCCGGCGAGTCGATCTATTTCGATAGTCGCATGGGACATGCGTATATCGCGCGCGGCGAGCAGCCCTGTCATGCGTTGTCGATGTGCACTGTGCAGTCGGCCGAGCTCAAGCGGCAGACTCAAGTTGCAACGGCCGTTCCCGCTGTGAATTCGAATGAGATCACGGCTGAAAAGAGACCCGCGGACGCGGGCCGACGTTCCTCCGATCCGGGGACGCGAAGTAGGCGCAAGATGCGCCGCTCCGGCTGATACACCTACCTCGATCGAATCGCGACGCCGCGCGATGCCGCGATACGTCTTCGCGTCCCCGGGCTTTCCTTACGGGCGGTCTCCGTATTCCCCTTTTTAAGAATTTCGATCGGCACGTCAATTGGACCCTTCTGGAGAAATTTGCTGATTTCGGGAAAAATTGCGAATTCCGGGAAAAATGCATACACTCATTCATGAGGGTGAATTGATGTCTCGGTAAACAATTCTCAACACAGGGAGAAATCGTGATGATCTCCAGATCCAGATTTGCCCATTGCCTGCGAATTTTGGCCTCTCTTTCAGGACTCATGCTCCTGTCCAATGTCTGCATGGCGGTTCCTGCCTGCAAAACCGACATGACCCCGTATCTCAGCTCGTTCAACGTCACTGGAATGGGAGCGGCTATCGTCAAATATGGCCAGGTGGTCTGCACGACTGCCGCGGGAAATGCCATAGACGGGAATCTCAGCGCCTGGACTCGTGGCGGCGGCGCTAACACGCCGTTTCTTCCTAGTCCGACACAAGCCAAAAAGCATGCAGGGAGTTGGAGTGCGCTGCTCGGAGCTCCAACGATTGCGCAAGCAGGTAACTCGTATGCATATCAGACCGTGACGCTGCCGGCCGGTGCGTCGGCGACATTGACATTCTGGTACTACCCTTTCAGTAAGAACACAATCGCACACTCCTGGCAGGAGGCGCAGGTACAGGACGCCTCCGGCAATACACTGGCACAAGTCATCAAGGTTGCCTCCAACACCAAGAAATGGACGCAGAAGACATTCGATCTGACCCCTTATGCGGGTAGAACGGTTCGTATCTATTTCAACGCCTATTCGAACGGTGGCGGCACCCCGATGGCGACGCCCTCGGGTATGTATCTCGATGACGTGAGTGTGGTGGCCAATGGCCAACAGCTGATTCAGAACGGGGGGTTCGAAACCGAACAAGGCACTGCGTATACCCCCGACACCGTACAGGCCATTGCATCTGTTTCGAAAACCACGGTCGCGACCGCGGTGATGCAGCTCTACGAGCAGGGATTGCTGCAGCTCGATGACCCAGTCAATGACTATCTGCCGTTCCAGGTAACCATACCTTCCTGCACCGGCAAGCCGATCACGATCCGGCAGTTGCTGACCCACACCTCCAGTATTCAGGACAACTATACGGTCATGAACAACCTGACGGTGCAAGGGGATGCTCCAGTCTCTCTGGATGCGCTCATGCGGGGATACTTCATTCCTGGCGGCGCGTATTACTCCGCGACCAAGAACTTCTACAAAACCTGTCCCAATACGCAGTATAACTATTCAAACTTTGGCGCTACCTTGCTTGGCTATCTGGTGCAGGTGATCACCGGCCAGGATTTCAATCAGTACGCTACACAGCACGTCTTTGCCCCGCTGGGGATGACCAATACCTCGTATTTCTACTCCGGGGTCAATCGGGCGTCGCTGGCCATGCTCTACTCCGCTCGGAACGGGGATGCCTTTGGCGCATACGGTGAGGCTGACTATCCCGACGGCATGTTGAAGACTTCCGTCAGTCAACTGGCTCAGTTTCTGGGCATGTATATGAATGGCGGGTACTACAACGGCCAGCAGATTCTGCAGCCGTCGACGGTGTCGCTGATGCTGAGCAAGCAGACCACCCTCGATACGTCCGATGTCGCGCAAGGCCTCATCTGGTACGAGACGGCGGATTTCGCCAGCAGAAACCTCTGGGGCCACGGTGGTGACGATTTTGGCATCAACGCCAATATGTACTTCTCGCCAACTCAGAACGAAGGGGTGATTCTCTTCGGCAACGGAGAGTGGGATAACACTGTGGACGAAGCCAAGCCTCTGATGAACGCCCTGTTCGCCGAGGCTGACACTTACTAGGGCGTGTTTTGCAAGCAAACACTCAGGGTCTGAATCTCCAGCTTCATTGACCCCAACGGCGCGGCTTTGTGGCCGCGCCGCTTTTCACAGCAACACGGTAACTATGGCAATTTCGGGATTTTCTCCCGATGTGCACTGTATTGCGGATATGCAAATCAGCTGGCAACATACCACAACACTAGAATCAACACGGAAAGGGGATCCTATGAGCAAAGGCCAGCCAGTCGTAACGCGACATGCCGCTGCCTCGGCGGCTATCGCGCGGCATATCGCCGGGACGCTCTGTCTTACGATGTCACTCATAGGTGCATCCCGAACTGTTGGGGCACAGGAGCAAACAACACCTCCGCGCCCGGCGACCAATGCGGCCGCGGCGAAGGGCGGCTCGGCCCCCAACAGCGCTGCGGCCGATGCCGAGCCCGTCTCCACCGTTGTGGTGACTGGTACCAGCATTACATCAGTCGATTCGGCGGCCTATCGGAGCGCACCTGTCAGCGTGACCACTGCGGACACCATTGAAAAGTCTGGCGCTGCAAGTCTGGAAACCTTCTTCCAGACCCAACCGGAATTCGTGCTGTCCGGGCAGTCCAGCTTTTCCAACGCGGGCACACTAAGCGGCCAGACTGGGACCCAGCTCGGCGCCACGACTTTGAATCTACGCGGGCTCGGCCCGCAGTACACCCTGGTGCTCCTCAACGGCCGCCGCTTCCAGGCGGAGGATCCCGCTAACATCGACCTCGTTCCGGTGGATGCGATCGAGCGGGTAGAGGTACTCAAAAGCGGCGCATCCTCCATTTACGGCTCGGACGCCGTCGCGGGTGTGGTCAACATCATCACCAGGCACAATGCGGACGGCTTCAGCTTCGACGGGTACCATGGCGAGAGCGGGCAGGGCGACTCCCAGAACCGCCGCTTCTCCGCGAGCTGGGGCACTCAGACCGACGCCATGAATTTCTTTGTCGTCGGCGAGTACTCGGACCGCGCCGGATTGAATCAGGGCCAGAGGTCGCTGTCGGCGAATCCGGATCTCAGTCGTTTTAACTCCGGTTTCAATTATCAGCTGTTTCCCTACTCCTCCCTTGCCCAGATCGTCCTTCCCGACGGGACCGGCCCGCTGGTTTTGAACCAACAGACCTACACCTGTGGCGGCTTCAGCCGAAATCCGGCGGATTACGTCCCGGTCAACCCGCATCTGTACGCGACGAGCTGCGATCCGAGGCTGGATGAGAACAAGCGGTCCCTCATCAATGCGCAACGTAAAGGGACGTTGTTCGCCTCGTTCGACTACAAATTGCCGCATGACATGACGTTCTACGCGGACTTCGATTTTTCACGCAGCCTGGTACAGTCCGTCGGTAACCTCTATGGCGCAGATGGCTATGGCGATTCCAATTCGCCGCTGAATCTCAGTCCGATCCCCGCGAACTATTACTGGAACCCCTTTGGCGTGCCGATCACCGCGGTCACCTACGGGTTTCCAGAGGCGGGGCCGCAGGTGGATGACATCGACACGAGTGCCTGGCGGCTCAACCTCGGCGTAAAAGGCATTCTCGGAATCGTGCACTACGACGTCGGCGGGTCGTACTACTACAACTACGGGAATTTGTTCGCTTACAACATGCCGACGAATTCCGGGCTGTACGCGGCGGAGAACCGGCCTGGGGCTGCAGCAATCAACCTGTTCTGCAATGCCTGCAATACTGCGGCGCAGATCGCGGGGGTGTTCTCCGGCACCAGCGTTCAGGACTGGGCAGAAGCCGCGCTCGTCAACGCACATGCCTATGCGCCCGTCTTCACGCTGCCTGCGGGCGACGTCAACCTCGCCGCTGGCGCTGAGTATCAACGGGATGCCTACATAGTGCAGCCTTCGCAGGAGATTCTGGACTATGACTTCAGCACATTTACCGTCGCCCCCGTCAGCGCGGGACGCCGCTATACCTCGGTTTATCTCGAGGGGCAGATACCGGTTTTCGGCAACGCCTTCACCTTTCCGGGGGCTTCCTCGCTAGGCATTGATGTTGCCGCGCGCTACGAGAACATTCAGGCGGTGGGATCCAGAACCGACCCGACCGTCAGTGTTCGATGGGAGCCGCTAGCTAACACTCTCGCGCTGCGGGGATCCTACGGCACATCGTATCGCGCGCCGCCGCTGAATGACATTAAGGCTCCTACGTCGGCTGCCAGTGGCACCGCGTTGGTCAATCCCGCAACGGGTCAATATCAGAATTACACGGTGGTTACGGGCGGTAACCCCAACTTGAAACCCGAGACCGCGACTTACGTCAACTATGGTGTCGTGCTCACGCCAGGGGCGATACCCGGCCTGACGGTGCAGCTGGATCGCTGGCTCATCAATCAGAAGAACATTGTCATCCAAACCTTGCCGCAGCTGGTGCTAAATGGAGTCCAGCCAGGTACCACGTTCACCTTGCCGAACGGCACCCCCGGACTGACTTCTTTGTATATGAACGCTGCCGGGCAGCAGGTCAACGGCACCGACCTCGATCTCGACTATCGTTTTCGCACCGACAGTGTCGGCTCATTCGATTTCCGTTGGTCCGGTACCTATCTCAACTCCTTCAAGCTGAATCAGGCGAACGGCAGCGGGTTCACGCAGTATGCGGGCGGGGTGGCTGCGGTGAGCTCCTTGCCTTCCGTGACAGGGCTTCCGAAGGTTCGCTCGTTGGTCTCGGTTAACTGGCTCAAAGGCGCCTACAGCGCCACCTACCTGCTCCATTACACCGGTTCCTACCAGGACCCCACCATTCCCGGCGGTGTCGAGGTTGGGAAGTACGTGACCCATGACATCCAGTTTGGTGTCGACTTTGCCGGAATCGCCTCCGCCGGCTCGTGGCTGACGCCAGTGAAACTGACCGTAGGCGTCAACGATCTGACTTACGCTAAGGTGCCGATTTTCTACTCGGGCCCGTACTACGGTGGGCGTCAGGCCAACGGGTATGACACGTCCATCGTGAATCCGGTTGGGCGGTTCTTTTATGCGTCGCTGCATCTTTATATTCCGCAGCATTGACGCTACCGGTTGAGGGAGAGCGCCGCCTTCGGGCGGCTTTCTCCACCTCTGCTCGGTAGATGCGAGGGGCGGCTCTCGACGGCGGCGTCAAAGTGCCCGCTATTCGTTTAGCCAGGTGCGCGTCATCTTCAGAGCGTACCGACTGCACGATAGCGTGCGACCCGTGCTCGTTTGAGAGCTCGTTGAATGGACTGCCGTACGACGCCGGATCGCGCACGATCGCTTTTTCGACGCTGGCCCGCAGACCGGCCCGCGTGAGGTCGTGCCCGGCTGCGGCGACAAAGGGTTCCCAGGCCCATGCGCCGATAAATGATGCCTTCCCGCTCCAACTCCTCGTAGGCGCGTTTTACCGTGATGACGCTGACCAACAATTCCTGCGCAAGTATGCGAAAGGACGGAGCGCACTGTTTGGCGCAAGTCGCCCCCCACCGATCTCGCGCTTCACCGCGTCAACAATCTGTTGATAGAGAGTTCCGGGCACGGCGGCGGAAACAGGCCCAAGGGCAAGCGAAATTCTCGTGGCCGTACGTACTGTATATACTCTTTACATACAGTCGACAAGTGCCTATGCTGAACTGCATCGCCGTGGGGCCACGTATCGCGCTCGAGATGGGCGCGCATGTCTCGTTTCTGGAAGGGGATTAGCAGATGGCGCCGTTTGTCGCACTCAACGAGGTCTCGAAGGTTTACAAGCGCGGCCGACAGTCCGTGGCTGTCCTGGAGAAGTTCAATCTCGAGATCGCCGAGAGAGACTTCCTGGCCATCATGGGTCCATCGGGCTCCGGAAAGACAACGCTTCTGAACCTGATCGGCGGTCTGGATATGCCGACGTCGGGAACAGTGTCGGTCGCAGGCGAACGATTGGGTCTACTCTCCTCCGGCGCACTCGCCCGTTGGCGTTCACGCCACGTCGGTTTCATCTTTCAGTTTTACAATCTGATGCCGGCACTTTCTGCCGAGCGCAATGTGGAAATCCCGTTGTTGTTAACGCCGCTGGGCGCGGCGGAGCGCAGGCGCAAGGTGCTTGCCGCCCTGGAGCTGGTGGGCTTGTCTGAGCGGCGCACGCACAAACCCAGCGAGCTTTCCGGTGGACAGCAGCAGCGCGTCGCCATCGCGCGTGCATTGATTGCAGACCCGACGCTCTTGATATGCGACGAGCCGACAGGGGATTTGGATCGCCACTCGGCCGAAGAAATCCTGGGCCTCATTCAACTTCTCAATCGTGAGCATGGGAAGACGGTTGTGATGGTGACGCACGACGCCCGGGCAGCGGCGTATTCACTGCATCAACTGTATGTGGATAAGGGTCAGTTGTTTGCGAACGGGCGCGGAGTCTCGGCGTGAAATATCTACCCCTGATCTGGTCGGGTATCTGGCGAAAGCCCGGGCGTACGATCCTGATACTCCTTCAAATCACGATCGCCTTTGCCTTGTTCGGAATGCTTCAGGGTCTCAGAACCGGAACGCAAACCGCCATGGCGAATATCCACGCCGATGTGCTTTTTGTGAGGTCGGCTGTGCGCGGCGGCGCTGCTTTACCGCGAGCCGTTTTGGAACCCCTGCGTGAGGTCCCCGGCGTCCGGGATGTCACCTTCGTTGATACCCTCCAGGGGACCTACCAGAAGCCGGATCAGTCAGTCTTCGTGCTGGCGATCGACGCGAGCCCGGCCTGGTTGACGATGCTGCCTGACTTCATGACTGTGCAAAAGAAGGATTTGGACGCTTTGCGGGGTACGAGAACCGGCGTGCTCATCGATTCCTTTATGACCAAAAAATTCGGCTGGCGTGTTGGCGACAAGATACCCCTCACTTCAGCGACACTCCAATCGAACGGCTCAGGAGACTGGACATTCGATATCGTCGGAAACTATGTAGCGCATGGCGAGGATCCTAGCGTCATCATCGCAAATTACGCCTATCTGGATGAGGGGCGAGTTCGGGACAAGGGAACCGTGCGCAACTTTTTTGTCTCCATCTCCGACCCACACCAGGCAGCCGCAATCGCAGCCACCATCGATCATCGCTTCGCCAATTCATCGAATGGCACCAAGGCCGCATCGATTCGCGAGATTTCACAACAAGCCCTGCAGTCGCTCGGCGATGTCGATTTTTTGATTCACTCGATCGTCAGCGCGGTGCTCGTGGCGTTGCTGTTTGCAGTCTCGACCATGCTCACGCAGACCATTCGGGAGCGCATTCCAGAGCTGGCCGTCTTGAAGACGGTGGGCTTCTCCAATCGTGCGTTATTTATTCTGGTGGTCGTGGAGGTGTGTTGGATATGCATTGTGGCCGCGCTCCTGGGTTTGGCGGTCGCGGTTGCCGTATTTCCATTGGCCAAAAACCTCGCCCCCGGCTTGTCGATGCCGCTATCGGTGATTGGTGTGGGGGCGATTGGGGCGTGCCTGGTTGCGCTGGCCAGTGCGGCCATCCCAGCGATGCGTGCCGCTCGATTATCCGTCGTCGATGCTCTGGCAGGCCGCTAGCCATGAATTACTTCAAGCAGATCGCGGGTCTCGTGCGCATCAACATCACAACTCTCCCGCAACGGTGGACGCTTTTTGCCACTATCGTCATCGGTGTGGCCTGCGCTGTTGGTGTTTTGGTCTCCCTTCTTGCCATGGGTGCAGGAGCGCGCCAGGAAGCGATGGGAAATGTGCGGGAGGACCGCGTCACCGTGATGAGCATTGGGGCGCAAAGTCCCATGCTCAGCGATATCTCGCGGGATGCTGTACCGATGATTGGCGACCTGCCGGGAATCCGGCGCAATCCGGCAGGGCAGCCAATCGCGCTTCCCCAAGCACAGGTCTCAATGGACGCAATCAAGAAAGCGGACGGTGGCCCGATGAGCTTTGTACTCGGCGGGTACGGCCCCAACTTCCTCGAGGATCTGCCGGAATTTCACCTGACCTCCGGGCGGCTGTTCACTCCCGGGCTGCACGAACTCGTCGCCAGCACCAAGTGCGCGCGTCAGCTCGAGGGCTTCGAGGTGGGCGACAAGCGCTCTATGGCGGGCGGCGATTGGACGGTCGTCGGTCAATTTAGGATGGGAAGCTCCGAGGGCATCTGTATGGCCCTGACCGATGTGGATACGCTGAATTCCGCCTTCGGCCGTAACAGCTATAACACTATCAGCGTCATGCTCGATTCGCCCGGCAGTTTTGATCTGCTGACGAAAGCCATCCAGGCCGATCCCGCGTTCAAGGTAGAAGCCAAGCGCGAGCGCGAAGTGGTCGAGGTGAGCATGAAGCCATTGATCGGGATGTTGAATTTCCTCACCTATTTTGTTGGCACCATCATGGCTCTGGCAGCAACATTGGGGGCGGTGAATTCCCTATACGCGATTGTCGACAGCCGGCGCCGTGAGCTCGCGACGTTGCGTGCCATTGGCTTCGGCAACACATCAGTCGTCACATCCATATTGATCGAGTCGATCATTCTCGCGATGCCTGGTGCATTAATGGGTGCTGCGCTCGCATGGTTCCTGTTCAATGGATTTGCGGCCAGTCCCTTCGGATTCAGTTTCAAGCTCGCTGTAACGCCACCCATAGTCGGCATCGGCATCGGTTGGGCGCTCGCGATGGGCCTCGTCGGTGGCTTGCTGCCGGCGCTGCGAGCGGCACGGATCCCGGTGACATTCGCGCTGCGCGCGCTGTGAAGTCAATGACCTGTCTGGTGTTTTGCAGACCAGCTGATATTTGAGAGGATGGCTTCTGACCCATCTGGATTCCAACCCAGTTCACGCAAAAGCGTCGAAGCCGTGGTCCTGAAACCATGCGGCGTTTGCTCACGGCTCCTGTAACCCAGCTTTCCAAGCGCAGCCGCTAACCTCTGCGCGCTGATGGCGGACTGTGGGTTCGGGAGGACGAAAATAGGCGCGGACTGTCGGGCGACAGGGTGCGCAGTCGAGCCATTCGGCATCACGTGGAGCCAGAGCCCGCGGCCGTCAGACAGAAAGTACCGGCGATCCAGGGGCCCCGGCAGGTGTCGGTGCCTGAGTTGATTGCGCTGGCCGAGGCGATAGGTGTTGACCACGGTGCCCTATGGAGAGTGTGGTTCCTCGGCAGTACTGACTGCATCGGCGTTACTAGCGTCGTAGCTGCCTCGACTGAGGAGGATGAGTCCGGGAACCACTATGTTGATTGTCAACGCCGGTGCCAAGGCTTGCTACGCCTCTCAGCATGGTTCACTGACGACAATCGTGTCAGCAATCACGGAGTGACTAAAGGGTTTCGAGTCTTCA
>Ga0134126_10001112_pt1 | contig 34132 bp, 28 predicted proteins | sample KB31752_FD_96881 | JGI IMG/M metagenome (GOLD analysis project Ga0134126, IMG submission 96881) | Terrestrial soil microbial communities with excess Nitrogen fertilizer from Kellogg Biological Station, Michigan, USA - KB3-175-2 | ecosystem: Environmental > Terrestrial > Soil > Unclassified ...
ACGCCCGAAGGCGACGCCATTCGCGCCAATCATGGGGCTGCTTCATGCCTCCTATTATAAACGCCAACGGAAAGTTTAGTTTCGAGCGCAGTTGTCAGTAACTGGCAGGTCGGCATCCGTGAAGCGGCTTCAACCTCGGGCCGGGTCACGAACGTCGAAGACCTTGTCGAGGCCCAGGCCCTCGTGTACATGTCGCCGGAATCCCTGTCTGATTCCCGCAAGGTGACCGAGGCATCCGACGTGTTTTCCCTCGGTGCCATCGCCTTCCACCTGTTCGCATCTCGTCCACCGGCGAGCAACCCGACCGAGCTTGCCAAAATCCTGCGGGACCAGAAGGGCCTGAGCATCTCGGCGGTCGTCGATGGTGCCGGTCCCAAACTGGAAGAACTGATCCAGTGGAGTACGCACCCGGACGTTCTCACTCGCATCGGCTCCGTCGAGGACTTCCTCACGTTGTTGGCCGATGTCGAGGATGAACTCACCGCTCCGACCGAAACTGTCGTCACCGATCCCTTGCAAGCGAAACGTGGCGACCGGCTCCCGAACGGCTTCGTGGTGGAGCGTATCCTCGGCCAGGGTGCGACCGCCCTGGCGTTGCTCGTCAAGAAAGGCGACAAGGAATCGGTCCTCAAAGTGGCGCTCAAGCAAGACGACAACGCCCGGCTGCACGAGGAAGCCGAGGCGCTGCGGAGCCTCCCCCTCCACAGCGAGTTCATCGTTGACATCGAAGATGAACTCACCATGAACGGCAGGACCGTGCTAGTCCTGCAAAAGGCCGGGGACAGGACGCTGGCATCGATGCTGGCGAAGGAAGGTGTGCCCAGCCTGGACCTGCTGGAGCGGTACGGTGAAAACCTCCTGTCGGCGGTTTGCTCCCTCGAAAGTCATGGCGTGGCGCACCGGGACATCAAGCCGGACAACATCGGCATTCGATCGCTGACGAAGCAGCGCAACCAACTGATCCTCTTCGATTTCTCCCTGGCCCGAGCGCCGCTGGAGAACATCACGGTCGGCACCGAGGTATATCGTGACCCGTTCCTGAAGAACCGCAAGCCTCCTCGCTGGGACTTGGCGGCGGAACGCTACTCCGTGGGGCTGACGCTGTACGAGATGACGCTCGGCTCCGGCGTACTGCCCAAGTGGGGCGATGGCAAGTCCGATCCTGCCCTCACCGACGATGAACTGGAGATCGATGCCGAGAAGTTCGACCCCAGCGTCCGGGACGGCCTGGTCGAGTTCTTCGAGAAGGCGCTGCACCGTGAGCCGGAAGAGCGGTTCGGCACCGCCGACGAGATGCGCTGGGCCTGGCAGGAGGTGTTCAAGGGGGCCGAGAAGCGGAAGTTCAAGACACCGTCCGGCGACGAAGTCGATCTCAGCGTCTCCGTTGAGGATGCAGAACTCAAGACGCCCGTGATCTCTCTGGGCATGTCCACCCGTGCCCGCAACGCTCTGGAACGGGCCAATGTCATCACCGTCCGTGATCTGCTGAACTTCCCGATCAGGGAAATCCACATGATGCGGGGCGTGGGCAACCAGACCCGCCAGGAGATCATTCGCTGCGTTGCGGCGCTCAAGGAGCGGTTCCCAAACAACGAAGAACCCGCCGAGGAAGTCTTCGGCACGCCCACCCTGGAAACGCTGCGGAACCGTGTCCTCGGTACCAAGGCTGGCAAGAAGGAGACGGACTGGAACATTCGCTGCGGTCTGCTCGGCCTTGGCTCGGGCGCAAGTTCATCCCCGAGTCTGTGGCCGAGTCAGACGGACACCGCTGACTCCATGCACGTCAGCCCGTCACGGGTCTATCAGACCCTGGCGACAGACCGAACTCGCTGGAGTAAAGACCCGCTCATAACCGCCTTCCGTCATGAGTTGTGCGAGCAGATTCAAAAGCTCGGTGGCATCGTCACGATCCCCGAACTGATCGACCTGACGCTGCTCTTGCGGCCCGCTGCCGCCACTCTCGATCTCGACCGGCGGCAGATGATGGCATCGGCTGTGGCACGAGCCGCCGTCGAAGCCGAGGACAAGATGGCGCAGCGCCGGTTCGAGTTGCGCCGTGTCGCCGGGAAAACGGTTGTTTCTTGCTCCCAGGAACTGGCTGCCTTTGCCGACAAGCTCGGCCAGGTTGCCGATGATCTGGCCAGCGCCGATACCTTGCCGCCGCCGCTCCGTGTCTTTCAGGAACTGTACGACGTGCCCCAGCCGCAGCAGCCGCATGGCTGCCAGCCTTTCAGCAACGAACGTCTGTTGAACCTGGCGGCTGCCATGAGCAAGACCGCCGCCGTTTCGAGTCGCCAGGAGCTTTACCCCCGAGGGATGCCTGCCGAACGTGCGCTGCGTCTGGGCATCGGCGCACTCAGCGGTCTGGGCGTGGGCGAAACTGAGAAGGGCTTCACCGTCGAGCAAATCCGTGAGCGGGTGCGGACTCGCTATCCCGAAGCCGAGGTGTTGCCGGATCGCCCGGAACTCGATGCACTCCTCGCCAAGGTCGGTCTCGATGTCCATTGGAACGCCGAGAAGAAGCGGTACGAGCGCCGGGACGCGGCCATCCTCACCACGTCCGGCTCGTCCGTCCCAAGTCGGCGTCGGACTGCGGAGAACGCCCGCCAGCCGGGAATCGAGATCACGCCGGAGAAGGCCGAGGCACGGAGCTTCCACGAACGGCTGAAGCACGCCTACGCCGATGGCGGGTTCCTCGTCCTTACCGTGCGGCCCAGCCGTATGCGCTGGGCCGAGGCCGAACTTCTGCGCCGGTTTGATCTCAAGCGGATTTCGTTCGACGCCCTGCTCTTTGACGCCCTGCGTGAGGAAGCCAAGGAACTCGAAGTCGATTGGGCCATCATCGAGCAGGCCGATGGCACCGATCCGTCGAGCCAGGACTGGAAGAACCTGCTGCAACTGGCGGCGCAGGCGGCTCCCCGAATCACCCAGGCACTGGCCCAGCAGCAGGACCATCTTCTGCTCGTCCATCCCGGCCTCATCGCCCGGTACGACCTGATGGCGGTCCTGGAGAACTTGCGGGATAAGGTCGGCCATGACGTGCCCTGTCCGGGCCTGTGGGTGCTTGTGGCCACGGATGGGCAGAGCGACATGCCGGTCCTCGACCATGCGGTCATCCCGCTCATCTCGCCGGGGCAGCGGGCCAAGGTGTCGGAAGCCTGGATCAACAACGAAGATCGTGGGGAAGTAACCACGAAACACACGAAAGACACGAAAAAAAAGGCGGAGGTATGACGTGACCGAGATCATTTACAAAGACGAGAGCTACAAGATCATGGGAGCCTGCTTCGAGGTTTATAAGGAAATGGGTTGCGGCTTCCTTGAAGCGGTCTACCAGGAATGCCTCGAAATCGAGCTGGCAAACCAGGGAATCCTGTTCCGGCCTCAAGCTGAGCTTACGCTGCGATACAAAGGCCAGCCCCTGAAGCAGGTCTATGTCCCTGATTTCCTCTGCTGGGAAAAGATCGTATTGGAGATCAAGGCCGTTTCGGAACTCGCATCCGAACATCATGCCCAGGTCCACAACTACCTGCACGCTACCGGCTACAAACTCGGCCTCCTGGTGAACTTCGGCCACTACCCTAAAGTCGATTACGAGCGTATCGTCCTCTAAACTCTTTATGTTTTTGTCTTTTTTCGTGTCTTTCGTGTGTTTCGTGGTTTGAAATGAACATCAAGACACTACTCCCCGATCTCAAGAACCTCGTCACCGAACTGGACGAGGACTTGCTCGCCCGTGCCCAGCAGGACGACAAGATCGATGCCGGGCTGCGACTCGCCTTCCAGCAGGTCGAGAAGGGCGGGCGCACCGCCCAGGCGTTCGAGGTTTGGCGAGAGGACTATCTCGATCAGGTCGCCGTGGCGTGGGTGCTGGCCTGCGTCTTCGTGCGCTTCATGGAGGACAACCACCTGATCGACGAGTGCTGGCTGGCCGGGGAAGGCGAGCGTCGCAAGTTGGCTGAGGACACGCACGAGCTTTTCTTCCGCAAGCATCCGCACGACACGGATCGGGAGTATTTCCACCACGTTTTCCACGAGATCGGCAAAATCCCCGCCGCCAAGGAGTTGTTTGCCGAGGGGAAGACGCCGCTGTGGGCAGTGGCTCCGAGTGGCGATGCCGCCATGAAACTACTGGCGTTCTGGCGGGAGATCGATGCCGAGACCGGGCAATTGAAGAGAAGATTTAACCACGAAACGGCTTTGCTCTTTTTTAGCCCTGAAATCGCGATTTTCATGTGATTCCAGGGCAATTCGTTTATTTCTTGCGAATTGGGCTTTGCCTGCCGGCCGAAGCGGTCGTCACAAACGGGGTCAGTCGGGCATGGTAAACGTGAGTGCCATTGCTGTTTTCGCGGTGTTCTTCAGGGACGCTGCAACTTTCTCTGCATTCGCGGCAAACAATTCTACCCACGCGAATTGTCCATCGGCGGAAACGCCTGCTCGCAGCTGTAAATTGGCGCTAGCAAACCCAGGACTCGGCTCAAACTGAGCATTCATTTGGACGAAGTGAGCGATTACTTTCGTCTTGGTAGCTTTCTCTTTCTCAATGGGAGGAGTGAGCTTCCACTGAAACTCAACACTGCCCTTGTTTGTCTTTCTGATCGCATCGTGAGTCAAAAAGAACCGAGCTGTCGTCTCATGCGATTTGGCCAGATCAACCTTAACGGAGGAAAGGGCTTTAAGTTCTTTCTCCATATCTGCCACAAGCTGTTTCGTAGTGGCGGTGTTCTTATCCACGCTCTCTGCCAGAGTTCGGGCGGCGGTTGCGTTCCCGGCGGTCGATTCTTGCAGCTTGGTCGTTGCAGTCTCTAGACCCACTAGCCGCTGCCCCTGGAGGTTCACTGTCGTGCGCACCTCCGTGCTTTCTTTTATGGCGTTACAGACCATGCCGCCGATTACTAGAGTTCCGGCAAGGGCACCACCAAAAAGCCACTTTATCAATCCGATAATGTTCTGCCCGGTTGCTTTGAATTCCGCAAAGCCCTTCATTTCTTGAGCAAGTTGTTCGAGATGTTTGACAACTGTACCCATCTGGGTGTCGACGCGCGAAGCGATTAGAGACAAACTGCGTTCATTTGTCGAAAGTTGTTGTACCTCGCGCATGACCGCATCCACTTTCTGAACCTCAACCTTTAGGCTTTCCACCTTGCCTGCAATCTGTTCAACTTGTTCAACAAGGTCTCTCCCCCATTGCGATGTAGGTTCGGGCATGGCGGCAATGGTCACAAGACAAAGGCGACTGAATCGTTCCGCGTTTGCATTGTCGCTTAATCGCGGAAAAAGTCAAAGCTATTCGCAAGTGGATTTGGAGCAAGGTGTGTGCCAAACGGCTATTATCGCTTATCTCGAACCGTCTCGATAGCCTCTCCGCAGAACGGGCAATGCTGAATCGGCATCAGTTCCAGAGCCATCCGCCCGTTCGCTTGCGGCCGATCCACAAACAGGTTCACATCTCGGCTCGTGCAAGCGGCAATGTCTCTTGCGCCGAATCCGAGCAACTTGTTCCATTGACACTCCATGCCAGCGCAGCAGAAAGCTACGCTCGTCTGTTTGTAGACGGTCAACGGATGGCGAAGGGAACGATAGAACACGCGCATCTCAGACACCTTTCTAGTTGGCGGGCCGCACGAATGGCAGCACTTCCAGGTTCTCGTTTGCTGGCCGTTCGTCCTCCCAGAACACCGGAGCGATGCCGAGTTCGCACTGGCTCATGATGACGCAACAGAGGTTGTGACAGACCAGTTTGACCAAGGCTTCGTTGACCTTGGCCGTATCCGTCCGACTCCGCACGTTGTCACCAAACTTGCGCTTGATCGCGGAGAAGGTCGATTCCACGTTTGAACGCTTGTGATAATGCTGAAGAAACTCTTCGCGGCGGAACTGGTAGTAGTGGAACATCCGCTCGAAAAGACCTCCAGCCGCGCCCGTCGTGTTGGTCTTCGGAGCGATGAACGGCGTTCCGCCTACACTGTCGATAAGTTCCACGTTCTCAGCCGAGAGATAGCCCTTGTCCGCTGATACTTCATCGACGGTAAAGTTTTTTGCCGTTGCTTTGACCAATTCGGGTAGGATCGGACAGTCGGCCGCATCCCGGTCATAGATCGCTGCCGCCGTGACGACGTGCGTTTTCACGCCGCAAGCGATATGCACCTTCACCCAGTCCTTGCCCGAACGCTCACGCCCATATTTTTCATCAAACCATCGGACAAACTTGCTGACGCTGAAGCCGCTGGAATCCACGGCGAAATCCGTATCGACCACGCGAAGAGGCAACGCGCTTCGCGCGATGAGTGCGTGTAGGTGTGGCGTGATGTCGGCGGCTTCGAGGATGATGTTCACCTTGTTCGGATGCAGATTGCGGGCAAGGTAGCCCTTCTCAAAGGCTTCTTCCAAGTCGGTTCCGAAACGGCGGCTGGAAACCGTGCTGTAGACCTTGAAGCAGACGGAGAACAGTTTGTCCGCAACCGAGACTGGTTTGCGACCTCGGCAGTCGTGCAATGGTTCGGGTAGATGCGAGCAAAGATCGTGAAGCAAGACTTGAAAGCGCCGTTTCTCTTCGCGCTGTGCCAGGTTGTACGCCGGCCAGTTCTGCTTGTAAGTCGGACGGCGCGGGACTTCATCCGTCACAATGTCCGGCCCCTTGACACCGCGTTCCCGCTCGCACGTCAAACGGACGGCGAGAACGTGCTTGCATGCTTCTTGCCGAAGCAAGAAATCCTCGCAAGTGCAAGAGACGGGATTCAGTGCAACACGGTATTTCGTCGCGCTGGATTGCGACGGAACCAGCCATACGCCGTTATCGAAAACGATTCGCTGACGGGCCGCTATTTCCAGGGCTTTGAGTTCTCGCATATCCATCGGCCGCTCTCCCGCATAGAATCATCGTCAAGTGCGGGATTAAGTTTAGCCAAAAATTGGCTATAATAATAGCTTGGTAGTTGACAAGATTGGATTTTTTTGGCTAAGATAACCGGATGCCTAGACCACGGAAAAATCCTGAAGACCGCAAGAGTTATCATCTGCGAGTACCGCTCACGCAGGCGCAGCACGCCTTGATCGTGGAAGCGACAGCAGGCGAGTCAGAAGGGATGGCCGCATGGGCACGCAGCATCCTCATGGACGCAGCGAAGCACAAAGTCGCTGGTCGTATAGTCGACAAGTCCGAGAAAAAGGATGCTTAGAAGTGCATTAGATTCGTTCCTTGCTAGGCGAGCTATTGCCCTTGGGCATCTCTCCATCATAGAACGAAACCAAGATAGGGCAAGGCTGTGTCAGTCGGGAAGGCACACCATACCCAACTGCCTGAAGTGGTTGTCTGGAGAAATGATCATTCTCTGTTGGATACCGGTAGATATAACCATAGAACTAATATCCGTCAAGTCGCAATTGATGCCCTTCATTTCCTCAAACTCCTTTTTGACGCTCTCGAACACATTCGCCGGTATGCATATTACTTTTACTTCATGTTCCACCAGCCACACCTTGAGAAAGTGGAGGGCTAAGTCCCTTTTTCTTTTGCCGACCGGCCCCTTATACTCGCCTTTTATGATCCGCCTGATCGTCTCATGGATGACGTAGGTAGAAGTAACTAGGCGAAAATCGACTAGCTCATCCAAGAACGGTCTGAATCTGTTTTCGTCTGGGTTGATAGCCTCTAAAATAGCGCCTGTATCTATGAATAGTAAGTTTCTCCCGTATGTCTGAAAAACCCACTTCCAGAACTCTTGAGGAGTCCAAAAAGCGGGGGCTGACTCTGCCCTGATTGGTTGCGAGGCATGGCGATGTCTGTTGCTCATTTGCTCAGCCCGGCCGTTTCTCACCGCTCATTAACTTGCCGATCTGATTCCTTTCATACTGATCCAAGCCATAGGCGTCATATACTAGACGGTCTATTTCGGCCAACAACGATGCCGTGTCCCCCGTCTCTCCCATTTCGTTGTAGAACAGCCCCTCTTTGCCCCGCCGCCAGTTTGCGACAACCGCCTTCCCTAATTGACGGACAGTTTCGCGCAGGGCATCTGCCGAAGCCGGATCGAATTTAGGGAATGGCAACTGGTTCAAGACGCGGATGACCACCTTTCGACTTCGGCAATGGGCATCAAACCACGCATTTGCAACGGGGCTGTTCAGCACGGCGCATATCTGTTCTCGCGATACGTCTGGGGCGACGGGACAGATTCCGTGAAATCTGTCCGCAAAGTAAAGCCCAGCTGGCGCAGGCGCTGCCAGCAGCCGCCACGCCGAACCAGAATTTCGGGTTGCATTCACTAATACTTTCGCCTTCATGAATATGTCGTGCCCTCCCCCCATTCGTCTGAGATGGTCACCGTAATGTAGCCAAGTGCTGGGTTGTCCAGACATTCCGGTTAAGAGGGCGTAGGGCCGCATCACGTCCAGCCTGCCCACAAAGGGGACATCTGGGCCGTCCGCATGCGTCCTTTTCGTTGTACTGACACTTGTCTGATCCCCTTTCTTCACCTGCAAGCCATTCGTTACACTTGCTACTTTCCCCAGGGGTGTATGAGCCGTGGCCAGTTTTTCCCAGAGGCCCATAAGCGGGGAGACTGTAAAGTGGAAGTCAGGGTGTTTCGCCCATTTCTCTGGGTTGGAAGAATAAGTTCGCGTGAAAACCGCACTTTGGTTAAACCTCACCAAGTCTCTCGACCTAACCTCACGCACGGCAACCGATGCTCGCCTGTCTTGCCCCTCTTGTTCCTGGCGCTTACGCAGCATAAGGACGACCGAGTCGGCTTGTGAATAAAAGACGCCCCCTGGGAGTATATCGATCTCCAACAGATCAAACCCTTCAAGGATGGCCTTTCGCAGGCTTTTGCCTGTCCCCGATTCCAATACACTCTGTGTCAGCACAACACCTAGCAAGGCATCTGGAGCAGCCAAGCCGAGAAGGTGTTCCAATATCTCTGCCGACAATTCATGACGCTGCCCGTGGCTTTTTATCTCTTTGAACGGTGGATTGGTAACGATGATCGATGGTCGCCTGCCGATGATTTCCGCGCTCGTCTGCCTCGCATCACCCAGCCACACCTTCCAGCCATCCCGGTTGTGAATATCCGTAAGCACAAGGGAAAGGCTCGCTATCTCCCGCGCTATGGGATCAACGTCGCTCCCAAGCAGTCTCTCCTGCAAATACTGGTGGACTTGGGAAGGGGACCACGATTCGGGGAGAAGCCTCGAAAGCCGCTCGAATCCCGCCAGCAAGAACGACCCAGAACCGCAGCAGGGGTCCCATAGGTAGCGATCTTCTTGCGGGATGCTTTCGATGGGCAGGTGAGCTAGAATGTATTCTGTAACCGTCCGAGGGGTGTAGTATATACCAAGCTCCTTGCGCAACGAACTGGTAACAAGCGCGTTTTCGTAGGCGTGCCCTAACATCGAAGTAGTCAGACTGGCAAATGCGAAGCGGTTGCGGAGAACCTCGTATATTCCAGCCGCAATGTCTGCTTTCTGCTCCAGCGTCTGAAAAATGTCAGGGTCGGAGTCTGTCGAAAATCGTTCTTGCACCGCAGCAAGCAACTGCCACGGATCGCTTGCTGCTGGTATCACATCCTTATCTTCCAAGACACGACCAGCGAACAAGCGGAACACAAGACTGATTACTGCCTGTCGTGCGGATGGATCGTTTCGTTTTTCGGTCGATAATTTCTTGAGGGACCGAGACAGAAGATTTTCGAGCAGCGCGACGAGTGTGCACTCTGTCACATCTTCTGCCCACAATGCGAAGCTAGAATCGACAAAAGGTAGGCTTGCATCGCCCCCCTTGGCAGCGGCAATCCTGCCGGGCGACAAGGGAGGCATCTGCTGGATAAATTGTTCGCGCCAGCCCGCCCGGTTCGTCTGCTGGAATGGCGACGTGGGCAATTCCTTCCTGATCGACCACAGTTCAACGTGATCCTCTGTCCCCACCAGTGCGACAGGCGCGCCCAAGTAGCGAAGTCGAGAGAGCGTTTCTGTGGGTTGCTTAGAGGCCCCGTCCACGACCGCAATGCAGGCCGTCTGTATGCTGTGCGGCCGATGAGAGAAGGCTACCAAGTCGGCAGTATAATTCTCAAGACGGTCTCTGCTTGGTAGCCAAGTGAATCGGTAGTTGTCCACAAGGTTTTCTGGGGTATACCCAACAACCTTGAGGAATTCCGAAGCATCATGAATGAAATCAGTGGAAGTAATCACTTAAAGCCTATCATAGAGGCGTAGCCGACCGTCAAGAGAGCGTTCTATCTTAGTTTACCATGTTGATCGGCAATGCGCAATATCCGGATGAAGAAAACACAGGAGAATTCTGGATATATGCCTAGCAAAGCCATTTGGGTGAGTAATTTTTCAGGAACGGGCCGCCCTCCCGAAACGGTATCCGCCGGGCAGGACGAATCCCGCCCGGCGGAATATCGTGTAATTACGGCGATTTCCGTGTGATTTTGGAATTACGGAGCAAAGCCCCACGAAACACACGAAACACACGAAAAAAAGACAGAGGGAATGTCTGACTCTTCTTTTGGTGTGTTTCGTGTGTTTCGTGGTTTAGATTCTGATTTCCTCGATACCCGCTTCCTGGGTGATCTGTACCAGGAACTTTCGGAGAAGGCGAAGAAGAAGTACGCCCTGTTGCAAACGCCGGTCTTCGTCGAGGAGTTCATTCTCGACCGGACCCTCAACCCGGCCATCGACGAGTTCGGCCTGGAGAAGGTGCGGTTGATCGACCCGACATGCGGCTCGGGGCACTTCCTGCTCGGTGCCTTCGCCCGGTTCTTCCGCTTGTGGATGAAGCGGGAGAACAACGAAATCGTCGCCGCCCAGAAGGCGCTCGATGGCGTCTGGGGCGTGGACATCAACCCGTTCGCCGTGGCCATCGCCCGATTCCGCCTGATCGTGGCGGCGATCCAGGCGTGCGGCATCAAGAACTTGAAGCGGGGCCATGCACCAGGCTGGAAGACTCATCTGGCTGCGGGCGACAGTCTTCTGTTCGGCAGCAAGCCCGGATACGGCGGGCAGCGGGAACGACTCCATCGGCAAGGCGATCTCTTCGAGGTTCCGGCGATCTACGCCGTCGAGGAAGCCAAGGCGGTCGATGAGATTTTGGATCAGGGCTACCACGTTGTCGTCGGGAACCCGCCATACATCATTGTTCGGGATCGTAGTCAGAACGCCGCCTACCGAGTACTGTACTCGACCTGCCATCAGAAATACTCGCTCGGGGTGCCTTTCACGCAGCGCTTTTGGGAACTGGCGATCCAGCAAGGAGAAATCAACGACGGTTGTGGGTACATCGGAATGATTACCACGAACGCATTCATGAAGAGAGAGTTCGGCAAGAAGTTGATAGAAGAGTTCTTTCCAAAAATCGATCTCACCCACGTTCTTGATACGTCAGGGGCATACATTCCCGGACACGGCACCCCAACTGCAATCCTGTTTGGGCGAAGCCGCAAGCCAGTAGGTGACACTGTGCGGGCCGTACTGGGAATCAAGGGGGAACCGTCCACCCCAGAAGATGCTTCGCAAGGAGTTGTCTGGCAATCTATCGTCAACCACATCGACAAAGCGGATGCCCAGGACAAATACACTTCGACGGCAGACGCTCCTCGTGCCTCGTTCAATTCCCACCCGTGGAGCATTGGTGGGGGAGGCGTGGCCGATGTTATCGAGAGCATTGAGGGCCATATCAACCAAACGCTGGGCGAAATCGCCAGTAGCATTGGCATCACCTGCTTTACGCTTGAAGATGATGTGTACATCCTTCCGCCTCGTGCTTCCAACAGAAAACTGATTCCTGCCAGTCAACTTCGCCCAATGGTTGAAGGTGACATGTTGAGAGATTGGTGCAGCACCACTGGCGATGTGGCGGTGTTTCCCTATGGATGCGATTTCTCGCCCACCTCAGACGGACCACGCTCTCCGATCTATTGTTACCTGTGGTCATATAGGACCAACCTGGCAAGCAGTAAGATGTTCGGCGGAAAGACGAAAGTACAGGCGGGCTTGCAATGGTACGAATACGGGCGATTAACGCAGCACAAGCTGCGCACCCCATTGTCCATCGCCATCGCATTCGTGGCCACGCACAACCATTTTGTGCTTGACCGAGGCGGAAAGATTTTCAAGCAGTCCGCACCGATCATTAAGTTGCCTGCCGAGGCGACCGAGGCAGGCCATCTCGAACTGATTGGTCTACTCAATAGTTCCACGGCCTGCTTTTGGATGAAACAGGTATTCTTTCCGAAGGGTGGAGATCACGTCGGTCAAGAAGGAGCCAGGGTTCGTCGGACGTGGTGGGACGAGCGCTATGAATACGCTGCAACGCAACTTGAGAGCTTTCCTGTTCCCGAGAATAAGCCACTCCGCCTGGCTACCCGATTAGACATCCTCGGCCAAAGGTACGCCAGCTTACTGCCCGAAGCCGCAGCCCAAGCGGCCATCCCAACTGCTAAGCGACTTAGCAGCGATAGCATTGAGGCCAAATCAATCCGAGGCAAGATGATCGCCCTTCAGGAGGAACTCGACTGGCAGTGTTACCAGCTTTACAGCTTGCTGCCCGACGACCTGCGCTACACTGGCGATGATCTGCCAGAACTCGCCCTCGGTGAGCGGGCCTTTGAGATCATCATGGCCCGGCAGATGGCCAAGGGGGAGCTACAAACGACGTGGTTTGTGCGTCATGGATCGAAGCCGATCACCGATCTCCCGAAGCACTGGCCCGCCGCTTATCGGAAACTCATCGAGCGCCGGATCAAGCTGATTGAGACGAACAAGGAAATCGGCCTAATCGAGCGGCCTGAGTACAAGCGGCGCTGGAACGCCGAGCCGTGGGAGGAGCAGGAACAACGTGCCCTGAAAAACTGGCTGCTGGATCGGCTGGAGGACAAACGCTACTGGCCCCGGATCGAATTACAATCGACGGCGCAACTGGCCGACCGTGCCAGCGGCGATGCCGAGTTCATGCAAGTGGCGGCGCTGTACCGTGGCAGGCCCGACTTCGACCTGGCCGCTCTCGTCGCTGAACTGGTCGAGGGAGAGTCGGTCCCCTTCCTGCCGATCCTCCGCTACAAGGCTTCGGGTCTGCGCAAGCGGGAAGTGTGGGAGCGAACCTGGGACTTGCAGCGCGAAGAAGATCGAACCACGAAACACACGAATCACACGAAAGAAGACAAAAAGAATAATGACAAAGAAGAAGCAGAGGGAGGCGGGCCGGATGCTGACACCGATTCTTCTTTTCGTGTGGTTCGTGTGTTTCGTGGTGAAATTCCCGTGCCACCCAAGTACACCTCGGCGGATTTTCAGAAGACCGGCTACTGGCGGCTGCGTGGCAAGCTCGACGTGCCCAAGGAACGCTGGATCAGCTATCCGCACTGCCAGTCCGTCAGCGATCCGACGCTTGTGGTCGGTTGGGCCGGATGGAACCATCTGGAGCAGGCGACGGCGCTCGTGACCTACTACGACGCCCGCAAACGAGAAGGCTGGGACGCCAAGCGCCTCACGCCGCTCCTGGCGGGGTTGGTGCAACTGCTGCCGTGGATTCACCAGTGGCACCCCGAGATCGACAAGGAGTTCGGAGAGACGGCGGGGAAATCGTACCAGTCGATGCTCGAACAGGACGCCCATGAACTGGGCCTGACCCTTGAAGACCTCCGCACCTGGCAGCCACCGGAGAAACCACGAAACGCTCGAAAGACGCGAAAAGGGAAGGAAGAGTGAGTTGGCGAAGAAGAAGCCAAAGCCGCCGACGGTGCCTGTTTCGCCTATATCGACCGCTCAGTGACGGGTGGCTTTATGATGCGTCTCGACTGCCCCCCAAGCTGATTGCCTCACAAGAGCGGCGACACCTGAAGGTGAAGCAAAAGCGGCTCTATCGCCGGATCGAGAAACAAGTGGAGGAACCCTGTGAAGAAGATTGACCAAACGCTGACCGAACTGGCTGACGCCGCCTTTGAGCAAGCTGCTCGGAAGGTCATCGAGCGTGCCGAGAAATCGGGCACCCCGGTGATTGTTTGGGAGTACGACGCGGTAAAAGAATGGAAACCACGAAACACACGAAAGACACGAAACAAAGACAAAAAATGAGTTCCTTCTTTTTTTCGTGTCTTTCGTGTGTTTCGTGGTTTGAGGTCTTTATGGAAAAACTCATCAGCGAGCTGATCGAACTGCCGGAGAAGGTCCGCAAGGGGGACTTCGTCCTCAAGCTGTCGGAGGGCGTGACCAAACCGGCGAAGACGCTCGATCAGTATGTGGTGACGCCTCAGTTGGTCGCCTGCTTCGAGGACGCCTTGAGTTTCATCCACGAGGCCGTCAAGGAGATGAGCAGCAAGGCGTGCTATCTGCACGGCAGCTTTGGGTCCGGCAAATCGCACTTCATGGCGGTGCTGCACCTCTTGCTCCAGCACATTCCCGCCGTGCGCAACATCCCCGAACTGGCCAAGGTGTGCGGTCATCATGAGTGGGTGGAGCAGAAGAAGTTCCTGCTCGTGCCGTACCACATGATCGGCGCTCGCAACATGGAGACCGCCATCCTCGGCGGCTACGTCGATCACGTCATGCAGCTTCATCCCGGAGCGCCGCTGCCCGGTGTGTACCTGGCCGACGAGATATTCAAGAACGCCCGGCAGCACCGGGAAGCGCTGGGCGACGACAAGTTCTTTGCCCAGTTGAACCAGAACCAGAGCAAGCCTGCGGGCGGCGGCTGGGGCAAGCTCGCCAAGGGGTGGGACGCCAAACGCTTCGAGGCGGCGCTCGTAGTGCCACCCAAGAACGACGACCGCCCCCGCCTGGTCGGTGATCTGGTGCAGTTCGTCTTTCCCGCCTTCAAGGGGATCGCTCAGGGGAAGGATGAAGCCTACGTCGATCTCGACCTGGGCCTGTCGATCATCAGCGCTCACACGAAGTCGCTCGGCTACGATGGACTGATCCTGTTCCTCGACGAGTTGATCCTCTGGCTGGCGAGTCGCTCGGGTGACCTGGCCTTCTTGCAGATGGAAGGCCAGAAGCTGTCGAAGCTCGTGGAGTCCCGCAAGTCCGACCGCCCGGTGCCGATCATCAGTTTCGTCGCTCGCCAACGTGATCTGCGGGAACTGATTGGCGACAAGGTGCCGGGGGCCGACCAACTCAACTTCTCTGACGTGCTGAGCTACTGGGAGGGGCGATTCCACACGATCACCCTCGAAGACCGCAACTTGCCGGTGATCGCCCAGAAGCGTGTGCTTCGGGCCAAAGACGATGCGTGCCGGGCCGAGTTGGACGATGCCTTTGAGAAGACGGCCCAGGTGCGCCAGGAGATCATGGAAATCCTGCTCACCCGTGAAGCTGACCGGGCCATGTTCAAGATGGTCTATCCGTTCAGCCCGGCCCTCATCCAGGCGCTCGTGGCGGTGTCGAGTGCGCTCCAGCGAGAACGCACGGCCCTCAAGCTGATGCTGCAAATGCTCGTGAACCGGCGAGACACGCTGCGCCTGGGCGATGTCATTCCGCTTGGCGATCTGTGGGACGTGGTGGCGCACGGCGACGAGGCGTTCACCGACGTGATGCGGGTCAACTTCACGAACGCCAAGAACCTGTACCAGAACAAGCTGGTGCCGATGCTGGAGCAACAACACGGCGTCGATCTGGAAGTGGATCGGGAGAAGGCGAAGACGAACCCGGAGATTGCCGAGCGGTTGCAGCGCTTCGACAACGACGACCGGCTCCTGAAGAGCCTGCTGCTGTCCGCCCTGGTCCACGGCGTCGAGTCGCTCAAGAACATGACCGCCATGCGCCTGGCTGCCCTGAACCACGGGACCATCCGCTCCCGCATTCCGGGCCGGGAGCATCAGGTCGTCACCGACAAGCTCCGCACCTGGGCGGGGATCGTCGGGGAAATCCGAGTCAGCGAAGAGCCGACGAATCCTACGGTAACGCTGCAACTATCGGGCGTGGACACCGAGACCATCATCGAGTCGGCCAAGAGCTACGACAACATCAGCATCCGCCAGTTCAAGATTCGGCAGATGCTCTTCCAGTCGCTGGGAATCCCCGAGCAGGACGAGATGTTCATCTCGCACACCCACCTGTGGCGGGGGACGAAGCGGTTCTGCGAGGTGCATTTCACGAACGTCCACCGGCTGCCGGATGAATCCCTACGGTCAGACGAGGACTGGAAGCTCATCATCGGCTTCCCCTTCGATACGGAAGGCCACACTCCCGACGACAACCTCGACAAGCTGAGCAAGTTCCGAGACAAGAACGAACAGCAGCGGACGCTGGTGTGGTTACCGTCGTTCTTCTCAACCAGGACGCAGGGAGAACTGGCCAAGCTCGTCATCATCGACCGCCTGCTCCTGGGGAACAACCTCGAACAGCATTCTAAACATCTATCGGCCCAGGATCGGGAGACGGCCCGCCTGCTCCTCAAGAACCAGCAGAGCGCTCTCTCTCAGAGGCTGATGCAGGCGGTGGAAGCAGCGTATGCCATTCGCTCCGAGCCGATGCCCGGCACGCTCGATCCGGCCTGGGACATGGCGGACTCGCACTTCCAGTCGCTGTTTCCGACGCTGGTACTGCAACGCCCGGTCGGAGCCAACCTCGGGGAGGCGTTGGAGCATCTCCTCGATCAGGCGCTGTCGCACCAGTTCCCGAAGCATCCGAAGTTCGGGCAGGAGATCAAATTCGGCAAGGATTTGCGGCAGGTGCTGGAAGTCTGCCAGGAAGCTGTTCGCTCGCCAGATGGAAACCGGCGGGTGTTCGTTGAAGATAAACAGGTCCGCCAGAAGCTCAGGTACATCTGCAACCCGCTCGAACTGGGGCAAATGTCCGAGACGCACTTTGTCCTCGACCTGAAATGGAAAACGCACTTCGACAAGATGCTGACCCAGTCGGGCCAGGCGAACCCGCAGGTCGCTGAAATGCGGCGCTGGACCAACTTGCCCGACGAGAAGGGGCTACCGAAGGAAATTCAGAACCTGCTGATCCTGGTGTACGCCGATCAAACCAACCGCTCGTTCCGTCACGTCCATCATGGCGGGAACCACACGGCGACCCTCGACGATCTGCCGAACGAACTGGAGCTTCAGGAACAGATTCTCCCGGACCTGAACGATTGGAACGAGGCGGTCACGAGGGTCGCTGACATCTTCGGCCATGCCATTTCCAAGCTGCTCAATGCCTCGAACCTGGCGACGATGGCTGAGAAGGTTGGCGAGAACATCACCGAGTTCAAGACCGACTGCGAGGCGTTGCCCGACAAGGTGCAATTCGTCCTGAAGAACCTCGGAATCGGAGAGGCCGAGTTCTCGAAGTGCGACCGGGTACGGACGGCGAAGGCCGTGAAGTCGCTCTTGGGAAACTGCGACGGCGAGGAACCCACGGCCTTGGTCGGAGCCATCGCCCATGCCAAGATCGAGACCAACAGTACGTCGATGGGGCGCAGCCTCAAGTTCGCCAAGGCGATCCTGGAGTGCCTGGGACGCACTCGCTGGGACTTGTTCTCCGCGGTGACACAACTCCAGGATGAACGCAAGACGGCTGCCGAGTTGCTGATCCAGGATGTCTGCACCTGGCTCAAGACCGACGAACATGCTCTCGTCGGTGGCCTGGCCAGCAAGTTGTCCGACGCCGAGGGACGGGCGATCAAGCTGCTGACGCCGCCAAAGCCCATCGAACCAATCCCGCCGATCAAGCCGCCCCCGCCGGTTCCGGGCAAGAAGTGGGTACAGGTCAGCACCGGCAAGAAGGATCGTCTGGACTCGAAGGACTGGCAGGCGACCGCCGAGGAGTTGCAGCAGAAGCTGGAGGAGAACCCAGCCTACCGCATCACGGTCCAATGGTTGCTGGAAGAAGAGTAAACCACGAAACACACGAAATACACGAAAAAAAGCCAACCAGAACCATGCCTAATTTGATTTGTTGATTGCATTTTTTTCGTGTGTTTCGTGTGTTTCGTGGTTTGAGGTATTGAACGTGACAAAGCTGACACCGCACCAGCTTCGCTCGCTGTTTGAGGCCCGTTGGCAAGCGGACAAGGACGCCCTCGCCTTGGGACTACACGTTGCGCACCCATGCCAGGCCCCGGATGAGGTGGAATTTGCATTCGGCAAGGCGCAGGTCGTGCGGGCGGACACCGTCTTTCAAATCCGTGAAAAGCTGATGGCGGCAGAGCGGAAAAAGGAACGCATCATCCTGCTGACCAAGCTGGACAAGGGTAAGCTGGGCAACGATGTCGTGGCTCGCCTGGCCCGCAATCGGCTGTTCCACATCGATCACTTCGCCAGCCTGTGCGCCCTGTTCAAGGCCAAGGAACTCGATCCCCTGGTGTCCGACCCGGCGATTGCCGAGGCGCTGCTCGAATGCAAGCGCCCGCCTGACGGCTTCCCGCCGGTATCGGCAGGCGTCCTCGACGCCGGGACCGTGTGGCGGGCCATTTGCCGCCACGTTTTTGAGATGGGCGAGAGCGAGCCGGACCTTGTCTCTTTGCTGCTCTGGGCGACCGGAAAAATAGGCCAGGCTCGATACCAGAGCGCCAGCGAAGCATTGCGGGAAAGCCTGCGAAGTAGGCTGACGAACAACCTGGGCGAAGCCGCCGAGTCGATCCTGCGGTTCATCGAAAACGGTGCCGGAGGCGATGCGCTGGCGCTGGCTGTGGTGTGCCAGGTCGTCTTCGGGGAAAGCCAGGATTCCGTGCTGGATGCCGCCGCCGCCCGGATGGAGCAGTACCACAACAACAAGCCGATTCCGAAGAGCGTGGGCCGGGTGCTTGGGCGTGTGGCCTCTGACGCCATTACAGACCTGGACCGCAAGGAAGACCCTCGCCTCGCCATGTCCCTCACACGAGCCGACGAACTGCTGCGGCAGTTCCGCTGCGAGCAGGACGCCCATCGCAACCGAATCACGCAGCTTGGATACGATCAACGCCTGGCCCGCTTTGGGGACGGCGTGCGCACAGCGATCACGGCTCCGGGTGAGGATGCGGTACGGACCTGCGAGGCGTTCCACAAGGAGATCGCCAATCACCGCATCGCCAAGCTAGGACGCCGTGTGGAGCAGGTGTCACGAACCGACATGGCGCTGCGGCTCGTGCGCTGGCTGTCGGCACCGACACCAGCGCCGACATCTCTGTCGGACAGGGTCAACGTCTATCGCAAGGAGTTGGCGTTTGTAGATTGGGCACGGGAATCGGTCTGCCGAGGCGAAGATGTTCCCGAGCTTTCCGTGGCCTATCAGGAGCTTGACCAGGAGGTGCTGGCACGACGGCAGGAGTTCAATCGGGCCTTTGCCGAGTCCCTGGCCAACTGGACTTCGGTGGGATCGACGGTCAAGGATGTTTGCGGCGTCGAAGACGTGCTGGCGCATTTGGTCGCCAAGGTCGCCGGGGCCGGGAATCGGGTGTTGCTCATCGTACTCGATGGCATGAGTTGGGCAGTCTGCCACGAGCTTCTCAGCGACTTCCGGCAGGAACACTGGTTCGAGGCCACCCTCGACGGCTCATCGGCCTTGCCCATCCCCGTGATCGCCACGGTCCCGAGCGTGACGCAATACTCCCGAGCAACCTTGCTTTCCGGGGCCTTGACACGAGGCGACTCAACCGTCGAGAAGCGGAACTTCGAGGCGAACACGGCACTGAGGGAAGTGTGCGACAAGCGGCACCCGCCTGTCCTTTTCCACAAGGCGGAAGTCACGGAAGGTTCCCGAGGGGTGTTGAGCAAGGACGCGAACGACGCCATCCTTGAAACCAAGAACCGCATCGTCGGCGTGGTCATCAACGCTATCGATGATCGCCTCAGCAGCGCCCAGCAGATACGGGACGACTGGACGATCAACCGGATAAGCCCTTTGGCAACGCTCCTGAAGCGGGCACGAGATGCAGATCGAGTGGTGATTCTCGCCAGCGACCACGGCCATGTGTGGCATCGTCCCGACGCTCGACTGCTGAGCGGCGAGGCCGGAAGTCGTTGGCGTCCAGCCTCTGGCGATGTCCAGGACGGCGAGATCGTGATCTCTGGCAGTCGGGTACGAGACGATGCGGGTCAGCACTCTGTTATGGTCCCGTGGTCCGAAACAATCTACTACAAACGCCAGCAGAACGGCTACCACGGCGGTGCGACGCCGCAGGAAATGGTGGCTCCGCTGGTCATTCTCACGGAGGTGGACCTGAACCAGAAGGACAATGCCTACCCTGGCCTGTCCGCTTGCGAGTACCCCAAACCGGAATGGTGGTCTTGTGCCCCGGTAGCGACACGGCCCGTCGAGCAGGAAGCGGCGGTCGTGCCCCCTCGTTCCTACCCGCCCAGTCTCTTCGACGGGCTGCATGAGGAGGAGAAACCGGCCCCTGAGCCGACGAAGCCCGTGACACAGCCGAAGGACTCGGGTTGGATTGAGCGTCTGTTCGCCTCGGCAGCCTACAAAGATCAGAAGGAACTTGTCCGCCGCCACGCACCGGATGACACCCTCGTGCGCTGCTGCATTCAAGCGCTGGAAGCCAGTGGCGGGATGATGACCCCTGCCGCCTTCTCGAAAGCAGCCGACGTGCCTGCCGGACGCCTGGACGGATTGGTTGCCCGCATTCAACGGCTGTTGAACGTGGACGGATACGAAATCTTGACCATGAGCCGCACCGAAAATCGGATCGAACTCAATGTGTTGAAGCTGAAGCGACAGTTTGACCTGGAATGACCAATGGAAATCAGCCGAGAGCGCCGACGTGAGATCATTGCCGCCTTGCGGAAAGGAACCGTTCCACAGCGTGGCCTCGATTTCCTCGCAGTCGGCCTACGGCCCTTCGAGTCAGTGATCGCCAGCGAACTGGACGACGTGAAGCAAGGCGGGGCTGTCTTCAAGGCTGTGCGTGGCGGCTACGGGTGTGGCAAGACCTTCTTTGGCCGGTGGGTGCAGGAGTATGCCAAGAAGAAGGGCTTTGCCACAACGGAGGTGCAAATCTCCGAGACCGAAACGCCGCTCCACCGCCTGGAGACGGTTTACCGGCGTGCGATGGAGCAGCTATGCACCGCCGACTGTTTTCTCGGCGCTTTCCGTTCGGTAATCGACGGCTGGTTTTACGGTCTGGAGGAGGACGTTCTTGCCGAGGGGACGATTGATTCTGCGGACGAGAAGGGACTGGCGAAGCGAGCCGACGACCTTCTGGAGCAGCGGCTTGCCGACATCACTCGTGCGACACCGCAGTTTGCCGCTGCCTTGCGTGGGTATCGGGCGGCGCAGCGACAGAACGACCACAACGTAGCAGAAGGACTGGCGGGATGGCTCGCTGGCCAGCCGCACGTTGCAGCGACGATCAAGAGGCTTGCGGGCGTCAAGGGGGACGTGGACCACTTCGCCGCCCTCAGCTTCTTGCGGGGCCTCCTGCTGATCCTCAAGGATTCCGGCTACTCCGGCCTGGTGCTTGTCCTGGACGAGATCGAGACGCTGCAACGGGTGCGGGGCGACGTGCGAGAAAAGGGGCTGAACGCTCTCAGGCAACTGATCGACGACATTGACGGAGGCCGGTTCCCGAACCTGTACCTGATGATAACTGGCACCCCTGCGTTCTTCGACGGGCCACAGGGGATTAGGCGTCTCGAACCGCTCGCCCAGCGGCTGCATGTGGATTTCCAGACGGATGCCCGCTTCGACAACCCTCGTGCCGTTCAGCTTCGGCTTTCGCCGTTTGACCACGAGCGCATGGTGGAAGTCGGCGTCAAGGTCCGTGATCTCTTCACGGCGGACTGCTCCGCTCCTGAACGTGTCCGGCGACTGGCTTCGGACGAGTACGTCGAGGTTCTGGCCCGAGCCGTGGCCGGGAAGCTCGGCGGCAAGGTCGGCATCGTCCCACGGTTGTTCCTGAAGAAGCTGGTTTCGGATGTCCTGGACCGCATCGACCAGTTCGAGGACTTCGACCCGACCAAGCATTACCAGTTGACCATCAACAGCAGCGAAATGACTGCCGTTGAACGTGAATCCCAGGCCCAGAGCGTGGATGACATCGAGCTTGACCTGTGACCGCATTCGACCGACTACACCCGGCACTTCAACACCACATCGTCAATTCCCTTGGCTGGCGGGAATTGCGTGAAGTGCAGTCGTTGTCCCTCGATGCCTTTCTCACGGGTGCCAACCTCGTTATTCTCGCACCTACAGCGGGCGGCAAAACCGAATCGGCGTTCTTCCCGGTCATTTCACAAATGCTCACGGAGGGGTGGAACGGTTTTTCGGTTCTCTACGTCAGTCCGATTCGGGCGCTGTTGAACAACCAGGAACAGCGGCTGCAAAAATACTTCGAGTTGGTTGGACGCCGAGCCGCCTGTTGGCACGGGGATACGAGTCAGGGGACCAGGAAGAAAATCGTTGCCGATCCGCCCGACTGTTTACTCACGACGCCAGAATCACTCGAAGCAATTTTGGTTTCGACCAAGATCGACCACCGGGAGTTCTTCAAGAACATCCAAACCGTCGTTATCGACGAGCTTCATGCTTTCGCAGGCGACGACCGGGGTTGGCACCTGCTGTCCGTATTCTCCCGAATACGACGGTTGGCAGGCCGGGATATGCAACGAATCGGTCTGTCGGCCACGGTCGGCAATCCCGCTGAGATGCTGGCATGGCTGTCGTCCGGCTCGCAGCGTCAGCGCCAAGTCGTTTCGCCAGCCCCCGTCTCTCGGCAGACACCCGACGTGCAACTAGATTACGTTGGCTCCCTCCAAAATGCGGCCAAGGTCATCTCGTTGTTGCACCGGGGCGAAAAGCGGCTCGTATTCTGCGACAGCCGATCCAGAGTTGAGCAACTTGCTTTGCTGTTGCGAGAACGGGAGGTCGAGACGTTCGTTTCGCACAGTTCCCTTGGCGTTGAGGAGCGGCGGGCAGCGGAACACGCCTTTGCCCAGAAACAGAACTGCGTCATTGTGGCCACCAGTTCGCTAGAACTCGGCCTTGATGTGGGCGACTTGGATCGAGTGATTCAGATTGATGCCCCGGCTACGGTTTCATCCTTTTTGCAACGCATGGGACGCACAGGGAGAAGGACAGGAGCAAGGTCCAACTGCTTGTTCTTGGCGACGAGCGACGAGGGGTTGCTGCGAGCCGCCGCCGTGTTGGACCTTTGGGGCCGTGGATACGTCGAACCCGTCAACGCCCCCCCGAAGCCATTTCATATTCTCGCCCAGCAGTTGATGGCGCTCATCCTGCAAGAGCATGGAGTTGGCCGTCGTGCCTTTGTGGAATGGCTGGCCGACGTACCGGCGTTTGCCGCCATGTCCAGCGAGCAAATCGAGGCGATGGTTGACCATCTGGTTCGCACTGAAACCCTCTTTGAGGACGCCGGGATTCTTTCCTTTGGGCCAGAGGGTGAGGCCGAATACGGCAGAAAGAACTTCTTGGAACTCCTGTCGGTGTTCACGTCGCCGCCGCTCTTTCGTGTCATGAGCGGACAAAAAGAACTCGGCAACGTCCACGAATCGACGTTCTACAAGAAGCAAGAAGGCCCGGTGATCCTTGTGCTGGCGGGACGAAGTTGGAAGACGAACCACTTAGACTGGAAACGTCGCACTGCCTACGTCGAACCGACCGACGAGAAAGGCCGGTCCCGCTGGATCGGCGAGGGGCAATTCCTGAGCTTTCGTGTCTGCCAAGCTATCCGCCGCATCCTTGCCGCCGAAACGACTGAACCCTGCTGGTCACAACGGGCCACGGCCCAGATCGGCGAGGTTCGGATGGAATACCCTTGGGCGTCTGTCGACCGGACCACCCTGATACAGCAATCAAATGGCGAGGTCCAATGGTGGACCTTTGCCGGTGGGTTGGCAAATACGCTCATGACGGATCACTTGGGCGGCGGCACGAAGGCGAAGGCGGATAACCTTTGCCTTCGGTTTCCTTCGTCCCTGAAGCTCACTGATGTTGAACGGCTGATCGACTCCCGCATTCGTGACGAGATCGTTCCCGTGCCCAGCGAGGAGGCCATCAGCAATCTGAAGTTCGGAGAATGCCTGCCTCCCTCGATAGCCGGTGCAGTATTCGCCGCTCGGTTCAACGATCCCGAAGCGATGGAGACAATTCGCCGAGAGCAGATGCGAGTCGTTGTGGCCGGGGAAAGGAACGGTGAACCATGACCGACGACCTCCCGATCCGTGGTCCCGACCAGATTTGACAGGACTGCGCCCGTAAGCTGCTGGTGGTCGAAATCAGCGATCACTTCCAGGCGATCCTGGGCTGTCTGCTCGGTGAGGACTGGACGACGCCCCGGCTGGCCGAGATGGTCATCGCGCCGGACGGGCACCTGCTCGGTCGGTGCGATGGCGAGGCGGCGTTCAAGGCGTTCCTCGGCGCATCGGCGGACTTGCTGAAGAACGTCCACGGGGTTGCCGAACTCGACGGCGACGAGATCGGCTACTTGGTAGCGAAAGTCGCCGAGATACAATTCCGTACCATTGCGACGGCATTTTTGTACCGAAGAGATGGAAAGATCGGGTTCAGTCTTGTGACGTGTTATCCGGTGAAGAATGGGATCACCTCAGTGACCACAACCCGGTCGTGGCTCAATTCCGGTAGAGGCGCAGATGACCACTTTGACGACCTCGGCTTCCCTGTCCATAGAAAAGGGTGTGGATCAGAACAAGTCGATGATTCTCTTGGCCTCGTCCTTACCCAGCCGTTGCGCCGCTGCTTTCAAGTTGGCAATGTGCTGCGATAGTCCGGCTGCACTCACGGGTGCCACTGCGGGCTTGGTCGGAGCGGATTTCGCCTTGGACGGTGCCGCCTTCTTTTTTGCGGAAGTTGAAGCAGATGGTGTCGGTGCCAAGGCAGCGGCAGCCGAGGCGGTAGCAGCCGAGCCAGAGGTCTGCTTGAGCTTGGTCTTAACGGTGGCGACAAATTTGCCGGTGACTTTAACCCCTTGTTCGTCGTTGATCTGTTGGGCGATGGCCGTTGGCCCTTTTTCCGGGTACTTGGCCAGGTAATCCCGAACCACGGCCGACTTGTTGACGGTTTTCTTTGCCATGTTGATCTCACTTGTGTGCCAGAAACTTTACCTCTCAATTCTGGCAGACTTTTTGGGTCGGGACAACGAAAGCGCTTGCGGATACAGGGCAAAACAAGTGTTACTGAACTACCAGGATGGAATGTTCGGTATATCCTGACTCGACGGGTTGTAGAGAGACTTGGACGAGCGTTCGCAGGAGTTGCTGACCCGCTACCGACATGGTGAGTCGATACCGAACGAAAGGCGAACAACGGGTCATGATTATTGCCGCAGTCGCTTATCGTGGGGGCCGTGACGTATGCTCTTCTCACTTATGGCACCAAGAAAGTCGCTGACCTGCCGCCGGTGCCACCGCCAGAAAAGTCCCGCCGCACACAGGAGCGCCGTCCGTTTCTGCCAGGAAACTTCAGTAATTTTGGACGCTCGGCCCCTTTGACGGCGTAATCATCTTCGAGGCTCCCGACGATGAGACGGCCACGGCCTTGATGTTTCAACTGGGGGCACAGGGGAACGTGCAGACGCAGACGGCCCGTGCGTTCACGGCAACGGAGATGGACAAGATTCTGGCAGCGACAGTCCCGTGAGGAGGCTTGTTCGGTGGGCGAGGCGATCAGCCGAAAGAGGGTGAACCATGAACGGCCCATTCGAGAAAAAAGTCAAGGCTGCCTCAATCGCTGGATGGTGGGTTGTGCTCATCGCCGTTGTCTTCCTCACCCTTCTATGGCTCATGTACCTCGCCGTGATGTCCGTTCATCCGACGTGGTTGCTTTCCATGTGGGGGCCGGGCGTCGATTGGCCTTTCGTCCAGAGCGTATGGTTTTGGGCTATGGTGGCGTTCAAGTTCTGCGTCTGGCTCATGATTTTGGCAGTCCTCTGGTTGACCCTATGGGCGAGGCAGTTGCGCAAACTGGAACGGCAAGCGACAGAATGATCCGCCTGGAAGGAGGCTATCTTGAAAATCAAGGCCGTTGTCGAAACCGCCATCTATGTCGATGACCTCCAGGCAACAGAAGCGTTCTACGGGACGATCCTGGGCCTGCGAGTTATCGGCAATCAGCCTGGCCGTCACGTTTTCTTCCAGGCAGGCGAGGCCAGCGTCTTGCTTGCTTTCTTGGCCAAATCTGCTCTCAAGGGCGATCAGTTGCCGTCGCATGGAGCCAGCGGGCCAGGCCATTTGGCCTTGGGAATTGAAGCTGAGTCCTTCGACGCCTGGCGGAATCTCCTGCAAGGCCACGGCGTCAGCATCGAGAAAGAGGTCGAGTGGCCGAGAGGAGGACGATCCATTTACTTTCGTGACCCCGCCGGAAACTCGGTGGAACTGGTCACACCTGGGGTATGGGGATTGCCGAGTGGGTGGTGAGCGAGGTCGTATGCTTTCGCTGCGGAAACCGTCTACTGAAAAGCTCCGGGATTTCCTGGCTGCGTAATCCAAGCTCGACTTCACCTACCCTCCGGTCGGAGCGACGGCTGCTGTGCCGCATCATCAAGGAGAGGGCCGAATTCCTGCCTTGCAACCTCTATAACGTCGCTGAATAGGTAAGGCAAGAAGCTAGAAATTGAATCGTAACCTGGGAGGAAAGTAGCTTTTCACAGTCTTGGCCGAATCCGACAACTCACCTTGGGGTTTTCCGTCAGGTCCGGTAACGAAATCCGTGCGATTGAACGCACACCCACTCATGGCGAATAGCGAGAGAAGGCAGGCAAGCCGCAAAAGGCGTGACACGTTCTTGTCCTTTTCCGAAAGGATGCTTCTCTCTTCATATCGGCAAGTATTCCATCAACCATTACATTGAACTGGTCATCGTGTCGCTGCCAGGGTCGTTCGATGTTCGGCAAAAGTTTGCCCATCTTGCCGTCAGGCGTGTGATGCGGCAAGATGGCAAACAGATGTTCCTGGAAACGGTGATGGTTGATGGTCAGGCCGTGCCACGCTTTCGATATGTTGGAGGTCAAGAATGAACCCCGATCCTTCACCCAAGCGCAAGATGTCCGAGATGATCTCGGAGATGGCGGCACTTTCATCAGCGAGGGCAAGACGCCCGAAGAGAAGCATCACCGCCTGACCGCCGCTTGTAGTGCCTGGAACATGGCCTGCGGATCGCCCGACGTTCGACGGCAGCAGCTGGAAATGTTCCCGGATGACAAACGGCAGATCGCCAGCGCCAAAATCGTGATGGTCGGAAAGGGCTATCGCATCGAGGTCGCATCGGCCACTTTGTAGTGGTGGCAAGGCTCGATTTGTGATTGGTGAACCCCATGTTGCTCGAACCCCAGGATGTCGAACTGTTCTTCAAGCTGCACCGCTCGCTGATGCTCTTTGTGAACCAGCGCCTCAAGGTGGTGCCTGATGCTATTGCCAACGCCGACGCATTCGCCGCTCTCTCGCCGCAAGTTCGCCTCAAAGTTCGTGATGCCTTGAGCGCCAACCTCGATCTCATCCAGTCGTTTGTCGATGAAAACCCGGCCCACCTGTCGGATGATGAACTCGACATCATGCGCTCCTGGCGGCATTTTGTTCATGGCAAGTTCTACGTTTTCCGTGAACTAGCGAAGTACACGGTGTTTCTTTCGACTACCAGCCCGGCCATTGCTTACGGCGTCCTGGCGCTTTCGCAGCCGTTCGAGGAACTGATCGGCCCCTACCTGCCGGTTCTGACGCAGACGGTCCTGCTGCCGTTCAAGGGCGTGATCGTCTACGACGGCTTGATGAGCAGCTACAACATTTCCTTCGGCCCCGGCATCCGGCGCTCGCTGAACGAGAGTTTCAAGGAGGCCAAGGCACGGCACGGGATCGTCACGTCGTTGCCGATGTCGGACGAGCCGCTGCCTCGGAAAGCGCCGAAAGCCAGGCCGTTCCCGAAGCCGCCTTCGAGAGAGGAAAAGGATGAGGCTCTGCATGTCATCGTCGGATTGATCGACCAGTTTTGCAAAGAGCATCTGAATGAGGAATACGCCGTGCTTTGCCGCAAACTGGCCGAGAAGTTGGGCCGCAAGCGCCCCTCGCCCTTGCTCCAAGGTAGCCCGAATGCCTGGGCCAGTGGCATCGTCCGAGCCGTGGGTGGGGTGAACTTCCTGCACGACAAAAGCCAAACGCCCTATATGCGGTCAACCGACATCGACCACTATCTCGGAACCAGCCCAAGCAGCGGGGCGGCGAAGCTGGCAGCGATTCGCAAGATGTTCAAGATGTACCAGCTTGACCCGAACTGGACCTTGCCGAGCCGTCTGGAAGACAACCCGATGGTGTGGATGCTTCAGGTCAACGGGTTCATGGTGGACGTGCGCCATGCTCCCAGGGAAGTGCAGGAGATTGCGTTCAAGAAGGGGTTGATTCCGTACATCCCGGCAGATCGGCAGCGAGGAGGATGAGCGATGGCGAAGAAAGCAAAACCGAAATCTCCCTTCACCGGACGCTGGCGCATCGTCTCGATGAGCGCCTGGGACGAGGAGTACATCGACGAGGAGGAGGAAGGCTTCTTCGAGTTCGACGAGAAGGGAGGCGGCGAGTTCCACTTCGGCTACGTCCACGGTCGCATGGACTGCCGGCTAACGACACGGGACGGGGAGCCAGCGGTCGAGTGGACCTGGGACGGCAACGACGAGATGGACCCGGCGCAGGGCCGAGGGTGGGCCGTCGTGAAAAACGACGAACTGCACGGCATGGTCTTCTTCCACGGCGGGGACGACTCGGAGTTCGTGGCAAAGAAGACGGGAACGAGTGGGAAGAAGGCCAAACGATGAACGACAAGACCTCAATCCAACCAGGTCGTTACCGGCACTACAAGGGCAACGAATACACCGTGGTCGGCACGGCCCGGCACAGCGAGACGCTGGAAGAGATGATCGTCTACCGGCAGGAGTACGGTGAACACGGCCTGTGGGTGCGCCCGAAGCAGATGTTCTTGGAGACGGTAAAAATTGACGGGCAGGACGTGCCTCGATTTCAGCCTTTGGGGTCGAGCAGCGAGCAGGTCAGCGAGGGCACCAAGAACATCTTCGACGACCTGCCGCAGCACTTGCCGAAGGAATTGGTGGAAACTCTCGTCCGTGCCCCCGACGTGCGCATCGAACGGATCGTCTCCCACGGCCACGCCTCACCCGCTGACTTCTGGTATGACCAAGCCCAGGCCGAGTGGGTCATCGTCTTGAAGGGAGCGGCCCGATTGCAGTTTGAGGATGGCATGGTCGAGATGAAGACGGGCGATTTCATCAACATCCCGGCATTCAAGAAGCATCGTGTCGATTGGACGACGCCGGACGAGCCGACCGTGTGGCTCGGCGTGCGGTATGGAGGAGCCACATGAGCCAAACCGTCGAAGAAGGCGACCTCGACTTTCGGCACTTTCGCTGCTGCGGTGACGAAGACCTGTACCCGTTCGGATGCCCCCGCTGCGGGCGGCTGATGGTGTTCTGCTACGAGTGCGATACCCTGCACGACGATCTGAACGATCTGGCCCATGCAGGTAGCTGGGCGGTCAACAACTTCGACACATCGGCCCCCATTTTCTCCTGCCCGCAGTGCGCCTACCCGTTCGAGTATTTCTTCATCCGAGACGGAAAGTACAAGACCTCATTCGACCAGTGGCAGCAGCAGGGAGTGAGCCACCTGCTTCGGACAGATCGCCAGCCTTTGGTCGCAAATGCGCATCAAGGGCTGTCGGTCGAAATCGGCGGCGTGCCGGTGGACCTGAATGCCGGGATGATCCAGGCGGTCACGAACCCGCCCCAGGGGTTCATCTCGAAGTTCTCGTTCCATCAGAGTGATCTGGCTTCAAGGGCGAGGACGATTCAGTGGTTCGCCCGCTGCGGCCAACCGCTCGAACTCGACCTGACAATGCCCACGGAGCGAGTCGCCGACTGGCCGGCAGCCATTGCTTCCTGCAAAGATCAGGCATGGGAGAACGTCGAACTCGAAGCACAGAACCAGTTGACCTTGTGGCTTCATCTCAACGACCACGCCGAATATCAGAAGTGGAACGACATTGTTAGCGCTAACAAGGCTTCCGTGCTGAACCCGCTCGTCGAACAGACGGTCATTCCTTACCAGGAGAAACACGGACTGGACATTACGCTGGTCCACAGCGTCCAGTGGGACATCCTCGGAGCGCTGCTGGAGAACTCGTACCTGGGCAGCGGCCACAAGGCGTTTTTCTTCCTCGAACTGTTCGGCGTTTACGAGGCCGGACATTTTCCTTGCGGCTGGGTCGGCGAATGGCCGCACGGATCGTTGCGGGTCTTTTGACCCCTGGTGGTCGTGGGAGGGAGTCGAAGATGACGGGCAACCCGGACGGCCTCCGCAGCCTCGCCAAATACTCGAAGCTCCCGCTGGAGCGGATCAGGTACGTCCCCGACGCCGATGAGACGGTCGTGGCGGCGATCTCACGGGGCATCCTCTTCCAAATGGCGTTCTGGAGTGGACCTGCGGTTCAGGCGTTCGCCAAGCTCACCGAGGTCGTCGCCCGACTGGACCCGGACGGCAAGATCGAGTTGGTCGTGGTCGATATTGACGGATCGGAGCGGCTGTCTGCCGTCTCGGAGTTTTTGGGTGGTGTGCGAGGGGCCGGCGAAACGGCGTGGGTGCGGAACGGCTCCGTTATCGTCACCAGCGGCCTCGGCCTGAACGTCGAGTGCTTCATCCCGAATACAAGGCTGCTTCTGGAAGCGACTTGAAAAGGTTGACCGATGACCACGACTTACCCGGCACGGTACAAGGATCGATTCGGTGAGGAGGCCACCACGATCCTGAACGACGGCGAGACGCTGACGATGGTGGTCCGTGGAGTTCGATTTCGGGGGAGCGACTTCGACAGCTTCGAGCCGCAGGATGTGTCTGACCCGGCGCAGTTGGCGTCCTTCACCTTTCTGCACGGGGGCCTCTGCTTCTGCGCCATTGAGGCCGACATCCCCGTTCCAGTCGTCATGCCGACCGGAACAGTGGATGGCCTGCTGACGTTTGACCTTGAACTCGGCGAACCACTGCCAACGGGACAGATGGATCGAGAACGACTCAAACTGCGTTTGGCCGTCAACGGTCAGAACTACTCGTCGGAAGGCAAGACCGGCTGGTTCGAGGGCGAGATGCTGGACCTGCAAGGCAAGCTACCGCCTGGTACGTTCATGAAGGCGTGCATTAACTGCGCCTTCTCCGACTACAGCCCCTACGGCCACGGCCTGTTCGGTGGGCTGGCCTGTTTCCGGGGGAATAAGGCGGGCTACCGGGCGGTGACATGCAAGGATGACCTCTTCGACGTGTGGGACACGATGACTGAGTTCGTGCAGGAAACCTATCTCTGCCCGGAGTTCGAGCGGCGTGTGCCGGGGATGGGGTATCGAGGGTGAGGACATGCCAGGCAACATTCAGGACATCCCGTCACTCCTGCACGACGCCCGCTTGAGCGACTGCCGCTGGGATCAGCATCTCAAGACGCTTCGACTTTCCTTTTCGAGGCATGGTGGGCTGGCTGGCGGCATCACTGGTCGGAGAAGGGACAGGAGGGAGGAGACGAACGGGAACCGAACTTGGAAGACACGTTCATTCCGGCAGGGCAACCGGACACGCCAGACTTGTCATACCGACCACCATCGGCAGCGCCGTTTCTGCTCCCGCCGACGACCGTGCCTGCGGAATTGCTCAAGCCGATTGAAGACTACCACACCGGCCACCACGAGCAGGACTGGTTGAAGGTGGCGGCAGCGTACCCGAACTTTGACGAAGGACCGAACGAGCGTGCGGCCCGACTTCGGGATCAGTTCCTCGGCCACAACTACGGCAGATGGATTTACGTCCGCCACATCGACGGGTGGTGGTGCGAGGGCAACCGAGCCTGTGTCGCTGTTCGGGGAATTGAACACGACAAGGGCGATGCCGACTCCCTGGCCCGGAATGAGGAAACGGTCATCACCTACGGCCTGCGAAGGTACCGCCGAAGCTGGATCATCGCTACCTGGTCGCAGGGATGGCCCCGATTCGGATCGGCAGAAAAACTTCATGAGGCTCAGACCTGGAGGGCCGGGTGGAATCTGGCAGAGTAGGTCACGCCCTCGTCGCCGTAGGAAGCTGTGAGCCGGGGCTGCAAGTGGCCGACAGTCCCTCACCGACTCGCTCAAGCGCTCTTTCAAGTCCACCATCCAGAAACGTAGGGTGTGCGAAGCAACGCCTGGGTCGATGTCGAGCAGGCAGAAGCCCGGCATCGTGAAGTCGAAACGCCAGACGAGATCGAAGACCTTCTCGGCGGTGCCTTGGTCGGGCGCTGACACGAGAGGCAGATGGTATTCGCCTTGGGTGCGCATGGCCTGCTACATTCGAGTGCCGATAAGGGCGATCCGTCGTCATTTTACGGCGTCGGCAACAGAGCCAGCGTGGTCGGTTTGAAAGACCCGATGCTCGATCCTCGGCCTCCTGGAGCAATCACCGTCGCTGCGTCAATTCCACCGAGCGCCCATCGGGGTCTTTCACGACCGCCTGAAGCCCCCACGTCGTCTCCTTCGGCGGCTTGACGACTGTGGTGCCGATCCCTGCGAGTGCCTGGATGACCTCGGCTACGTTCTCGACAGCGAAGCCCAGGCGGGTGGATGAATCGACCGGGCGGCCGTCGTCAGGAAGCGGGTAGACCTCAATCACCACGGCACCGGCCCGGCCCGCAAAATGAACCGGCCCCTTCCCGTGCTTCTCTTCGGTCAGATCGACGCCGAGGGTCTGATAGAACGCCGAAGTTGCTCGACCTGGTTAGTTTTCAGGACCAGGAGAGTGAGGGAAACGTGGGCCATGAAAATGATCCTCTGCTGCCTCCAGCCGCTTTTTCGAGCCATGCCTGGGACTTGCTGCCAGGCGAATCATACGACATTCGCCATTCGTATTCCCTCTTGTGCCATCCAGCGCCGGATAACAGCTATTTCGTGGTCCTTCGGCAGCCGATTGCAGCGGCCTCGAATCTGACAGATCGTCTTCGTCGGCAGGTCCACTTCGATGGTCAAGACGGGCTTTCGCCCATCATCGCTCTCGATCTTCAGGGACCAGATCGCACTCTGTCGTTTGGCGCACGTTTCCGCATAGGTTGCAACGCAGTGACGCATTCGACGACCTTCTTCCAGAAGCTCGACATTATTGAGCAGTTCGGTGATCGTCCAGCGCCGCAGGTTGCCCAAGTGGTCGCTTCCCTCCATGTACTCGAATTCCCCGATCCGGCTCCGAGGCCATGCCAACGTCAACCCCTTCGTTTGCTTGCCCAATTGCTTGTGCCATTCTTCAACCAGACGAAGCAGGGAACGCAAGGTGCGCCCCTTCAGCGAAAAGTCCGGCTGCGGAGGCTCCTGCTTCACGATGACGCCTCGAACGAACACTTCTTGAACCTGAAATCGCTGGTGATAAAGGAAATCCACGATTGGACCGACCTGATTGAGTTCCATCGTCGGATGTCGTGCGAAAAAACGCAAAGCAGTCATCCAGAAGTCATCCTGTTCGCTGATCTTGCTCAGACGAGTAGCAGCGACAACCTTGGCAAGCTCCTCGCTTCCACGCAGACCTCGGACCTGCCCCCAACGCAACGCTGCCAGGATCGAATAGTGATCGGGTGCCTGGAGAAACCAGTGAGCCATTGTCTTGGTCAGCAGAAGCGGAATGTCCAGACTCCGAACGCTTACGCCGAGGCCGAGTTTTTTATACCATTCATGCTGAATCAGCTTTTCGCCAGGGGGAAGCCCGAACCATGCCGAGGTCATGAAGACGGGAATCGGGTACTTGGCAAAAAGATGCTGGGCCAGCGATGTGAATTGCGGCCAAGCACTTGTCCCCGTTGGCGTCCATAGCTCGACGGGACGCAGCCAATCGGCATGATGCAACGCCAAGGCAAGCAACCCGCCGACGAGCGGACACCGGCCATTGCCAGGAAGATCACCACACTTACGGCGTGGATGGAGAAGGTCAGTTTGCTGGTGGACGTGATGAATCAGACGTTCCCATGCTGGCGCAGTTCCCGGATGGCGGTCGGCCAACGAGAAGGCAGCTTGTACGGCTTCGTCGATGAATTGTTTGTTGGTTTCTCGGAGGGATCGTGGCGTGAGCATGGCATCGGCATTCCGCAAAAGGAAATGAGAGCGCAAAACGAACGGCTGCCCCCGGTTATTGCAGGGAACATTGAGAATCCAACGCCAGCCGTTTAGCGCATTGCCATGTCACCCAAACCATCAACGAAG
>Ga0134126_10001113_pt1 | contig 34123 bp, 26 predicted proteins | sample KB31752_FD_96881 | JGI IMG/M metagenome (GOLD analysis project Ga0134126, IMG submission 96881) | Terrestrial soil microbial communities with excess Nitrogen fertilizer from Kellogg Biological Station, Michigan, USA - KB3-175-2 | ecosystem: Environmental > Terrestrial > Soil > Unclassified ...
CCCGCCGCCACGGTCGACGTGGCGTTGGTCGAACCGTCGATCACCGTGACGTTGCCGCCGGCGTTCACCACGTAGATCTTGTTGGTGGCCGGGTTCACTGCGACGGCACTGGGACCGGACCCCGCGGCGACCGTCGCGGCCACCGTCTGCCCGAAGCAGGGCGCGGCGCACCACAGTGCGGCAACCAGCAACGCGTGCGGAACGGGGGAAGCGCGCATGGCGGCTCTCCTTGCGAGGCATCCGGCAGGCGGCTGCCGATTCACCGCGCGCGTGGTTGCACGGCGAACAACCCGACGTATGCGTTTATTTCGCGCACGCCCTCGGTGCACAGTCGGGCTTGTCGTCCCAGAGTCGCGCATCGGCTGCTCCGACAGCCCGGCGCAAGGAGACCGGCCCCGAGGGCCGCGCGCAAAGCCGCGGGCGGGCCTGGTCCCGCGAACCCCTTCAAATCGTCCTGGGCGATAATCGGGCTCCGTCCGGCCGCTATACGGAGCCTTGGCCATCCCGCGCGAGCTGCAGATCGATTCCCGCTTGAGCGTCACCGCCGAGCGGATCCTCGCGTTCGGGTCGTGCGGCTTCCTCTTCCTCGCGCCGTTCGCGAGCAGCGCCGGCTGGCGCGCGGCGTGCCTCACGCTCTGCGCGATCGCGCTCGCAATCCGTGGGCGCGGCTCGCTCGCCCTCGTCCCCCGCCTGCCGCGCGAAGTGGCGAGCCTCGGCGCGGCCTGGATCGCGATCTGCCTCGCGTCGCTCGCATGGAGCGTCGATCCCGCGTACACCGCCGGAGAGCTCAAGCCCGAGCTGGGCTACGGCGCGCTCGCGTTCGTCGTGTTCTTCCTGGCCGCCGCGGGCGATCGCGCGCTGTGGCGCAAGTGGTGGGCCTTCGCGATGGCGGGCGCGGTCCTCGCGTTCGCCGGGCGCCTGCTGCAGGACTTCGGGCCGATCGCGCTCGAGCAGCACGAAGTGGACGCCGGTGCCGGCCCGTACTCGACGCACCTCGTGCTGATGCTGCCGCTCCTCTTCGCGCTCGACTGGCCGCCGCCATGGGGGCGCGGCCACCACCGGCGCGCGCTTGCCGCAGCGCTGTGCCTCGTCCTCGCGGCGGCGTGGTACACCGGCAACCGCATCGTCTGGATCGCGTTCGGGGCTGAGCTCCTGGTGGGAATCGCGACCTGGGCATGGCTACCGACGACGCCGCGCGAGCGCGCAGCATCGCTTCGCCGCCTCGTCGTGATCGCGGCGCTCGCTTTCGCCGTCGCTTTCGCGGCCTCGGTCGCCGAGCGCTACCAGCGCAACCTCCTGCACGATACCGGCGTCCCCGCGGGCCTCGAGCACGACCTGCGCCCGAAGCTCTGGGAGGCGGGCTGGGAGAAGCTGCGCGAAGCGCCGTGGCTGGGCCATGGCTTCGGGCGCGAAATCCTCGCCTCGACCTTCTCCGCGTTGACTCCGAAGAATGTGAACCATCCGGAGATCCGCCACGCGCACGACATGTTCATCGACGTCGCGCTCGAGGTCGGCCTGCTCGGTCTCGCGGTGTTCCTCGCGTTGCTGCTCGCCCTCGCGCGGCGCTACGCGGCGATGCTGCGCGACGTGGACTCAGCACCCCTCGGCACGATGGGGCTCGCGCTCATCGCGGGCTTCGTGGTGAAGAACCTGACCGACGATTTCATGCACCGGCAGAACGCGCTCGTGTTCTGGGCGCTCAACGCGATGCTGCTGGGACTCGCGCGAAGCCGCTCGCGCCCGGGCTAGCTGCCCGCCGTGCCGCTGCGCGCCGCGGGCACGCTCGCGAGCCGCGGCCGCACCTGCGACTGGTATTCCGGAACCCAGCGCTTGAGGTCGCGGCGCACTTCCGAATCGCTCGGAATGCGGTCCTGCCGCAGCCACCCGTGGAGGCCTTCGAGCCAGTCGGGATCCACCTCGCGCGCCTTGGCGATGCGCAGCTTCGGGTGCGGCGTGGCGCGCGTGTGCTCGTCGTCGGCGAGCAGCTCCTCGAACAGCTTCTCGCCCGGCCGCAGCCCGGTATAAACGATGCGGATGTCGCTCTCGGAAAGATCGGACAGGCGAATCATGTCGCGCGCGAGGTCCACGATCTTCACGGGCTCGCCCATGTCCATCACGAAGACCTCGCCGCCCAGGCCCATGCAGCCGGCCTGCAGCACGAGCTGCGCGGCCTCGGGAATCGACATGAAATAACGCACCATCTCAGGATGCGTCACGGTGACCGGGCCGCCGCGATCGATCTGCTCCTGGAACTTCGGGATCACGCTGCCCGCGCTTCCGAGGACGTTGCCGAAGCGGACCATCTCGAAGCGCGTGGCGCTCGTCGCCTGCAGGCCCTGGCACACCATCTCGGCGAGCCGCTTGGTGGCGCCCATCACGTTGGTGGGGTTCACCGCCTTGTCGGTGGAGACGAACACCAGCTTCTTCACCGCGTGCTCGATCGCGGCGCGGGCGAGGACGTACGTGCCCAAGACGTTGTTCTGCACCGCCTCCCAGGCGTTCGCCTCCTCCATCAGCGGCACGTGCTTGTAGGCGGCCGCGTGGAACACGATCGAGGGCGAGAACTGGTGCATCACCTGGTTCACGCGGCGCGCGTTCTTGATGTCGCCGATCACGCTCTCCACGGCGAGCTCGGGAAACTGCTCGCGCAGCTGCTCGTCGATCTTGTACATCGCGTACTCGCTCAGATCGTAGAGCACGAGGACCGCCGGCTGGTAGACCGCGATCTGGCGGCAGAGCTCGGAGCCGATCGAGCCGCCCGCGCCGGTCACCATGACGACCTGCCCGGTGAGGAGGTCATGCAATCCGGCATCGTCGAGCATCACCGGGTCGCGCTTCATGAGGTCCTCGACCGCCACCTTGCGGATGCGCGCCGCGGCGCCCTTTCCGCCGGGCAGGTCGTTGAGCGTCGGCACCGTCATGATCGTCACGTTCGCGCGCTTGCACACCTCGACCACGCGCCGGCGCACGGCATACGGCACCGAGGGCATCGCGATGATGGCGTGGCGCAGCTTCAGGCGCTGCGCGAAGCGCGCAAGGTCGTCGAGCCCGCCGAGCACGCGCACGCCGTGCAGCAGCCGCCCGCGCTTCTTCTCGTCGTCGTCCAGGAAGCCCACGACGCGCCACTCGTGGCTGCGCGAGAGGTCCTTCACCAGTCCGACCGCCGCGTCTCCCGCGCCCATCACGATGACCGGCGCGCCCTGCTCGCCGCGCCCGTAAAGCGCCCATTCCTTGAACGAGCGGTAGGCCATGCGGCTGGTGGACATCGCCGCGACGAGGAACACCGGATAGAGGATGTACTCGCGATAGGTGAACGCCGGGTCGACGCCGGTGCCGTGCAGCGCGATCGAGATGCACACCGTGCCGGCGACGACCGCGAAGATGATGCGCTGGATGTCGGGCAGGCTCGTGTAGCGCCAGATGCCCTGGTAGATGCCGAACAGGAAGTTGATCGCGATCTGGATCGGGATCGCCGCGACGAACACCGCGACCAGGTCGCGCGAGGTGTCCGCCGACGTGCCGTTCTCGAGCAGCAGCGTGGCCCCGACGCAGGCGAGCACGAGCGCCGCGGCATCGTGCAGCGCGGCAGCGAAGGCTCGTGCGTCGAAATGGATCGATTGCATGGACGAGACCACCGATCTAGGAAGCGCCGCGCGGGCGCAGGTGGCGATCGATCACGACGAGCAGGACCGCGTAGCAAGCCGCCGCGCCGAGAATTATAGCGCATTGCAACATGAGCCCCGCCGCGCGCCCGAGGAGCGCCGCGCCGGCGGAGGCGAGCATCACGCCGTACGCGGCGAGCGCGAGCTTGCCCTGCGTCCAGCCGGAAAGCACCAGCCGCTGGTAGTAATGGCTGCGATGCGCGCGCCAGAAGCGCTCGCCGCGCACGATGCGGCGCAGCAATGTGGCCGACGCATCGACGATGAAGGGCGAGAAGACCAGCAGCGGAAACCACGCCGGCCAGGCGCCCGCCGCGAACCCCGCGCAGCCCAGCGCGCCGGCGAGGAATCCGAGCGGAATCGAGCCGACGTCTCCGAGGAACACGCGTGCGGGCGGGAAGTTGTACGCGAGGAAACCGGCCGCGGCCGATGCGATCGCGAGGCTCGCCGCCGCAACCGCGGGCGCGCCCGCGAGGCCCGCTGCGACCGCGTATGCGGAAAATCCGATCATCGCCATGCCGCCCGCGAGCCCATCGGCTCCATCCATGAAGTTGAAGAGGTTCGTCATCCAGGCGATGGCGAGCGCGACGAGCACTGTGATTGCCGCGCCGCCACCGAGTTCAACGGCGACGACGCCTGCGGCGGCGAGATGCGCCGCGAGGCGCACGGCGACCGGAAGGCTGCGGTAGTCGTCCGCGAGCGAGACCAGCGCGAGAACCACCGCGCAGGCGAGCGGCGTCGCGAGCTGCGCGCCGCTCGTCCAGGCGGCGACCGGCAAAGCGCCGGCGAGGACCGCGAGGCCGCCCACGCGCGGCGTGGGAGCCGCGTGCAGCGACCTCTCGTTCGGCCGATCGACGAGGCGGCGCGCGAGCGGCGAGCGCAGCAGCAGCGCGATCGCGAGCCACGTGATGATCGCCGGCGCCGCGAGCACGAGCCACATGGGCGTCACGTCGCGCGTTCCTCGCGATAGGCCGCGACCATTTCCGCGACGGCGGCGCGCAGGTCGCGCTCGGCGCGCCAGCCGAGCTCGCGCTCCGCCACCGCGGGATCGAGCTCGAGCGATCGCGTGAGGCTGCGCGCGGCTTCCGAATGCCCGAGCATGGCACCGGCACGCTCGAGCCACGCGCGAGGCACGTCGACGAGGCGTGTCGGCCGGCGAAGCGCTTCGCGCATGCGTGCGACCAGCTCGCGCGTGGAAAAGGGCTCCCGATTCGCCGCGAGGAAGGTGCATCCGTTCGCCGCGGGATTGGCGGCGCAAAGCACGAGCAGTCGCGCGAGGTCGTCCACGTGGACGAAGCTGCGGCGGTTGCGCAGCGCGCCGAACGGCAACGGCCACGGAGAATCGCACGCGCGCAGGAGCGATGCGAGGTTTCCCTGCGCACGCGCACCGAGCACGAGCGGCGCTCGAACGATCGCATACGCGAGCCGCGACGATGCCGCGACTTCGGCGAGCGCCCGCTCGGCGGCGAGCTTGGACCGTCCGTACGCATCGACCGGCCGCGGCGGATCGTCGAGCGTGAACGGCGCATCGCGAGTCTCGTCCCCCATGGCCTTCGAGGAGCTCACGAAGACCAGGCGCCGCGCGCCGCATCGCGATGCCGCCTGCGCGAGGGCCGCGGTCTTGTCGCGGTTGTCGCGCATGAAGGCGGCCTCGTCGTCGCCCCGGGCGTGCACGCGCGCCGCGAGATGGAACACCGTCGCATCGGAGAGGCGCATCGCATCGATTCGCTCGCGCCAATCCGCGGCGGCGAGATGGAGCGCCTGGTGGGCATTGCCGAGGCGAGCGACCAGCGCGCGGCCGACGAATCCCCCGGCGCCCGTCACCACGATCGGTCCCTGCAGCGTCATGGCGTGGAAAGCGAAGCGGGCATCCCTTTCGAGATGCCCGCCTGCGGTCGTCCTATGCGGCGATTACGGACAGGTCGTCGGGTTGTTGACGGTGAGCGTCGCGAACGAGGTGCCGTCCGTGATCGTGACCGTCGACGCCTTGGTGCCGCCGGTGCCCGGGCCGGCCGGTCCCGCGCGCGAGACGCTGATCGTCGAGCCGGTGATGCTGATCGTGAGATTCGGGTCGGTCGTGCTGGCGCTGAATCCGCCACCCGTGCCGGCCGAGCCGCCGGCGATCGAGGCGGAAACCGTCTGCGCGCAACCGACCGTCACCGGGTTCGGCGCGATCTGGATCGGCAGCACCGGCGTGGCGGTACCCACGGCCGTGTTCACCGTCGCGGTCGTGTGCGCACCGGTGGCATCGGTGAAGACGATCGTCGCCGTGCCGCACAGTCCCGGGTTGTTCGCGGTGACCGTGAACACGCCCGGCTGCGAGCTGCTGCTCTGCGGGCTCACGATGACGAGCGAGGTGTTGGAGCTGGTGGCCGTGTACGGAGGCACGCCCCCGAAGACTTGCACGGTGCCGCTGCCGGTGCCGCAATCCGCGGTGGTGGCGCCGGTGAACGTGAACGTATCGGGCAGGGCGGTGATCGCCGCGCCGGCGCTGCCGCCCTGGATCACGAACACGGTGTCGAAGTACACGCCCGTGGACGCCTCCTGGATGCGCAGCACGCCGAGTTGCGTGGGTTGGTTGGCGGTCGCGCGGATGATGGCCGTCACCGTGCCGGTGTGGTCGCTCACGACCGAGATCGTGCTGCCATTCGCGCCGGTCGACGGATCGACCAGGATCGCCGCGCCGCGCAGGATCGTGAGGTTGAACTGCTCGTTCCCGTGCAGCGTGCCGTTGGTGACCGCCGCGAAGCGCACCGCGGTGTCGCCTCCGGAGCACGCCACGTTGCCGGTGGTGCCCGCGGGCGGCTGCGCCGCGCCGGGGCAAGCGCTCGGAGTGAACGTGGCGCCGTATCCGGTGAGGAAGTTCTGGCCGACGTGCACCGTGGCGGTCGCCGAGAGGCCGTTGCCGGAGCGCACGACGAGGCTCACGGTCCGGATCGGCAAGGCACCCGCCGCCAGGCCGGGATCGATGACGCCGGGATTGGGCGCGACGACGGTAAAGCTGCGGCCGTCGAGCGAGCTCGGCACCGGCAGCACGTTGGGCTCGCTCACGCTGAGCGCGAACGGCGGAATGCCGCCGGAGATGTCGAAGGAGAACGGAACGCCCGCGTAAACCGTCGATTCCGTGGGCAGGATCTGAAGGTCTGCTCCACCGGGTTGCGACGGGTTGCCGGCGGCGCCGCCGCCACCGCAGGAAGTCAATACCAAGGCCGAGAGTACGGCGAGCACGCCGCCAGCGAGGGAGTTCAGCGAGGGCAATTTCACGGTCGTTCCCCTTTGTTTTGGGCCCGCATTTCGAATTTCTTGAAAATTAGCGGGTTACGGCGGGTTATTAAAGCCCAACTTTCACTTCGGCGCAAGTCTTTCCCGACGACCCCCGGTAGGGCCGGGATCGTGCGGCCAAAGGGCTCAGCAGTGAGTGGCGCCGGCGAGCACCTTCACCGTGACCGGCGCGACGCTTTGCCCGTCGGAGAAGGCCGCCTGGAGGGTGATGTCCCCCGGCGTCGGCGAGCTAGGATTTATCGCGGTGCCGCCAAAACCGAGCCCGCCAACGGGCAGGAAGATGTTGCCCACGCCCGGGCCTACAACCTCGACATCGAGCGGGGGGTTATTCCCCGCCGCGAAGAAGTTGCCCGTGCCGCCGGCGAGCACGACGCCCGCGGATTGTCCGCAATCGGTGAAGGTGACGGTCGTCGGCGCCACCACGAACGGCGGCGGCGTGAATGTGCCCGGCGCATTCGTCACGGTGACGGCCACCGAGCCGCCGCTCGCATCGACCACCGCGATCGAGGAGCCGGTCGAGCATTGCCCCGTCGCCGTCACGGTAAAGCGGCGGCCGCTCGAGTCGACCACCGTCGGATTCACGATGAAGCCGGCGGGCTGTGAGATGCTGTACGGCGGGTTGCCGCCGGTGACGATCACGTCGGCGGAAACGCCGGTCGCGCACGCGCCCGTGTTGGGACCGACGAACGCGATCGAATTCGGTTGCGCGCTGAGCGGCGCGTTGGTGAGCGACGAGATCGCGACGCTCGCCGTCTGCGAGAAGCCGGACGCGAGATCGGTGATGCGAAGCAGCGCCGTTTGCGGCGGCGCGCCCGCCAGCACGCGGATGCGGATCCGCGCCGTGCCGCTGCTATCCGTGGTCGTCGTGCCCGAGAGCGAATCGACTTCCGGAGTGCCCGCTGCCGACGTGATGATGCGCACGTCGCCGGAGAGGACGTCGAACTGCACGTTGCGCCCGGCGAGCGGCACGCCGGCCTGCGAGAGCACCGCCGAGACTTCCGCATCGCCGCCCGCGCAGATCGCCGAGCCGCAGGCCGCCGACTGGCTCGAGCTGGGCGTGATCGTGATGGTGCTCGAGATCGTGCGCGGCTTCACCGTGAGCGCGGCGGTCGCGGGGACGGCCGTCGCGTTGTTCGCGTCGCGCACCGTGAGCGTCACGCTGGTGTCGCTGCCGACATCGCCCGGCACGACCGTGAACCGGTTCACGCGGATGTTCGAGGCCACCGGAACCACGTTCTGGTCGCTGGAGGTGACGACGAAGGAACCGGAGCCGCCGCTCAGCGCGAAGGTCGTCGGGAGCTCCGAGAACAGCGTGGCGGTGTCGGGGGAGATGGTGACCGGACCGGTGCCCGGGGCGGTCGCGTTGTCGTTGGAGACTCCGCCGCTGCCGCACGAGGCGAGCATCACCGACACGAGGGCGAGCGCGGCGCGGCTCGCGAGGCGGCGCCATGCGCCGGGGGCAGTGCGGATCACGGTCTCTCCCTGTTCACGTTCTTTTCGCGCGCGACTTCGCGGAGCGCGCGGCATGCGGCGATTCTACTCAAAGCGACCTTGCAAGCGCCGTGCTGCCGGACACGTTTTTTCGTGGCATTTATATTGCAGTGCAGCGAGGGCTGCGCTACCATGCTCCGGTTTCGCCCGATTTCCGAGCGCTTCCTTTTCTGGAAGCCGCGAACGGCCCCGAGCAGGAAGCCGCCGCAGCCACGAGCCGCGCCGGAATTCCGGCCGAATCCAGGCCGGTGCCAAGAGCCCGAAATTCGCCCGATCGTTTCCCCGGTGAGGGCCGAAACGTGTCTACCATTGTGGTGACGCCCCCGCCCGGGAAGGGGGCGCGATTCGAGAAGGTGCCTCTCATGGATTCGTACGCCGGCCCTCCGCCGAAACAGGGACTCTACGATCCCGCCCACGAGCACGACGCTTGCGGCGTGGGCTTCGTCGCGCACATCAAGGGCCGCAAGTCCCACGACATCGTCGAGAAGGGCCTCACGATCCTCGACAACCTGCGGCATCGGGGGGCCACGGGCGCGGATCCCCTGCACGGCGACGGCGCGGGAATCCTGGTGCAGATCCCGGACGCCTTCTTCCGCGAGGAGATGGCGAAGCAGGGCGTGAAGCTGCCGAAGGCGGGCGCGTACGGCGTGGGCATGGTGTTCCTGCCGCGGAACGCGGCGGCGCGCGCGGCATGCGTGCGGGAGATCGAGCGCGCGGTCCTGAACGAGGGCCAGACGCTGCTCGGCTGGCGCGCGGTGCCGGTGGACGACAGCTCCCTCGGCGAAACGGCGCGACGCACCATGCCGGTGATCCAGCAGGTGTTCGTCGGCGCCGGGCGCGCGAGCCTCGACCGCGACGCGTTCGAGCGCAAGCTCTACATCGTCCGCAAGGCCTCCGGCCACGCGATCCGCGCGCTCGGCCTCACCAACGCCGGCGAGTTCTACGTGCCCTCGTTCTCGCACCGCACCATCGTCTACAAGGGGATGCTGCTCGCCGAGCAGATCGGCCCGTTCTTCAAGGACCTCTCGGACAAGCGCTTCACCTCCGCGATCTGCCTCGCGCACCAGCGCTTCTCGACCAACACGTTCCCCTCGTGGGACCTCGCGCACCCGTTCCGCTTCATCGCGCACAACGGCGAGATCAACACGCTGCGCGGCAACTTGAACTGGATCAAGTCGCGCCAGGCGACCATCCACTCGAAGCTGCTGGGCGAGGACCTCGACAAGATCTGGCCGCTCATCTATCCCGGCCAGTCGGACTCCGCCTCGTTCGACAACGCGCTCGAGCTCCTGGTGATGGGCGGCTATCCGATCGCCCACGCGATGATGCTGATGATCCCGGAGGCGTGGGCGGGCAACCCGCTCATGGACGTGAAGCGCCGCGCCTTCTACGAGTACAACGCGGCGCTCATGGAGCCGTGGGACGGGCCGGCCGCGGTGGCGTTCACGGACGGCAAGTTCATCGGCGCGACGCTCGACCGCAACGGGCTGCGTCCCGCGCGCTACTTCGTCACCGACGACGACCTCATCGTGATGTCGTCCGAGATGGGCGTGCTCGACATCCCGCAGCGGAAGATCGTGCGCAAATGGCGCCTGCAGCCGGGCAAGATGCTGCTGGTCGACATCGAGCACGGCCGCATCGTTTCCGATGACGAGCTCAAGCGCGACCTCGCGAGCGAGCGCCCCTACCAGGATTGGCTGGACCGCACCCAGATGCGCCTCGAGGACATCGAGACGCCGAAGGAAGTGCCCACGCCGGATACCGACAAGCTGCTCGACCGCCAGCAGGCCTTCGGCTATACGCAGGAAGACCTGAAGATGCTGCTCACGCCGATGGCGATCGCCGGCGAGGAGCCGATCGGCTCGATGGGCGACGACGCGCCGCTCGCGGTGCTCTCCGACCGCGCGAAGCCGCTCTACGCGTACTTCAAGCAGCTCTTCGCGCAGGTGACCAACCCGCCCATCGACCCGATCCGCGAGCAACTGGTGATGTCGCTCGTGTCCTTCATCGGTCCGCGGCCCAACCTCCTCTCGCCCGACCAGACCGAGCCGGTGGTGCGGCTGGAGGTGTCGCAGCCGATCCTCACCTTCGAGGACATGGAGAAGCTGCGCCGCGCGCACACCTTCACGCAGGGCCACTTCCGCAGCGAGATCCTCTCCATGTGCTATCCGGCGGAGTGGGGCGCGGAGGGCATGGAGCCGGCGCTCGCGCGCCTGTGCGCGGATGCCGAGGACCACGTTCGCAAGGGCAACACCAACATCCTCATCCTCACCGACCGCGACGTCTCGGCGGCGATGATCCCGATCCCGGCGCTGCTCGCCACCGCCGCTGTGCACCATCACCTGGTGCGCGCGGGGCTGCGCACGCGCTGCGGCCTCGTCGTGGAGACCGGCAGCGCGCGCGAGGTGCACCATTTCGCCTGCCTCGCGGGTTTCGGCGCCGAGGCGATCCATCCGAACGTCGCGTTCGCCACCCTCGTCGACATGCGCGGCGACCTGCCGCAGAAGGTGGACGAGAAGGAAGTCGTCAAGCGCTACATCAAGGCGATCGGCAAGGGGCTGCTCAAGGTGATGTCGAAGATGGGCATCTCCACGTACCAGTCGTACTGCGGGGCGCAGATCTTCGAGGCGGTGGGCCTCAACGAGAAGTTCGTCGACAAGTACTTCGAGGGCACGCCCACCGCGGTCGAGGGAATCGGCCTCGCCGAAGTGGCCGAGGAGGCCGTGCGCCTGCATCGCATCGCCTACTCGGATGCGCCGCTCTACCGCGACCAGCTCGACGCCGGCGGCGAGTACGCCTATCGCACCCGCGGCGAGGCGCACATGTGGACGCCGGATTCGATCGCCAAGCTGCAGCATGCGACGCGCTCGGGCAGCTTCTCGACCTACAAGGAATACGCGAAGCTCATCAACGAGCAGAGCGAGAAGCTGCTCACGCTGCGCGGGCTCTTCGGCATCAAGGAGTCGCCGAGCCCGGTGCCGATCGCGGAGGTCGAGCCGGCGAAGGACATCGTGAAGCGCTTCGCGACCGGCGCCATGTCGCTCGGCTCGATCTCGCACGAGGCGCATTCCACGCTCGCGATCGCCATGAACCGCATCGGCGGGAAGTCCAACACCGGCGAGGGCGGCGAGGATCCGATCCGCTACCAGCCGCTGCCTTCCGGCGACTCGATGCGCTCGGCGATCAAGCAGGTGGCCGCGGGCCGCTTCGGCGTGACGACCGAGTACCTGGTGAACGCCGACGACCTGCAGATCAAGATGGCGCAGGGCGCCAAGCCGGGCGAGGGCGGCCAGCTTCCCGGCCACAAGGTCTCGAAGTACATCGCGAAGGTGCGCCACACCGTGCCCGGAGTGGGCCTCATCTCGCCGCCTCCGCACCACGACATCTACTCGATCGAGGACCTGGCGCAGCTCATCCACGACCTCAAGAACGTGAACCCGGCGGCACGTGTGTCGGTGAAGCTGGTGAGCGAGATCGGCGTGGGCACGATCGCGGCCGGCGTGGCCAAGGCGAAGGCGGACCATGTCACCATCTCCGGCCATGACGGCGGCACCGGCGCCTCGCCGCTCTCCTCGATCAAGTACGCGGGAAGCCCGTGGGAGATCGGGCTCGCCGAGACGCAGCAGACGCTCGTGCTGAACCGGCTGCGCGGCCGCATCTCGGTGCAGGCCGACGGGCAGATGAAGACCGGCCGCGACGTCGTGATCGGCGCGCTCCTCGGCGCGGACGAGTTCGGCTTCGCGACCGCGCCGCTGGTGGTCGAGGGCTGCATCATGATGCGCAAGTGCCACCTCAACACCTGCCCGGTGGGCATCGCGACGCAGGATCCCGAGCTCATCCGGAAGTTCGCGGGCAAGCCCGAGCACGTCATCAACTATTTCTTCTTCGTCGCCGAGGAAGTGCGCGAGTACATGGCGCGGATGGGCTTCCGCAAGTTCGACGAGATGATCGGCCGTACCGAGTGGCTGGACGTCCGTCCCGGCGTGGAGCACTGGAAGGCGAAGGGCCTCGATTTCTCGAAGCTCTTCTACAAGCCGGCGCCCGCGGGTGACGTGGCGCTCCACCGCTGCGAGCCGCAGGACCACGGCCTCGCGAAGGCCCTCGACCACGAGCTCATCGACAAGGCGAGCGCCGCGCTCGCGAGCAAGCGGCCGGTGCTCATCGAAAGCCGGATCTACAACCGCAACCGCACGGTGGGCGCGATGCTCTCGGGCGAGGTCGCGCGGCGCTATGGCCATGCCGGCCTTCCGGAAGACACGATCCACGTGAATTTCAAAGGCACGGCGGGACAGAGCTTCGGCGCGTGGCTCGCGCACGGCGTCACCTTCGAATTGGAGGGCGACGCGAACGACTACGTCGGCAAGGGATTGTCGGGCGGACGGCTGATCGTGTATCCGCCGAAGGAAAGCCCGATCGTTCCCGAAGAGAACATCGTCGTGGGCAACACCGTGATGTACGGCGCGATCACCGGCGAGGCATACTTCCGCGGTGTCGCGGGCGAGCGCTTCTGCGTGCGCAACTCGGGCGCCACCGCGGTGGTCGAGGGCGTGGGCGACCATGGCTGCGAGTACATGACGGGCGGCACCGTGATCGTCCTCGGCAAGGCGGGACGCAACTTCGCCGCCGGCATGTCGGGCGGCATCGCCTACGTGCTGGACGAGGAAGGCGACTTCACGCAGCGCTGCAACCTCGCGATGGTCGAGCTCGAGCCCGTTCCCGAGGAGGAGACGGCGGCGGCGGCCGAGGGAAGCGAGGTCGAGGCGCACGGCAAGGTGCACATCGACCACCTCGCGGGCAGCGACGACGCGATGCTCAAGGGGCTCATCCAGCGCCACCTGCTCTTCACGGGCAGCGAGCGCGCACGGCGCATCCTCGAGAACTGGGCGATGTACCTGCCGAAGTTCGTGAAGGTGATGCCGACCGAGTACCGCCGCGCGCTCTCCGAGATGGCGCGCGAGCAGCAACGCGTCGAGCAACCCGCGCCGCGCGCCGAGCTGCGCGCGAACGACTAAGGACAACCTCCACCCGACCCTCTCCCGGCGGAGAGGGAGAAACGCGAGACATGGGAAAGATCACCGGCTTCATGGAGTTCGAGCGCCGGGACCGGCCTTATGCGCCGGTTCCCGAGCGCATCCGGTTCTTCAAGGAATTCATCCGCCCGCTGCCGGACGAGGAGATGAGCCGCCAGGGCGGGCGCTGCATGGATTGCGGCATCCCGTTCTGCCAGACCGGCTGCCCGGTGAACAACATCATCCCGGACTGGAACGACCTCGTATACCGCAACCGCTGGCGCGAGGCGCTCGAAGTGCTCCATTCCACCAACAACTTTCCCGAATTCACCGGACGCGTGTGCCCGGCGCCCTGCGAGGCCTCGTGCACGCTCAACATCAACAACGACCCGGTGACGATCAAGTCGATCGAGCAGGCGCTCGTCGACCGCGGCTGGGCCGAGGGCTGGATCGGGCCGCAGCTCGCGCACCGCAAGACCGGCCGCAAGGTCGCGGTAGTGGGCTCGGGTCCCGCGGGAATGGCGTGCGCTCAGCAGCTCGCGCGCGCGGGCCACGACGTGACGCTCTTCGAGAAGAGCGATCGCATCGGCGGGCTGCTGCGCTATGGCATCCCCGATTTCAAGATGGAGAAGCACCTGATCGATCGGCGCGTGGAACAGATGGCGGCCGAGGGCGTGACCTTCCGGCCGAAGGTGCACGTCGGCGCGACGATGCCGGTCGCGGAGCTCCTCGCGCAATTCGACGCGGTGGTGCTTTCGGGCGGCAGCGAGAAGCCGCGCGACCTTCCGGCCGCCGGGCGCGAGCTCGCGGGCATCCACTTCGCGATGGAGTTCCTGCCGCAGCAGAACAAGGTGAACGCCGGCGACAAGGTCGCGAAGCAGATCCTCGCCACCGGCAAGCACGTCGTGGTGATCGGCGGCGGCGACACGGGCAGCGACTGCATCGGAACCTCGATCCGGCAGGGCGCGGCCTCCGTGGTGAACTTCGAGCTCATGCCCCAGCCGCCCGAGCAGGAGGACAAGCCGCTCACCTGGCCCTACTGGCCGCTCAAGCTGCGCACCTCGTCCTCGCACGAGGAAGGCGCGGAGCGCGAGTTCGCGGTCGCCACCAAGAGCTTCAACGGACGCGACGGCAAGGTGGATAGCCTCACCGCGTGCCACGTCGAATGGGTGAAGGACGACAAGGGCGCGATGGCGATGAAGGAAGTGCCCGGCACGCAGTTCACCATCCCGGCGCAGCTCGTGCTGCTCGCCATGGGCTACGTGCATCCGGTCCACGAAGGCCTGGTGAACGAGCTGGGCGTCGCCAAGGATGCGCGCGGCAACGTGCGCGCCACGACGGAAGGCGCGGGTTGCTACGCCACCTCGGTGCCCCGCGTGTTCGCCGCCGGCGACATGCGGCGCGGCCAGTCGCTCGTGGTATGGGCGATCCGCGAAGGCCGCCAGTGCGCACGCGAGGTGGACACGTTCCTCATGGGCGCCTCCGACCTGCCGCGCTAGCGTGCGGGCCGGCGCATGGGCGAGGGCGCCGCGTCGCAGCGGGACGCGCTCGCGCGGCGTGCGAAAATCGCGGCCATGAAGAACGACACGCTGCTGCGCGCGCTGCTGCGCGAGCCGACGCCCTACACGCCGGTCTGGATCATGCGGCAGGCCGGCCGCTACCTTCCGGAGTACAACGACACGCGCGCGCGCGCGGGAAGCTTCCTCGCCCTCGCGAAGACGCCGGAGCTCGCCTGCGAGGTGACGCTGCAGCCCCTCGACCGCTTCGCGCTCGACGCCGCGATCATCTTCTCCGACATCCTCACGGTGCCGGACGCGATGGGCCTCGGGCTCTACTTCGTGGAGGGCGAGGGCCCGCGCTTCGAGCGTCCGGTGCGCGACGAGCGCGACGTGAAGGCGCTCGCGCCGCCGGACCTCGGGAAGCTTCGCTACGTCTTCGACGCGATCGCGATGACGCGCAAGGCGCTGGCGGGCCGCGTGCCCCTCATCGGGTTCTCGGGAAGCCCCTTCACGCTCGCGTGCTACATGGTCGAGGGCGGCGGCAGCGACGACTTCCGCCTCGTGAAGACGCTCGCCTATGCCGAGCCGCGCCTCCTCCACCGCATCCTCGCGGTGAACGCCCAGGCCGTGACCGCGTATCTCAATGCGCAGATCGAGGCGGGCGCACAGGCGGTGATGATCTTCGACACTTGGGGCGGCTCGCTCTCGGGGCCGGCGTTCGAGGAGTTCTCGCTCGAGTATTCGCGCCGCGTCCTCGCCGGGCTCGAGCGCTCGAACGAGGGCCGAATCGTGCCGCGCATCCTGTTCACCAAGGGCGGCGGGCAGTGGCTCGAGGCCATGGCCGCCTCGGGAGCCGACGCGCTGGGCATCGACTGGCAGACGAGCCTTCGCGATGCGCGGCGGCGCGTAGGCGATCGGGTCGCATTGCAGGGCAACATGGATCCCATGGCGCTCTTCGGCACGCGCGAGGCGATCGAGCGCGAAGCGGCGCGCATCCTGGACCAGTACGGCAGCGGTCCGGGCCACGTGTTCAACCTGGGACATGGCGTCTCGCGGCACACGCCGCCGGAGCGGGTCGAGGCGCTGGTCGAGGCGGTGCATGCGCGCTCGCTCGGGGCCCACGCGCGCTGAGCGGTGTCAAGAAAAAAATTTGGCAGGATGTGATTGCTTATTCACAAAGGTCTCGATCTCGGATGCCGGCGGGGCCTTTCGCGGCAGCGCGGGACGAATGCGACGGTTACGCTTTTGATTCAGTCACCTGGCTCTTGATGCAGTGCATCAGAGAATGGCGCCTCGAAGCGCCTGGCTCCGCGCGTTCGCCGCGCCGCCGAGCTGTTCACAGACTTATCCACAGCTTTTTTCGCCCTTCCTGAGGCCCGGTTTCCGCGCGTGAAAATCGCCCGCGTCGCCCTCGACGTTCCCCTCGACGAGGCGTTCGATTTCGTCCTTCCGGAGGGCGTCGAGGCACCGGTCGGCACGCTCGTCGTCGTACCGTTCGGGCGCTCGCGCAAGGTGGGCGTGGTGGTCGAACGCCCGGGACGAAGCGCGATCGCGCCGGAAAGGCTCAAGCCGGTCGAGCGCGTCGTGGACGACGTCGGGCCGCTCGTGGAGCACGATCTCGCCCTGCTGCGCTTCTGCGCCTCGTACTACCAGCGTGGGCTAGGCGAGGTGATCGCCGCGAGCCTTCCGCCGCGCCTGCGCCAGGTGCGCCGGCGCCGCCTCGAGGCGGGCGCGGTCGCCGCGTGCACGGAGCCCAGCGTTGCGCCGTCCTCGCCGAGCGCGGACCAGCTCGCCGCGCTCGCCGCCTGCCTCGAAGGACTCGACCGGTTCCATCCGGTCCTGCTGCACGGCGTGACGGGAAGCGGGAAGACCGAGGTCTACCTCCGCTTGATCGAGGAAGTCCTGCGCCGCGGCCGGCAGGCGCTGTTCCTGGTGCCGGAAATCGGCCTCACGCCGCAGCTCGAGGCGCGGGTTCGCGGCCGCTTCGCCGGAGTGCCGGTGGTCGCGGCCCACAGCCAGCTCGCGCAGGGCGAACGGGCCGCCGCCTGGCTGGCAGCGCAGTCGGGCGCCGCGCGCATCGTCCTCGGCACGCGGCTCGCGATCCTCACGCCGTTCCGCGAGCTCGGCGCGATCGTCGTGGACGAGGAGCACGACGCTTCGTACAAGCAGCAGGAGGGGCTGCGCTACTCGGCGCGCGACGTCGCGGTGCGCCGGGCGCAGGAGCTCGCGATCCCGGTGGTCCTCGGCTCCGCGACGCCGTCGCTCGAGAGCTATGCCAATGCGAGCGAGGGCCGCTATCGGCTCGCCGTGCTCGCCACGCGCGCGCCCACGGGCGCGGCCATGCCCGCGGTGCGCACGGTGGACACGCGCGCGGATCGCCCGCACGAGGGGCTTTCCTTCGCGCTCGTGCGCGCGTTGCGCGAGCGCGTCGCCCGCCGCGAGCAGGCGCTGGTGTTCGTGAATCGCCGCGGATTCTCGCCGGTCCTCTTCTGCCGCGCATGCTTGTGGCATTCGGCCTGCCCGCGCTGCAGCGCGAACCTGGTGCTGCACCGCAAGGCGCGCGAGCTGCGCTGCCACCATTGCGGCCATCGCGAGCGTGCGCCCGAGCGCTGTCCGTCCTGCGGCGCGGCCGAGCTCGCGCCGGTGGGGCAGGGAACGCAGCGCGTGGAGGAGGCGTTGCGCGAAGCGCTTCCCGACGCGCGCGTGGAGCGCGTCGACCGCGACTCGACGTCGCGCAAGGGCGCGCTCGCCGGAGTCCTCGAGCGCTTCGGCGCGGGCGAGGTTGACGTGCTGGTCGGCACCCAGATGCTCGCGAAGGGCCACGATTTTCCACGCCTCACGCTGGTCGGCGTGCTCGACAGCGACAGCGCGCTCTTCAGCGCCGACTTCCGCGCGGCCGAGCGCCTGTTCGCGCAGCTGGTGCAGGTGGCCGGGCGCGCCGGGCGAGCGGACGCGCCGGGCGAAGTCCTCATCCAGACCGATTTCCCCACGCATCCGCTGTATGCGGCGGTGGCGAGGCACGATTACGAGGCGTTCGCGCGCGACGCGCTCGCGGAGCGCCGTCTCGCGGGCTTTCCCCCGTTCGCGCACCTCGTGCTGCTGCGCGCCGAATCGAAGAAAGCGGGAGAGCCGAACGCGTTCCTGCGCGAGGCGGCGCGCGCCGCGCGGACATCGGCGGCGAAGGTCGAGGTGTTCGATCCGGTCGCCGCGCCGCTCGAACGCAAGGCGGGTTTCGAGCGCGCGCAGCTCCTCGTGCGCGCGGCCAACCGCGCGACGCTGCAGCGGTTCCTGCGCGAGTGGCGCGGCTGGCTCGACGAGCGCGCGGGGCGCAACGTGCGCTGGTCCCTCGACGTCGACCCGCAGGAGGTCTAGCGTGCGGTCGCCCGTATAATGGGCAGTTTGGATTCCCCCGTTCCCGTGTCTTCCCCCGATTCGAAAGCCCGCCTCGCCGAAGCGGTGCGCGATGCCGTCGCCGCCGCCTTCCCCGGAGTCGAGAGCCCCGCGGTCGACCTCGAGCGGCCCAGGAAGGCCGAGCACGGCGACTTCGCGACCAACGTCGCGCTGCAGATCGCGAAGCAGGTGGGCCGCAAGCCGCGCGAAGCGGCCGAGGCCATCGTCGCGGCGCTCGGTCGCCAGGCGGGCATCGCGCGCGCGGATGTGGCGGGTCCCGGCTTCATCAACTTCACGCTCTCGCGCGACTCGCGCTTCGCCGTGGTGTCCGCGGCGCTCCACGCCGGCGCGGGCTTCGGCCGCGGCACGAGCGGCGCGCAACGGCGCGTGCTGGTCGAATTCGTCTCGGCGAATCCCACCGGGCCGCTCCACGTCGGCCACGGCCGCCAGGCCGCGCTCGGCGATTCCATCTCGACGCTCTTCGAGTGGCAGGACTGGCGCGTGACACGCGAGTTCTACTACAACGACGCCGGCAACCAGATCGCCAACCTGGCTCTCTCGGTGCAGGCGCGCATCCGCGAGGCGCGCGGCGAGGCGGTCGAGATGCCCAGGGACGGCTACATGGGCGACTACATCAAGGACATCGCCCGCGAGTACGCCGCCCGGCACTTCGGCGACGCGGCCGGCGCGGACCTCGAGCAGATCCGCCGCTTCGCGGTGGCCTACCTGCGCGGCGAGCAGGACGTGGACTTGCGCGCGTTCGGCGTGAAGTTCGACTCCTACTTCCTGGAAAGCTCGCTCTACGGCGACGGCAAGGTGCTCGAGACGGTCGCGTTGCTGCGCGACGCCGGCCACTGCTACGAATCCGAGGGCGCGCTGTGGCTGCGCACCACGGACTTCGGCGACGACAAGGACCGCGTGATGCGCAAGTCGGACGGCACGTTCACCTACTTCGTGCCCGACGTCGCCTACCACCTCGACAAGTACCGCCGCGGCTTCGAGCGCGCGGTGAACGTGCAGGGCGCGGACCACCATTCGACCGTCACCCGCGTGCGCGCCGGGCTGCAGGCGCTCGGCCTCGACATCCCGCACGGCTATCCCGACTACGTGCTGCACCAGATGGTCACCGTCATGAAGGGCGGCGAAGAGGTGAAGATCTCGAAGCGCGCCGGCTCCTACGTCACGGTGAGGGACCTCGTCGACGAGGTCGGCCGCGACGCCGTGCGCTACTTCTTCCTCATGCGCCGCGTGGACTCGCACCTCGTGTTCGACGTGGACCTCGCGAAGAGCCAGTCGGAGGACAACCCGGTGTACTACGTGCAATACGCGCACGCGCGCATCTGCAGCGTGCTGCGCGAATGGGGCGGCGATCCGGCGACGCTCGCGAGCGCCGACCTCGCGAGGCTCGGCACGCCGCACGAGGTGGCGCTCGCCGGCAAGCTCGCGGAGTTCCCCGAGCTCCTCGCGCGCGCCGCGGACGAGCATTCGCCGCACCTCGTCACGCATTACCTCCATGACGACGTGGCGGCTCGCCTCCATACCTACTACAATGCCGAGCGCTTTCTCGTCGACGACGAGGCGTTGAAGCACGCGCGGCTCGCGCTCGTCGCCGCGACGCGACAGGTGCTCGCCAACGGCCTCGCGGTGCTCGGCGTGAGCGCTCCCGAAAGAATGTGATGCCCAAGGACTACAAGGACGCGCCGGCGACGCGCGGTGCAAGCCGGCTCAGCCACCCGTTGCTGCTCGGCATGATCATCGGGCTCCTGCTCGGCATCGTGATCTCCCTCGCGGTCGCGCTGTGGCTCAACCGCCTCTCCAACCCGTTCGTGCAGAAGAACCGGCAGGTCGAGCCGCTCTCGCGCATGGGCGCGATGCAGAATCCCGTGCCGGAGGAAGCCGCGAAGCCAGGCACGCAACCGGCGCCGGGCGCGGGCGCCGACAACAAGCCGGCCGCGAAGGGCGAGCGTCCGCGCTTCGAGTTCTACCAGATCCTTCCCGGCGAGAAGGAAGCCACGCCCGGGACCGCCAAGGCGCCGCCGGCCGCTCCGCCCGCCCCACCGCCCAAGGTGGCCGAGGCGCCGCGCCCCGGCTCCTCGCCGGCCACGCCGAAGCCGCACGCGGGCGACAACTACTGGCTGCAAGCCGGCGCATTCGCCGACGAGAAGGAAGCGGACAACCTGCGGGCGAAGATCGCGTTAACCGGATTGGAGGCGTCGGTCCAACCCGTTTCCACGCCCGCCAAGGGCAAGCTCTATCGCGTGCGCCTGGGCCCCTACCAGAGCCTGGACGACGCCAATCGCATCAAGTCAGCACTGTCGCAGAACGGCGTTGCCGCGGCCATCATCCGCGCGGGCGACGAGCCGAAGACTCCGTAAAGGAACCCTCCCATGTCCTTCCGCAAAGCGCTTGTTCCCTTCCTCTTCCTCCTCGCGACCGCCTTCGCGGCGCGCGCCGCCGAGTACGCTCCGGTCGAGCCGCCGCAACCGACCGAATCGGACGGCAAGATCGAAGTGATCGAATTCTTCTGGTACGGATGCCCGCACTGCTATCACCTGGAGCCTTTGGTGAACGCGTGGCTCAAGACCAAGCCGGAGGACGTCGTGTTCAAGCGCGTGCCGGCGTATCCGAGCGAGAGCTGGGGCGAGCTCGCGCGGGTCTTCTACACCATCCAGGCGATGGGGCTGCTGCCCCAGATGCACGACAAGATCTTCGACGCGATCCACAAGGACGGCGTCAACCTGGTGAACAAGAAGATCCGCGAGCAGTGGCTGGCGAAGAACGGCGTCGATCCGGCCAAGTACGAGCAGGTGGAGAAGTCGTTCACGGTGGCGAGCGACATGCAGCGCGCGAAGCAGATGACGATCAACTACAAGGTCGACAGCGTGCCGCGCCTCATCGTGAACGGGAAGTACTACGTATCCGGGGAGACCGCCGGCAGCCCGGAACGCATGTTCACCGTGGTGGACGAGCTGATCGCGAAGATCCGCGCCGAGAACGGCAAGTCCGCGTCCGCGGCGACGCACAAGAAGAAGTAGGCGCGCAGCGCCGGCCTCGCGCGGCCCCAGGCCCGTGCGCGTCTTCCTCACCGGCGCATCGAGCGGCATCGGCGCGGCGCTCGCCAGGCACTACGGCGCACGCCGCGCCACGCTCGGACTCGTCGCGCGGCGCGAGCAGGCGCTGCACGATGTCGGCCGCTCCGCCGGCGCGACCTACGAGGCCTACGCCTGCGACGTGACCCAACCCGGCCCGATGCAGGCGGCGGCCGAAGCGTTCAGTGCCCGCCACGGCGTCCCCGACCTCGTGATCGCCAACGCCGGCATCTCGCACGGCACCCTAACGGGCGAGCCGGAAGATGCGGCCACCTTCGCCGATATCCTCCAGGTGAACGTGCTCGGAATGGTGCATACGTTCCAGCCGTTCATCGAGCCGATGCGTGCGCGCGGCAACGGGCGCCTCGCCGGCATCGCCTCCGTCGCCGGGTTCCGCGGGCTTCCCGGCGCGGGCGGATACAGCGCCTCGAAAGCCGCCGCCATCCGCTACCTCGAGGCGTTGAGGGTCGAGCTCCACGGCAGCGGCGTCGGCGTGAGCACCATCTGCCCGGGCTACGTCGCATCGCCCATGACCGAGCACAATCCCTATCCGATGCCGTTCCTGCTCCAGGCCGACGAGGCCGCGCGCCGCATCGCGCACGCGATCGACGCCGGGCGCTCGTTCGCCGTCATCCCGTGGCAGATGGCGATCGTGGGAAGGCTGCTCGCGCTCCTTCCCAACGCGCTCTACGACCGGCTCGCCGCGCGCGCCGGCCGCAAGCCGCGCAGGCCGCGCTAGAGCTGCTCCGTCTCGCTCTGCGCGGGCCGCCAGCGCAGCAGCCGGCGCTCCGCGTGGGTCACGGCGTAGTCGAGCACCAGCGCGAAGGCGGTGAGGACCAGGATTCCCGCGAACACGCTGTTGATGTCGAACGCGCCCTCCGCCTGCTGGATGACGTAGCCCACGCCGCTCGCAGAGCCGAGGTACTCGCCCACCACCGCGCCGACGAAGGCCATGCCGACCGAGGTGTGCAGGCTCGAGAACACCCACGACGTCGCGGACGGCAGGTACACGTGGCGCAGCAGCTGGCGGCGGCTCGCGCCGAGCATCACCGTGTTGTTGAGCACCACCGGGCTCACCTCCTTCACGCCCTGGTAGACGTTGAAGAACACGATGAAGAACACGAGCGTCACGCCGAGCGCCACCTTCGACCAGATGCCGAGGCCGAACCACACCATGAAGATCGGCGCGAGGACCACCCGCGGCATCGCGTTCATCGCGGTGATGTAGGGATCGAGGAGCGCCGAGGCGGTCGCCGAGAGGCCGAGCCACAGTCCCATGGCGAGCCCGAGCACCGCGCCGATCACGAAGGCGAGGACCGTCTCCTCGAGCGTCACCCACAGATGCTTGTAGATCGTGCCGTCGCTGAACCAGGCCCAGATCACCTTGAGCATCTTCACCGGCTCGCCGAAGAAGAAGGCCGCCCGGTCCGGGTTGTCCCACACGAAGGGCGGGATCAATCCCGGCTGCGTGAGCAGCTGCCAGGCGACGAAGACCGCGGCGAGGATCAGCACCTGCCAGAGCCAGAGTCGCGGGCGCTTCATCCCGCCACCCGGTTGCGCGTCTGCGCGTAGCCCTTCAGCACCTCGTCCTTCATGGCGTGCCAGATGCGGTCGTGCAACGCGATGAATTCGGGCATGAGCCGCACTTCCGACACGTCGCGCGGCCGGGCGAGCGCGATCGGGAAGTCGCCCATCGGGTGCGTCTGCGGCCCCGCCGAGAGCACCACCACGCGATCGGAGAGCGAAATCGCTTCCTCGAGGTCGTGGGTGATGAAGATGACGCTCTTGCGGTTGGCGCTCCACAGGTCGAGCAGCTCGTTCTCCATCAGCTGGCGCGTCTGGATGTCGAGCGCGGAGAACGGCTCGTCCATGAGCAGGATCGGCGGGTCGAGGATCAGCATCTGCGCGAGCGAGACGCGCTTGCGCATGCCGCCCGAGAGCTGGTGCGGATAGCGGTCGCCGAAGCCGGAGAGGCCGACGCGCGCGAGCCAGTCCTCGCCGCGCCGGCGCGCTTGCGCCGCTTCGATCCCGCGAAACTCCAGCCCCGCCGTCACGTTGCCCAGGGCGCTGCGCCATGGCATCAGCGCCTCGGCCTGGAACATGTAGCCCGCCCGCCGGTTGATGCCGGAGAGCGGCTCGCCGAAGAGGCGGATGGTTCCCGAGGAAGGCCGCAGGAAGCCCGCCGCGACGTTGAGCAGCGTCGACTTTCCGCATCCCGTGGGACCCACCACGGAGACGAACTCGCCCTCGCCGATCGAGAGCGTGACGTCCTTCACCGCCGTGTAGGGCCGGCCGCCGTTGCGCGCGGCGAAGGTGCAGGTGATGTTTTCGAAGGAGACGGCCGCAGGCATGGCGGAAAATCGAGTGGCGAACGGGCCTTCGGCGAGATTCGCGTGTTGAGCGGCACCGCTCTCCGGCGTCCGCTCCAACACGGGACGAGTCTATTTGTATTTGGAGTCCGCTTTGTGCGCGAAGCGGTTGTCGAAGGTCTTCGAGAGGTCGATCTTGCCCGCCTTCATCACCGAGGGCTCGAACTGGTCGAGCACCTTGTAGACGTTGCGCGCCGCCGCGAGCGACATGAGGCCGTCCTTCGAGTAGCCGGCGAGGTTCTTCTCGAGCCCCTGCTTGTAGAGCGCCGGGTTGCCGGCCTTGAACGAGTCGGGCATGAGGTCGACGATCTCCTGCGGGCTCGCCTTCGCGATCCACCTGTCGGCGCGCACCATGGCGTTCACGACCGCCTGCACGGTGTTCGGGTACTTCTTCACGAACTCGTCGGTGGTGTAGATCACCGCTGCCATGTACTCCTTGCCGTAGACCTCCTCCATGCCCTTTTCGGTGCGCGTGTCGACCACCGACCTGAACTTGCCGGTGGCCTCGAGCTGCGTGATCACCGGATCGAGGTTCGCGAGCGCGTCGATCTCGCCCTTCTCCATGGCGGCGACCGCGCCGGCCCCGGCGCCCACGCCGACGATCGAGACGTCGCTCGGCTCGAGCCCGGCCTTCACCAGCAGCAGGTCGACGAACATGTTGGTCGAGGAGCCGGGAGCGGTCACGCCGATCTTGAGGCCCTTGAGGTCGCGGCCGTCGCGATACTTCGCCGCGCGCTCGTCGGGCATCAGCAGCTCGATCGCGTTGTAGTGGAGCTGCAGCACCACCGCCTCGATGGGCTGGTGCTTGGCGGCCATGTTGATGGTGTGCTCGTAGGCGCCGGAGACCAGATCCGCGCTGCCGCCCACCAGCGCCTGCAACGCCTTCGCGCCGCCCGGGAAGTCGGGGATCTCGACCTCGAGGCCCTCGTCCTTGAAGTAGCCTTTCCTCTCCGCCACCGAGAGCGGCAGATAGTAGAAGAGGCTCTTGCCGCCGACTGCGATGGTGATGCTCTTCTTCTCGGGCGCCTGGGCGAGGGACGCCGCGGCGAACGTGGCGCCGAGCGCGAGGGCGAGCAGCGCGTGCAGGAATCGCTTCATCGTTTTTCTCCGTGGGTTCGTGCAGCTGGGGCGGTTCGCGCGCGGCGCGCGCGAGGATCGTGCGGCGCCTACGTTCGCAGGCGCGCGGGAGCTTCGTGCAGCTCGAGCGTCTGGCCGGCCTTCATCACCTGGCCGGGCACGTCGTGCTCGACGATCACGGGGATGCGCCGCGCGACCGCCAGCAGCTTCGCGAGGTCGACGCGCGTGTCGTAGCCCATGTCCTCGAGCATGTTCACCATGTCCTCGGTGCAGATGTTGCCCGTGGCACCGGGCGCGAACGGACAGCCGCCGAGGCCCGAGACCGAGCCGTCGAAGCAACGGATGCCGGCCTCGATGCCGGCCACCACGTTCGCGAGCCCCATGCCGCGCGTGTTGTGGAAATGCAGCGTGTAGTAGGTGTCGTCCGGCGGCGGGAAGCGCTCCAGCACGCGCGCGGCGAGCTCGCGCACCTGCTTCGGGTTCGCCATCCCGGTGGTGTCGGCGAGCGAGATGCCGTCGAAGCCGAGCTCGCGGAAACGCTCGACGAACTCGTACACGACGTCCTCGTGCACGCGGCCCTCGAACGGGCAGCCGAAGCTCGTCGACAGGCTCATCGTGATCTTCATGCCCGCGTCATGGGCCGCCCGCACCATCGCCGGCATCTCGGAGAGCGACTGCTCGTGCGTGCGGTTGATGTTCGCGCGGTTGTGCGTCTCCGAGGCGGAGACGACGCCGTTCACCTCGTCGGGCCGCGCCGGGCAATCGGCCGCATCGCGCACGCCGCGCAGGTTCGGCACCAGCGCGACGTAGGCCACGCCCGGCACGCGATCGATCTGCATCAGGACGTCGCGCGCGTCGGCGAGCGCCGGCACGGCCTTGGGCGAGACGAAGGAGGTCGCCTCGATCTTGTGCAGCCCGGTCCGGGAAAGCTGGTTGATGACCTCGACCTTGACCGCGGTGGGGATGAAACGCCGCTCGATCTGGAAGCCGTCGCGAACGGCCACGTCGTTCACGTAGATGCGCATGGAAGAACGTCGGAGGGAACCCGCGAATTCTACTCTCCGAACGGACGATGGTCGCCGGGCCGGGAGCGGGAACCGTGCCGCTCGCCTTCCTGTCTGCCGGATAGGGTCCCGAATGGAGGATGCCATGCTGCGCTTGCCCGCCCTGTTCGCCGCCTCGCTCGCCGTGCCGGCGCTCGCCGCCATCGCGGAGCCGGCCGGCGTCGCTCCTCCGCTGCGCGTGCTCCCCGACGAGGCTCCCGCCTTCGTGCTCACGGCCGATGGCGTGCAGGTGTACCAATGCCAGGCGGTGCCCGCGGACTCGAACGCCTACGCGTGGTTCCTCGTCGCGCCGGATGCGACGCTGTCGGACGGCACCGGCACGGTCGCCCGGCTCGCATCACCGGACCACTGGAACTCGCTGCACGACCTGAGCGGCGTGTCGGCGGTGCCGCTGCGCATGCAGCCGGCGGGAAGCGCGAACCTCCCGTGGGAGCTGCTCCACGCGGTGCCGGACGGCAGCCCCGGGATGTTCGCGGGCGTGACGAGCATCCAGCGCGTCAACACGCGCGGCGGCGCGGCCCCCACCGCCGGCTGCGACGAGACCCACGTGGGCGACGAAGCGCGTGTCGCGTTCACCGCGGACTACTACTTCTACAAGTCGACCGCGACCGGCTGAGCCCGCGCCGATCGCCTTCCTGCGGTAGCATCGACCTCCCGTCCAGGAGGCGCCGTGCCGCAGCCCGAAGATCCATACGCGCAGATCCGCGAAGGCGTTCGCGACCTGTGCGCCCGATTTCCCGCCGAATATTTTCGCGATGTGGATGCGCGGCGCGCCTATCCCGAGTCGTTCGTCGATTCGCTCACCAGGGCCGGCTGGCTCGCGGCGCTGATTCCGGCGGAGTACGGCGGCTCGGGCCTGGGCGTGACGGAAGCCTCGGTCATCATGGAGGAGATCAATCGCTGCGGCGGCAACGCGGGCGCCTGCCACGGCCAGATGTACAACATGGGCACGCTGCTGCGCCACGGCTCGCCCGAGCAGAAGGCGCGCTACCTCCCGGCCATCGCGCGCGGCGAGCTGCGCCTGCAGTCCATGGCCGTGACCGAGCCTGCCGCCGGCACCGACACCACCGCGATCCGCACGACGGCGGCGCGTCGCGGCGAGCGCTACGTCGTGAACGGGCAGAAGGTCTGGACCTCGCGCGTGCAGCACTCCGACCTCATGATCCTCCTCGCGCGCACCACGCCCGCCGCCGAGGTGAGGAAGCGATCCGAGGGACTCTCGATCTTCCTCGTCGACCTGCGCGAAGCGATCGGACACGGCCTCACCGCGCGGCCGATCGCGAACATGGTGAACCACGAGACGAACGAGCTCTTCATCGACAACCTCGAGGTGCCGGCGCAGAACCTGATCGGCGAGGAGGGCCGGGGCTTCCGCTACATCCTCGACGGCCTCAACGCGGAGCGCGCGATCATCGCCGCGGAGTGCATCGGCGACGGCTACTGGTTCATCGACAAGGTGACGCGCTATGCGAGCGAGCGCGAGGTCTTCGGCCGCCCGATCGGGAAGAACCAGGGCGTGCAGTTCCCGATCGCCGAGGCGCACATCGAGCTCGAGGCGGCGAACCTGATGCGCTTCGAGGCGTGCCGGCGCTTCGACGCGGGAGAACCCTGCGGGGCGCAGGCGAACATGGCGAAGTACCTCGCCGCGAAGGCCTCGTGGGAAGCGGCGAACGCATGCCTGCAGTTCCACGGTGGCTTCGGCTTCGCCGCCGACTACGACGTCGAGCGCAAGTTCCGCGAGACGCGGCTCTACCAGGTGGCTCCGATCTCGACCAACCTGATCCTCTCGTACGTGGCCGAGCACGTCCTCGGCCTGCCGCGCTCCTTCTGAGGCTCAGCGCGCGAGGGCGCGCAGCTCGTTGCGCACGAGGTTGCCCAGGCGCTTGCCGCGGTTGCGCGCCACCTCGATCCACGTGTGGTCGGAGAAGTACGTGAGCAGGATCGAATCGCGCGTGTGGACCTCTTCGCCGACGGTGTCGACCGAGTGGTAGGTGTCGCTGCCCACGGCGAACGCGTAGCCGGTGTTCGGCGCGAAGGGCATCTGGCATGCGCGCTCGTATCGCCCGTCCGCTCCACGGCGGTGGAACACCGTGCCGACGTGCTCGATGGAGCGATCGCCCGGCAGGTAGAGCTGCACCGTGATCGCCTTGCGCCGCGTGTCCGGGTGGATGCCGATGCGATATCCCGCGACGTCGCGCGTGAGGATCGGGATCGGGTAGAGCCCGACGGCGCGATACGCCTCGCCGAAGCGCCGGATGAGGCCGGTGGAGAGCCGTTCGCGGAACGCGTCGCGCACCTGCGGACCGCGGAGGGCGCGGCCGACCACGTCCCACACGCCGCGCGAGCGCTGCGGAAGGTGGCGCACGAACTCGGGGAAGAGGTCGAGCTTCACCCGCGTGGGCCGCCCGTCGGGAGCGCGGCTTTCGCGCGCCCGTCCGGACATCGGACGGTATACGTCGTTGCCCGGCATCGACTCCACCATCGCGGAGTACACGTCGGCGGGGAAAACATCCGCGAGGCGCAGGTGCGCGAAGGGATCGCGGCTTTCCTCGGCGCCCGAGATCGCGGCCACGACGTGCTGGACGACGCGCTCGACTTCACCGGGGTAGGACTCGGCACGGATGCTCATGGGAGGCTCGCCTCGACGAGGAACGTCATTCGACCGTCACCGCCTTCGCCAGGTTGCGCGGCTTGTCGACGTCGGTGCCGCGGCGCAGCGCCGCATGGTAGGCGAGCAGCTGCACGGGGATCGCATGCACGACGGGGGAGAGGGCGCCCGCGTGGCGAGGAGCGCGGATCACGTGCACGCCCGCTTCCTCCCGGAAACGGCTGTCGAGGTCGGTGAAGACGTAAAGCTCGCCGCCGCGCGCGCGCACTTCCTGCATGTTCGACTTCACCTTCTCGAGCAGCGCGTCGTTGGGCGCGATCACCACGACCGGCATGGAGGCGTCGACCAAGGCGAGCGGGCCGTGCTTCAGCTCCCCCGCGGGATACGCCTCGGCGTGGATGTAGGAAATCTCCTTGAGCTTGAGCGCGCCCTCGAGCGCCACCGGATAGTGGATGCCGCGGCCGAGGAAGAGCGCGTGCTCGCTCGTCGAGAAGCGCTCGGCCCAGGCGGCGATCTGCGGCTCGAGGTTCAGCGCGTGCTGGATGCTGCCCGGCACGAAGCGCAATTGCTCGAGCGCGCCCGCCTCCTCGCCCGGCGCGAGCCGCCCGCGCGCCTTGGCGAGCGCCAGCGCGAGCGCGTAGAGCGACACCAGCTGCGTGGTGAACGCCTTGGTCGACGCGACGCCGATCTCGGCACCGGCGCGCGTGTAGAACACGAAGCGCGAGGCGCGCGGGATGGCGCTTTCGCGCACGTTGCAGATCGAGAGCGTCCGCGCGTGGCCGAGCTCGCGCGCGCGCTTGAGGGCCTCGAGCGTGTCGAGCGTCTCCCCGGACTGCGAGATGGTGACCACGAGCTGGCGCGGCTCCGCGATCGAGTCCCGATAGCGATATTCGTGTCCGTGCTCGACGGCGCAGGGAATGCGCGCGAGCGCCTCGATCCAGTAGCGCGCGACCAGCCCGGCGTAGTAGCTGGTGCCCGAGGCGAGGATCAGCACCGAGGGCGCGTCGCGGAACGCCGCCTGCGCTCCGGCCCCGAACAAGCCGTCGATGTCGACGCCCGAGTCCACCAGCGCCTCGAGCGTATCGGCGACCGCGCGCGGCTGCTCGTGGATCTCCTTCTGCATGTAGTGCGAGTACGGGCCGAGGTCGATCGCGTCGGCGCAGACATCCGAGAGGTGGACCGGGCGTTCGGCCGCGCCGCCCTCGCGATCGAGGATGCGGATGCCGTCCCGGTGCACCGACACCACGTCGCCGTCCTCGAGGTACACCACGCGGCGCGTCTGCGCGACGATCGCCGAGACGTCCGAGGCGAGGAAGTTCTCGCCCTCGCCCAGGCCCACGACGAGCGGGCAGCCCATGCGCGCGCCGGTCATCGTGTCCGGCTCCGAGAGGGCGACCACGCCGAGCGCGTATGCGCCGTGCAGATCCGCGACCGCTTTGCGCGTCGCGGCGAACAGGTCGCGGTCGGCCTGGTAGTGATGGTGGATGAGGTGCGCGATCACCTCCGTGTCGGTCTGCGACTCGAAGGAGTAGCCGAGCGCCTTCAGCCGCGCACGCTGCTCCTCGTGGTTCTCGATGATGCCGTTGTGCACGACGGCGATCTCGCCCGTCGAGACGTGCGGATGCGCGTTGGGCTCGGTCACGCCGCCATGGGTCGCCCAGCGCGTATGCGCGATGCCGACGATACCGGTGAGGTGCTCGGCGAGAACCGCGCTCTCCATCTCGGCCACGCGGCCCACCCGGCGCACGCGGCGGATGCCCCCGTTCAACACGGCGAGCCCGGCCGAATCGTAGCCGCGGTATTCGAGGCGCTTCAGTCCCTCCGTGAGGATCGGGACGACGTTGCGGGCGGCGATGGCACCGACGATTCCACACATGGCGGGGGGTCCGCGCGACGCGGCTGCAGGGAGCGCCATTTTCTCATGCGCGGGGCCTGCGGTGCGACGGTGCCAAACAAGGACTCTCCCCGGCTTGGAACCGGGGAGAGTCAAGCATAGGCGCCATGGCATCGGCCTCAAGTCGCCCAGCCGGCCCGCGGGAGAGGAGGAGACCCGCGAAACCGTAGCCATCGTGCCCGCGGCGGCCGCGCAGGACAGCGGCGTGCTCCGCAGCCGGGATGCCGAATATCGGACAACGGCGCGTGCGTTCGCGCACGAGGCGGGCGGGCCGTCTTAACGCGGCAGGGTCCGGATGCTAGACTTTGCGCGTCTGCCCCGGCCCGTAGGAAAGAACATGACAGGGGACACGCCGAACGCCACTCAGCTGCAGGCCATTCCGGACCCGTTCACGAGGTCGCTCGCCGCGCTCGGGCGGCTGCGGACCTACCCGAAGAACACCGTGTTCATCACCGAGGGCGACTCCAGCGACTCGGTGTTCGTCGTCCTCTCGGGACGCGTGAAGGTGTTCATCTCCGACACCGAGGGGCACGAGATGATCCTCGACACGCAGGGCGCCGGCGAGTACGTGGGCGAAATGGCCCTCGACGGAAAGCCGCGTTCGGCTTCGGTGATGACGCTCGAACCCACCACGTTCTCGGTCGTGGGCCGCGACCCGGTGCGCGAAGCGATCCGCCGCAACCCGGATTTCGCGCTGGACATGATCTCGCGCATCATCGACCGGGCCCGCATCGCGACCAACAGCGTGAAGGACCTGGCGCTGCTCGACGTGTACGGACGCGTCGCCCGCCTGCTCCTCAACATGGCGGTCGAGGCGCCCGACGGCAAGCTGCAGATCCCGGAAAAGATCACCCAGCAGGAGATCGCCGAGCGCGTCGGCGCCTCGCGCGACATGGTGAGCCGCATCTTCCGCGACCTCACCGCCGGCGGCTACATCAAGGTCGAGAACCGGATCGTCACCATCAACAAGAAGCCGCCCGCGCGCTGGTAGCGCGGAATCTTCCGCATTCCCGGTCCGAATTCCTCCATGGGCCCGCGGCCGCGCGGGCCCTAATCTGCACTCGCCTGCCCCCGACCCGAAAGGCGACTGCGATGCTCGACGACCTTCGCGACCACGACCCGAAACCCAGCCGGGAAGAGCTGGGATGGATGAATGCCGATCCCCTGAGCGCCGCGACGCGTGCGCTGGTCCTCGTGGGGGTGTCCCTGATGATCGGGGTCGCGGCGAGCTACTTCGTGTCCCCGGACGACCCGGGCGTCGCGAACGTGGCTTCGATCCGCGGCTCCGCGCCCTGAGGGCCGCGCTTACTTCTTGCGCGGCCGTTGCCAGTCGGGCTTCGTGACCTGCTTCTTCTGCGTGAGGGTGAGGCCGCCCGGCGGCACGTCGTCGGTGATGGTCGCGCCGGCCGCGATCGTCGCGCCGCGGCCCACAGTGACCGGAGCGATCAGCTGCACGTCGGAGCCGATGTGCACGTCGTCCTCGATGACCGTGCGATGCTTGTGCGCGCCGTCGTAGTTGCAGGTGATCGTGCCGGCCCCGATGTTGACGCCGCTTCCCACGGTGGAGTCGCCGACGTAGGCGAGGTGGTTCGCCTTGCTCGCACGCCCGATGCGGCTCGCCTTCACCTCGACGAAGTTGCCGACGTGCACGTCGTCGGCGAGCTCGCTGCCCGGACGGATGCGCGCATAGGGGCCGATGCGCGCGTTCGCGCCGATGCGCGCCTCCTCGACGATGCTGAAGGGGCGCAGCTGCGTGCCGGCGCCGATTTCCACGTCCCTGAGGATGCAGCTCGCGCCGAGCCTCACGCCGTCGCCGAGGACCACGCGCCCCTCGAAGATGCAGTTCACGTCGATGCAAACGTCCTGCCCGCATCGCAGCTCTCCGCGCACGTCGATGCGCGCGGGATCGGCGAGGGTGACGCCCTGTTCGAGCAGGCGGTCGGCGTGGTTCATCTGGTAGCGGCGCTCCAGCGCGGCGAGCTCGGCCTTGCTGTTCACTCCGAGGCACTCGTAGGCCGCCGAAGGCTGCCGCACCTCGATCGGCACGCCGTCGGCCACCGCGGCGGCCACGATATCGGTGAGATAGTACTCGCGCTGCGCATTGTCGTTGCGCAGGCGTCCCAGCCAGTCGCCGAGCTTCGCGCGCGCCACCGCGAGGATGCCGGTATTCACTTCGCGGATGGCCCGCTCGCCTTCGTTCGCGTCCTTTTCCTCCACGATGCGCGCCACCCGCCCGGCCGCGTCGCGAACGATTCGGCCATAACCCTGGGGCTCGGCGAGGGTTTGCGTGAGGAGCGCGAGTCCCCCGCCGCCGGCGGCTTCGACCAGCGAGCGCAGGGTATCGGGGGCGATCAACGGCACGTCGCCGTAGAGGACCAGCACCACTCCCCCGGCGTCCAGGCGCGGCAGCGCCTGCATCACGGCGTGGCCGGTTCCGAGCTGCGGGGACTGTTCCACCCAGGCGACGTCCGGCGCATCGAGCGCCTCGCGCACGGCCGCGCCGCCATGGCCGACGACCACGCAGATCCGGGCCGGGGAAAGCGCGCGCGCGCTGGCGAGCACGTGCCCGAGCAGCGGCCGTCCTGCGAGCGGTTGCAGGACCTTGGGGAGCCGCGAGCGCATGCGCTTGCCCTGCCCCGCGGCGAGGATCGCCACCTGGGTTGCGTTCGCCTTCATGGACGCCGTTTTCCGCTGTCCGGCGCAAGCAAACAAAAAGGGCAGGGGAGGTCCCCTGCCCGCATGTGTTGCGCCTCTAAGTAAAGGAGTTTCGTGATCCCCCTGACTACGCCGACCATTCTACCACGTCATCGCCTCTGGCGCAGCTTGCGGATCGCCTGGAGCTGCGCCACGGCCTCGGCGAGCTCCGCCTGCGCCTTCGCGAGATCCATGGCCCCGGCGCGGTTCGCGAGCGCTTCCTTGGCGAGGCGCTCGGCTTCCATCGCCTTCGCCTCATCCAGGTCGTGCGCGCGCACCGACGTATCGGCGAGGACCGTGACGCGGTCCGGCTGCACTTCCATCATGCCGCCGGAAACGTAGATCACTTCCTCGGACGAATCGGCGCCCGGACGGATGCGCACCGCCCCCGGCTTGATGCGCGTGAGGAGCGGCGTGTGCTCGGGCAGGATGCCCAGCTCGCCGCCTTCGCCCGGCGCGATCACCATCTCCGCCCGGCCCGAGAAGATCGACTCCTCGGCGCTCACGATGTCCACGTGCATGGTCTTTGCCATTGTTTCGCCTCGCCGCGTCCTCTCCCGGGGAGAGGGCCGGCATTACTGGAGCGTCTTCGCCTTTTCGAACGCTTCCTCGATGGTGCCCACCATGTAGAAAGCCTGCTCGGGGAGGCTGTCGCACGCGCCGTCCACGATCATGCGGAAGCCCTTGATCGTATCCTTGAGCGTCACGTACTTGCCCGGCGAGCCGGTGAAGACCTCGGCCACGTGGAACGGCTGCGAGAGGAAGCGCTGGATCTTGCGCGCGCGCCCCACCGCGAGCTTGTCCTCGGGCGAGAGCTCGTCCATGCCGAGGATCGCGATGATGTCGCGCAGCTCCTTGTAGCGCTGGAGCACCTGCTGCACCGCTCGCGTCGTGTTGTAGTGGTCCTCGCCCACCACGTTCGGGTCCACCTGGCGCGACGTGGAGTCGAGCGGGTCGACCGCCGGGTAGATGCCGAGCGCCGCGATGTCGCGCGAGAG
>Ga0134126_10001114_pt1 | contig 34109 bp, 36 predicted proteins | sample KB31752_FD_96881 | JGI IMG/M metagenome (GOLD analysis project Ga0134126, IMG submission 96881) | Terrestrial soil microbial communities with excess Nitrogen fertilizer from Kellogg Biological Station, Michigan, USA - KB3-175-2 | ecosystem: Environmental > Terrestrial > Soil > Unclassified ...
CAACGCACTACTCACAAACGTTTCCGCACGCGGGCTGATTTTCGACCCATGAAAACAAACCCGCTGAAGGAAGGAGCCTTGACCGAAAATTCCGACGGCATCGATCCAGTCACTCGTAAAATGGTGCGGGCGGGCGCTGCTGAACTGGCCATGATCGACGGCCGTTCGGCGCATGAAGCGTCAAGGTCCGATTGGGAGCAGGCCAAGCGAGAATTGACCGGTGAGCTGGAGACAGATCCCAAAGAAGTCATCCTTGAGTCAGCGCCCGAATCCGACCGTTGGAATCTCGTGCCGGGCTCAGCAGGGCACAAAGTGGGCGTGACTTCCAGCGCTGACGAGGACGACGAGGGGCGAAGCGATAACGAAAGATTGGTTGAGGAAGGCATCAAAGGCGCCGAGCACGATCAGATGCGGCAAGCCAGTTTGAAACGAAAATAGATATGAAAACAACTGAAGTCCTAACCAAAGATCAAATCACGGAATCTGACGAACACAAAACTTCACCTACCGTCGCGAACGGAAGTCTTGCCTCAATCCAGTTCCTTGAGCTAATCGCACAGCAGCCCTTCTTTGAGGGGCTGAGCGTGCCCCATCTTCAACTGCTCGCCGAGTCCGCCATGGAAACACAATTCAAGCCGGGGCAGTGGATTTTTCGGCAAGGAGACCCGGCCAACCGTTTTTATCTGATTCTGGAAGGCAAGGTGTCGATCGAATCCGAAGTGAAGGAACGCGGCATGCTCCCCATTCGGACCTTGGGGCCGGGCGATGACTTGGGCTGAGCCTGGCTATTTCCCCCGTACTACATGCATTTCAGCGCATGGGCAATCGATCCGACCCGCGCAATCTTTTTCTATGGGACTCGATTGCGAGAGCAGTGCGAGACGAACCACGAGCTGGGCTATCAACTCATGAAGCGAATCGCACAAGTGGTGATACAAAATCTCAACGCGACGCAACAACGCTTATTGGAATGCATCGACCCGCGAAACCTCTCAAAATAGATGATTACGCCTGCATTGGAATCAACAGTTAAATCGCTCCTCGCTTCTGGCAAAGGCATCCTGGCGGCGGATGAAAGTTTTCCGACCATTGAAAAGCGATTCGAGGCGCTCAACATTTTGTCCACTGAGGAAAACCGCGGCACCTATCGCGAGATGCTGTTCACGACTCCCGGATTGAGCGAATTCATCAGCGGTGTGATTCTGTTCGACGAAACGATCCGCCAGCGGAGGTCGGACGGCATTCCCATCACCATACCGGAAGTTCTCGCGCGGCAAGGCATCATTCCCGGTATCAAGGTGGACAAAGGAACCGCCTCCCTGGCGAACTTTCCAGAGGAAAAGATTACCCAAGGGCTTGACGGTCTTCGCGACCGGCTGAGGGAGTATCGGGAACTCGGGGCGCGCTTCACGAAGTGGCGTGCGGTGATTGCGATTGGCGAGCAACTTCCAACCCGCAACTGCATCGAAGCGAACTCCAACGCGCTAGCGCTTTTCTCCGCGCTGAGTCAGGAAGCCGGGTTGGTGCCGATTGTCGAACCGGAAATTTTGATGAACGGCAGCCACACTATCGACCGCTGCGAGGAGGTCACGACTGCTACGTTGGAAAGTGTCTTTGCCGCGCTGTTTGAGTATCGCGTCGTGCTAGAGCAAATGCTCCTTAAGACCGGCATGATTTTGCCTGGCGCGGAGTGTCCACAACAAGCCGACGTTGCGGAAGTCGCCGAGGCGACCCTGCGCTGTTTCCGTCGTACTGTGTCCGCCGCCGTGCCGGGAATCATGCTTCTTTCGGGTGGGCAAGCTGACGAAGTGGCTACGCTGCGGTTGGACGCCATTTGCAGGTCAGGCGACGTTCCCTGGCGGCTGAGCTTCTCCTTCGGACGCGCGCTCCAGTCGCCCGCGCTCAAGATCTGGAAGGGTTCTCCGACTAATGTCGAGGCAGCTCGGGCGGCTCTCCACCATCGCGCCAAGTGCAACGGTCTGGCGATCCAAGGAAAGTATTCTGTGGAGATGGAGAACACAAAATCAACCGTCGCTGAATGAGTGATGCCCGATGAAACACGAATTAAAAGTTGGAGATCATGTGGAGTGGAACTCGGAAGCGGGTCGCGTTAGAGGAACGATCAAGAAAAAGGTCACATCCGCGATTAGGTTTAAGACCTACACCGTTCGCGCTTCAAAGGAAGAACCACAGTATTTGATTAAGAGCGACAAGACGGACCACCTGGCCATGCACAAGGGCGCTGCCCTCAAAAAGATCGGGAAAGCGAGGAAGAGATTAAGGCGCAATATGAAATCGGAATGGTTGGTTTGGGCGTGATGGGCCGCAACCTGTTGCTGAACATGGCGGGCCACGGATATTCCGTGGCCGGCTACGATAAGGATGCCGCCAAAGTGGCCGCGCTGCGGAAAGAGGCGGCGAACCGAGAGATCAGCGGTGCGAAGAGCCTGCCGGAGTTTTTGGACCTGCTCCGCGTGCCCCGCGCGGTGATGTTGCTCGTTCCGGCCGGGGCGCCCGTTGATGCGGTGATTCACGATCTGCTGCCGTATCTGGCACGCGGCGATCTGATCATAGACGGCGGCAACTCTCATTTCAGCGACATGGATCTGCGAACGACGAAGTTGGCGGAGCGCGGGATTCAGTTTCTTGCTGTCGGCATCTCCGGCGGCGAACACGGCGCGCGGCACGGCCCGAGCATCATGCCCGGCGGCCCGCGCGAAGCGTACGAGCGCGTGCGACCGATCTTCGAGGCAATCGCGGCAAAGGTGAATGATGAAACTTGCGTTGCCTGGCTTGGACCCGGCTCGGCCGGACACTACGTCAAGATGGTTCACAACGGCATTGAGTATGGGTTGATGCGTTTGATCGCAGAAATTTACGATTTCATGAAGCGAGGGCTTGGTTTCACAGACGCCCAAATACACAGTGTTTTCGACCGCTGGAATCATGAAGAACTCAATTCGTATTTGGTGGAAATCACAGCAGATATTTTCTCTCGCATAGACGAGAAGACGGGCCAGCGGCTTATCGATCTCATCCTCGATGAAGCCGGGCAAAAAGGCACGGGGATGTGGGCTTCGCAGGATGCAATGGACCTTCAGGTTCCGATTCCGACGATTGACGTGGCGGTGGCTATGCGAAATTTGTCGGGCTACAAGGACGAACGCGAGGAAGCCGCCCGCGTTCTTCACAGGCCGCTCTCCCATTGTGAAGGCGGTCGTCTCAAGTTTATTGGTCAATTGCGGAGTGCACTCTATGCGGGGATGATCATTACCTATGCACAAGGAATGGCGTTGTTGGCCGTAGCTTCGGTCAAGCACGAGTATCACCTAAACCTCGAAACGGTTGCCCGCGTCTGGCGGGGCGGTTGCATTATTCGCGCGGCTTTGTTGGAAGACATCCGCGCCGCGTTCCAAGCGAGGTGCGACCTTCCCAATTTGCTTCTCGACCCAAATATCTCGAACAAGGTTATGGATCATCAGGAAAACCTGCGCAGCCTCGTCTGCGCGGCGAGCCAACTCGGAATTCCGGTGCCCGGTCTGATGGTTTCGCTCGGTTATTTGGATGCTTATCGCAGCGCGTGGATGCCGGCCAATCTCATTCAGGCCCAGCGCGATTATTTCGGCTCGCACACCTACGAGCGTGTTGATGCCAAGGGTGTTTTTCACACGCACTGGAGTCCGGGATGAGCCAAACCATTGAGGCACGACACGAGCCGGGTCCCGTCACATTCATCATTTTTGGCGGAGCCGGGGATTTGACGTGGCGCAAGTTGATCCCGTCGCTTTTCACCCTGCACCTGAACCGGAGCCTGCCGGACAAGTTTTCGATTATCGGCGTAGATCATGCGGCATTGAGCGATGCGACCTTTCGCAAGAGGCTTCACGAAGGCGTGCGCCGGTTTTCTGGCCTCGGCTCGATCAAGGCCGCAGATTGGAAAGCATTCGCCGCGCACATCAGTTACCAGCGGGGTGATTTTGCGACAAGCAAGACTTACACGATCCTGGCGAAAAAACTGGCCGCGCTGGACAAGACTTGCAACGCAAAGTCGGTTCGCATTTTCCATCTCGCCACGCCGCCGTCCCTAATCGGAGTGATTTCCAAATCCCTCTCGGCTGCTGGATTGGCTCGCGAAAGGCAGCGCGCCCGGATTGTCGTAGAGAAACCGATTGGCTCGGACCTCGAATCCGCGCGCCACTTGAACCGCGTGCTTACGAAGAGCTTTCACGAATCGCAGATTTTTCGCATCGATCATTTTTTGGGCAAAGAGACCGTGCAGAACATTTTGGCGTTCCGTTTTGCCAATCCGATGTTCGAGCCGATCTGGAACCGGCGATACGTGGATTGTGTGACCATCACCGTCGCCGAGGAGCTCGGTGTTGGACATCGCGGCAAGTATTACGAACAAGCGGGCGAGCTGCGCGACATGGTGCAGAACCATTTGATGCAACTGCTCTGCCTCGTGGCGATGGAACCACCCGTGTCGTTTAGCGCGGACGAAATCCGCGACAAGAAGGTCGCTGTGCTCCACGCTCTTCGTCCGCTCTCTCACGACACGGTGAATACCAGCACCGTGCGTGGCCAATATGGGAGCGGGACCATTCAGGGAAAACGAGTGCGGGGCTATCGCGAGGAGCAAGACGTTGCACCGGCTTCGCGCACAGAAACCTACGTCGCGCTGCAGCTGTTCGTGGACAATTGGCGCTGGCAAGACGTGCCCTTTTACTTGCGCGCGGGCAAACGAATGCCGCGACAACTGACGGAGATTGTCATCCACTTTCGACCAGTTCCGCATCGCTTGTTTCCGTCCGACGCCGTGCGCGACTGGCAGCCGACTCGCGTAATCATGTCTATTCAGCCGGACGAGGGCATCGTACTGCGATGTTATGCAAAACAACCGGGCAGTCCGATGCGTTTGCGCCAGGTAGACATGCGGTTCAGTTATCGGGAAGCGTTCAAGACCCCTTCGCCCCCGGCCTACGCTACGTTGCTCCAGGATGTCATGGACAACGACTCCACGCTGTTCATGCGCGATGATCAGGTAGAGGCGGCATGGACGGCACTGATGCCGGTGCTGGAGGCTTGGAACACAACCCCGGGAGAAGATTTTCCAAATTATGCGGCAGGCACCGATGGCCCCGAATCGGCCAGAGAATTGATCGAGCGCGCGGGTCACGCGTGGAGCCCCATCGCATGAAAATCCTCGTGATCGACATCGGTGGCACCCATGTGAAGGTGCTCGGAACTGGCCACAGGAAGGTTGTGGAGATTTCGTCCGGACCAACAATGACGCCTGCGAAAATGATCGCCGCAGTGCGAGCGGCCACGGAAGGTTGGAAATATGATGTCATCTCGATTGGCTATCCGGGTGCCGCAGTCCACGGGCGTCCGATTAGTGAACCGCATCATCTAGGTTCTGGCTGGGTGGGGTTTGACTTCAAGAAGGCGTTTGGCCGGCCACTAAAAATTATCAATGACGCCGCCATGCAAGCGCTGGGCAGTTATCAAGGCGGCCGGATGCTTTTTCTTGGATTGGGCACGGGTCTTGGCTCGGCGCTCATCGTTGAAAACATTTTGGAACCGATGGAACTGGCGCATTTGCCCTATCGAAAGGGACGTAGTTACGAAGATTACGTGGGACAGGCCGGACTCAAACGTCTCGGGAAGAACAAGTGGCGGCACCACGTAAAAGAAGTCGTTGAGCAACTCAAGACGGCGCTGCAAGCTGACTATGTTATGCTCGGCGGCGGCAATGCCCGACTACTCAAGAAGCTTCCGCCGGACGCACGGCGGGGAGATAATGCGAACGCATTCGAAGGAGGTTATCGTCTTTGGGCGAAGCGTTACAATCAATCCACTTCTGAACGCTTTGCCCACTAACTTATGAGGAATACCACCGTGAATTCACCTGAACATTCCGTTGCCTTCGGCGCGCCCGGTATCACGCCGCGTTGGACATCCAGCGCCAAGGAGGGTCTTGGCACCGCTTATCATACGAGTTGTCGGATCTGGTTCACGCTGAGCCACGGCATCGTCAACGAGATTTATTACCCCACCGTTGACCAGCCGAACACGCGCGATTTTCAATTCCTGATCAGCGACGGTGAAACGTTTTGTCACGAGGAAAAGCGAGACTTGGATCACCAGGTCGAATACCCGGAACGAGATTGTCCTTTCTACCGGCTCACCAATTCGGAACGTGGCGGACGCTACCGGCTTATCAAGCACGTCCTGACCGATCCGCACCGGTCGGTGCTGCTCGTGCATACCAAGCTTGAGATTCTCGATGAGTCGTTACGCGGGAAATTGCATCTCTACGCGCTATTGGCTCCGCACCTCGCGCGCCACGGCGCGGGCAATTCCGGATGGTCCTCCGAAATCGGCGGCAACAAACTGCTTCATGCCGAGCGCAAAGATTTGCATCTGGTAATGGGATGCAGCAGCGGATTTTTGCGGCGGTCGGTCGGCTATGTTGGTGCGAGCGACGGTTGGCATGACCTGATGGATAATTTCAAAATGGACTGGGAATTTCCGGCCGCCGAGAACGGTAACATTGCTCTCACTGGAGAAATCGATCTTCAGGACGGTGATGAATTTGCGATCGCGATTGCCCTCGGCGGAAGTTACCAGAGCACTGTGGCGAAGTTGCTGCAATCGCTCGCGGAACCATTCGATGTTCATCGCGAAGCCTATGTTCGGCAGTGGCAACGCACAGTGGTCGATCCAAAATACGATTTCAGCGATCATACCTCAGACGACGGTTCCATGTATCGGCTGAGCCGCTGCATCCTGCTCGCACATGAGGACAAATCGTTTCAAGGCGCGCTGGTCGCGTCGATGAGCATCCCTTGGGGTGAAACCAAGGACGACAGCGACCTCGGCGGTTATCATCTGGTCTGGACCCGCGACCTGACGCAGAGCGCGACCGGACTCCTGGCGACGGGTCAGACCGGGACTCCGCTGCGCGCTTTGATCTGGCTCGCGGCCATTCAGCGGGCGGACGGACGGTTTCCGCAAAACAGCTGGATCAATGGAAATGCGTATTGGCCCGGGGTGCAACTCGATGAAATTGCCGCTCCCATCCTGCTGGCGTGGCGCCTGCATCGCGAAGGCGTCACGCTGGGCCGGTTCGATCCCTGGGTCATGATTTCCCGGGCAGCGGCGTATCTCATCCGGGCGGGACCGGTCACCGCGCAGGAACGCTGGGAGGAGACCGCCGGCTATTCACCCTCGACGCTCGCCGCGGTGATCGCCGGCCTGGTTTGCGCCGCGGAGTTCGCCAAACAGCACAATGAAACGAGCACGGCGGATTTCATTTTGCAGTATGCGGACTGGTTGGCCGCGCATGTTGAAGAATGGACCGTCACCACAGCCGGTGAACTGGTTGAAGGTTTCCGGCGCCATTACATTCGCATCAATCCCACTGATCCCGAGACACCCGATCCGCACGCCGATCCGAACACCACGATGCTTGCAGTTGCCAATGGCGGCGGCATCCATCCGGCAAGGAACATCGTCGGCGGCGATTTTCTTCAACTCGTGCGGTTGGGCATTCGTGCGGCAAACGATCGGCTCGTGCGCGATTCCGTCGTGGTCATGGATCGCCTGCTCAAGCGCGACCTGCCGCAAGGTCCGTGCTGGCGCCGCTACAATTGCGATGGCTACGGGCAGAAAGAGGACGGCGACGCTTTCGATGGAACTGGTGTCGGTCGTTCCTGGCCGATTTTGACCGGCGAGCGTGGCCATTACGAACTCGCTGCGGGAAGCGATCCAAGACTGTTCATAGCCGCGATGGAAAAGTTTGCCAACGAAGGCGGCATGATCAGCGAGCAGTTGTGGGACGCCGAAGACCTGGGAGGAATGAAGCGCGGACTGCCCACGGGTGCGGCCATGCCGCTTTGCTGGTCGCACGCGGAATATGTCTCCCTCGTGCGCAGTGCTCACGACGGCGTGTGTTTTGATCGAGTCGAACCGGCCTTCAAGCGCTACGTCGCCAACCCGGTCGCGAGCCGGCATGAGATTTGGAGCTTCCGCTACCCGCTGCGCCGGATGCCGCAGGGCAAAATCCTGCGCCTCATCGTTGCGACCGGCGCAACCGTCGTCTGGTCCGTCAATGGCTGGGCCAGAACCAACCAGGCGGACGCCGCTCCTCTCAGCATGCTGAATGTGTGGTTCGCTGATCTTCCCACGAAGGACTGCCTGGATGGTTCAGTGATCGATTTCACTTTCTACTGGAAAGAAGCCCGACACTGGGAAGGCAGAAACTATTCCGTCTCGGTCAACGGACCAAAGTAAGCGGGCGCCGCTGATGCAGAAAAATGTCAAAATGAGTGAGCCTAAATTCAAGGCCAGGTCCGGTGTTCAGAGAGGAAAGGGGAAGGCCAGTGCGAAACCTTCTCCCCTCGTGCAGACGATTGGACATTCCACACGCACGCTCGGGGATTTTATAGGCCTGCTTCAGGCGCACGGTGCGATTCGCGTCGTGGATGTGCGAACGGTGCCGCGGTCCCGGAACAACCCGCAATTCAACAAGGCTTCACTGCCAGGCTCATTGAAAAAAGCCGGATTGCGCTACGTTCATCTGCCGGAACTGGGCGGGTTGCGTCATGCGAAGCGCGATTCGCTCAACCTCGGCTGGCGCAATGCTTCCTTTCGAGGTTATGCGGATTACATGCAGACGCCGGAATTTGAGCAAGGCCTCGACGAATTGATCCAATTGGCGACCCGGGAGCGAATTGTATTGATGTGCGCTGAAGCTGTGCCGTGGCGCTGTCATCGTTCGCTAATCGCCGATGCCTTGCTGGTTCGGGGAATCCGCACCGAGGACATCCTGAGCCCAACTCGCCGCCAGGTTCATACGCTTACTCCTTTCGCCAAAGTCCGCGGCACCACGATCACCTATCCGGCCGGGTTTTCACACAGTAATCCGAAGAAGCCATCGGCTAAACGCTCGAGACGACGTCAATCAAAGAAATCTGATTCACCCTAAGACCCGGTCTTCATGCAGACATTCGACAAAGTCCATCGAGCCATCCATTATCCACCGGATCGCCGTTTTCGTGTCTGGATAAATCCCCGGTTCGTCTTCGCGTTTGCCGTTGTCGTTCTTGCCCCCGTCGCGATTGCGTGGGGCCAGTATCTGATCGCCGGGCTCCCAAAGGAGAATTTCCTGCCGCCGATCAATCTGGAAAATCCTCCAACTCCGCACGGTTTCCCCGCGTGGTTGCGGCTGACCCATTTTGTGAACTTCTTTTTTCTGATGCTCCTTGTCCGCAGCGGACTCTCCATTTTGATGGATCACCCGCGACTTTATTGGAATCGCCATTGCACGCCGAACTCGGAGTGGCTCCGGTTCACACCGCTGAAAGTTCCGAGTGACCGCTTGTGGACGGCGAAGGACGACGCCCGCTACATTTCTCCGTGGCTGGCCTTGCCAGGATACCGACACACCGTGGGGATGGCGCGAGCTTGGCATTTCCTATCGGTTCATCTGTTTCTTCTCAACGGATTTATTTTTTTCGCGTTGCTTTTCTTCACCGACCAATGGAAGCGGCTGGTTCCGGCCTCATGGGAGATCATTCCGGCTTCGTGGAAATCTTTTGTCTATTACGCCACGTTCCATCTGCCGGTGGAACCAAACGGGTTCTATCAATTCAATCCATTGCAACAACTTTCATACTTCGCGGTCGTTTTCGTCATGGCGCCGCTGTCCATGTTGACCGGGATGGCGATGTCGCCGGCCGTGGATAATCGGTTTCCGCTTTATCCAAAAATCTTCGGAAGCCGGCAGGGGGCGCGATCCATCCATTTTATTTTGCTGATGGGTTACCTGTGCTTTCTGGCGGTGCATGTGGGCTTGGTTGTCATTACCGGTTTTGCGAGAAACATGAACCTTGTCGTGACAGGCCGGGATGACGCGCGCCCCATCGGGATGATTGCGGGTCTGATCGCCATTGGCCTCGTCGTGCTTTCCTGGGGACTCTTTCATTTTATCGCATGGAAATATCCACGTGTTCTGCAGCATGTGCATAAAATTATCGCCGGGTTGTTTCAGTGGAATGTATTGAGCCGTCTCAACCCCGATGAACGTTATACGCCAAAGGATATTTCCCCCTTTTTCTGGCCGAATGGCAAGTTGCCGGTTTCCGACAAGTGGAAGCAACTCGCCGCGGACGGCTTCCATGATTTCAAATTGAAGATTGATGGTTTGGTCGAAAACCCGATTGTGCTTTCACTTGAGGAACTTCGTGCGCTCGGCAAGGAAGAATACATCTCCATGCATCATTGCATCCAAGGCTGGTCGGGAATCGCGCAATGGGGCGGGCTTCCGTTCCAGCGTTTGATCGAGATCGCGAAACCCCGGCCCGAAGCGAAAGTTGTGGCATTTTATTCCTACGGCGACGCGTTGTACGGTGGGGAATACTATGACACGCAAACCATCGCAACGGCACTCAAAGCGAGATGCTTGCTCGCTTATGAGATGAACCAGGCTCCGCTGCCTGAAGTGTATGGTGCGCCGCTGCGGTTGCGCGTCGAAAACCAGCTTGGCTATAAAATGGTGAAGTGGATCGAGCGCATTGAATTCGTCGAAACGGAAAAGACCCTTGGCAAGGGAGAAGGAGGCAAGAACGAGGACGATGAATACTTTGACATCCTGCCCAACATTTAAATTGACCTTCGGCGCAAATCCACGGTCTTTGTCCGTGCCCGGTGCGGCGCTGAAGCCGGAGGTTCGGAAATGAAATCTGAAACCATGAAACTCATCCTGACGGTCAACGGCGGCTCATCGAGCATCAAGTTCGCGCTCTACGAAGTGGGCGAGCCGCTGAAGCGAGGGCTTCATGGAAAAGTTGACCGCATCGGTTTGAGCGGAACGAATCTTACGTTCACAGACCTGGACCGAAAACCGCAACCCAGTCTCAGCATCACCGCCTCCGATCATAAATCGGCGGCGGACTTCCTGATTGATTGGCTCGAGAAGCGAACCGGGTTTGAATCTGTTCGGGCGGTGGGCCACCGCGTGGTTCACGGCATGAAACACACCGCACCCGAATTGGTCACCCAGGAATTGCTGGATGAACTTCATCGCATCAGGCCATACGACCCGGAACATCTGCCCCGCGAGATTGAACTGATCGAAGCCTTCCGCCAGCGTCATCCGAAACTGCCGCAATTGGCCTGCTTCGACACGGCGTTCCACCGCGACATGCCGCGCGTGGCCAAGTTGCTGCCGATTCCGCGCCGCTACGACGCCAAGGGAGTTCAACGTTACGGTTTCCACGGTTTGTCCTATGCCTATCTGATGGAAGAACTCATACGTCTCGGCGATCCGGCGGCATCGAAGGGCCGCGTGATCCTCGCTCATCTCGGAAATGGCGCCAGCCTGGCCGCCGTGCGTGACGGCAAGAGCATCGACACCAGCATGGGCTTTACGCCGACGGCGGGATTGGTGATGAGCACTCGCTCGGGCGATTTAGACCCCGGCCTCGCTCCGTATCTGGCGCGCACCGAGAAGATCACCACCAGCCAGTTTTACAAAATGGTCAATCACGAATCGGGATTGCTCGGCGTTTCGGAAACCAGTTCCGACATGCGCGACTTGCTCGATCATGAAAAGGCGGATGTGCGGGCAGCGGAAGCCGTGGCGCTGTTCTGTTATCAGACGAAAAAGTGGATTGGCTCCTGCGCCGCGGCGCTCGGGGGATTGGACACGCTCGTCTTCGCTGGCGGCATAGGCGAAAACGCGCCCGCCGTCCGCGCCCGCATTTGTGAACGGCTTGATTTTCTCGGTGTCGAAGTGAACGAGGCGCGAAACGCCGGGAATGCGTCGGTAATTTCTGCGGATGACTCTGGCGTCGCCGTGCGCGTCATCCGCACAGACGAAGAATTGATGATTGCGCGCTCAGTTTGTCGTATTCTCGAATCCGGCGTGGTGAAGAAAAGCATTGAACCATGAAAGCCTCCGAACTCATCGTGAAATGCTTGGAGAACGAAGGTGTTGATTACATGTTCGGCGTGCCGGGCGAGGAGAACATGGACCTGCTCGACGCCCTGCTCGGCTCATCCATTCGCTTTGTCATGACGCGCCATGAGCAGGGCGCGGCGTTTATGGCGGATGTTTACGGCCGGTTGACCGGCAAAGCCGGCGTGTGTCTCTCCACGCTGGGACCAGGCGCCACGAATCTAATAACCGGCGTGGCCGATGCCAACATGGACCGTGTCCCGCTGGTGGCGCTCACCGCCCAGGCCGGCCACGACCGGATGCACAAGGAATCGCACCAGCATCTGGACATTGTCACGCTGTTCCGCCCCGTGACAAAGTGGAGCACCAGCCTGCCCATACCCGACATCATTCCCGAAGCCTTCCGCAAGGCCTTCAAACTGGCGCAATCTGAAAAGCCGGGCGCTACACACATCGAAATTCCCGAAGACGTGGCCCGCATGGAAACCGACAGCCAGCCGCTGCTCGTGCAATGGCTCCACCCCGGTGGAGCCGCGCCGGAACAAATCGAGAAGGCCGCGCGTATTATTTCGGAAGCAGCGCACCCGGTTGTGCTGGTGGGCAACGGCGCCATTCGCGGACACGCCTCCGCGGCGCTGGTGCGGTCCGCCGAAAAGCTGAACCTTCCGGTCGCGACGACCTTCATGGCGAAAGGCGCCATTCCAGACACGCACCCACTCGCGCTCGGCGCCATCGGACTACAGACGCCCGACTATGTGAACTTCGCGTTCGCGGAAGCCGATGTCGTTATCGCGGTCGGTTACGACGTCGTGGAATACGCGCCGCGTTCGTGGAACCCGAAACGCGACAAAAAGATCGTGCATGTGGATATGGCGCCCGCCGAAGTGGACGCGGCCTACATTGTCAACGTCGGCGTCGTGGGTGACATCGCCTCGTCGCTAGACGTCCTGGCGCAGAAGGCAACGCCCCGTTCCGCCGCGCACGGCGCACCATTCCGCCAAATGCTGCGCGATGAACTGGAGCAGGGCGGCCACGACACCTCCTTCCCGCTTAAGCCGCAACGAATCCTCGCCGACCTCCGCGCCGCGCTGGCTGATGACGACATCGTCATCTCGGACGTGGGCGCGCACAAATTGTGGCTGGCGCGCCTCTTCCCATGTCTTCAACCTAACACCTGCATCATCTCGAACGGTTTTGCCGCGATGGGCATGGCCGTGCCCGGCGCCGTGGCGGCAAAACTCGTGCACCCGAATCGTCGCGTGGTGGCGGTCACCGGTGACGGTGGTTTCCTGATGAACTCGCAGGAATTGGAAACCGCCGCGCGTCTGGAAACACCATTTGTGGTGCTCGTGTTCAACGACCACAGCTACGGACTGATTCGCTGGAAGCAGATGCAGCAGTTCGGCCGGCCGGCCTTCGTGGATTTCAATAATCCGGATTTCGTGAAATACGCGGAGAGCTTCGGCGCAAATGGCATGCGCATCGGATCAGCGGAGGAACTGGCCCCCACGCTGCGCCGCGTGTTGAACTCAAATCAACTCACGATCATTGATTGCCCGGTGGATGCTGCGGAGAACCTGCGTCTGACCCAAAAACTCGGCGCGCTCACGGCGCCAACTGGATTTAAACCGTGAAAACAAACACACTTACCCCCGAACTGCTCGGCAAGATGGATGCCTATTGGCGCGCGGCAAATTACCTCTCGGTCGGGCAGATTTATCTCTACGACAATCCGCTGCTGAAACGTCCACTTGCGCTCGCGGACGTGAAGCACATGCTGCTCGGCCACTGGGGCACGACGCCGGGGCAGAATTTCATTTACGTCCACCTCAACCGGGTCATCAAGAAATACGACCTCGACATGATCTACGTCTCCGGCCCGGGACACGGCGGCCCGGCGGTGATGGCCAACACGTATCTGGAGGGCACTTACAGCGAGATTTATCCCAACATCAGTCAGGATGAAGCCGGGCTACAAAAGCTCTTCAAGCAGTTCTCGTTTCCGGGCGGCATTCCCAGCCATGCCTCGCCGGAATGCCCGGGCTCGATTCACGAAGGCGGCGAACTCGGTTATTCCCTCAGCCACTCTTTCGGAGCAGTGTTCGACAATCCCGATCTCATCGTGGCCTGCTGCGTCGGCGACGGTGAGGCCGAGACCGGTCCGCTGGCGACATCGTGGCAATCCAACAAGTTTCTCGATCCGATCAACGACGGCGCGGTGCTGCCGATCCTGCACCTCAACGGTTACAAGATCGCCAACCCAACCCTTCTCGCGCGGATTGAACCGGAAGAACTGGACCAGTTTCTGCGCGGCAACGGTTGGACGCCTTACTACGTTGAGGGACACGAGCCGGCGCTGATGCACGAGGCGGTGGCCGCGACGCTCGACGTGGTGGTGGAGAAAATCAAACGCATCCAGCACGAAGCCCGCGTGAACGGCAACACCATGCGTCCCCGCTGGCCGATGATCGTTCTCAAATCTCCGAAAGGCTGGACCGGCCCGAAGTGGGTGGATGGCCTGCAAATCGAGGGAACTTTCCGCGCGCATCAAGTCCCGCTCTCCGACCCGGCCACTCATCCCGAGCATCTCAAGTTGTTGGAAGAATGGCTGCGCAGCTACCGACCGGATGAACTTTTCGATGTGCAGGGAAAATTGAAACCGGAACTGGCCGAACTCGCGCCCCAAGGCAAACGTCGCATGGGCGCAAATCCCCACGCCAACGGCGGGATGCTGCTACGCGACCTCGTCATGCCGGACTTTCGCAAATACGCGGTGAAGGTGTCGTCACCCGGAGCGGTTCTGGCGGCGGACGCGCACGAACTCGGCGTGTTCCTGCGCGATGTCGCGAAGCTCAACCGCGAGCAGCGCAACTTCCGCATCTTCGGCCCGGACGAAACGCTCTCCAATCGCCTGGGCGCGGTGTTTGAGGTGACCAACCGGCAATGGGACGCCCGCCAGCAGGACAACGACGAGTTCCTCGCCCTCGACGGTCGCGTCATGGAAATGTTGAGCGAGCATCAATGCGAAGGCTGGCTCGAAGGTTATCTGCTCACGGGCCGGCACGGACTGTTCAACTGCTACGAGGCGTTCATCCACATCGTTGACTCGATGTTCAACCAGCACGCCAAGTGGCTGAAAGTCACGGCGGGCCTGCCGTGGCGACGTCCCATCGCGTCGCTGAATTACCTGCTGGCCTCGCATGTCTGGCAGCAAATGCACAACGGCTTCACGCATCAAGACCCTGGCTTCATTGATCACGTCGTGAACAAGAAGGCCTCGGTCGTGCGGGTCTATCTGCCGCCGGATGCCAACTGCCTGCTCTCGGCCTGGGATCATTGTTTGCGCAGCCGCCACTACGTCAACGTCGTCATCGCCGGCAAATATCAGGCGCCGCAATGGCTGACCATGGACGCCGCCGTGGCGCACTGCACCGCGGGCATCGGCATCTGGCATTGGGCCAGCAGCGACTCCGGCGCTGAACCCGATGTCGTCATGGCCTGCTGTGGCGACGTGCCCACGCTGGAGACGCTCGCCGCCGTTTCGATCCTGCGCGAGCAATTGCCGGAGCTGAAAGTTCGCGTCGTCAACGTCGTGGATTTGATGAAGCTGCAGCCGCAGAGCGAACATCCGCACGGATTGAACGACGGCGCTTTCGACGCGCTGTTCACCAAGGACAAACATGTCATCTTCGCCTTCCACGGTTACCCGTGGTTGATTCACCGGTTGACGTATCGCCGCACCAACCACGCCAACATCCACGTTCGCGGCTACAAGGAAGAAGGCACGATCACCACGCCCTTCGACATGACGGTCATGAACGATCTCGATCGTTTTCACCTCGTGATAGACACCGTTGATCGTCTGCCGCAGACCGGCAAAAAAGGCCGTGCCCTCAAGGAGCAACTCCAGGCCAAGCTCGTCGAGCACAAAAAATACATTGATAAAAACGGCCAGGATCTGCCGGAGATTCGGAATTGGAAATGGGGCGCGAAGGTGTGAGCGGTGGGCGGAACATGCTTCAGCGCATTTACCTCATTCGGCACGGCGAAACCGAGTGGTCGCTCTCCGGCCAGCACACCAGTCGCACGGACATTCCGTTGACTGTGCGCGGCGAGAATGGGGCGCGGGAACTTGGCCGGCGCCTCCGGGACATCCAGTTCGCTCGTGTGTTCTCCAGCCCACGGCAACGCGCGCGGCGAACGTGTGAGTTGGCCGGACTGGGTTCGGCGGCCGAAATCGAACCGGACCTGGCCGAGTGGGATTATGGCGACTACGAAGGACGACGCTCCGCGGAAATTCTCCAGGCGCGACCGGACTGGAATCTCTTTCGGGACGGCTGTCCGAACGGTGAATCGCCCGCGCAAATTTCCAAACGCGCTGATCAGCTGATTGCCCGTCTCCGCGTGCTGGGTGGAAATATCGCGCTCTTCTCGCATGGACATTTCGTTCGTTTGCTGGCCACGCGTTGGATTGGATTGGCGGTGAGCGAAGCGCAACGTTTCCTGCTCGACACAACATCGCTCAGCATTCTCGGTTACGAGCACGATCACGTCGAGTCACCGGTCATCGCGCTATGGAACTCGATTTGAAGTTTTCGACGGAAAAAAATCGGGGCACGATGAGAGAAATCCTGCTCGCGATCGCCAGCGCCCGCGAGCAGGTCGAGCCGCTGCCGATGTGGTGAAGCCGGCTGACAGCCGATGGTTTATGGTTGTGATGATCTCGATCTCCGGTCCCGGATTCAATTGACCGTCAGTTACCCACCACCGAGTTGGGCGGGTTCATAAAACCTTGCGTCGGGGAAATCCCCAATGGCAGCGAATCGTTTACCCGCTTATGGTTGCGTCATGAAAGGCAAGCAAGAGAAGAAGGCGTTGACGTTCGGTGAGTTCATCATGGCCGCGTACGACGCCTGGGGTAAACGCCGGGCGAGAGGAATCATCCGACTTGCCGTCAATACCCACGTGGTTGAGTTCCGAAGGCCCCGGCGCTTTACCATTTCCAAAGGGAAGGGTGGCGGGGTTAGCGATGTCCCCCTCCGTTTCATGTGAGCGGAAGGCAACGCCGGATAAAAGTCAGAGACTCCTGTCGAATTTTCATGCGCGCAGCAACCTTTGACAAGGCGAGCCCCTTTTTGCACGAGCAGGCGCGGGCGGTGCGAGATGAAGTGTTCGGACGCCGCGTTTTTGTGCGCGGTGTTGTCGAAGTGTCCAACCACTGCCGCCAGAACTGCTGTTATTGCGCGATGCGCCGCGACAATCGCTTGCTGGAGCGCTACCGGCTCGCCGCGAACGAACTTGCCGAGTTGATCATTCACCATCGGCCCGCGGTGATAACCGACATCGATATCCAGGCGGGTGAAGACCCCGTAGCCGTACGGGAGGTGGTGCTGCCGCTAGTGCGCGAGCTGCGCCGACACACCAAGCTCGGGATTACCCTTTGCCTCGGCACCTTGTCGCCGCGCGAGTACGACCAACTCCAGGATGCGGGGGGCGATTATTATGTGATCAAAATGGAGACAGGCAACAGCCAGCATTACGATTTTATTGGTGCTCCGGGGACAATGGCCCAACGCATGGCGGCGATCAGTTATCTGGCGGGTAAGGGCTGGAAAGTGTCGTCGGGTCTGATATTGGGTCTTCCCGGACAGACGCAGGGGCAAGTGGAACAAACATTGAACCTCCTGACGCTACTGCCGCTGGCCGGTTGCAGCGTCAGCCCGTTCGTGGCGGGTGAGCAAACGCCGTTTGGCGACGCTCCCGACGGGAACATCGAGCAGACCTTGAATTGTGTGGCCTGGATGCGATTGCACGCGCCGCATTGGGTGATCCCCGCGGTCAGCGCCATGAGGCTTGTGTCCGAGGACGGCTATGTGCGCGCGTTCAACGCGGGCGCGAATCTGGCCACCATCAATCTGACGCCCCGCGCGGTGCGGGCGGATTATCCGATCTACAAACGTGACCGCATCATCATGGACGAGGAACGCGTCCTGTCGGCCATCGAAGAGGCAGGCTGTGAACTCAGCCGCGTGAGCATCACGGAACACCTCCGCCAACCGGGTGCTCCGGCAATGGAGCGCGTGTCGCATTCTTCCACAGCGGCTGCGCGTGCATTCAACAGCGTACACAGTGACACACATCCGTAATTTCGAACTGATCCCGCGGCCGGGCCGCCACCGGACCCGAATCCGAATCGATTGAAGGGAAGGAGCAGCCAAAACAATTAAAATGCGGCGCCAACAAATCGAGATAACCACGAAGACTCGCGGCATCAGTTTGAAACGAGGCCGCTGGCAACGAGGCAACGCGCGGATTACCCTGGACGCCGGGGTCCGGATGATTATCACCTCAATGCCGGGAAGACGAGCGATTTGAAAACCGAATCGGGCAGGAGAATTCGAAATTCGGCGCTGGTGGTCCTGTCGTTGTGCGTTTCGCCTTTCGCCCATGGACAGAAGCCCGCCGTTGGCGTTACGAAGCCGCCGGCAGCGGAGACCGTCATTCTCCCCAAATCCGTCCCCGATCCCCTCGAGCCGGTGAATCGAGTTGTATGGACCTTCAACAAGGGGCTGATGACCGGCGTCATCAAACCGACCAGCAGGGTTTATCGGTTTGTCGTCGTGAAACCCATTCGGACCGGAATTGGAAATATTGGAAAGAACCTCACTTACCCGGGGCGATTGATCAACAATCTGCTCCAGGGAAAGTGGCGGGGCGCGCGCGATGAATCCTACCGGTTTGTCTGCAATAGCACCGTCGGGGTGGCCGGGTTCTTCGACGTGGGGACGAAATGGAAGATTCCGAAATCGGACGCGGACTTTGGCCAGACCTTCGGCCGATGGGGGTGGAAGCCCAATTGCTATCTGATGTTGCCGATTTTTGGACCGAGCAATGAACGAGACACCGTCGGTCTGGCGGCCGACACGGCCTCCAATCCGTTGATTTATATCGCTCCTTACAAATTTGTCGCGAACGATCCACTGACCTATCTCGGCCCCTACACCTATTTCAACTACGCGGTGATGTATAACGATCTCGCCGACACCGTTGGGGAATATGTGCGCTTCAGCCGGGCCGAAATGGATCCGTATTCCGAGATTCAGTACGCCTGGACGTTCGCGCGGGAGAATCGAGTCGCGGATTTTCAGGTGAAAGGAAAACAGGACGAGGCGTCGCTGGAAACCCTTGAATCCGTATTCTTCACTTTCAAGGACCCTGAATTCCCCGGCCGCGGCAAGACCCGGTCGGTCCTGATTCCGGCAACCGGCCGGAAACTAAAATTCACGTTTTGGTTGCAGCCGCGGAAAGCCCCCGTGGTTTATATCGTCCCAGGTCTGGGCTCGCACCGGCTCGCCCAATCCTCTCTGGCGCTGGCCGAGCTGGTTTACAAAAGCGGCTTCTCCGCCGTGTGCGTCAGCAGCGCGTTCAATTCCGAGTTCATGGAACACGCGTCGACCGCGGCGGTGCCGGCTTATCTGCCGGTGGACGGTCACGATGTGCACGTCGCGTTGACGGAAATTGATCACCGCCTGCACGTAAAGTATCCGGACCGGTTGGGAGACAGGGCGCTGATGGGCTATTCAATGGGCGCGCTCCATTCCATGTTCGTCGCCGCTGCCGAGCCGACGAATCAACCGCCGTTGATCAAATTTGACCGCTACGTCGCCATCAATACGCCGGTTCGCATGGCACAGGGGCTTTCGAAGCTGGACGAATTTTACCGGGCACCCCTGGCCTGGCCCGCGGCGGAACGGACCGATGACATCGAGAACACTTTTTTGAAGGTGGCCGCCCTGAGCAAGAGCACGCTTACACCCCAGACCTCCCTGCCCTTCAACTCCATCGAGTCCAGGTTTCTCATTGGCCTGATGTTTCGACTCCAGTTGCGCGATATTATTTTCAGCAGTCAGCGGCGGAACAATCAGGGAATCCTGCAACACCCGATCCGGAGTCTCAGGCGCGACCCGGTGTATCAGGAAATCCTTCAGTATTCCTACCAGGATTATTTTCAGAAGTTTGCGATTCCGTATTACCAGGCCCGCGGCGTCGCGTCGCCGACGGCGGAAGCGTTGGAAAAAGCCGGTGATTTGCGGACCTATGAAGCCGCCCTGCGCGCCAATCCCAACATTCGCGTCATCGTCAATCAAAACGATTTTCTCCTGTCGGATGAGGACCTGGCTTGGCTTCATGCCACATTTGCGCCGGAACAATTGACCGTCTTCGCGCAAGGCGGGCACCTCGGAAATCTTTCCAATCCGGCGGTGCAAAAGACGATTTTAACGGCGCTGGCGGGTTTGAAGTCATCTTCACCCAAATCGGATTGATCGTCCCAGCCCGCTCGCCGGGGCTGGATCCATAAACGCATGGTCAGGTAAATCCCCAACGGGAAATCCTCTATAGCGCCCCCGCTGTTTTCCGTGCTTAGGTTATTCTGTAATGAACGATAAGCAGATCCTTCAAGGGGGCGAATCAACCGGCGCGTCACTTCAATTCCAAACGAATCCGCCTCATCGCATACTCGTGGTGGATCATGACCCTTATGTTTGCCATCTCAGTGCCGACGTGCTGATCAGGCATGGCTACGTGGTGAACGCCGCCGAAGACGGCGCTGCCGGCTGGGAAGAGCTTGAGGCCAACAATTACAATCTTCTGATCATCGAGTACGAACTGCCCAAGATCACCGGCCTCAGACTTGTCAGGAAGCTGCGTGCCGCCCGCATGGCCCTGCCGGTCGTCCTGGTCGCAGCAAGATTGCCTGCGCGCGAGCTGGCCAGAAACTCATCGCTCCGACTTGCGGCCACGCTGTTGAAACCCTTGGCCGTTGTTCCGTTGCTGGACACGGTGAAAATCGCCCTGCGCGTGACCGACAGTCCCGGCGGACAGATCGCTCCGCCGCCAAACTCTCAAAACCAGCCAGCAGCCGGGGGTTGGCAACCAAAGCTGACCGCGGCCCATGCCAGCACCACCACACAAGTGCTTCAGAAAATTCACGAGTCTTATTACGCTTACTCCCATTGGGGATTAAACGATTGAACGGGATGCACACCTGTTTAGCGACGGAATTGCGGAGCAGTTCCTGGCGAAGTTCCAGAAACAGGCCGATTTGACCGGGATGCGGGATAAAATCTGGTTGACGGTGCCGATATGGGCTGCCAAAAAAGTTCCGCCCATGAAGATCTGAAACTGCCGCGCGCGTCGCCTCCACTGTTACTGTCACCCCCGGCGGAGCGGCCGTGATCCAGCGACGCGGATTTCCTGCCAATTAACTCCGTTGCCGGCCCGGTTCGCCGATGTTTCAGCGTGTCCATCGGCGTCCGCAACGCAGACACCGCATTTATGCCGCGGGGTCTATCCCCCCGTAGAGAAGTCTCTGCCGATCGCGTAGAGTCACCGCATATGAAACGAATCCTTTTCTTAACCGGCGTTGTCACCATCCTCACTACGACCGGATGTCTTGTTTCCGAAGGCGGACCGCACGGACATTATCGCGGGCACGAGGGTTTCGGACACGAGAGTTTCCGAGGTCATTCGGAAGTCGTAGTAGAACCCCGGGAAGTCATAGTGCATCCGCCCGAAATCATCGTGCGGTAGTTCGCGTTGGTGATGAGTAACGGCAGCCTGATTGAAAAAGGCGTCAGTCTCCGCCCGCCCGGAAATCATCGGACAGGATGCAGATGTCAGGCTTCTTCAATCCGGCGGCTCACGGGCCAGGAATCCGCCTGGGGCAAGTCGTCGTACCCGCGGAGATGTCTTCTCCTGTTCGCGTCGAGACACCCGAACAAGCCCGGTCTTCCAGAAAAGCAGCGCGCGGTTGGTTCCAAGCCAATGGATCAATTCGTGGCAGACAGACAGTCAATCACAAAGACCGGGGCTTTCCTGATGCGCCAAACGGCTTGAAAACATTCCGCTCCAAAATTCCCGTGGCGGCCAAAGTGACCGTCACCGTCTTTCTCTCCGTGCTCGTCCCGGTTTATTGGCGCACCTATGGGCTTGGCAATTTCTTGTGGTTCTGCGATACGGCCCTCATTCTTACCGTCGCGGGGATGTGGCTGGAAAGCTCGCTGCTCATCGCCATGTGCTCCGTTGGCATTCTGCTTCCGCAATGCCTTTGGCTGGCGGACTTCGGCAGCAATCTCCTCGGATTTCACCTTCTGGGCCTGACCAGTTACATGTTCGACCGCCATCTGCCTCTTTTCACCCGCGGGTTGTCGCTTTTTCATGGCTGGCTGCCCTTGCTGCTTGTCTGGCTTCTGGTCCGCCTGGGCTACGACAAACGGGCTTTGTCTGCCTGGACCGGCCTGGCCGCAGGGTTGGTGCTCGTCTGCTATTTTTTTACTCCGCCCGCCGGCGCCCATCTGGCCGACCCCAACGTCCCCATCAACATTAATTATGTTTACGGTTTCAACGACCAGCGCCCGCAAACCTGGATGAACCAAAACTTGTATGTCATTCTGTGGCCTGGCGCACTGTGGCTCGCCGCCTTTCTCCCCACTCACCTGGCCTTGCGCAAAATCTTTACGACGCCACCGCCAGCGGCCGGCCTGAAGCGCCGAATCCGATTCCTCCAGCCGTCCGAACCTGCTTTCCAGAGTCTGGTTCATAAACATTCGATAGGGTAAACCCCCAAGGGTAATCCCCTGAGTAGCGCCCGCCGTGTTGCGCCTTCTATTATCAGGCAGCGAAATAACAAAGCGCGGTCAAATGCAGAGTCAACCAAACAAGAAAGTAAACCTATGCCGAAGGAAGCCATTTTCTGCCTCGTCCTTTCGCGCGACCTGGCCGACCAAATCGTCGACCGAATGAAAACTTCGGGAATCTCCAACCATGACGTCTCCGCGCTGTTCCCCGACCGGACCCCTGCCCGCGATTTGGCGCCGGGGACAAGCGCATCCATACCGTGGCGAGAACGGCCACCGGCTTCGCGACGGTCGGCGTGGTGGACGGCGCGTCAGAGTGGCTTCGCGAGTATCGGCGCGCTGACCATACCGGGAGCCGGTCCTTGTGTCGCCGCCGGACCAATTATTTTCGCGTTGAGCGGCGCGGTCGTCGGGGGCGCTGGCGGTGGCCTGGCCGGTGCGTTGATCGCCATGGGCGTTTCCGAATTCGAGGCCGGCCGCTACGAAAGCAAAATCAAGGAAGGCAACATCCTGATTTCTGTTTACGCGGAGAACCCGGACGAGATCAACAGGGCGAAGGCGATCTTCAGGGAAGCTGGCGCGCAGGATATTTGCGCCACGGGTGAGGCCTCTTCCGCCAGGGAAAATTCGGCCACCGGGCACGCGTCTTACCCCGCCGCGGCCGCGTGCAGCCGCGCCCGACCATGAATCGCCAGAACAAGACCCGCGACCGGGCCAACCGCGTCGCAGGATCATATCCACAGTTCGAATGGCCGCGAAGCGGAACGCACCTGAGAACTCTTAAACATTTATTCCTCGACGAACTGTCGGAGCTATACGACGGCGAGGAACGGCTGGTCATCGCGATTCCGAAAATGATCAAGGCCGCCACCTGTACTCATTTGCGGAAATTGTTCCGGTCGCACTTGAAGGAAACCGCAAGTCACGTGAAGACGGTGGAAAAGGTTTTCCTGACCTTCGAAGAAAAACCACTGGCGAAGAAGTGCGAGGCCACCATCGGACTTCTGAAAGAGGGCGACGAAATCGCCGCCAACTTCAACGGCTCGGCGGCCATCAACGCCGCGCTCATTGCCGTCGCGCAGAAGGTCGGGCACTACAAGATTGCGTCGTATGGCTGCTTGCGCGAGTGGGCGGCGCTTCTGGGGAACAAGGTCGCCGCCGGTCTCCTGCAGGAAGCACTCGTCGAGGAGAAGGCGGCGAACCATTCCCTCAGCGAGCTGGCGCGTTTCAGGAGCAATCATGAGGCTGCCGGAGAATGCGCCCCGGCGGATTTGTGCCACGGCAGCAACGGTGCAATGCCATCGCACGGACGGCGTGGCATGCGTCCGTTGTGCCTCCACCCGCTCCGCCCCGGCTTGATGTAACCCTGACCAAACGTCCGTGGCCGCGAATGTTTTCGTGGTCGTCGGACGAACCCAAAACACCCAACCATGAAACACGACAAAAACCACGACAACCGGAAAAACGCCCAGCCGCAACTGGAGCCGGTCCACTTCGAATTCACTCACCCGACTGCCGCCAGCGTTTGTATCGCGGGAACTTTCAACGACTGGCACCCCGAAGCCAAGTCCATGCATCCCGCGGGGGGCGGTCGCTGGCTGAAGGACACCGCCTTGCCGCCCGGGAACTACGAATATTGCCTGGTGGTGGACGGCCACTGGATACCCGATCCGCTGGCCGAGGAAACCGTTCCCAACCCGTTTGGCGGAAGAAACTCGATTCTGAATGTGGCCAGACCGCCGGAAGCATCCCAACCCGTCAACGCAAAACATGAGCCACTGAAAACACAAGCAGGCAGAACCTCCAACAGATAAGTCCGCCATGAACAAACCCGTGCTCGCGGCACTCGCGCTGGCGCTGTTCTCATTCCCTGGCCGGGCCGAAGACACTTCCGGCAAAGACAGAACGGAGGACCATTCCGGCAATGACTTTGACCGCGCGATTCGCCAAAACAACGCCACACTTTTTACCGAGGGCCGGCACATTTTCCGTTACGCCACCTTCGGCGACGAAGCGTTCTGGGGTGATGCGCTCAAACTCCATCTCGCGCTGGCAGGCGAAAACCTCGGCGGCGTCGGCCCCGGGGTCAGCCCGCGGACGGCGCTCTCGGTGGGTCTGAAAGTCGATGTTTCGGCTCTCCCGCATGCGCTGCAGGCGAAGCTGCGTGCGGGCCAGGTCAACCTTGACGATCCCGCCACAACCCTCGCCCTGCTCAAACTCAACTCGGTCGTCGGCGTGACCGGTTTCTTCGACAACGCCGGGCGCATCAAATCCGTTGGCATCCAATGCGCCTTCTGTCACTCGACGGTGGACGACTCGTTCGCGCCGGGCATTGGTCGGCGGCTGGATGGCTGGCCGAATCGCGACCTGAACGTGGGCGTGATTATCAATCTGGCGCCGGACGTTTCGCCGTTTACGGCCGCGCTCCAGGTGGACGAAGCGACTTTGCGCACCGTTTTGAACAGTTGGGGACCGGGGAAATTTGATGCCGCGCTGTTGCTGGATGGCAAGGCGTTCCGTCCTGACGGCAAGTCCGGCGCCACCCTTCTTCCGGCGGCATTTGGCCTGGCCGGCGTGAATCTGCACACTTACACGGGCTGGGGTTCGGTCACGCACTGGAACGCGTTCGTCGCCAACCTGGAAATGGGCGGACTCGGCACGTTCTACGACCCGCGTCTGGCGGATACGAACATGTTTCCGGTCGCGGCGCGCAATGGTTTTTGGAACGTGCGCCACTCGCCCGACCTGGTAACGTCCAACCTTGCGGCGCTCCAGTTCTATCAGCTTGCCATTCCCGCGCCTGAGCCGCCGCGCGGCAGTTTCAACCCGACCGCGGCCGACCGCGGCCAGACGCTGTTCACATCAAAGGCCCAGTGCGCCACGTGCCATGTGCCGCCGATTTTCACTGAACCGGGCTGGAACCTGCACACGCCCGCCGAAATTGGAATCGACGATTTCCAGGCCAATCGCTCGCCGGACCAACGCTATCGCACGACGCCGTTGAAGGGCCTGTTCGCACGCGCCAAAGGCGGCTTCTATCACGACGGCCGGTTCGCCACGCTCGCCAACGTGGTCAACCATTACGACGGCCATCTCAACACCGGGCTGACTGACGCGGAAAAGGCGGACCTGGTGGAGTACCTCAAATCATTGTGAGCACTCGCTTTAGCATCATTCGCGATTTCTTACGGCGGCACGCGACAACTCAGGCGAACGCGCCCAACGGTGACTCGACCCTCAAGGAGACGCCGCTTACAAACGCGCCCGGAGACGAACCGCTGCTCGTTGAGACGATTGCCGCAACGGTGGCCAAAACGACTCCGGCGCAAATCGTCTTGATTGTGCTGGGGACGGTTGCCTTCCTTTACTTTGCCCGTCCCGTGGTCTTGCCGGTCTTTCTGGCTTGTGTTGCCGCAATCACGTTGAAACCGCTCATCCGCTGGTTGTCTTACTGCCACATTCGACCGGCGTTCGCGGCGGCGATTGTGTTGAGCCTGTTGATGACCGCCGCCGGGATTGGTTTTTTCCATTTGGGCCGGCCCGCCATGGCGTGGGTGAATGATGCGCCCGAACGCATGAACCAGTTGAGACAGCGTGTCCAGAAAATGTTTCCGCGCGCCGCGCGGTTCAGCCAGGCGGCGGCGGCGGTGAACAACCTCGGCGCGACGGAGGAAGAAAAAAAAGAAGACCAAAAGAAGGCGCCCACGGTGGAGGTCAAAGACGGCCGTGGCACCAGTTCAATTCTTAACTGGACCGGGACCTTTCTGGCGGGGGTCGGCGAGACGCTGGTGTTGCTTTATCTGTTGCTGGCTTCCGGCGATCTGTTCCTGCAAAAACTGGTCCACGTGATGCCGACTCTGCGCGACAAAAAGCGCGCGGTCGAGATCAGCCACGAGATTCAGCAAAACATTTCCAATTACCTGTTCTCGGTGTCGCTGATTAACATTGGCCTGGGTCTGGTCGTAAGCGCGGGTCTCTACTGGTTGGGCGTGCCCAATGCCGCCCTCTGGGGGATCCTCGTGGCGGTGTTGAATTTTGTTCCCTACTTTGGCCCCGTCGTCGGAGTCTTCCTGCTGGCCAGTGTCGGCCTCCTGACGTTCGACACGCTGGGGAGAGGACTCCTGCCGCCCGTCTGGTACCTGTTGCTCCACCTGCTGGAAGCGAACTTCATTACGCCGGTCCTGTTGGGTCGCCGCTTCACGCTCAATCCGGTGGTGATTTTTGTTTCGTTGATCTTCTGGACGTGGCTCTGGGGTGTGCCGGGAGCCTTGTTGTCCGTGCCGATCCTGGTCTCGATCAAGGTTGTTTGCGATCGCGTTCCCGCCATGTCGCACGTCAGCGAACTGCTCACGAGTTAATCCAGCAACATTCCATCAGTGGGTCCCCATGAATCATTCCGCCGAAAAAATAGCGGGCCGGGCGGGCGCGTGGAGCCGCCTCGCTCTGCAAACACTCGCGGGCATGGGCGGCTTCGCGCGCGCACAGTGGGATGAGGTGAGGCACGCGGCGGCGGTGATTGGGACGGTGCTTTGGACCGGTGTTCGACCGCGATATTGGACACGCGCGGTGCGAACAGCGCTTGCGCGGCAGGTGCTGGCCATCGGCGTCGAACCGCTCTGGTTTGTCGGCGCGGTGGCGGTGTTCGTCGGCATTTCAGTGGTGGTGCAACTCACCTTCTGGGTGGGCGAGGCGGGGCAGTCACAACTGGTCGGGCCGCTGTTGGTGGCTGTCGTGGCGCGCGAACTCGGGCCGGTGCTGATCAACCTCGTGGTGATCGTCCGCAGCGGCAGCGCGATGACGACCGAACTGGGAGTCCTCAAAATCAACGGGGAAGTCAGCGCGCTGGAAGCGCAGGGAAGCGATCCCTTCCTGCATCTCGTTTTGCCGCGCGTGCTGGGCATGGCAGTGTCCACGTTTTGCCTGACGATCGTTTTTATCTTCGTCGCCTTTGCGAGCGGCTATTTGTTCGCGGCCTGGACGGGGAAAGGCAGCCGTGACTTGCTGTTATTTGCGGACACCCTTTCCAGCGCGGTCCAACCCAAGGACATTTTCAACATCCTCGCCAAAAGCATCGTGCCCGCACTGTTTGTGAGCGCGTCCTGTTGCATCGGCGGATTGGGCGTTGGCCTGTCGGACACGGAAATCCCGCAGGCCACGCAACGGGCGCTTACCCGGTCCGTCGCCGGACTGTTTGTCATCTCCGCCGTCGTGTCTTTGCTGACTTACCTGTGACCATGAGCGAACCGACCCACATCCTGAACAATCACGCCTCGATGGACGCGGCAACCGGGACAAACTGATGGCAGACCGCTTCAAATTCCGGCGCGTCAACGAAATCACCGGCACGTTCGTGCTCATCATCGTTGCGCTGCTGATCGCCGCCGTGGTGTGGACGGGCCACAGCCAGCGCTGGTTCAAAAGCCGCGTCACGCTGCGAATCGTTTTGCCCGAGGCTGGCGCGGCTGGAATCCGGCAGGGATCGGAGGTTTACTTTTTGGGCACACTCGTGGGATCGGTTTCCGACGTGGTGGTGGACGAAATGGGCCGAATGGAAGCCCAGGCGAACATCCGCCGCGACTTTTTTCTCTTTGTGCGCTCGGATTCGTCCGCGCTCGTCAAAAAGAAATTCGGAGTGGCGGGCGATTCATTTTTTGAAATCACGCGTGGCCAGGGCAAGCCGCTGCCGGAAAAGAATGCGTCCATCGTCTGCAACGAGCAGTTTCAAAGCGCGCTGGAAGCGGCCGTCGAGGAGGTCCGCGCCGAGGCCATGCTCGTGCTGAAGAAGGTCAACGGCGGTTTGGATACGTGGACCACGCTCGGATCGAACCTCATCACCACACGCGCGCGGCTGGACCAATTGGTGGGGCGCGTGGACGACCTGGCCACGGACGTTCAGGCGGGCAAAGGCACGGTCGGCAAGTTGATCGCCGACACCGCCCTGGTGGACGAGGCGCAGCAGCTTGTGGCGCGGGCGAACGAGGCGATGAGCGAGTTGCGGGGCGTGGTGACGAACCTGAATGTCGCGGTGAAGAACGTCCAGAACGGCACGGCGCGTCTGCCGGAAATCAGCGACGCCGTAGCCGGCGAAGCGAAGGACCTGCCCGGACTGGTCCAGCAAACGCAGACCTCGATGCGCGAACTGGAACGGTTGATTGAAGCCATGCAACGGCACTGGCTGCTCCGCAAATACGTAAACCATACGAACCCGCCGCCTCTCAATCCGTCGCCCGAAACCGCAGTGCCGGAAAAGAAACCGGTGAAGGCGCTCCGGTCACCGAGGGATTCCGGGAAGTGAGGTTCGAGGCAGCCTGGTTATTGAGAAGCGCCACCGATGATGGGGGGGGGGATTTCCCCCGGTAGGTAAGGACCGGGGCATACGGTAGCGTGACCGAGTGCGGCGGTGGAGAAAGGCAAGATCACCGCTTGTTTCCTGCTGCCGCGAGCGCGGCCGTCAAGCCACACGGAATGACATTATGCCAATGAAAGCTTTATTCAATGGACTCCTCGCAGTCCTGTTACTCCCCGGGAGCGGCGCATGCGCGGATTTGTCCGATTTACTCGGCCTCGGGGAAAGCAAAACGAGCAATTCACCGCCGGACGCCGGCATTGGCGCGCTCACACAAGATCAGATGGTGGGTGGACTGAAGGAGGCGCTGGGCAAGGGCGTGGAGCTGGCCATCTCCACTCTCGGCAAAACCGACGGCTTTCTCAAGGATCTCAACGTGAAAATCCCGATGCCGGAAAGTTTGCAGAAGGTGGAGCAAACCCTGCGCGCCTTGCGCCAGGACAAGCTCGCCGACGAATTCGTGACCACGATGAACCGCGCCGCCGAGCAGGCCGTTCCCGAAGCCGCCGCGGTGCTGGGGGACTCGGTGAAGCAGATGTCCATCGCCGATGCGGAGTCCATCCTCACCGGCACAAACAACGCCGCGACACAGTATTTCCGCCGCACCAGCGAGACCAATCTCCACGCCCGCTTCCTCCCCATCGTCAGGGCGGCGACGGAGAAGACCGGCGTTACCTCCTCCTACAAACGGATGACCGACAGAGCCGGGGGAGGTTTCGGAGGATTGGGCGGCAGCCTGCTTGGCAAGCAAGCCCCGGACCTGGACGACTATGTCACCCGCAAAACGCTCGATGGTTTGTTCCTGAAGATCGCCGAGCAGGAAAAAGCGATTCGCGAAAACCCCCTGGCGAGAACCACCGACCTGCTCCAGAAGGTGTTCGGCGAAGTTGGCAAGTGATCACCCGCCAGACACCGTGGGGGATTCCCCCCGGTAGATAAGGGCCGACGCATACCATAGTGTGGCTCCTATGTTAAAGCCGAAGACACGGCAACAGGAAGGAACAACCGTAATGAGAAAGATTTATCCGCTCGCGCTTCTGGTGGCGACGGGCGCCATGTTAGTCGCCGCCACGCCAGTGAGAGCTTCCGAAACGGATGACCGTATCGAGTCTTCCGCCAAGAAGTCCCACATTTTCAAAACCTACCTCAAGGACGATGCCATTACGCTGCGATCCAAGGATGGCGTCGTCACCTTGAGGGGAACCGTCGCCGAAGCTTCCCATAAATCCCTGGCCGGGGACACCGTGGAGGGCCTGCCCGGCGTCAAAAGCGTGGACAACGAACTGAAAGTCAAAGGCGAAGCCAACGCCGAACATTCGGATGGATGGCTGAACACGAAGGTGAAAACCACGCTCTTGTTCCATCGCAACGTGAGTGCCACGAAGACCGGCGTGGATGTGAAAGACGGAATCGTCACCTTGAACGGCGAGGCCAACAGCCAGGCCCAAAAGGAACTGACCACCGAATACGCCAAAGACGTCGAAGGCGTCAAAGAGGTCAAAAACGAGATGACGGTGGCCGAGACCCCGGGCAAGCCGGACGAAACCATCGGCGAGAAGATCGATGACGCATCTATCACCGCCCAGGTGAAGTCGTCCTTGCTGTCGCACCGTTCGACCAGCGCTCTGAAGACGAAAGTTTCGACGACGGATGGCGTGGTCACCTTGAACGGCATTGCCAAAAACGACGCCGAGAAAAGCCTGGTCACCAAGCTCGTCGCCGACATCGATGGTGTAAAAAGCGTGATCAATAAGATGACCGTTGAGGCGGTGGTGTCGCAAAACGCTTCCCCACCCCGCGCTCCGCAGAACCTGAGGATAGTAAACAAGTAAAATCAAACCGGCGCCTCGTTGCCTGCGGATGCGGAAGCTCACCCGCCGACAGCGGCGCCAAAGCAAATCGAAAGGAAAATCATATGTTGTGGACTCTTGCGGTGATATTTTTAGTTTTGTGGGCTTTGGGGCTGGTGAGCAGTTACACGATGGGCGGGTTCATTCACGTTCTTCTGGTAGTTGCCGTTGTCATGGTGCTCATCAACTTCATTTCAGGTCGCAGGCGGGTGTGATCCGCGCACCAAGAATGTACAAAGGATACTTGCTTGAATCAAAAATTCACTGAAAGCCTGCCATGAACAAAATCGTTTCTCTGGCCCTGCTCATTGGTGGGGTCGTACTTATTATCATTGGAATCAACGCCACGAACTCGTTCAGTTCCGATGTTTCCAGATTCTTTACCGGATCACCGACTGATAAAGCCGTCTGGACCCTCATCGCGGGCGTTCTCGCTGCCGTCGTTGGCCTCGTTGGAACGTTGCGCGGCACGAAGCAAACTTGATTGCACCCTCATCAATTGACCGTCGCCGCCTGACGCGTTGGCGGGCAGGCGCCACGGTCCCAAACCACACCCGCCAACAAGAAATGAAATCATGAATGCGTTGAAACGTTGGAACCGGTTAAAAGACCTGGAAGCTTTCCAACACAGTCTGGACAGTCTTTTGGGTCCTTCTCCTGCCCATCGGCCCGAGGGGCAAGAGGGACTCATGGCCGCCGCCGAATGGTCCCCACTGGTGGACATCAGCGAAGACGACAAGGAGTACCTGATCAAGGCCGAGTTGCCTGAAGTGAAGAAGGAGGACGTAAAGGTCACCGCGGAGGAAGGCACATTGACCATCATGGGCGAACGCAAATTCGAAAAGGAAGGAAAAGGCAGAAAGTATCACCGTGTCGAACGCGCCTACGGCACTTTTGGACGGAGCTTCTCGCTCCCGGATGACGCCAGCCCCGCGAAAGTCAGCGCCGAGTTCAAAGATGGCGTGCTCACCGTGCATTTGGTGAAGGACGAGAAGGCCAAACCGCAGCAGGTCGAAGTCAAGGTTTCCTGAACGGGTCTAATGATCGACCACCAAAGAGAAACGGTGCTTCCAGGACACATCAGCATTTTGGACGACACCGATGAGCGTCGCAAACTGGAGAAAAGCATCGCGCAAGTTCAGCGTGACAGACGCTGCGTACAACGCGCAGCATCGCTGATGGCCCTGTTCACTGCGCTAAGTGCGGCCGGTCTGGGGTATGGCGCGGTCCTTCAGGAGAATTTTCCCTATGGCGAGTCTTGGTCTGTGATCAAGCTCATAAGCGAGTTCGGATTGGCATCGATAATTTCCCTGGTGGCCCTGGTGGGCCTCTTGACGGCCTATCGCAAGAAGTCGAACCGTTTGCGAGAGGAATGCCGTCGGTTGGTCACGAAACTCAAGGAGTCCCGGTTGGACGAGCCTCACATAACGCCCCTGCGAGGCCGTCATCCCGGAGCCGGCGACCGTGAAGTTGCCCGAGGCGCAGTGGGAGCAAATGGTGCATTGTGTGAATAAAACACCTCCTGAAAAAATCCTGTCCGCGAGTGAATGGACGCCATGCGACCCAATCTGATCAATCCATCCGATCCGCTGGTCAGCGGTGTCAGCGGGAGTTGGAATGGGAGCAATCCAGCCGAAACGATTCACACATCACAGCTGTCCCCCGCCGTCACCCCTCTGACGTTGACCTCCAGGGAAACGAAGAACGATTCGCCGGTCCGGACGGGAAAGCGCGATACGGTGGGGCAGATTGAATCCGATGATTTTTCCAGATTTGAAGGAGAGGGCGGCCCGGAAGCGCCTTTGCCTGCGACGGAACTGATTGATGTTCCACTTGAAACGCCGTTTGGCGGCGACCGCGCTGGGGTCGATATTAAAGCCGAGGGAACTATGAAACCACCTTCTGCCTGCGGGCGGAACCAAGGCATGCGAGTTAGAAGGCAGGTTTACGAACTGACTCTTCACGACCTCAGCACATTTCCAGTTTGGGAGTTCAGGTTGGATGAAGAGGGCGAAGAAGGCCGGGATGAGTCCACTGTCCGGCCCTATACAACGCCTGGCCCGCTTGACCCCACGGACCGCATGTTCGTCGTGCGAGCCGTCTTCACTTTGGCCGATGGTTCAAGGAGGCAAGGCTATCTCACGCCACCCGTTCGGAACGATGGCAGCATCGGCGCCTTGCAACCCATCATCGTTACTGCCTGCGGGCAGGTTCGCTTTTGGTGCGGCACCGCGGTACCCGACGCGAAGCGATTGGCCCGCAACTACGAGTGGCTTGGGAAGGATGTACGGCGTGTATTTCCGGTGCAGTTCTGCTCGGATGTTGCGTTAATAGGCGGTCCGGTCACGGGCAGCGTGCCGGGTTTTCTGGTGCTGGAGGATTTTCAGACCCGGAAAACGAGCACGGTAAGATGACGCCGTGTCGATGGCTCCAAGACACAGAACTCATGAAGGCAAAAATATTCGAAGTCGTTCTGCATAAGCTCCCTTCCGGCAAGTCGCCTGCGACTGCTCTTGAAGAACAGCTCAACGAATTCCTCGCGCAACACCCCGACCTGCGGCTGGTTGCCACGCACATGAGCACTCTTGTCTCGCCAGCCGAGCCGAATGCCATGCCGAGGTCGGAAGAATCATCCATCATCATTTTCTGCACACTGTTTTATACCGATCAAGATACGAGTGATACCGCCCGATGCACACACTCAAGCTGATTTGCTCGTCAATCATCCAACTGGTAAAACAGGTTTGGTCATTTCCCAAATCTGTCACCACAGCCATCAAGCAGAAGCGGCAGCAGATCGTGCGGAACGAAATTGAAATCGAAAGGCTCGACCGGATACGAAACCCGTCGAAGTATCTTGGAAGTGATGATACGTGAGACAGCATCTTTGTTCGGTGGCAGCAATGGCGTCCAGGAGTGCTTCAGGAAGTTCCGCTGGGAAAAGGCTTTTTGGTCGGATAAGGGGTCTGGGCTGGGGAGTGAGTGTCCCGCCAGCTTACAGAAATAGCTGCATAGGCCGTGAAAACCTAAAAAACACCCCCGCAGTGTGGCTTGCCGGAACGACTCTCGCAGACCCTCCTAAATTCTCCTGCAAGGTGCCTTACGCCCGCCTTCACACCGACGAATCAGAACCGCCCCCGACCCTCTCTGCGTGAAGATAAGCAAAACCTCGCCGGCGCGTTGCCAGGCCGGTGACCGGACTCAACTTTCTGGTCCACATGGAGTGTTAGTCTTGGGACTGGTTTGAGTTTATGTTTTTGTTTGTTCTGTGTCCATCCCCAGCGTAGGGAGGGCGTAGCCCGACCAGAGCCGAG
>Ga0134126_10001116_pt1 | contig 34057 bp, 30 predicted proteins | sample KB31752_FD_96881 | JGI IMG/M metagenome (GOLD analysis project Ga0134126, IMG submission 96881) | Terrestrial soil microbial communities with excess Nitrogen fertilizer from Kellogg Biological Station, Michigan, USA - KB3-175-2 | ecosystem: Environmental > Terrestrial > Soil > Unclassified ...
AGGAACATGCCGTACTGCACAGGCTGACCTCTTTCGTCTCGACGACCCAGGCCCCGGCGACGTCCCCGGGGACGCCGGTTGACCGAGCGCTTGCTTCACTACCCTACGATGGCCCCCCGAGGGCGTCAACCAGCCCCCAACAAGCGTACGCTTGCTTGGTAGTCGACGTCGGGTGAGGAGGCAGGATGACCGAAGCGGTGATCGTGGCTGCGGCGAGGACGCCCATCGGCCGGGCCGGCAAGGGGTCACTGGTCGGCGCCAGGAGCGACGACCTGGGCGGGTTCGTGGTCGAGCAGACGCTGGGCAAGGTCCCGGAGGTGGACCCGGGGGAGATCGAGGACCTCTACTGGGGCTGTGCCCTCACGTACTACTCGCAGGGCTACAACATCGCCCGCCAGGTGGGGTTGCTGGGCGGCCTGCCGAACAGCGTCGGCGCCACCACGATGACCCGGGCGTGCGCCTCGTCGCTGACCGCCGTCCGGGCCGCGGCCCACGCCATCGCCGCGGGGGACGGCACGGCCTACATGGTGGGGGGGAGCGACAGCTACTCGATGGTCTTCGGGCGGGGGTTCGGCGAGGACGACCAGAACCCCCGGTTCACCGACGAGGGGCGACCGGACTTCGTCAACCATGCCTACATCGACGTCTTCGACACCGCCGAGAAGGTGGCCGACCGCTACCAGGTGAGCCGTCAGGCCATGGACGAGCTCGCCCTCCGCTCCCACCGGCTGGCGGTGGCCGCCCGGGCCGACGGGTTCTGGGACCGGGAGATCGCCCCGTACCCGCTGGCCGACGGGGAGACGGTGGCCGCCGACGACTGCCCCCGGGGGGACACGTCGATGGAGCGACTGGCCGCCCTGAAACCGGTGGTGCCGGCCCTCGGCGGCCGGGTGACGGCCGGCAACACCACCGTGGCCGGTGACGGTGCCGCCGCCATGCTGCTGATGAGCCGGGCCCGGGCCGAGGAGCTCGGGGTGACCCCCCTCGCCCGGGTGGTGTCCTCGGCGGTGTCGGGGTTGGAGCCCGAGCTGATGGGCCTGGGCTCCATCGAGGCCACGCGGAAGGCCCTCGACCGGGCGTCGCTGAAGGTGGAGGACCTCGACATCGTGGAGTGCCACGAGAACTTCTCCGCCCAGGTCCTCCCGATCGTCGAGGAGCTGGGCATCGACGTCGACCGTCAGCTGAACCCCTTCGGGGGCTCGCTGGCGCTGGGCCACCCGTCGGGGATGACCGGGGTGCGGCTGCTGGCCACGCTGCTGAACGGCCTGACCACCCGTGACCAGACCCTCGGGGCGGCGACCACCTGCGCCGCCGGCGGGCAGGGGCTCACCGTCGTGTTGGAGCGGCTGTCGTGACCGGCCCGTCGACCGGCCCGTCGACCGGCCTGGCGGCCTACGGCGACCAGCCCATCGTGCTGGAGGAGGTGGCCACCGGCCTCCTCTTCCCGGAAGGGCCGACGGCGCTGCCGGACGGGTCCGTGCTGGTGGTGGAGCTCTGCGGGGGCCGGCTGACGAAGATCCGTCCGGACGGGTCGACCGAGGTGGTCGCCGAGACCGGGGGAGGGCCGAACGGGGCGGCGTTGGGTCCCGACGGGGCGGTGTACGTCTGCAACCAGGGGGGGACGGCCTGGGCGTGGCAGGACGGCTACGTCGTCGCCTACGGGATGGCCCCGGACAACCACGGCGGGAGCATCCAGCGGGTGGAGGTGGACACCGGAAAGGTCACCACCCTCTACACCGAGTGCGACGGCCATCGGCTGAACGGGCCGAACGACATCGTCTTCGACGCCGCCGGTGGGTTCTACTTCACCGACTTCGGGCAGGTCCGCGACCGAATCAGGGACCGGGGCGCCCTCTACTACGCCCTCCCCGACGGGTCGGCGATCCGCGAGGTGGCGTTCCCGCTCTTCGACCCCAACGGGGTCGGGCTGTCCCCGGACGGCGGTCGGTTGTACGTGTCGGAATCGGTGACCGCCCGGGTGCTGTACTTCGACGTGGAGGGACCCGGCCAGCTGGCCACCACCGATGCTCCCCCGTACCACTACGCCCCGGGCACCCACCTGCTGGCCCAGATCTCGGGGTCCGGCCCCCAGTGTCTGGACTCACTGGCCGTCGACCGGTTCGGCAACGTCTGCGTCGGCACCCTCGAGCGCGAGGGGGTGACGGTGGTCAGCCCCTCAGGGGACCAGCAGTTCCTGCCCATGCCCGGGGACGCCCTCACCACCAACCTGTGCTTCGTCGGGCCGGACCGGACGACGGCGTACCTCACCCGATCGGCCACCGGACGGGTGGTCCGGGCCAGCTGGCCGGTGCCGGGGCTCGCCCTCAACTTCGGCGCCTGATCGACCCCCACACGCGAAACGGCACACGCGGCAACGGCTGGGCCCGTCCCGTTCGTCGGGTGGGCCCAGCCGTTTCGCACGATCGCCCTAGCCGGTCAGCCGGCCAGGACCGCCGCGGCTACTGCTTCTTCAACGGCGGCAGGGTGACGGACTGGAGGAACTTGCTGGTGCCGCTGGAGGTGTACTTGGCGAAGGCCACGGTGTGGCCCAGGAGGTGGGCGGCGTCGGCCTGGTAGGTGCCGCAGACCACGCCGCTGGTCACCTTCAGGCTGCTGAGGGCGGCGTTCACCTTGGCCGTTGTGGCGCTGTTGGCCTTCTGGACGGCGGCCTTGTAGACGAAGACCGAGTCGTAGGCCGCCGCGGCCAGGGCGTCGGGCACTGTCCCCTTGTACGCGGCCTCGTACGACTTGGTGAAGGTGGCCAGTGAGGGAGCGACACCGCTGGCCCCCGGGGCGCAGCCGCCCGGCGCGGTGTAGAGGTTCTTGAGCTCGCTACCGGTGGCCAACTTGTTGTTGACCACGATGGAGGCCGAACCGCTGGAGAGGGTCGGGACGGTCAACCCGTTCTGGGGGGCCTGCTTCAGCAGGACGGCCAGCGGGTTGGGGTAGTCCCAGTCCAAGATGCCCTTGGCCCCGGCGGACTTCACCGCCAGGATTGTGGAGGTCAGGTCGGTAGCTGTGGTCGAGTGGTACTTGGTGGCCACCGGCTTCAACCCGAACGTGGCGAGCTGCTTCGTCGAGTCCTTGCCGGATGTCATCCCGTAGCTTGTGTTGGTCCCCATGATCGCGACCTTCTTGATCTTCAGGGACTTCACGTAGTAGTTCACCGAAGCCTGGGCGTCCTCGCTGGTGGACGGCGGCACGAACCACAGGTACTGGCTGCTCTGGGGGCCGCCGTAGAGGGCCTGTGTGTTGGCCGGCGACAGCGACAGCACCGGGATCTTGGCCTGGTTGATGTCCGACTGCAGCACCGGGAACTGGGCGGTGCCCACCAGCCCGACGATCACCGTCGGGTTCTGCTGGACCAGGTTCAGGAACTGGCCGGGCGCCTTGCCGAGTGTGATGGTCGACACCGGCTCACGGACGTACTGCACCGGCTTCCCACCGATGCCGCCGGCCTTGTTGATGGTGCTGACGGCCAGCCGGACGCCGTAGTCGAAGTTGTTGATGGCCACGGCGCTCTCGCCGGCGATCTCGTAGGCCCCGCCGACCTTCACGGGGCTCGACAGCTTGAGGCTCCCCGCCCCGCTGCTGGCCCCGGTGCCGACGAGGGCCACTGCACCCAGGGCCAGGCTGGCCGTCGCCGCCACCCCGCCCTTCAGGATCCGGTGGGCGTGTCGTGCCCTCCGCTGCTGCTGTTCCGCCATGTGCCCTCCCGCTCCAGAGCCGGCCCGCGCCGAGCTCGCGTGTGTTTTGGACGTTGCGGCGCAGTCTGTAGCAAGCGCTTGGTTGCAGTCAAACCGGGGTAAGGCAAACCGGGGTCGGTCGGAGGAGCCGGGGCCCGGAGGGGCCGGGTCAGTCGGAGGAGGGGAGGGGCTTGGCTTCCTTGGTGGACATCGGGGCGTCGCCGACCGACAGCGATCCCTGGCCGGCCTTGGTGCAGAGGAGCTCGACGTCACCGGCATCGTCGACGTACCGCTTGCCGAGCAGGGTGCCGGAGGCGTGGTCGCCCGCAACGGTGCCTCCCGCCGGCCGCTCCGCGTCGGTCGGCAGCATCGATTGCCCACCGCACCGGACGTCGAGGTCCGATGCGTTGCCGCGGACCACGATCACCTCGGTGTCACAGACCGCACTCTTGAGACGGGTGCCAGGCTTCAGGATCATCGTCGATCACTACCTCCATTCGATCCGGCCGTAGGGTAGCGGGTCCGGCCGGTAACGTGAGCGGGATGCCGACACTTGACCCGCCTGCCGAAAGGGCCCCGCTAACCGGCAAGACAGCTTTCGTGGGGAAGGCGGTGCTGGTCACGGGCGGAAGCCGTGGCCTTGGGCGGGGGATCGCCGAGCTCTTCCTGGCCGCCGGGGCGGACGTCTTGGTGTGCTCCCGTACGGAGCCCGACGAGCTGCCGTCGGCCGGGGGGCGCCAGGCGGCGTTCATGGCGGCCGACCTCCGGGAGTTCGATCAGGTGGTGGCGTTGGTGGATGCCGCCGTCGCCCGCTTCGGCCACCTGGACGTGGCCGTCAACAATGCCGGGGGGTCGCCTCCGGCGGACTCGGCCACCATGTCACCCCGGTTCGTGTCGTCGATCGCCGCCCTCAACCTGCTGGCCCCGATCTACGTGGCCCAACAGGCCAACCGGGTGATGCAGGAGCAGGAGGGAGGGGGGCTCATCATCAACATCTCGTCGCTCTGCGGCATGCGGCCGTCCCCCCGGACGTCGGTCTACGGCGCCGCCAAGGCCGGGCTGATCAGCTTCACCGAGAGCGTCGCCTACGAGTTCGCCCCCAAGGTCCGGGTGAACTGCGTCACGCCGGGCGCCCTGGAGACCGACGAGCTCCACGACCGGTACGGCGGCGACGCCTACTTCGACGCCATCCGGGCCACCGTGCCGCTCGGCCGGATGGGGACGCCGCGGGACGTGGCCGACGCCTGCCTGTTCCTGGCGTCGGACGCCGCCACCTTCATCACCGGGAGCAACCTGGTGGTGCACGGCGGCGGCGACCAGCCGCCGGTCTGAGATCGCTCGCCGCGGACCCGGGACCCGATCGGGGTCAGGTGGTCCAGAGGATGCTCTGCGGCTCGCTGTAGGCCAGCAGTCCGGCGTCGCCGCGGTCGCGGCCGATGCCGCTCATCTTGAACCCGCCGAACGGGGCCTCGGAGTTGTTCTGGGCGGTGTTGATGCCGACCATGCCGGCCTGGAGCCGCTGGGCGACCTTGTAGGCGCGGGCGGCGTCGCCGGAGAACACGTAGTCGTAGAGGCCGTAGTCGGAGTCGTTGGCGATGGCGACGCCCTCGTCGTCGTCGTCGAAGGGGATCATGGTGACGACCGGGCCGAAGACCTCCTCACGGGCGACGGTCATGGTGTTGTCGCCGGTGATGAGGGTGGGGGCGACGTAGTAGCCGGTGGGTAGGTCGGGGCGGTGGCCGCCGACGACGACCTCACCACCCTGCGGGGCGGCGGAGGCGACGTGGGCCTCGATGCGGTCGCGCTGGACGGCGGAGATGACCGGGCCGACGACGGTGTCCTTGGCGTTGGGGTCGCCGACCTTCAAGAAGCCGGACATCTTGGCCAGGCCGTCGCGGATCTGGTCGAACAGGCTGCGGTGGACGATGGCGCGGGTGGGGGCGGTGCAGATCTGGCCGGAGTGGAAGGTCCAGGTGGACCCGATGCAGGTGATGGCCGCCTTCACGTCGGCGTCGCCGAAGACCACGCAGGCGCCCTTGCCGCCGAGCTCCATCAGCAGCCGCTTCATGGTCTTGCCGGCGGCCTCGTAGATCTTGGTGCCGACCTGGGTGGACCCGGTGAAGCTGACCATGTCGACGTCGGGGGAGTCGACCAGGGCGGCCGCCGGTTCGGGGCCGGCGGCGTTGACGAGGTTGACCACCCCGGGGGGGAAGCCGACGTCGTCGAGGATGCGGACCAGCTCGACGATGGCCAGCGGGTCCTGGGGGGCCGGCTTGACGACGATGGTGTTGCCGGCGGCCAGGGCCGGGGCGACCTTGCCGGCCATGTTGACCATGGGGAAGTTGTAGGAGGTGACGCAGGCCACCACCCCGACGGGCTGGCGGTTGACCATGCCGCCGATGATGCCGCCGGGGGCCAGCGGGGTGGCGGTGGCGGCCTGGGGGAGGAGCGGGGTCTGCAGCACCGGGCGGGGGTCGCGGGAGTACCGCTCGAACCGGTCGGCGGCCACCGGCACCTGCATCCGGCCGCCGACGACGGCGGTGGCGCCGGTCTCGGCGATGACCAGGGGGAGCAGCTCGGGGGCCTTGGCCCGGATGGCGGCGGCGGCGGCCTTCATCAGGGCGGACCGTTCGTCGGCCGGCATGGCCGCCCATCCCGGCAGGGCCTCCCTGGCGGCGGCGGCGGCGGCCTGGGCGTCGGCCACCGAGGCGTTCGGGGCCTGACCGACCACGTCCTCGGTGGCGGGGTTGACGATGTCGTAGGTGCCGCCGCCGGCGTCGACCCACTTCCCGCCGATCAGCAGCTGACGCTCGTCGTGGGTGTCGGCCATGGTGGGTGCCCCCTTGGACTCGGTGCTCCGGACAAGAACACGTTCTACATTATGGGGAGAAGAGTGCTCGAAGCGACTTGGGGAGGTCACGGTGCACAGGTTCGATCCGATGGACGAGTTCCCGGTCCACCAGGTGCCGCTGCCGATGCGGTACCCGGCGACCAGCGATCGGAACTTCTACGACCGGTGCATCTACCAGGGAGTGGACAAGGAGCTGGACGCCTACTTCATCACCGGCCTCGGGGTGTACCCGAACCTCGGGGTCATCGACGCCTTTGCCACCGTCCGCCGGGGTGACCGGCAGTGGGCGGTGCGGACGTCGGGGCACCGGCCCGACGACCTGGCATCGCAGCAGGTCGGTCCCTACCGGATCGAGGTGAAGGAGCCGTTCCGGGAGCTGCGGGTGGTGTGCGACGGCGACGACCACGGGCTGGGGTTCGACCTGACCTACCGGTCGGACTACGGGCCGATCGCCGAGCCGCAGCACGTGAAGCGGATGGGGGACCGCATCCTGCTGGACGCGTCGCGGTTCGCCGGCGTGGGCACCTGGGAGGGGGAGCTGCGGTTCGACGGCGGGACGGTGGCGGTGACCCCGGACCGGTTCACGGCCACGAGGGACCGGTCGTGGGGGATCCGTCCGGTCGGGGAGTCGGAGCCGGCAGGCCGGCCGCGGGAGTTCGACGGCATGTGGTGGTTCTGGGTGCCACTGCGGTTCGACGACTTCGCCGTCCACGTCATCGTGGAGGAGAGCTCGGACGGGCAGCGGAACTCGAACTTCGCCGTCCGGCAGTGGCCGGAGGCGACGGGGAAGCCGCTGGAGCAGCTGGGGTGGCCGCGGCCGCGGACGGCGTACCGGTCGGGGACCCGGCACCCGCTGCACTCGTCGATGGACCTCACCTTCCGGGACGGCCGGGTGGCCACGTTGGAGATCGAGCCCCTCGTCGGCATCGCCCTCAACGTCGGGTGCGGGTACGGCGGCGACCCCGACTGGACCCACGGCCTCTACAAGGGGGAGGCGTGGACCGAGGGCACCGTCTACGACCTGGGCGACCCGGCGGTCACCGGCCGGATGGCGTACTCCCTGGTGGACCATCTGGCCCGGGCCACCTTCGAGGGGCAGGAGGGCTGGGGGGTCTTCGAGCACGGCATCCTCGGCCCCCACCGGCCGTCGGGGTTCATGGACTTCTTCGACGGCGCCCCCTGAGGCGACGTCAGTGGTCGTCACCCGCCGGCGGCCAGCCGCCCGGCGGTGGTGGTGGCGGGGGTGGCGGAGGGGGGAGGGGCTCGGAGGAGGCGTCGATCGCCCCGGGATGGGGGACCCCGCCTCCGGTGCCGGACCCCCGGGTGGGGGGCGTCCAGGTGTTGCCCCACCAGTGGCCGGCGAACGGGGCCGACCGGCCCGCGCCCGCCCCGGCGGCGGCCAGCATGCCCTGGGCCCGGTGGTGGACGACGGCGTTCTGCACACCGTAGGTGATGCCGATGTACAGGAGCAGGCTCACCGACGCCAGCCCGCTCGGCCCCTTCCAGGCGGTGATCCACCAGTCGGAGGCGAAGTGGAGGCCGAGGGACACGATCCACAGGGCCATGGTCAGCCAGGTGCCTTGCCGGAACACGCCGTCGGCGTCCTGCCAGAGGTGGACGGTGGCCGCCCGGACGGCGCCGAGGACGCCGGCGCCGACCACCATGCTGAGGGCCAGGACCCCGATGACCTTGCCGGAGATGTGATGGTCGTTGGCGTAGCTGATCAGCTCGAGCAGGCCGACGACGGCGAGGATGGCGGACAGCCGCAGGTTGACCTGGGCGCGGACCCGGCGGACCTGGATCTGGCGGTACAGGACCAGGACGACCACCACGACGTCGAGGAAGACGGTGAGCGCCATCGGACCGACCCTACCGCCGGTGTCGACGTCGGCGAATGGCGGCCAGGGTTGGCGGTCGGTATCGGCCGTCGGTATCGGCCGGGAGCGGCCTCAGTCGTTGAGCAGTGGACCGACCAGTGCCCCGAAGGCGGCGATCTGGTCGCAGGCCTCGTCCACCGACCGGGCCATCAGGCGGACCTGCAGGTGGTTCACCCCCATGGCGGCCAGCTGCCGCAGCGACTCGGCCACCGGCTCCGGGCCTCCCTGGAGGACGAAGGGGGGGAGCTCCCACGACGGGTCGCCGCCGGTGCCGTCGCCGGTGAGGTAGATCGGCTCGGCGATGGTGCCGATGTCGAGCGGCGCGCCGTCGTGTAGCTCGTCGCGGAGCCGGCGGAGCTCGGCGATCTGTCCCGGTAGGTCCTTCCGGGGGGTCCCCTGCGGCAGCCACCCGTCGCCGAGCGCCGCCGTCCGCCGGATGGCCGCCTTCGACGACCCGCCGATCCAGATCGGGGGCCGGGGTTGGCGGACCGGCCGGGGGGCCACCCCGAGGCCGGCCACCGGCCACCGCGGGCCGGGCAGGGTGGGGAACTCGTCGGTGAACGCCAGGGCCAGGGCGGCGACGGCCTCGTCGGTGTGCCGGCCACGGTCGGCGAAGTCGCCGGTGAGGGCGTCGTACTCCTCCTGGACGTGGCCGGCCCCCACCCCCACCACCAGCCGGCCGCCGGAGAGGTGGTCGAGGGTGCACAGCTCCTTGGCCGCCCGCAGCGGGTGCCGCTGGGCCAGCACCAGGACGTGGGACAGCAGGTGGACCCTGGTGGTCAGGGCGGCCAGCCACCCCAAGGTGGCGGTGGTGTCGTACCAGGTGGTCCCCATCGAGTCGGCCAGCCGCTCCGGGATGGCCGTGTGGTCGCAGACGCCGACGTAGAAGAACCCGGCGTCTTCCGCCGCCCGGGCCACCCGGGCCAGCTCGTCCGGCCCCGACCGGGTCTCCCACTTGGCCACGTACAGCCTCGACTGCGACTGGATGGGCAGCTGCATCCCGTAGACCACCCGCCCCGGCGGCACCACCGTGACGGCGTCCATCAGTAACGGGCCGCCACGGTCTCGGCGAGGGCGTCCAGCCGGCCCAGCGACGTCGCCAGCACCCGGGCCCGCATCAAGTACAAGTGGGCCGGGACCTCCCAGGTGAACCCCATGCCACCGTGGACCTGGATGCACGACTTGGCGTTGGCCAGCGCCGCCTCGGCCGCCAGCATCGCCGCCCCGGCGGCCGCCCGGTCCGGATCCCCGACGTCGGGCTGGTCGGCGGTCACCGCCGCCGCCTCCACCGCCGCCCGGGCGGTCTCGGCCCGCACCAGCATGTCGGCGCACAGGTGCTTCACCGCCTGGAACGACCCGATGGGCCGGCCGAACTGTTGCCGCCCCTTGGCGTAGTCGACCGCCAGGCCGCAGGTGGCGGCGGCCATCCCGGCACACAGCGCCCCGGTCAGCACCCGGTGGTCCCGGGTCCACCGGGCAGCCACCGACCCGCCGGCCTCCCCGCCCGGGATCGGGTCGCCCGGGGGCAGATCGGCCACCACCGCCAGCGGCGTCAACGGGTCCAGCGACCGGTCCACCGGCACCGCCACGTCGGCGACCGCGGCCAGGTCGTCCCCGGCGATCAGGTGCAGGCCGCCGTCGGGGTCCACCACGACCAGTGCCGTCAACGATGCCAGGTGCTCCACCAGCAACGGGCCGCCGTTGCCCACGGCCGGCCGCCGGACGGCGCCGACCACCGCCGTCCCGTCGACGGACCCGGCCAGTCCGTCGGCGGAACGGGCCAGTTCCGGCAGCTCGCTACCAGCGGCCACCACACCGGCCCAGACTCCGGCGGCCAGATGGCTGGCCACCAGTGGGCCCGGCACCAGGCCGCGGCCCAGCTCCTCGAACACCACCGCCGCGTCGGCCAGCCCCAGTCCCACCCCGCCGCGGTCTTCGGGGACGGTCAGCGAGAACACGCCGGCCTCGCCGAGGGCGGCCCAGTCGTCGGCGTCGACCACCTGCCGGGCCTCCTCCGCCCGACGGGTGCGATCCAGCGGGAACCGGCCGGCCACGATGGTCCGGACGAGGTCGGCCAGCGACCGCTGGTCGTCGGTCAGCTCGAAGTCCACCGTCCGCCTGCCTCCGCCTCAGCCCTTCGGGAGGCCGAGGATCCGCTCGGCCACGATGTTCCGCTGGATCTGCGACGTCCCGGCGGCGATGGTCCTGGAGAAGCCGTTCACCCAGGTGTCCACCAGCTCGGCGTTGGTCAGCGCCACCGTCCCGGGGCCGCCGCCCGCCGCCCACGCCCCTCCCCATTCCCCGGAAGGGGGGAGCTCGTCCCAGGACAGTCCGGCCGTCCCGACGAGGTCCATGCCCAGCTCGCCCAGCCGCTGCCGCAGCTCGGAGAACGCCAGCTTGAACACGCTGCCGCCGATCCCCGGCACCCCGGTCCGGGCGGCCTGTGACACGTTGCGGCGGGTGAGCGCCCACAGGGCGTCGAGCTCGGCCCCGAGATGGCCGATCCGGGCGGTGAACCGCCCCCCGTCGCCGTCGGCGGATCCGGTGGCCGCGGCGGCGTCCCGGATGGCCCGGAGCAGCTCCATGGACTGCAGCAGCTCCCCGACGAACGCCGTCCCGCGCTCGAAGCTGAGGGTCACCATGGTCACCCGCCAGCCGTCGTCCTCGTCGCCGACCCGGTTGGCCACCGGGACCCGGACGTCGTCGAGGAACAGCTCGGCGAACTCGGTCGATCCGGCGATGGTCCGGAGCGGCCGGATGTCGATGCCGGGGGTGTCCATCGGGACGATCAGCCAGGTGATCCCCTTGTGCCGGGAGTCCTCCGGGCCGGTCCGCACGAGCATCTCGCAGAAGTCGGCCACTTCGGCGTGGCTGGTCCAGATCTTCGAGCCGTTGATGACGTAGTCGTCGCCGTCGCGCACCGCCCGGGTCCGCAGCGCCGCCAGGTCGCTGCCGGCGTCTGGCTCGCTGAACCCCTGGCACCACACCTCGTCGCCCCGCAGGATCTTCGGCAGGTACCGCGCCCGCTGCTCCGGGGTGCCCTCCACTGCCACCGTCGGCCCGGCGTGGAGCAGCCCGACGAAGTTGACCCCGACGTACGGGGCGTGGGCTCGCTCCAGCTCCTCGACGTAGATCAGCTGCTCCACCGGGCTGGCCCCGCGGCCGCCTCCCTCGGTGGGCCAGTCCACCCCGGCGTACCCGGCGTCGAACAGCCGCCGCTGCCAGTGGGTGTCGTACTCCCGCCGCCCCGGCCAGTCGTCGGCCTTCGGCTTCGGCGGCAGCGTCGGCAGCGTCGCCGCCAACCAGGCCCGCAGCTCGGCCCGGAACTGTTCCTCAGCCGGCGTGTACCGGAGATCCATGACGTTGGGTGTACAGGCGGTGGGTGGGTAGACGGTGGATGGGCAGACGGCGGTTCAGGGGACGAGGTCGAGGCCGTAGAGCTTGATGGCGTTCCCGCGGACGATCTTCCACTTCTGCTCGTCGGTCAGCCCGGCCATCTGCTCCTCGGCGATCTCCTTGGTACGTGGCCAGGTGGAGTCGGAGTGGGGGTAGTCGGACTCGTAGGTGATGTTGTCCTCCCCGATGTCGTCGACCGACTTGAGGCCGTGGGCGTCGTCGAAGAAGCAGCCCCAGATGTGGTCCTTGAAGTACGTCGACGGCGGGTTCGGCACCTTGTCGGCCACCCCACCCCAGCCGCGGTTGTCCTCCCACACCCGGTCGGCCCGCTCCAGGATGTACGGGATCCAGCCGATCTGCCCTTCGCTGTAGGCGATCTTCAGCTCCGGGAACCGGACGAGGACCCCGGAGAACAAGAAGTCGACCATGGAGAAGGTGGCGTTGGTGTGCGTCAGCGTCGACCCCACCGCCGGCGGGGCGTCGGCCGACGTCGACGGCATCTTCGACGACGACCCGATGTGCATGTTCACCACCGTCTGCGTGTCGGCGCAGGCGGCGAAGAACGGGTCCCAGTACCCGTCGGGGTCGTGGACGCTCGGCAGGCCGAGGAACGGCGGGATCTCGCTGAAGCACACCGCCCGGACCCCGCGGTCGGCGTTCCGCCGGACCTCTTCGGCGGCCAACCGGGCGTCCCACAGCGGGATCAGCGTCAGCGGGATGAGCCGTCCCCCCGACGGCGCGCACCACTCGTCCACCATCCAGTCGTTGTAGGCCTTCACGCACAACAGCGCCAGGTCCTTGTCCTTCGCCTCGGCGAACGTCTGCCCGCAGAACCGGGGGAACGTCGGGAAGCACAGGGCGGCCTCGATGTGGTTGACGTCCATGTCCTCCAGCCGGGGCTTCACCTCGTACGACCCCGGCCGCATGTCGCCGAACGTCACCCCCTTCATCGTCACCTCGTCCCGAGGCACCCCCACCGCCGAGTCCACCCGCAGCAGCGGCCGCTTGAGGTCCTCGTAGTACCACCAGTCCGTCGGGTTCCCCTCGCTGCCCGGCTTCACCGTCAGCTTCCCGCCGAGGAACGTGATCTCCCCCATCGGGGCCCGCACGATCCTCGGGCCGACGTCGGCGTACTTCTGCGGGAGCCGGTCCTGCCAGACGTGGGCGGGCTCCACGACGTGGTCGTCCACGGACACGATCAGGGGCAATTCAGCCATGGCGGTGAGCGTAGCGCGGGATCTGACGGTCCATCAGATCTCCTGGACGGCCGCCGTGGGGTTGGGGTCCCCACGGACCGGAGGAGGTCGGGGTTGGGGCCCCGACCGGGCTCATTGCATCGTCATCCCGCCGTTGGGGCTGAGGCACTGGCCGGTGAGGAAGCTGCTGGCGTCCGAGGCCAGGTACAGCACGCAGTAGGCGATGTCGGCGGTCTCCCCCACCCGGCGGAGCGGGGCGAACTTGGCCATCGGCTTCAGGACGGCCTCCTTCAGGTCCTCGTCGATCGACCCGTCGGGGCGCCGGTAGTACCGGCTGGTCATGTTGGTCGGGACGAACCCGGGGGCGACGGCGTTGACCCGCACCCCCTTTCGGCCGACCTCGAGGGCGAGGGTCCGGGTCAGTTGGAGGACCCCGGCCTTGGTGATGGCGTACGCCCCGACGTTGTCCGCCGGGGTCAGCGCGGCGGTGGACGACATGTTGACGATGCTGCCGCCGCCCCGGGCCACCATCACCCGGCCGGCGGCCTGGCAGCCGTGCAGCACCCCCTTCAGGTTCACCGACAGCACCGTGTCGAGGTCGGCTTCGGTCAGGTCCAGGATCGGCCCGTCCACCATGGTGCCGGCGACGTTGCACATCACGTCCAGCCGGCCGTGGGTGTCGGCCGCCTCCTGGACCACCGTCGTCACCTGGGCGGCGTCCGACACGTCGACGGTCCGGGCGTGCGCCGCGCCGCTGCCGGCGGTGTTGATGGCGGCGGCGGTCTCTTCGGCGGCCTCCGAGCGGACGTCGGCGCAGTACACCGTCGCCCCTGAGGCGGCGAGGACCTCGGCGGTGGTCCGGCCGATGCCGCTGCCGGCGCCGGTCACCACGGCGACTCGTCCGGACAGGTCGAAGGCGTCGCGGACGGTGTCGGCGGTCTCCATTCGGCCAGCGTAACTGGAACCTGTTCCAGCTGTGGGGGAGAGGACAGGGTGGTGTTCACTCCAGTTCGACTACCGGAGAATCGGCAACGCTCCTGGTCGAGGGCCTGCGGTTTCTCCGGTTGCGAACTCCGTTGATCCTGGCCAGGGCACTTTCTCGCCGGGTTGGAATTCGGGCTCGCCGCCCGATTCGCCGGGGGCTGGAATTAATTAAGTACCGGTGGGCTCCTCCGCGGCGGCACGGCCTTCGAGGTCCCGGCTTTCGAGGGCCAGTAGTTGCTGCTTCAGGTGTAAGCCGCCGCCGTAGCCGCCGAGGCCGCCACCCGAGGCCACCACCCGGTGGCAGGGGTAGATGATGGCCAGCGGGTTCGCCCCGTTGGCCTGCCCCACCGCCCGGAACGCCCCCGGCCGACCCACCCAGGTGGCCAGCTCGGCGTAGCTGATGGTCCGGCCGTAGGGGATGTCCGCCAGGGTCCGCCACACCGACTGCTGGAAGGCGGTGCCGGCGGTGAACCGCAGCGGCAGGTCGAACTCGGTGCGGGTGCCGGCGAAGTACTCGTCCAGCTGCTCCACCGCCTGCCGCAGCGCCTTCGGCACCGGGCCGGGGGTCGACCCGGCGGCGGCCAGCCCGGTGTTCGGCAGGAACAGGTGGGTGACGGCGTCGTCGTCGCCGACCAGCACCAGCGGGCCGAACGGGCTGTCGTACACCAGCCGGTACGCCTCCTCGTCGCCTGTGATGGCCGCCGCCATGGCGGCGGTGGCCCGGGCCGCCGCGGCCGTCGCCGTGCGGTCGAGGGTGGGGGGAGTTGGGGGAATGGCGGTCTTGGTCATGCGGCGTGCTCCTTCGTTTGGACAGGTAGGGCGGGGAGGTCGGGGTCGGGCACCGACCACAGGTGGACGGCGGCGTACGCCCGCCACGGCCGCCACCGTTCGGCCAGGCCGGCGACGCCGGAAGGGGACTCCGGGCCGCCGAGCCGACGCAGTCCTCGGCGGACACCGAGGTCGGTGGCGATGAAGGCGTCGGAGTCCCGGAGGGCGCGCATGGCGATGTAGTCCGCCGTCCTGTCCCCGATGCCGGGGAGCGATCGCAGTCGCCCGGCGACGTCGGCGGGGTCGGCACCGGGGTCGAGGGTCAGGTCGCCGTCGGCCATGGCACCGGCCAGAGCCCGGATCGTTCGCCGCCGGGAGGCCGGCATCGGCCAAGCGGCCTCCGGCAGGTCGACCCAGTCGGTCGGCGACGGGAACAGGTGGGTGACCGGACCGTCGGCCACCGGTAGGCGGGCGTCCGCCGCGGCGACCAGTCGGCCGGTGACCGTCCGGGCTCCGGCCACCGACACCTGTTGGCCGACGATCGCCCGGACGGCCAGTTCGGCGCCGTCGACGGTGCCGGGCACCCGCCGGCCTGGAGCGGCGGCCACCAGCGGGCCGAGCAACGGGTCCCGTCCCAGGACGTCGTCGATGGCGACTGGGTCGGCGTCGAGGTCGAGGAGCCGCCGGCACCGGCTGACGGCGGCCGTCAGGTCGCGGAGGTCGTCCAGCCGGAGGGTGGCGGCGACGTAGCCGTCGGCCGGAGCGAGGGCGACGGTGCCGGTGCCGTGAGGGAGCCGGAGGCTCCGGTGGAAGGCGCCGTCGGCGACCGCCTCGACCCCCGGAACGGCCCGGGCGCCCAGGAAGGCGAGGGTGGTGGCGGCGTCGAACGGCTGCCGGTAGGCCAGGCGGAGGGCAACGGCCCCGACACCACCCGCTCCGGCCGGACCGGCGGCTCCGGCACCGTGACGGCGCTGGAGGTGCTTGCGACGGAGGTCGGTGGGGGTGCTGGCGAACACCTCGCGGATGGTGTCGTTGAACTGGCGGACGCTGGAGAAGCCGGCGGCGAAGGCCACCCGGGCGGCCGGGAGGTCGGTGGTCTCGATCAGCACCCGGGCGGTCTGCGCCCGCTGGGCCCGGGCCAGGGCGATGGCCCCGGTGCCGACCTCGGCCACCAGCAGCCGGTGGAGTTGGCGCTCGCTGTACCCGAGGCGGCCGGCCAGGGCGGCCACCCCGTCCCGGTCGACCGCCCCGTCGGCGATCAGCCGCATAGCCCGGGCGACGACGTCGGCCCGGGCGTTCCACTCCGGCGACCCCGGGGCGGCGTCGGGGCGGCAGCGCATGCACGCCCGGAACCCGGCCTGCTGGGCGGCGGCCGCGCTGGGGTAGAACCGGACGTTGGCCCGCTTCGGCGTCATCGCCGGGCAGCTCGGTCGGCAGTAGATGCCGGTGGACGTCACCCCGGTGAAGAACCAGCCGTCGAACCTGGCGTCCCGGCTCTGCACCGCCCGGTAGCACCGCTCGAAGTCCTCTAGCACCCCACCATCGTGGCACCGTGCCGCCGCCGAGTCTGGCGGAAATCGGACATCACCGTTCCGCCCTGAGGGCGGCCCAGTAATGGGGTCAGGCCGGGCCGAGGCGGTCCAACGCCGCCGACAGCACCCGGGCCCGGTGGGTGACGGCGTCGCCGCCGGCCGCCGACAAGGTCCAGGCCCGCTTCAAGAACAGCTGCAGGTCGCACTCCCAGGTGTACCCGATGGCGCCGTGCACCTGGAGGGCCACCCGCCCGGCGAGGTCGCCGGCGTCGGACGCCATGGCCTTGGCCATCGACGCGTGCTCCGACCGCTCCGGGAGGTCCCGGGCCAGGGAGTCGGCGGCCCGGTAGGTGGCCGGCCGGGCGAACTCCAGGGCCACCCGGGCGTTGGCCAGGTGGTGCTTCACGGCCTGGAAGCTGCCGATGGGCTTGCCGAACTGCTTACGGTCCTTGGCGTAGTCGGCGGCGAGGGTGATCATGCGGTCGGCCAGGCCGAGGAGCTCGGCGGCGTAGGCCACGGCGGTCCGGTCGACCAGGTCGGCGACCAGCTCGGCGGCGGTGTCGCCGGAGGCGATGACGGTGTGGGGCCACGCCGTCCACTCGACGGTGCCGAGGTCACGGGTCGGGTCGATGGACGGGGTGTCGACGACGTCGACCGCCGACCGCTCGACGGCGTGGATCTGCCAACCGTTGCCGGGGGCGTCCCAGGCCAGCAGGAACAGCCCGGCTCGGCCGGCGCCGGCCACCCGGTCGGTGGTCACCGTTCCTTGCGTGCTGGCACCTCCCGTGATGGCGGGGTTCGGCCGGGTGGTGGTGGTGAACCCGTCGGCCGCCGGGTCGACGCCGCCGACGGTGGCCACCAGTTCGCCGGAGGCCAGCTGCGGCAGCACCCGGTCGGCCAGCTCCCGGACGGCACCACCCTCGGGGGCCATGGCGGCGGCCCGGGCCAGCAGGGGGGCGGCGATGCCGGCGGACTCGGCCAGGGGCTCGGGCACCGACGCCCGACCGGCCTCCTCCAGGACGCCGACCAGGTCGACGTCGGTCAGGCCGAGGCCGTCGTGGTCCTCGGCGACGAGCAGACCGGGGGCGCCCATCTCGGACAGCACCGCCCAGCGCTCGGCCGACCGGCCTCCGGTGCCGTGGGCATCCCGCGGGTCGTCGGGGTCGTGGGTGGCCGCCCGGTTGTCGGCGATGGCCCGGAGGTCGCCGACGGTGCACTCCCGCTCGAGCACCTGCCGGACCGCCGACCGCAGCTCCAATTGCTGCTCGGTGAACGCGAACCGCATCTACGTCCTCTCCGCCGTTCAGCCCCGCGGCAGCCCGAGCAGGCGCTCGGCCACCACGTTGCGTTGGATCTCGTTGGTGCCGGCGTAGATGGGGCCGGCGAGGGCGAACAGGTAGCCGTCCAGCCACGGCCCCGGGGCGAAACCGCCGGTGGCGTGGGGGTCGGGGACCAGCAGCTCGGCGTCGGGTCCCAGCATGGACAGGCCGGCGGTGTAGATGGCCAAGTCGGTCTCCGACCAGAAGATCTTGTTGCAGCTGGCCTCGGCGCCGACCGGCTGGCCGTCGACGGCCCGGGAGGCCATCCAGTAGGTGCCGAGCTCGTAGGCCTGGGCGTGCACGTAGGCCCGGGCGACGTCGTCGCCGGTTCGACCCGGCGGCCGGCCCCGCTCGCCGTAGAGCTCCACCAGCCGGTTGGCGGCCTCGGTGTACCGGGCCGGGCTCCGCAGGCTGAGGCCGCGCTCACTGCCGGCGGTCGACATGGCCACCTTCCACCCGTCGCCGACCCCGCCGAGGACCTGGTCGTCGGGGACGAAGACGTCCTCGAAGAAGATCTCGGCGAACCCGGTCTCCCCGTCGAGCTGGGGGATCGGCCGGACGGTGACCCCGTCGGCGGACATCGGGATGAGGAAGTAGGTCAGCCCGCGGTGCCGTTCGGCCTCGGGGTCGGTGCGGAAGATGCCGAAGCACCATTCGGCCCACACCCCCCGGGAGCTCCACGTCTTCTGCCCGGTGAGCAACCAGCCGTCCTGCCCGTCGGGACCGCCGCCCGGCGCCCGGACGGCCCGGCTGCGGATGCCGGCCAGGTCGCTGCCGGCGTCCGGCTCCGACCAGCCCTGGCACCAGATCTCCTCGCCGGCGGCCATCGGCGGCAGGAACCGGGCCTTCTGCTCCGGGGTGCCGTACTCCAGCAGGGTGGGGGCCAGCAGGAAGATGCCGTTCTGGCTCACCCGCTTGGGGGCCTGCGCCCGGTAGTACTCCTCCTCGAAGATCAGCCACTCGAAGATGCCGAGGTCCCGGCCGCCGTACTCGGCCGGCCAGGTCACCACGGTCCACCGGTCGGCGGCCATGGCGTGCTCCCACTGCCGGTGCTGCTCGAAGCCGACGGCGGTGTCCAGGGAGGCCAGGCTGCCGGGCTCGGGAACGTGGGCGTCGAGCCACGCCCGGAGCTCGGCGCGGAACGACTGCTGGGCAGGGGTGAAGGTGAGGTCCATCTGCGCCAGAATCTGGCACACCGGTAGGTGGACGGCAACACGGTTGGCGGGTTGGCGGCCGGCCCCAGTGGATGCGGTCGGCCAGGGCCCGGCCGGCCCGCCGCAGTTGGGCAACCGCTCGTTTCGTGGGCCACAATGGCGGCATGCCGACCGCCGACGCTGCCAAGACCCGGGTGCCGGTCCTGGAGGGATGGTTCACCACCGGAGACGCCCCGGCGCTGCTGGGCAGCCGGTGCACCACCTGCGGGAACATCGCCTTCCCGGCCGAGCAGGCCTTCTGCCGGAACCCCCGGTGCACCGGTACCGAGTTCGAGCCGGTGGAGTTGTCCCGGCGGGGCAAGGTGTGGTCGTACACCGACGCCCGCTACCAGCCGCCGCCGCCGTACGTGGCGGCCGACCCGTACGTGCCGTTCGCATTGGCGGCGGTGGAGCTGGCGGCGGAGAAGCTGGTGGTGATGGGGCAGGTGGTCCCCGGGGTGTCGGTCGACGACCTCACGGTGGGGGACGAGGTGGAGCTGGTCCTGGGTACCCTCTATGAGGATGACGACCACGAGTACCTGGTGTGGAAGTGGCGTCCGGTGAACGGAGGGTCTGATGCCTGACGACAAGCGGATCGCCGTGCTGGGTGCCGGGATGCACCCGTGGGGGAAGTGGGGCCGGAACTTCGTGGAGTACGGCCTGGCGGCCGCCCGGGACGCCTTGGCGGACGCCGGGCTGGACTGGCCGGACATCCAGTTCGTGTCCGGGGCCGACACCATCCGGAACGGCTATCCGGGGTGCAGCGCCGGGGCCACCTTCGCCCAGGCCCTCGGTTGGACCGGCGCCCGGGTGTCGTCGTGCTACGCCGCCTGCGCCTCGGGCGCGTCGGCCATCGCCTCGGCCCGGGCGCAGATCCTGGCCGGGCTGTGCGACGTCGCCCTGGTGGTCGGAGCCGACACCACCCCCAAGGGGTTCTTCGCCCCGGTCGGTGGCGACCGCAAGGACGATCCCGACTGGTTGCGGTTCCACCTCATGGGGGCGACCAACCCCACCTACTTCGCCCTCTACGCCCGCCGGCGGATGGACCGGTACGGGGCCACCGAAGAGGACTTCGCCCAGGTGAAGGTGAAGAACGCCCGGCACGGTCTGGCGAACCCCTACGCCCGGTACCGCAAGGAGGTGACCGTCGACGAGGTGCTGGCCTCCCCGGTGGTGGCCGACCCGCTGCGGCTGCTGGAGATCTGTGCCACCTCCGACGGCGGGGCCGCTCTGGTGCTGTCGTCCATGGACTTTGCCCGCCGCCATGGCGTCGGCGATTCCCTGGTGACGGTGTCGGCGGTGTCCACGGTGACCCCGAGGTTCCCGAACCCCATCATCGAGATGCCGAACTTCGCCACCGACTCCGCCGTCGCCGTGGCCGCTGACGCCGACCGGCCGGGGTTCCGGCCGTCGATCACCCAGGCCGCCTACGAGGAGGCCGGCATCGGTCCCGAGGACCTCGACCTGGCCGAGGTCTACGACCTGTCGGCCGCGCTGGAGCTGGACTGGTACGAGGACATCGGGCTGTGCGGCGAGGGTGAGGCCGAAAAGCTGCTCCGCGACGGGGCCACCTCCATCGGCGGCCGCATCCCGGTGAACCCCAGCGGTGGCCTGTCCTGCTTCGGCGAGGCCATCCCGGCCCAGGCCATCGCCCAGGTGTGCGAGTCGGTGTGGCAGCTGCGGGGGCAGGCCGACGGCCACCAGGTCGAAGGCGCCCGGGTGGCTATCACGGCGAACCAGGGGCTGTTCGGCCACGGGTCGTCGGTGCTCCTCACCCGCTGAACCGGCCGACCGGGCGCCGCCGGGGCGGCGTGAACGGCACCGCCGGGGCGGTGCTTGCATACTGGATGCGTGACCCTGGGCCCTCCCGTCGCTGCCGGTGTGGCTGCCGACGCGCTGCAGAAGGCGGCGTCGGGCCTGTCGGCGACCGGCGGCGTCACGTTCCGGGTGGACGACGAGGTGGTCACGTACACCGCCGACGACCGGTCGGTGGTGGCCGAAGACGGCCGTGACGACGGGGCCACGGTGGTGCGGCTCAGCCGGCAGGCCTGGGCCGACCTGGTGGGGCAGTTCCGGACGTTCATCGGTCTCTACCTGGCCGACGAGCTGACGTTCGAGCGGGGACGGTTCGAGCAGTTGGCCGACTGGGACCCGGTGCTGCGGTACCTCCACGCCGGCATCCCTCCGTACGATCCCGCCGAAGTCGACTTCGCCGGCCGGGACCCGGCGGCCACCTTCGACGCCGACACCGACGACGCCGAGCTGGCCGCCCAGCTGCGGACGATGGGGTACGTCCACGTCAGAGGGGTGTTCAGCGCCGAGGAGATGGAGGCCGCCGACCGGGAGGTCGACCGGCTGGCCGCGGTGGCCCGGCCGGACGACGACCGGTCCTGGTGGGTGACCACCGACGACGGGGCCAAGGCGCTGTGCCGGCTGGTCTACGCCACCCTCCGCTCCCCGGTGCTGGCCGCCCTCGAGGGCGACCCGCGGGTCCGGCGGCTGGGCACCCTGGTCGACCCCGGTCTCAAGGTGGCCGCCGATCGGATGGAGGGGACCCCGGTGCTGATCAAGGTGCCGGGCAACACCTCCGGCCTGTCGAACATCCCGTGGCACCAGGACTGTGGCATCGGCGGCCACGCCATCCTGTGCCCGGCGACCAGCATCGGCATCCAGATCACCGGGTCCGACGCCACCACCGGCAACCTGCAGGTCGTCCCCGGCAGTCACGGCAAGGTCCTCCACTACCGGTGGCAGGACCGCCTGGCCGACGTGCCGGTGGTCAGCATCGACACCGCCCCCGGCGACGTCACCGTGCACATGCAGGACGTCATGCACGCGTCGCCCAGACCTGCTGGGGCCGGCCACCGGCGGACGATGTACGTCACCTACTATCCGCCGGCGCTCTGGGACCATATCGGTGCCGGCCAGGCCTTCAACGACCTGGTCCGCAGCCGCACCGAGGAGGTGGCCCGGCTGCAGGGGAAACCCCGACCCCAGGGCTGACGGTCAGTTGTGAAGACCGCTCCGCCCGGCTCACTGGGGGCGGCGGGGGCTGGCTGGGTTGAGGGCCAGGATGACGTCGACCGCCTCCATCACTGAGCCGGCGACGTGGTCGGGTCGGAATGGCAGGTCCGGCCAAGGCCGGCCGCGGTGGAGCCACACCGTGACGAGGCCGAGGGCGTTGGCCCCGGCGATGTCGGCTTCGGGGGAGTCGCCGACCATGACGACAACGTCGTCCGGAAGCGACCCGGGGCTGTGGCCTGATCCGGGGTTGTGGTCTGATCCGGGGCGGTGGCGACAGGCTTCGAGGAAGATGGCGGGGTCGGGTTTGGCGCTCCCCACCTCTGACGACACCCACACGGTGTCGACCAGGTCGGTCAGGCCGGCCCGGTCGACCTTGCGGTGCTGCACCGGTGCGCCGTTGGTGACCACGGCGATCCGCCACCCGGCCGCCCTCAGCCGGCGAAGCGGCTCGATGACGGCGGGGTCGGGCGCGTAGTGGTCGGCCTGGGTTCGCCGGTAGGCGGCCACGAGGTCGTCGACGGACTCGGCCAGGTCCCACCGGCGTCTGGCGGCGTCGAACAGGGTCGCCAACGGGGTGCGGCCGTCGTCGTCGGTGTGGAGGAGCCAGGCCAGGTCGTCGGGGGTACCGCCGACGGCGCCGACGAACGTGGTGGCCCACGACGTGAAGGCGCCAAGGCGGTCGATCAGGGTGTTGTCGAGGTCGAACAGCGCTAGGCCGGCCATGTGCCGCCGAGTCTGTCATCGTGATGGTCGATGAAGAGACGAATCACGGGATCATCGGCGGCGGCGGCGGTGGCGACCGGCGTGGCGGCGCTCCTTGGTGCAGCTGGGCTGGTCGGTGTGTCGGGGGCCATGGCTGTCGGGTCGGCGGTGACGTCGGCTGGCGCCGCCACCGGCGAGGCACCGAGCGCGACCACCGCTACGACGACCACGCCGACGGGCGGCCCTACCCTCGGGGCCGGCCAGGTGCTGGCGCCCGGGCAGACCATGGCGTCGCCGGACGGCCAGATCGTGCTGACCATGCAGTCCGACGGCAACCTGGTGAGCTACGCCACCGTGGGGGGCCGGCCGAGCGTGGTCTGGGCGTCGGGGACCAGTGGGAACCCGGGGGCGCAGACCGTCATGCAGGGTGACGGGAACCTCGTCGTCTACTCGGCGGGCGGCCAGGCACTGTGGGCGTCCGGCACCGAAGGCGACCCCGGCGCCGTGGTGACGGTCCAGAACGACGGCAACACCGTGATCTACGGCACCGACGGGGCGGCGCGGTGGTCGACCGGCACGGCGCTCGGCTTCGTCGGGCCCGACGAGGGTCCGGCGCTGGCTTCGGGGCAGACGCTGCTGTCCGGGGAGTTCCTGCAGTCGGCCAACGGCCAGTACCGCCTGTACCAGACCCCCGACGGTCCGCCGGCCCTCTACCAGCGGGGCAACGACGGGGTTTGGTGGGTGATGGAGGGCGCCGACACCGTGGACTCGGTGCCGGGGCTCCCGACGGTGGTCACCTGTGCCCTCTGTACCGACGCCGATCCCGTCGCCGACGGGTCGTTCCTGGCCCTTCAGGCCGACGGCAACCTGGTCCTCTACCCACCGGGAGGAGGTCCCGCCGAGTGGTCGTCAGGGACGGCCGGCGTCAATGGGGTGCGGTTGCAGCTGCAAGACGACGGCAACCTGGTCCTCTACGGCGTGACGGCTTCGGGGGCGCAGGGGCCGGGGACCCAGGGGCTGGGGACACAGGGACCGGGGGGACAGGTATCGGCGCGGTGGCAGACCGGTACCGAGATGTTCCGGGGCACGGTGCTCGGCGAGGGGGTGACCCTCCAACCCGGCCAGTTCGTCGCCAGTCCTGACGGGCTGTTCGAGTTGGTGATGCAGGACGACGGGAACCTGGTGCTCTACGACGCCGGACGATCCCGTGCGCTCTGGTCCAGCCGGACCAACGGCGACGGCGGGGCCTTCGTCACCATGCAGGCCGACGGCAACCTGGTGGTGTACGAGCCGGACGGCTCGACGGCCGACGGTGCAGAGGTGACCCCGGCCGACGAGCCGGACGGATCGGGCGTATCGGTGAGGCCGGTGTGGGGCAGCGGTCTGCCGCCAGAGGTGAACAGCGGACTGCTCTACGCCGGACCCGGTGGTGGGCCGCTGTTGGCGGCGGCGGGTGCCTGGACAGCGCTGGCGGCCGAGCTCGACGAGGCGACGGCGGCGTACGACAGCGTCATCGGCCAGTTGTCGGCCGGCGAATGGCGGGGTCCGGCCAACTCGACGTTGGCGGCGGTGGCGGCCTACACCGCCTGGCTGTCGACGACCACCGCCCAAGCCGACCGGGCCGCGGGGCAGGCCGAGGCGGACGCGGCCGCCTTCGAAGCGGCGTTCGCCGCCACCGTCCCGCCGCCGCTGGTGGCCACCAACCGGGTGCAGCTGGCGTCGCTGGTGGCCACCAACCTGTTCGGGCAGTCGGCGCCGGCCATCTCGGTCGCCGAGGCCGAGTACGAGCAAATGTGGGCGCAGGACGCCGCCGCCATGTACGGCTACGGCGGGGCATCGACGACGGCCTTCCTGGTCCCCCCGGTCGAGCTGGACTACGTCGCCGACCCGGGGTCAGGCTCCTGACCCTCGCCGAGCCCCCCCCCCGGGGGGGGCTCCCAATGAGAGGTCTTCCTGGCCTCCCTCTCCCAGAATGTCAGCCAACCCACGATTTGGCGACTACGGCTCATCCCGGAGGCCGACAAGTCTTAAGAACTCGTTCCTAGATGGACCCGTCTAGTTCAACGGTGCCGAGAACGGGCCGAGCGGCCAGCCCGCACTCAAGACGAGGGGCGCTCCACGCCCGCAGGTTTAGAACGGATCGCAAAGGTACACACTTGAGGTCTCCGCGCCCTCGGCAGCCGGGGCTAGCTTCGATTGCCGGTCGTAGCCCGGCTCAATGGCATCGTATCTTGGTCGGCTGCCCTGGCCACTATCCGATCGGATGGTGCCGAGCACCCCATGTCCCCCCGACCTACCACAAGATGCATTATCCTGACCCTCGACCGACTAATGGCGATATTTGGGGGGGGGATAAGATCTAAGTGGGCATCCGCATCGCAGAGAAAAATGCTAACAAGGTCGGCGACCTCTTTACTCGTCTAGTGGAGACTTACTTCGCGACTCTCGGATACGGTGGGTTCACCTTCAACATCAGCAAAGCTGGTCGCGAAATCGACATTCAGGCGCGACACATAACTGAGAACCGTCGCCTATTTGCCGAGTGCAAGGCTACCGGAAGACCGATAGGGGGAGCGCCTCTTAATAAGTTTGCGGGAGCGCTTGAGGTAGAAAGGGCCAAAGAGCCAGCAAAAACAGTTGCAGGATACTTTGTATCTCTTTCTGGATTTACCGGCACGGCTCTGGAGCAAGAACGGGACGCCGGCCCTCGAATCGTTACGGTAAATGGAGATGAGATCCTCAAGCGACTCATTTCCAGCGGCGCCGTCATTCGACCAACAGTTGCCACCGCTGTCGCAGCAAGCGGACTTCCTTTCGAAGACCCGCTGGTTCCTACTGAAAGTCCCGAGCTCCTAGCGTCGGAACTCGGATGGGTATGGTTGGTAAGATGTGGAAACGGAGGAGGATTCCCCTCTCACCTAGTGCCTGTCCATGGAGACGGCGCTATCATTCCAGCGCAGCTAATCAGCCAGCTTAAGCTCGAAATTCAGCCCGAATTCGATGGATTATCTGTAATTTCGAGCCCTCGCTCCGATTCACAAGCGGAAACAGCCAAGCGCTTGTACTTCGATTTCCTCCAAAGAGAGTGCGGGAGCATCAACTACGAAGGTCTACCGGCTGACGAGGGGATAGGCGGCAACCAGATAAAGCTAAATCGGATCTACGTTCCACTCACGTTTCAAGAATCGAGTACGTGGAACCACAGCACCCCTTTGGCGATGACATCTACGAGAAAAACGTCAGAGAGGTATTTGAAGAATGAGGATGTACAGGAACGACGAACGATAGATCTTCCTCAGCTACTGAGAAGGCATGAACGTTCGGCGATTCTTGGTCCACCGGGTGCCGGCAAGACGACCATTCTAAAGCGAATAGCACTCGGGTATGCGGCAGATGATCATAGGAAAGTCGGCGATGAAGTTCTGCCAGACATGGATGTTTTGCCGCTATTTATACGGTGTCGTCAGCTAGAAGGTATGGCCGGAGCTCCAATCATGGATGTCCTAAATAGCATTCCGAGTCATGCCGGTATATCAGATATGCAAGGCGCTTTCTCATCTCTAATTTTGGATTCGGTTCGCAGCGGACGAGCGCTTCTGTTGATCGATGGACTAGATGAAATCGCCGACGAACAAGCGCGTATGAGATTTTGCGGTGCTCTCCGTACCTTTCTCGCCATGTATCCCGGAGTCAGGATGATTGTTACCTCAAGACACTCTGGCTTTAGACTTGTCGCCAGTGCAATAGCCGGGGGGTGTGAGAACGTCGATCTGGCTCCCTTAACGTATGCCGCCGTAGCATCGTTGTGCACTGCCTGGATGACGCAGGCGGTTGATGATTCCCAGAAGACTAAGAGTCTGGCGGATCATATTGCTCAAGAGATTTACTATTCCGAACAACTTCAGCCTTTAGCGACCAACCCGCTCTTGCTAACTACGCTACTTCTTGTCAGACGTTGGGCTGGTGAGGTGCCGAAAAAGCGAACGTTATTGTATGACCGGGCTGTGGACGTCTTACTGATGACCTGGAACGTCGAAGGCCATGTACCGTTAGATAAAGAGGAAGTTATTCCCCAATTGTCCTACATAGCCTATCGGATGATGCAGGAAGGGCACCAAAGTATTTCGCATTCGCGTCTCTCTAATTTCGTCGTTGAGGCGAGAGAAGTTATGCCTCAGATCTTGGGTTTCGTCAGGCAGTCTCCCGCTGACTTCGTAAATCGGGTGGAAGATAGAAGCAGTCTCCTTATTATGAGTGGGCATACTGTGGAGGCTGGACGTCTAGCTAAACTGTATGAGTTTAAACACCTCTCGTTCCAGGAGTACTTCGCGGCGTTGGCCATAGCCATGGGGTATGCAGAGGCGAATACTGGGACGTCCTTGTCGACATCTGTGGCGAGATACAGTGACGATGAGAGCTGGCGCGAGACGCTTGCGATGACCGTCGTTCTTGCTGGCATGCAGGCGATTACAGGGCTGAGGCCGATCTTAGATCATCTACAGGGTAGGACATCCGTTCAACGAAATCGTTTTCGAGACGATACGGTTGAGCGCCATCTCTATCTCTTGATCTCAGCTTTGGCTGATGAGGCAATGCTCTCCCCCGTGGATGCTCGAGAGGTGTCTCAAGAGGTTACGAGGTGGTATAGGACTAGGGGATTTTTCCGGCCAACATTGTCGGGGGTGGCGGCAAGTAAATTCTCTGATCTCTTTCAGAATGAAGTGGAGCGCCAGTTCATACAGGCAAGGTCAGTTGGCCAAATTCAGGAAGCTGCCGATGTTGCTGCTGGATGGATGCTTTGGAAACTTCGACATCTAATTCGATTTCAAGGAACCGAAGATGCGATGAAACTTTTGAAGTCGTGGTTGCAGTCGCAGGAAGAGTCGAAACGGTGTTTGGCTGCTCTAGGTGTAATGGTGTTGTCATATTCGCTTGATCACGGACCTACGAGGATGGCGACAGCTACTCCTGCTGCTTTGACCGAATTCGCGCCCCTTCTGGTGGACCTGGTCCGCGGCAAGGCTGTGAAAGAAGTTTTTGTTGGCTGTTGGGCCTTAGCGTGGGTATCGAATCTAAGTCAATGGAAGCTACGGTCAAAGACATTCGTAGACGTGAGTATCGTCCTATCTGAGGCGTGGATGCGAAAGCTTAAGGGGGGACTGAGGCGGTATGCCGCTTGGGCCTTCCTGTGGTTGCCAATGTCGAGAAGGCCAGTGATTCACAACCGCGAGCTCCCGTCAGAGGTCGCGGAGAAAGCCTATATTTTGAGTCGCAAATTTCCAGAGAACGTGCGTGGAGTATCGGCCGAGGTGCCTTTGGCCAGTCTCGTGTGCGCCTACTACTGGAATCTGGATTGGGCAGAGCCAGAGCTTCGCCACTATTTACCGAAATTCCATCCCCGAGTGGGTGACATTCAACTCCGGATGTTGTCTCGCAGCCTAGATGTGAGATTCGACAATCCTGAATTGGGCGGTGCATCGAAGGGACGGCCGGCCTCCCGGGCTCATCGCCGGAGATGAGTGCTCGGGACAATCTGGCTTGCAGGATCGAATGACTCAAAAGGCCGGGCGCAACTGGGCGAATGGCTGAGACTGTGGATGCGGCAACCCTGGTATGGTGCTATCGAATTCCCGTGGCAGAGCAGGGAATCAGCTGAGGGCGCTGAGCACCGTCCGGGCGACTGCCTGGGCGTCGGGTCCGTGGGCAGCCTGGATGTCGCCGGCCCGACCCTGGGCCAGGTAGGCCAGTGGCAGCCCGCAGCTAACCACCGCCGGCGCCCGGCCGATCCGGGGGTCTGGGAGCTGACCCTCACTCGCTGGGATCGCCGCCCGGTTCGGTCCCGGGTCGATCAGTACTTCTCGCCCTTCATGATCCGGGTGAAGTCGGGGGCGCCGTCGGACCAGACGGCGTCCATCTGCCGCATGTACGCCTCGCCCTGGTCGAACGACGAACCGTTGCGTTCGGCGTCGTCCGCCCGCCGCAGATCGCCACCGCCGGGGGCCGGGTCGTGCTCGATCAGATCGGGGAACTGGATGAAGGGTCCCTCGGGCGGCTCGTCATAAGCGGTGGTGTCGCCATCTCGGACCAACTTGGTCGGCTTGCCGTCCGAAAGCCAGCGGGCGTCGTGGCGAGCGTACGGGGCGGTGCACCAACCCTCAGGGGCCTTGTGGCTCACGTGTCCTCCGGTCACAATCGTACTGTTCGGTGTAGTCCCTACGAAACTGGAGGGAAACACGATGATCGAAGAGCTGCATGATCTCCCGTCGGGAGTCGTCGGATTCGAAGTCAGCGGGAAGCTGGAGGCCGCTGACTACCGGGACGTGGTGCTCCCCGCCCTGGAGCGGGCGGCGGCGGGCGGCGAGATCCGGTTCCTGATCGTGATGCCCGATTTCGGGGGCATGTCCGGCGGCGCGATCTGGCAGGACCTCAAGATCGGCGTCAAGGACTTCCGGTTGTGGAAACGGATCGCCGTCGTGACCGACCTGGAGTGGGTCACCCACCTGACCGGGCTCTTCGGATGGATGACGCCGGGCGACACCAAGACGTTCCGGTTGGACCAGCGTGACGAGGCAATCGATTGGGTTGCCGGATAGGGGGTCCGGAACGGACGTCGATGAACACCGACCGCGACTACGTGCTTGCCCCGCTTTTGCTGGTCTGGGACGAATCGGTAGCCCGTGACTGGCTGGGCACGCCCAACGGGTTCCTTGACGGGGCAACGCCACTCGAAGTGATCGAGCGTGAAGGACCTCTCCCGGTAGTTGAAGCCATCGACGCGGAGGCGTCTGAGGCCTACGCCTAGGCCGTGCTCCTCTACCGCGTCTTCCCTTACCTCCCCGACACCGACGAGGACCGGCCCGGGCACCCGCTGTTCGTCTACCCGCGGCAAGGAGCCGGACGCTGGGACAATCCCGACGTCTACCTGGCCCGCTACCTCGCAACCGGCCCTGAGGCGGCCATCGGTGAAGCCTTCGCCCACTTGAGATCCTGGCGCCCCGCGAGGTTGATCCGCCCTGACCTGTCGCGGTAGATGACCTCGCCGGACACCCAGCGCTGGCTGAGGCGGCAGACGCCCTACGCCGAAAGTTGAGTGGCTGGTAGCCGAAGCCGGCGGGCCGGATCAGCTGAGGGCGCTGAGCACCGTCCGGGCGACCCCCTGGGCGTCCAGCCCGTGGGCAGCCAGGATGTCGCCGGCTCGGCCGTGGGCCAGGTAGGCCAGCGGCAGCCCGCAGTTCACCACCGCCGGTCCCCGACGACGACCGCCGTCGGCCATCTCCCGGAGGGTCGCCGACGCCTTGGTGCCCACCCCGCCCTCGGCCACCCCGTCCTCTACCGTGACCACCAGGTCGTGGTCGGCGGCGTCGGCCAGCATCACCCGGTCCAGCGGATTGGCCACCCGGACGTCCCACACCGTGGCCTCCACCCCCTGGGTCGCCAGCAGGTTGGCGGCGTCCTCGCAGGCCGGCACCATCTTCCCCACCGCCAGCAGGCACACCCGACTCTTGGCCGCGTCGTCGGCGGTCCGTAGCAGCCGGCTGGTCAGCCCCCGCCCGGTCGGTCCGCCGAGCCGGGCCTCGGTCTTCGGCCAGCGGATGGCCACCGGTCCGTCGGTGATCTCGAGCGCCTGCCCCAGCATCGCCGCCACGTCCTCGTAGCACGACGGCACCAGCACCGTCATCCCGGGGACCTTGGTCAGCAGCGCCAGATCCAGCAGGCCGTGGTGGCTGGGACCGTCGTCGCCGGTCACCCCGGCGCGGTCGATGCAGAACACCACCGGCAGCCGGTGGAGGCCGACGTCGTAGTACAGCTGGTCCCACGCCCGGTTGAGGAACGTCGAGTAGATGGCCACCACCGGTCGCAGCCCGCCCATCGCCATACCGGCCGCCGCCGTCACCGCGTGCTGCTCGGCGATGCCGACGTCGACGAACCGGTCCGGGAACCGCCGGGCGAACGGCAGCAGCCCGGTCGGGCCGGCCATCGCCGCGGTCACCGCCACCACGTTCGGCCGCCGCTCCGCCTCGGCCAATAGGGCGGCGCTGAACGCCTCGGTGTAGCTCGGCCCCCGCCGGGCCGCCCGCGGGCGCCCGGTCGCCGGGTCGAACGGCGACACGTCGTGCAGGCACTTCTCCGGGTCCTCTTCCGCCGGCCGGTACCCTTTGCCTTTCACCGTGTGGACGTGCACCACCACCGGCCCGGCGCACCGCGCCGCCCACCGCAGCGTCTCGTCCAGGGCGTCGACGTCGTGGCCGTCCACCGGCCCGCAGTACCGCAGGCCCAGCGACCCGAAGAACGCCCCCGGTGTTCTCTCGGTAACCCCCTCGGCTTCGCCGGGGGCGGTGGTCAGCCGGGAGACGGTGGGGGAGTACGACCGGCCGTTGTCGTTCAGCACCACCACCACCCGGCTGCCGGAGGCCCCGATGTTGTTCAGGGCCTCGTACGCCAGCCCACCGGTGAGGGCACCGTCGCCGATCACCGCCACCACGTGCCCACCGGCGACGGCGCCGGCCCCGGCCCGGCCGGCCTGGATGCCCTGCGTTTGGACGCACTGCGTTTGGAGACGCAGCGCCCGGGCCAGTCCGTCGGCGTAGGACAGGGCGGTGGAGGCGTGGCTGTTCTCCACCAGGTCGTGCCCCGACTCCTCGCGGTTCGGGTACCCCGACAACCCGCCGGCCTGCCGCAGCCGACCGAACGCCTCCGCCCGGCCGGTCACCAGCTTGTGCACGTACGCCTGGTGGCCGGTGTCCCACACGATCCGGTCGGTCGGCGACTCGAACACCCGGTGGACCGCCAGGGTCAGCTCGACGGCCCCCAGGTTCGACCCGAGGTGGCCGCCGGTCTCCGACACCGCCTCCACCAGGAACCGCCGGATGTCACCGGCCACCCGGTCCAGCCCGGCCCGGTCCAGCGACCGCACCGCCGCCGGCGACAGCCACGACAGGTCGACGGGGCCGTCGTCCGGGCCGTCGTCGACCAGCGCGGTGGTCGGGGGGATCGGTTCGAGGTGCAGGGCCACGCCGTCCCGGCCGATCAGTGGGTGCTGACCAGCGCCCGGAGGGACTGCCGGAGCGATCCCATGGAGGCGATGACGGCGGATGGTTCGTAGCCGCAGTGGGCCATGCAGTTGGCGCACCGCGGGTCCTTGCCGCGGCCGTACGCCGACCAGTCGGTGGTCTCGATGAGCTCCTTGTAGCTCGACGCGTACCCGTCGGCCATCAGGTAGCACGGCCGCTGCCAGCCGAGCACCGAGTAGCTCGGGATCCCCCAGGCGGTGCAGCCGAACTCGGCCTTCCCTTCCAAGAAGTCCAAGAACAGCGGGGAGTGGTTGAGCCGCCACTTCTTCCGCTTCCCGTCGAACGCCTGCTGGAACAGCTTCCGGGTCTGCTCGACCCCCAGGAAGTGCTCCTGGTCCGGCGCCTTCTCGTAGGCGTACGCCGGGGAGATCATCATGGCGTCCACCCCGAGGTCGTCGTTGAGGAAGTCGAGGACGTCCCGCACGGTCTTGGGGGAGTCGGTGTTGAAGAACGTCGAGTTCGTCGTCACCCGGAACCCGCGGTCCTTGGCCTGGCGGATGGCCGCCACCGCTTCGTCGAACACCCCTTCGCGGTCGACGGCGGCGTCGTGCCGCTCGCCCAGCCCGTCGATGTGGACCACCCAGGAGAAGAAGTGGTTGGGCTGGAACCGGTCCATCCGCCGCCGCAGCAGCACGGCGTTGGTGCACAGGTACACGTACACCTTCCGCCTGGTCAGTTCCTCCACGATCTTGGCGATGTCCGGGTGCAGCAGCGGCTCACCGCCGGCGATGGACACCATCGGCGTCCCGCTCTCCTCGACGGCGTTCACGATGTCCTCCACCGACAGCCGCTTCCGCAGGATGTCGGTGGGGTGCTGGATCTTGCCGCAACCCGGGCACGACAGGTTGCAGGCGAACAGCGGCTCGATCTCGACGATGAACGGGTAGTGCTTGGCCCTCTTCAACCTCTGTCGGAGGAGATGGGAACCGATCCGGATGTTCTGTCGCAACGGAATTGGCATTAGCGCACCTGCATGGGTAGAGCGAAATGGACACTTTCTTCGGCGGTCCGCCGTTCTTCGATGGACACCGGGCCGAACCGGCCCAGCGCCTCGACGACCTCTTGGACCAGCACCTCGGGGGCCGACGCCCCTGAGGTGAGCCCGACGGTGCCGACCCCGTCGAGCCAGGACTCATCGATCTCGGTGGCATCCTCCACCAGTTCCGCCCGGCTGCCGTGCCGGCGGGCCACCTCCACCAGCCGGGCCGTGTTGGACGAGTTCGCCGACCCCACCACCAGGACGAGGTCGCAGTCGTCGGCCATCGCCCGGACGGCGTCCTGCCGGTTCTGGGTGGCGTAACAGATGTCGTCGGCGCTGGGCCCCACGATGTCCGGGAACCGGTCCCGCAACGCCCGCACCAGCTCCGCCGTCTCGTCCGTCGCCAGGGTGGTCTGGGTGAGGAAGGCCATCGGCCGGACGTCGCCCTCGGCGGCCCCTCCGGCGACTCCGGTCGGTTCCAATGGGGTGGGCGCCAAGGCGTCGACGTCGGCGAGGTCCTCCACCAGGTGGATCCGGTCCGGTGCCTCCCCGACGGTCCCCACCACCTCTTCGTGCCCGGCGTGGCCGATCAGGGCGATGTCGTAGCCGCGGGACACGAACCGCCGGGCCTCGTGGTGCACCTTGGCCACCAGCGGGCAGGTGGCGTCGATGACCGACAGGTCCCCCCGGCGATCCGCCTGGGCCCGCACCTCCGGGGACACCCCGTGGGCGGCCAGCACCACCGTCGCCCCGGCCGGCACCTCGTCCAGCTCCTCCACGAACACCGCCCCCTTGGCCTCGAGGTCGGCCACCACGTGGGTGTTGTGCACGATCTGCCGCCGCACGTACACCGGCGCTCCGTACCGCACCAGCGCCCGTTCGACGATCTCGATGGCCCGCTCCACCCCGGCGCAGAACGACCGGGGGGCCGCCAGCAGCACTCTGAGCTCACGGATGGGCTCACCCATCGCCCGTCCCTCCCCTCGTGCCGGCCGGAACGAGGCCGGCCGCCTCCTGCCGCCGGACGTACCGCCCGAGGGCCGACACCGGGAACACCATCCGGTACAGGTGGTAGTTGATGTAGAAGTCCCCGGGGAACCCGGTGCCGGTGAACCACGGCTCGTCCCACGTCCCGTCGGCCAGCTGGGTGTCCACCAGGAAGGCGATGCCCTTCTCGATGGGCCCCTTCTCGATGCTTGGGGTGGTGCCGTCGGCGGCGGCCAGCAGGGCCAGCAGCGCCCAGGCGGTCTGCGACGCCGTCGACGGCCCCCGTCCCCGCGTCGTCGGGTCGTCGTACGACCGCAGGTCCTCTCCCCAGCCCCCGTCCGGGTTCTGGTGGGCCTCCAACCAGGCCACCGACCGGCGGATGGCCGGATGACCGGTCGGCAGCCCGCCGGCCACCAGTGCCGGGACCACCGCCCCGGTGCCGTACACGTAGTTGGCCCCCCACCGACCGAACCACGACCCGTCGGGCTCCTG
>Ga0134126_10001117_pt1 | contig 34029 bp, 24 predicted proteins | sample KB31752_FD_96881 | JGI IMG/M metagenome (GOLD analysis project Ga0134126, IMG submission 96881) | Terrestrial soil microbial communities with excess Nitrogen fertilizer from Kellogg Biological Station, Michigan, USA - KB3-175-2 | ecosystem: Environmental > Terrestrial > Soil > Unclassified ...
CCTCACCAGGTTCACCGCTTCAAGCTTGAACTCCCGACTGAACGTCCGTCTCGTTCCCATTGACCACCTCCGGCTTCATCATCACACCCAAACCCAGTGTCTGTGAAACCGGCAGCAGCTCATGCAGATTTATTTTGCATCGGATTGCGTAGCGTGGCAGCGCGCGCACACCGATTGGTCGGCAGCTTGTGCGTACGGCAATGGAATGCTGGATGTGCAAAGCGTATTGGCAACCATGGCTCCGTTCGTCATATTCTTGGTCGCGGCTTTCAGTGTGAAGCCCGCGCACTTTTTCCTTACACCGTTGCTTGGTGCTGCCGCGGCTTTGCTCGCCTTTGGTATCGAGGCGGCGCTACCTGCACTGTTCGGTATGCATCCGCACCCGCCAGCTCTGGTTGGCCTCATTGTTGCGTATGGCATTCCAGCCTTGGCCACAGTCCTCGTCATATTGGGCTACATAGTTCTAGCTAGGCCGGAGGCGAGGAGTGCCACCTGACTATCATTCCAGCGGAAGCTCATCCGCTGCGCGGCTTCGCACCGCTAAATTCAAGCGTTGAGCGGCCATGACAGTCTCCGATATCGTGCTCGCGCAAGTTGATGGCGCTTCATTGACGTCAATTGCTCGCGATCTTTTTCGCGAGTATTCGGAGGCAATTGGCACTGATCTCGAGTATCAAGGCTTCGCCTCTGAACTTGCGGCCTTGCCTCATCCCTACGTGCCGCCCAGCGGCGCACTCTTCATCGCGTATGTCGCGTCAGACGTTGCTGGCTGCATTGGACTGCGATCCATAGACAGCCTGACCGGAGAAATGAAGCGTCTCTACGTGCGCCCCGCATACCGGAGCCTTGGTCTTGGCAAACACCTCATAGATGCAGTGATTAACTCTGCACGCCAAGCTGGCTATAGAGAGCTTCGCCTGGATACGTTGCCCAGCATGGCATCGGCCCAAGCGCTCTATCATCGCCTTGGCTTCGTCGAGATTCCGCCGTATAACGACAAGCATCTTCCGGGCACCCGTTTTTTCAGTCTCGAACTGGCCGCCTGACAAGCCATTCAAGCCGACGCCGCTTCTCGGCGCGACCTGATTCGGGTATCAGGGACGATACGGCGCAAGCAGTACCGGCTCGGCGAGCAGCGCATCAGGCAAAAGCCAGCGCGGGTCGCGGCCTTCGCGCAGCAGCGCGCGGATGCGCGACGCGGAAATTTCCAGCGGCGTGACGGCGAGGTGCAGGATCTTTCCCGACGCCTGATCCTGCAGCGCGCGCACGTCCGTGGTCTCGCGCGCAGCCGCGAACTCGCGCAACTCGCCCGGCAACGGCGGCGCGTGGCCCGGGCGCGTCAGTACCACGAGATGCGCCAGCCCGGACAGATCGCGCCAGCGATGCCAGGTCGGCAAGCCGGCGAAGGCATCCGCGCCGAGCAGCAGCACCAGCGGGCGTTGCGGGCCGATCTCGCGGCGCAGGTCCGCCAGCGTGTCGAGCGTGAAGGAAGGACCGTCGCGATCGAGTTCGCGCGTATCCAGCGCGAGTCGTTCCTGCCCCGCCAGCGCCGCGCGCAACAGCGCGACGCGTTGCGGCGCGGACGCGACCGGCTGCGGCCGGTGCGGCGGCAGTTTCGCCGGCACCAGCCGCACTTCGGCATCCAGCGCTTCCGCGGCTTCCAGCGCCACGCGCAGATGCCCCAGGTGCACCGGATCGAAGGTGCCGCCGAGGATCGCCAGCGGTTTCATGCCGCGGCGTTCAACGCGGTCATCGCGCGCGGCTGCGCGATCGCGACCAGCAGGCGTTCCAGTTCCTGCCACGCATCGCCGATGGCCTTGCCCGAGTCGTCCACGACGCGGCCTTTCGCCATGCGGTCGATGCGCGCGCACCACGCCACGCAACGTTCCCAGTGCGCCGGACCGCGACCCGCGCGCTTGAGCGCAGCCGCGAAAAGTTTCTGTTTCGCTTCCCAGAAGTTGTATTCGGCGCGCGCGGCGGCGTTGAAGTCGTCGGCGGAAGCGAGGCGCAAGGCAAGTTCGAGCTGAGTGACCAGCCAGCCCAGCATGGGGATCAGTTCCTCGCCTTCGCCGCGCAGGCCCGCGAGCACGCGCAGCGCGCGCGCGGCGTCGCCGGCGAACGCGGCATCGGTGAGCTTGAATACATCGAACAACGCGTTGTCGGCATCCAGCGCTTCCAGTTCCGCCGCGGTCACGCGGCCGCCCTCGCGCAGCATCGCCAGCTTGTCGATCTCCTGCGCGATCGCCAGCAGGTTGCCTTCCGCGCGCGAGGCCAGCAGCGCCACCGCGTCTTCGTCCGGCGCGAAACCGCGCGCGCGCATGCGCGTGCGGATCCATGCCGGCAACTGGTCCACGCGCGGCGGCTTGATCCACAGATAGACGCCCGCGCGCTCGACCTCGCGCACCCAGGCGATCTCGTGTTTCTTGCTCCATTCGGAAGCGAGGATCAGCAGCACGGTGTCGGCCGCGGGCGACTTGCACCATTCGCCGATCGCCGCGGCGCCGTCCCGGTCCGCACGCCCCGTCGGCAGGCGCAGCTCGATCAGCCGGCGCGACGCGAACAGCGACAGGCTGGCGCCGGCACGCGCAAGCTCGTTCCAGTCGAACCTGGCATCGACGTCCAGGATTTCGCGTTGGCCGAAACCCAACGCGCGGGCGCGCGCGCGCAACGCGTCCGCGGCCTCCTGCAACAGCAGCGGCTCCTCGCCGGCAAGCAGGTACACCGCCGCCAGCTCGCCCCTGCCGAGCGCGTGGTGGAAACTTTCCAGCGTGACGGGCATCGCGTCGTCAGGGCGAGGAGGAACCGGCGGCCGGGAGCGACGAGGATTCGTCTTCCTCCGACGGCGCGACCACCGTGCCCTTGCGGCCGATCGCTTCGAGCCGGCGCACGATCGAATCGCTCATTTCGCGCACCAGGTCGCGCTCGAGCACTTCGGTCTGCGCGGCGGTGCCGATCGCCTGGAACGGATCGAAGGTGAATTCGTGCGACAGGTCGATGCCCTGCGATGGCACGACCACGGTGCCGTTGGCATCCTTGAGCGAAAAATCGGCGTGGTAGCGCACCGCGTATTCACCGACCCGCGCGAAGCCGGTGGAGGTCAGCACGTCGGTGCGGAACTGCGCGTTGACGTCCAGTTCCGCCGCGCCGGGCGTCGAGGTTTCCAGCACCTCGACCTTGCGCGAGTTCAATGCGCGCGCCAGTTCGCGCGGCAATTCGCCGCCGCCGGCGACGTTGAGATAAACCTGTTTCTGCATCGGCTCCGGCAATGCCGCGCTCTGACGCAGGTGGAAGCCGCAACCGGCGAGCACGAGCATGCCGGCGATGCACGTAATTGCTGCCGGCAGTCGCTTGAAACATCTCATGTGCCACTCCATGCTCGGGCCAATGGTTCCGGATCAGGTGAAGCATACCGATTCCGTCGCCCCGGCGTAGGCCGGGGCCCAGTGGCGATATGGCACGATCAGGCGACAGTGCCACTGGATTACCCGCGCCGTCCCTGGCGATCGCTCTGCGGGCCGCCTTCCGCGTTCGCGTTTGCAGTCCTGCAAACGCAGTCCGGCCTGCGCCGGAACGACGATCGGGAATCGTCGTTGCCCTTGACGCTTACACCACGATATTGACGATCTTGCCCGGCACCACGATCAACTTGCGCGGCGCCTGGCCGCCGAGGAACTTCGCCACGCCGGGTTCGGCCAGCGCCGCGCGTTCGACCTCCTCGCGCGGCGCGCCGGGCGCGATCTCGATCGTGCCGCGCAGCTTGCCGTTCACCTGCACCGCCAGCGTCACCAGGTCGCGCGTCAACGCCGCGGGATCAGCCTGCGGCCAGCGCACGTCCTCGATCAGCGTTTCGCGATGGCCCAAAGCCTGCCACAAGGCATGGCTGGCATGCGGCGTGAACGGATCGAGCAGCAGCACCATCGCCTGCAAGGCCTCGTGCCGCACCGCGCGCCCCTGCTCGCTCATGTCGTCGAACTTCGACACGTGATTGAGCAGCTCCATCAGCGCTGCGATCGCGGTGTTGAAACTGTGGCGACGACCGATATCGTCGCCGACCTTGGCGATGGTCTCGTGCACTTGCCGACGCAGGGTTTTCTGCGCGGCGTCCAGCGCGGACGGATCCACTTCCGGATGATCCGGCTGCGCGACATGCGTCACGACCTCGCGCCAGAAGCGGCGCAGGAAGCGCGCCATGCCTTCGACGCCGGCTTCGTTCCATTCCAGCGATTGTTCCGGCGGCGCGGCGAACATGGAGAACAGCCGCACGGTGTCGGCGCCGTACTTGTCGATCATGCTTTGCGGATCGACGCCGTTGTTCTTGGACTTCGACATCTTCTCGGTCGGGCCGATCTTCACCGGCTTGCCGTCCGCCTTCAACTTCGCGCCGACCACCCGCGCGCGCTCGTCGCGCTCGATCTCGACATCGGCCGGATTGATCCATTCGCGCTTGCCTTCCGCGTTGTCGCGATAGAACGTCTCCGCCACCACCATGCCCTGGCAAAGGAGATTCGTCGCCGGTTCGTTCGACTTCACCATGCCGGCGTCGCGCAGCAGCTTGTGATAGAAACGGAAATACAGCAGGTGCAGGATCGCGTGCTCGATGCCGCCGATGTACTGGTCCACCGGCAGCCAGTAATCCGCGCGCGCATCCACCATGTCCGCAGCACCCGGCGAGGTGTAGCGTGCGTAGTACCAGCTCGACTCCATGAAGGTGTCGAAGGTGTCGGTCTCGCGTTCGGCCGGGCCGCCGCATTGCGGGCACGTCGTCTTGCGCCATGCCGGATCGGACTTCAGCGGCGAACGCACGCCGCCGCCTTTGAAATAGATGTCCGCGACGTTCTCGGGCAGCACCACCGGCAACTGGTCTTCCGGCACCGGTACCGCGCCGCATTTCGGACAATGGATGATCGGGATCGGGCAGCCCCAGTAGCGTTGCCGCGACACGCCCCAGTCGCGCAGCCGCCAGTGGACGCGGCGCTGGCCCTTGCCTTCGCGTTCGAGCCGCGCGGCGATCGCGGCGAAGGCCTGGTCGTAATCCAGCCCGTCGAATTCGCCGGAATTCACCAGCCATCCGTGTTCGGTGAACGCATGGCCTTGCAGGATGCTTCGTTCGAAACCCTCGATCGCCTGCACCGCGGCGCCGGTGTCGTAGGCATCCACGCTGCCGCCATGCAGCGCCGCGCGCATCGGATCGTCGCCGCCGCCTTTCGCGAGGTCGTGATCGATCTCGCGCGCGGCGTCGAGCACCGCGCGATCCACCACCACCATCCTGATCGGCAATTCGTATTTCTGCGCGAATTCGCCATCGCGCTCGTCGTGACCGGGCACCGCCATCACCGCGCCGGTACCGTAACCCATCAATACGAAATTCGCGATCCAGATCGGCAGTTTCTCGCCGGTGAGCGGATGGATCGCGAGCAGTCCCGTGTCCACGCCGCGCTTTTCCTGCGTCTCCAGTTCCGCTTCCGAGACGCCGCCGTGCTTGCATTCCTCGATGAAACGCGCGATGCGCGGCTCGTCCTGCGCGGCGCGCACGGCCAGCGGATGTTCGGCCGCGATCGAAATGAAAGTCGCGCCCATCAGCGTGTCGGGCCGCGTGGTGAACACGCTCAAGGGTTCGTCCGCGCCTTCCACCGCGAACCGGATTTCCAGGCCCTCGCTGCGGCCGATCCAGTTGCGCTGCATGGTCTTGACCGCATCCGGCCAGCCCGGCAGTTTGTCCAGTTCGTCCAGCAGTTCCTGCGCGTAGTGTGTGATCTTCAGGAACCACTGCGGGATTTCGCGCTTCTCGACCACCGCGCCGGAACGCCAGCCGCGGCCGTCCACCACCTGTTCGTTGGCGAGCACGGTCTGGTCCACCGGATCCCAGTTCACCACGCTGTTCTTCTGGTAGACCATGCCCTGCCTGAACAGCCGCACGAACATGCGCTGCTCGTGCACGTAGTAGTCCGGCTTGCAGGCGGCGAATTCGCGCGACCAGTCGATGGCGAAACCCATCGCCTGCAACTGCGCGCGCATGTGGTCGATGTTCCGGTAAGTCCATTGCGCGGGCGGCACTCCGCGCGCGATCGCCGCGTTCTCCGCCGGCAATCCGAACGCGTCCCAGCCCATCGGCTGCAGCACGTTTTTGCCCTGCATGCGCTGGAAGCGCGAGATCACGTCGCCGATGGTGTAGTTGCGCACATGGCCCATGTGCAGCGCGCCGCTCGGATACGGCAGCATCGACAGGCAATAGAATTTTTCGCGCGCGGGATCTTCCTTCACCTCGAAGGCATGCGTGCCGGCCCAGAATTTCTGCGCGGCGGCCTCGACGGCGCGCGGATCGTATGGTTCCTGCATGGGTCGCCTTGTGCGGGAAGCCGCGTCGCTGCACGGCGAAACGCCAGCCTACCGCAGCGCAACATGGCCGCCAAGTCCGCGCCGCCGGACCATCGCGCGCAATGTGGCTATCATGCGGCGGTTCAATGCCGGGGATAGACCGATCATGTCCAGACCATCCGCGTTCGCGATTGCCGCCGTCTTCTGCCTGTCCGCCGCGCAGGCGGCCGATGCCCCGCCAGCCGATGCCTCCTCGCCACCCCCGGCTGTCTCCGTCGTGCACTGCGCGCACCTGATCGACACGGTTGCCGGGAAGATGCTGGGCGCGACCAGCATCGTGATTGACGGCCAGCGCATCAAGGAAGTCGTGGCAGGTTCGGTGAACCGCGACGGCGCGAAGGTGATCGAGATGCCCGCCAACGACACCTGCATGCCCGGCCTGATCGATTCGCATACGCACCTGACGATGCAGTTCAGCAGGAGCACGTACAGCGACCAGTTCCGGTTGAATCCCGCCGACTACGCCATCGAAAGCACCGTCTACGCGCGTCGCACCCTGCTGGCCGGTTTCACCACCGTGCGCAATCTCGGCGACAGCAACAACGAATCGATCGCGCTGCGCAACGCGGTCAATTCCGGACTGGTGCCGGGTCCGCGCATCTTCAGCGCCGGGCAGTTCATCGGCACCACCGGCGGCCACGCCGATCCGACCGACGGTTACCGTTGGGACCTGCAAGGCGATCCGGGTCCGAAGGACGGCATCATCGATTCGCCCGCCGACGCGTGGAAAGCGGTACGCCAGCATTACAAGGATGGCGCGGACCTGATCAAGATCATGCCGTCGGGCGGCGTGCTGGATGAATCCTCCAGTTCCGAAAATCCGCAGATGACGCTGGACGAGATCAAGGCCGTCGTGGCCGCCGCGCACGATTACGGTTTCACCGTGGCCGCGCACGCGCACGGCGCCGAGGCGATCCGTCGCGCGGTGCTGGGCGGCGTCGATTCCATCGAGCACGGCACCTTCATGGACGACCAGGACATGAAGCTGATGAAGGAACACGGCACTTGGTACGTGCCGACGATCATCGCCGGCGAGTACGTGATGGGCAAGGCGAAGGAAGGCTGGTATCCGCCTCAGGTCGCGCGCAAGGCCGAGGAAGTGGGGCCGAAGATCATGGCCACCGCGGGCAAGGCGTACAAGGCCGGCGTCAAGATCGCGTTCGGCACCGACGCGGGCGTGTACCCGCATGGCGAGAACGCGCAGGAATTCGTGTACATGACGGAAGCGGGCATTCCGCCGATGTACGCGATCCAGGCCGCGACCATGCACGCGGCGGAACTGCTGAAGCACGAGAAGGATTTCGGCAGCGTCACGGCGGGCAAGTACGCCGACCTCGTCGCCGTGCCAGGCAATCCGCTGGACGACATCGCGCTGATGAAGCAGGTCGACTTCGTGATGAAGGCGGGCAAGGTCTACAAGCAGGACGGCAAGCCGGTGATGATGGAACCTTGATGCGCTTGCGGGCGCGCGGCATCGTCCCCATCTTGCGCGAATCCTTCGTCCACCGACCTTTCCCATGACCCCCGACACCCACGCGAAAACCCCGGCCGCCAAGGCGTACGTCTTCGAAGCCGGTCAGGCCAATTTCGAAAACGAGGTGCTGCAGGCCTCGCTGGATACGCCGATCCTGGTGGATTTCTGGGCGACCTGGTGCGGGCCGTGCAAGACGCTCGGGCCGATCCTGGAAAAACTGGCGGACGACTACGCCGGCGCGTTCAAGCTCGCCAAGGTCGACTGCGACAAGGAGCAGCAACTCGCCGGCATGTTCGGCGTGCGCAGCATCCCGACCGTGGTGCTGATCAAGGACGGCCAGATCCTCGACGCTTTCGCCGGCGCGCTGCCCGAATCGCAGGTGCGCGAGTTCCTGACGCGCCACAACATCCAGCCCGCGACGAAGATCGAAACGCCTGCGACACAAGTCGATGACGACAGCGTGCCCGCGCCGCGCGAAACGCCGCAGGCCGCGATCGCGCGCCTGCAGCAGGCGCTGACCGCGACGCCCGACGACAGCGGATTGAAACTCGACCTCGCGCTGGCGCAGGCGCGCGCGGGCGATCTCGCCGCTGCGAAAACCGCGCTGGAAAACCTGCCGGGCGAACTGGAGACGGACGACCGCGCGAAATCGCTGCGCGCGCATATCGATCTCGCCGATGCACTGGCCGGCGCACCCGCCTCCGGCGAACTGCTGGCGCGTATCGAACGCGACCCGAAGGATTTCGCGGCGCGCGACGCGCTCGGGCTGCGCCTGTTGCTGGGCGGCGACGCCAATGGCGGCCTGGACCAGTTTCTCGCGATCCTGCAGGCCGACCGCGGCTGGAACGAAGGGCTGGCGCGGAAACGCCTGCTGGACGCCTTCCGCATCGTCGACGACGAAGCGCTGGTGGCCGCCGCGCGCAGGAAGATGTCCTCGCTGCTGTTCTAGAGCCGTCTTCACCTTCGTGAGGCAGCTTGCGGGTTTTCCACGCGCTTTTGGCTAGAATCCCGGTGTCGTTCCCGCCGGTCGCCGCATGGCAACTTCCCCGCCCGTCGCCGATTTCGAAGTTCCAGGGCATCGCCTGGTGCGTCCGCTCGGTCGCGGCGGCATGGCCACGGTGTACCTGGCGATCCAGGCTTCGCTGAGCCGGCCGGTGGCGGTGAAGATCTTGCAGGCGCCGACCGACGAGGCCATCACCCGCTTCGAGCAGGAGGCGCGCACCATCGCCCGCCTGCAACACCCGCACATCATCACCATCTACGAAGTCGGCCGCACTTCCGACGGGCAGCTTTTCTACACCATGCCGTACCTGCCCAACGGCGATCTCTCCAAACTCGACCTGCGCGAATCGCCGGCGCGCATCGCCGCGGTGATCCGCGCGCTCGCCGACGCGCTCGGGCACGCGCACCAGCGCGGCATCGTGCACCGCGACGTCAAGCCGGAGAACGTGCTGTTCGACCAGCACAAGCGTCCGCTGCTCACCGATTTTGGCATCGCGCACGCCACCGACAGCCTGCGCGTCACGCGCCAGGGCGCGACCATGGGCTCGTCCGGCTACATGAGCCCGGAACAGGCGCGCGGCCTCGACATCGATGGGCGTTCCGATCTCTACAGCCTCGGCGTGGTCTGCTACGAACTGCTGACCGGCGACCTGCCGTTCAACGGCAGCGACGCGCTGGCCACCGCGATCGCGCACATCGAGCAGCCGGTGCCGCGCCTGCCGCCGACGAAACGCGGCTGGCAACCCTTCCTCGACAAGGCTCTGGCCAAGTCGCCAGCCGATCGCTTCCAGAACGCGCAGGAGATGATCGACGCGCTGGAAGTCACTACCGGCCGCCGCAACCCGGCATCGATGCCGCCGGCGATGCGCTTCGCGCGCATCGGCAAGCCGTGGGGTTACGCACTCGCCGCAGTGTGCGCGATTGCACTGGCGGCGATCGCGGGATGGCTCTGGCGCGACTTCGCGCCGCACATCGCGCCTTCCACGCTGGTTTCGCGATCCGGCGACTCCGTTGTTCCGGCACGCGCGACCGCCGACGCCAATGGTGTCGCGTCGCGCGGATCGGCCGTCCTGCCCGCCGGCGCTTCCGCGCCCGCTCCCGCCAGCAGCAGCGCGGCGGTGACGGCCGCGCGCGTGACCGTGCTGCTTGCGCACGGCAATGCGTTGTTCGCGCAGGGCAGGCTCATCGCGCCGAAGAGCGACAACGCCGCCGACGCTTATCTCGCGGTGCTGATCCTGCAACCGGGCAATCTTGCCGCGCGCGCCGGGCTCGACCGCATCCTCGCACGCATGCAACAGGACATGCAGAAGGCCTGGAAGGACGAAGACCCGGATCGCGTGCACTCGCAGGTGCGCCGTGGCGACGTCCTGGCGAATTCCGCCGACGCCGATGCACGCAAATCGTGGCAGGCAACGCGCGCGCAACTCGCGACGAACCTCGGCAACGCGCTCGCGGACGCCGCGCATGCGCAGCAGCGCGACCGCATCGCGAAATGGCGCGCGCTGGCCGAAGCGCTGCCGGCCACATGGCCCGCAGGTTTCGATCCGAAACTGCTGGATGCTCCGCCGCCTCCGCCGCCGCTGCACGCCGGGTCGCCGTTGCGCGACGCCAACGGCCCGTCGCTGGTGTATTTGCCCGCACAGGACGGCACGCCCGCATTCGCCATCGGCCGCACCGAAGTCACGCGCGCGGAATACGCGCAATTCGTGCAGGCCACCCATCGCAAGGCTGCGGCCTGCGCGGAGGCGATGAATCCCTTTTCGCGCATGCACGACTGGACCTGGAGCGAGCCCGGCTTCGCGCAGACCGGCGCGCATCCGGTGGTGTGCGTGAGCTGGAACGATGCGGTCGCCTACGCGAAGTGGCTCTCGCAACGCACCGGCCAGCCGTATCGCTTGCCGACCGACGCCGAATGGCTGCGCGCCGCGGCCGGAGGCGCGGATGGCGGCCCCTGCGCGCGCGGCAACGTGGACGACGTCAGCCGCAAGAGCGCGCTCGACAACGATCGCCTGAAATGCGACGACGGAGCGGCCGAAACCGCGCCGGTCGGCCGCTACGCCGCCAGCGCGGCCGGCGCCTTCGACATGTACGGCAACGTCAGCGAATGGCTGGCCGGCGGCACGGCCCGCAATCGCGCCTTCCGCGGCCTGTCATGGCGCGACGGCAGCCACGAGAGCGCACTGAAACGACGCGGCACCGCCGCCTCCGACCTCGGCTACACCAACGTCGGCTTCCGCGTGCTGCGCGTGATCGATGCGCAGCATCCCACATCGCGGTAATCGCTTTCAGGCTCCTTTAGATTTGTACAGTGTTACTTAGAAACGATCTCGTAACCTGCATGGCCACATACAGTGCGCCACTTACGGAGTCTAACGAACGCACCTGGATACACTGTCTGATCGCCTGAGATTTCCGCATTAATAATGCCACCGTTAGACAATCTAAGAGAGACAACTTGTTGCGGGCCTTCAGGGCATTGTCCAAGCCATGGAGTTCGGCCTGTCGATATAACAACACCTTGAATTAAAGAACCTTCAGGAGGTTGGCCTGCTGGCCAAATGACATACAAGCCAAATAATGCAAATATGACGATGAAGAGCCCACCCGCCGCCACTGAGGCTCGTCTCGCTTCCCACCAAAATATCATGGCTCTAAACACTGCTTTTAACACCTTAGTTGGGACTTCATGTAAAGCATCAAGTTTTTACCGAAATAATCTGCGAACTCGTTGAACAAGTGGGCTTGTATGGCTAGATTCGTTTCGCTGCTTCCAATTAAAGTGGAATTCAAATTGCTCGCTGAAATCCCCCCGCTACGATCAGCTTGCAGGTACAGAATTCACAATGCAAGTAAGTATTGCTCGACTAGTGCTAGCCACGCCGAACAACTTTTCTCCCACCAAATAAGACCATAAAAGGAGAAATAATCGTCGTGATAACGCGCATGAAAACACCGCCAAAGAAGTTATGAGACTTCATGAGTGACTCCGCATACTTGCGCAACGCCCAGCCCGCGTAGGGCGGGAGAAGCGCAGCGAATCCCGCCGTCGTTACCACCCGGCGAACATGTCCGTGCTTTACCGGGTTGAAGTGGATGTAGTCCGCGTGACGTTCGAAATCCCGTTCGTCACGGATCACATGCTCCCAGAACCGCCGTTGCCAAACCCCGCGTTCGCCCTTCGCCAGGCGGCGAGGCGACAAATGCTCGCCCGCGGGAATAGCGCGGGAAAACGCCGACTTGATCGCACGCCAGCGCCTTGAGAAATCCGCGTCACCCTCAGGCAACGTCCAGAGACAATGCAAGTGATCGGGCAACACGACCATCGCGTCGATGGAAAACGGGAGACGGATGCGCGCGGTGGCGAAGGCCGTACGCAAGGCATCGATGTGTTCGATCACCAGACTGCGGCGGCGTTCCAAGAGCGTGACCGTGAAGAAAAACGTGCCGCCCGGAACGATGGCGCGGATGTATCGAGGCATGCAGGGAGTTTATCGCGGGACAACGGCGGGATTCGCTGCGCTGCTCCCGCCCTACGCCGGTCGCATGACGAATCGCCATAACCCATGGCTCCCGTCGGCACCGTCGGCAAACCGCATGGCCAGCGCGGCCATGACTTGTGACGTATGGACGCGGGCCGCGCGTGCGGCATACTCCGTAGGTTATCCACCGCAAGGCCTCCGCCCATGAAACCCGTCCGCCTTCGCATCGCCCTCGGCGTGCTGCTGATCTGCACCGTGCCCGCCTTCGCCGCCGACCAGGACAAGTCCGACAGTCCGGACAAGCCCGCCGCCACCCAGAGCAGCGACGCCAACGCCGCCATGCAGAAATCGCAGTCCTCGACCACGCAGGGCACCGTCAACGTGGAAGGCTCGAGTGTCGCCTACGACGCGATCGCCGGAACCCTGGTGCTCAACGGCGACGGCCAGGACGAGAACACGCCGCAGACCAGCATGTCCTACGTGGCCTACCTCAAGCGCGGCGTGGACGCGTCCAAGCGCCCGATCACCTTCATCTACAACGGCGGCCCGGGCTCGTCCACGGTGTGGCTGCACATGGGCGCGTTCGGACCCAGGCGCATCGTCACCAGCGACGACACCCACACGCCGGCCGCGCCGTACCAGCTGGTGAACAACGACTATAGCCTGCTGGACGTGAGCGACCTGGTGTTCATCGACATGCCGGGTACCGGCTTCGGCCGCCTGCTGCCGCAGGGCAAGACCGACGAGGAGCGCGCGCGCAACTTCAAGGACCTCAGCAAGAAGATCTGGAGCGTGGATGGCGACGGCAAGATGTTCGCCAAGTTCATCACCACCTTCATCACCCAGCACAACCGCTGGAACTCGCCGAAGTACCTGTTCGGCGAAAGCTACGGCACCACCCGCTCTGCGGTGCTGGCGGCCGACCTGGAAACCGACGACAACGTCGACCTCAACGGCGTGATCCTGCTTTCGCAGATCCTCAACTTCGCCACCAGCGTGGACGGCGCCGACAACAGCCCCGGCATCGACCTGCCCTACGCGCTCGCGCTGCCGACCTACGCGGCCACCGCGTGGTACCACCACAAGTTGCCGAAGTACGAGCACGCCAACCTGCAGCAGGTGCTGCAGGATGCCACCGCGTTCGCGACCACCGACTACGAGCACGCGCTGTTCGAAGGCTCCACGATCAGCCAGGCCAGCAAGCAGCAGATCGCGCAACGGCTGCATGACTTCACCGGCCTGCCGGTCGCCTATCTGCTCAAGGCCGATCTGCGCGTCGACGGCGGCATGTTCGAGCAGCAGTTGCAGGGCGACGACGACACCACCACCGGCCGTCTCGACACGCGCTTCTCCGGTCCGAGCATGGACCCGCTGAGCAAGGAAGCCGACTACGACCCGCAATCCGCGTCGATCAGTTCGGCTTACGTTTCGGCGTTCAACGACTACGTGCGCTCGACGCTGAAATTCGGCCAGAACATGACCTACTTGCCGTCCGCCTACAGCGAGGAAGGCTTCGACTTCGATTTCCGCCATCGCCCGCCGGGCGCGAGCCAATCGTTCCCCGGCTCGACCAACGTGATGACGGACCTGGCCGTGGCGATGAAGTACAACCCGAACCTGAAGGTGATGTTGAACGGCGGTTTCTACGATCTCGCCACGCCCTACTACGCGGCGATCTACGAAATGGAGCACCTGCCGATCCCGCAGAAGCTGCGCCAGAACCTCAGCTACGCATTCTATCCGTCGGGGCACATGGTCTACGCGCACGAACCTTCGCTGAAGGCGCTGCACGACAACGTCGCGAAGTTCATCGACGACACCGACAACCAGCAGCAGAACTGATTCGACCCTTCGTTGCATCCGAAGCCGGCGCGATATTGAATCGCGCCGGCTTTTTCGTGCGCGATGCGCGCGTGGCGTACGCAAGATTTCAATCGCGCTCAAAGCGCGCGATTTCCTCCAGCGCAGCTTGCGCGCGCACGATGCCGCGGCCTGCGCTGTAATCATCCAGCTTGCGCCCGTAGCCCATCCGGCGCATCGCCCACACCACCACTGCGATCGATATCAGTCCGACGAATCCACACGCGATCGCCCAGCCAACGAAACCGGGCGACCACAGGTCGATGCCGTAAAACCCCAGATTCGCCCATAGCACCGGAATCCAGAGAAAGCAGCCGGCCACGGCATTGACCGGCGCTTCCACGCGCACCCGGAACGCACGCAATTCCGCGATGCGCCGCTGGATGTCGAGCACCGGCGCTGCGTAGTCGATGCGATGGATCAGGTAAAGATTGCGAGCCGCGAAAATGGTCAGCAGCAGGCCGTAGGCATGCGCCACCAGGCCGCAAACCAGGACATTCGACTGGTGCAAATGACTCGCCCAGAGCACGGCTCCGCAAACCACGAGCACGTTGCCGATCGCCAATTGCAGCCACTGGCCCCACATCAGCGGACGCAGACCGCGCCGCAGCTTGTCCAACCGGCCTTCGCGGAAGAATTGCACGTTCTGCGCGTGCTGCCGCTCCAGTTTCCGCCCAAGCGCCTGCCACGCCTGCTTCATGTCATCGAGCGTCATCTCATCGAGTTCCATTTTTCGTTCCTCCGGTGGCTGCGACGGTCATCTGCCCGCGCAGCTTTTGCTTGATGCGATTGAGCTTGGTCGCCACGTTGGTTTCGCTGATGCCGAGCACTTCCGCGATTTCCGCATAGCTGCGGTCTTCGAGATACAGCAGCACCAGCGCGCGATTCAGCGCGTCGAGCTGCGCGATGAAGGCGCGCAGCGTCGCGAGGCGCTCGTCGTGTTCCAGCGCGTCGTGTTGCGCGGCATCCACCCCGGCAACGGTTTCCAGGTGCACGTCGTCGAGAGGCTCCAGATGTTCCGCACCGGAACGCTGCGCGCTGCGCAGGTGCGAGATCGCCACGTTCAACGCCACGCGGTACATCCAGGTGGAGAACTTCGCGCGGCGTTCGTCGAAGCGCGCGAACGAACGCCATGCCTGCGCGCAGATTTCCTGCACGAGGTCGTCGCGGTCGTGCGCGCCGCGCGCGTACAGGCCGGCGACCTTGGACACGATGCCGCCGTGTTCCTTCAACCGCCGCTCGAAATCCCGCTGGTCCGCCCTTGCGCGCATTCTTTCCCCGTTTCCCCATGATTCGCCGGGCGGCGGAAAAAATCACGGCTTTTCGTCAGCCCGGACCACCGCCCTGGCGCGGCCCCCTCGTTACAATGCCGGCGCCCTGACGGAAGCCGCCATGTCGAAGCTGTATTTCAAGCGTTACCTGCTGACCGGCCTGCTGGCCTTCATCCCGGTGTGGATCACCTGGGTGGTGTTCAAGTTCGTGTTCACCCTGATGGCGAGCGTGGGCGCGCCGGTGATCAACGCGGTGCTCGGCCTGATCGGGCTGGTCTCGCCACGGCTTGAGCTGGAACTGCACCGCGACTGGCTGATTTCGAGCCTGGCCTTCGTGCTGGCGATCGCCGCGCTGTACCTGCTCGGCTTGCTTTCGAACCTGGTGATCGGCCGGCGCGTGCTCGGCTGGATCGACGACATGCTGGAACGCATTCCGCTGGTGCATCCGGTGTACGGCGGCGTCAAGAAACTGATGACGTTGATGCGCAACAAGCCGACCGGCACCCAGCGCGTGGTGTTGATCGGATTCCCCTCCCGCGAGATGAAATCGGTGGGCTTCGTCACGCGCGTGCTCATCGACGCGAGCGGGCGCGAGATCGCCGCGGTGTACGTGCCGACCACGCCGAATCCGACCGGCGGTTACCTCGAGCTCGTCCCGACCGACGAACTGATCGCGACGGACTGGAGCGTGGACCAGGGCATGGCCTTCCTGCTCTCCGGCGGCGCGGTCTCGCCGGATACCCTGCCCGCCATCGCGCCGTCGCCGCGCGCCGCGGATTCGGGAGTGCAACTGTGATGCGCCGCATCGGTCTTTTGTTGTTCGCGCTGGCGAGCCTGCACGCCTTCGACGTACATGCCGCCGACTGGACCACGCCGGCGGAGGCCGCGCATTTCCGCACCACGCCGAATTATGCCGACACACTGGCGTATCTCGAACGTCTGCAGCGCGCAGCGCCCGGAAAGATCAAACTGGAAACCTTCAGCACCACGCCGCAAGGCCGGCCGATGACGGTGGTGATCGCCAGCGGCGACGGCACGTTCACGCCGCAGGCTGCGCGCGCGGCGCACAAGGCGGTCGTGCTGGTGCAGGCCGGCATCCACGCCGGCGAGATCGAAGGCAAGGACGCCGGCCTGATGTTGTTGCGCGACTTCGCCATCACCGGCCAATGGCCGCACCTGCTCGACCACGTGGTGCTGGTCTACATTCCGGTGTTCAACGTGGATGGCCACGAAAACAGTTCGCCGTACAACCGCATCAACCAGAACGGTCCGGCGCGCATGGGCTTCCGCGCGCAGTCGCAATACCTCAACCTCAACCGCGACTACGTCAAGGCCGACGCGCCGGAGATGCGCGCGTGGCTGAAGCTGTGGCAGGCATGGCTGCCGGATTTCCTTGTCGACGTGCACACCACCGATGGCGCCGACTACCAGTACGACCTGACGTGGTACACCGAGGACCCGCACAAGCTCGATCCCGCGGTCGCGCAATGGCAGCAGGCGTTGATGCAGCGCGTGGTGCCGCCGTTCGACCGGCGCGGCCATCTCGCCTCGATCTACCTGGAATTCAAGGACGGCAACGATCCGACCAGGGGCATCGCCAACTTCGGTTCCGGCCCGCGCTTCTCGACCGGCTACGCGGCATTGCAGAACCGTCCCGCGCTGCTGATCGAGACGCACATGCTGAAGTCGTACGCGGTGCGCGTGCACGCCGTGTACGACCTGCTGCAATTGCTGCTCGCCGACATCGACGGCAACCCGGCGCCGCTGCTCGCGGCGGGCAACAAGGCCGACGCCGACACGATCGCGCGCGCAAGCGATCCGCATGCGACCGTGGCGCTGACCTTCAAGCCCGATCCGGTTTCCACGCCGTTCGAGCTGAAAGGCTATGCGTACACGCTGACGCACAGCGACGTTTCGAACGACGAATGGATCCGCTACGACCCGGCAAAGCCACGGACATACACGATCCCGAACTGGAACGGGCTGCTGCCGGATGTCGCGATCGTGCCGCCGGCGGCCTACGTGGTGCCCGCGCAATGGACCACGATCATCGACCGGCTCGACGCGCACGGCATCGCCTACCGGCGACTCGATCATGCCGTGACGATCACCGCCGACAGCTATCAGGTCGATGATCCCGAGTGGGCGACGCGGCCGTTCGAAGGCCATTTGATGCTGCGCGACTTCACGTTGAAGCCGATGCCGCGCGAAACGACGTTGCCACCCGGCTCGGTGATCGTGCCGCTGGACCAGCGCGCGGCGAACGTGGCGATCGAACTGCTGGAACCGCAGGCGCCGGATTCGTTGCTGCACTGGGGCTATCTCGACGCGATCTTCCAGACCGCCGAATACGGCGAGCCGCGCGTGCTGGAACAACTCGCGCGCGACATGCTGGCAAAAGACCCGGCATTGAAAACCGGATTCGAAAAGAAACTGCGTGACGATCCGGCCTTCGCGAAAGATCCGGACGCGCGCCTGGAATTCTTCTTCGAACGCTCGCCCTGGTATGCCGTGCAGCGCGTCGGCGCGTATCCGGTGCTCAGGCTGGACGCCGACGCACTGCAGAAGCTGCGCTGATTCGCGTGATCACACCGTCGCGCGCACGCCGGGCATGGCGAGGCTCGCGGTGCAACCCCACTTCTGCTTGAGTTCCGCCGCCAGCGTGTCGCGGCCCGGGTCTTCGCCGTGCACCAGCCATACCGGCGGATGGCCGGCGATCGCGCCGTACCACTCCGACAACCCGTCGCGGTCGGCGTGCGCGGACAGGCCACCGACGGTGTGGATGTGCGCGCGCACCGGAAGATTGTTGCCGAACAAGGTGATCTGTTTGGCGCCGCCGACGATGCGGCGTCCGAGCGTGCCGTTGGCCTGGTAGCCCACGAATACGACATGCGCAGACGGATTGGCGATGTTGTGCAGCAGGTGATGGCGGATGCGGCCGCCCTCGCACATGCCCGAACCGGCGATGACGATGGCATGGTCGTGGATTTCGTTGATCTTGCGCGAGTCGTCGCTGCTGGCGGTGAAGGTCAGGTTGGGCAGATGCAGCGGATGCTGGCGCGCGGACCACAGTTTCTTCGCATCGGCGTCGAACAGGTCTTCGTGATCGTCGTAGGCCTGCGTCACCTTGGTCGCCATCGGGCTGTCGAGGAACATCTTGAACTGGCCCAGGCCCCATTCGTCGAAATGTTCGGCGAAGAAATACAGCAGTTCCTGGGTGCGCCCGACCGCGAAGGCCGGGATCACCACGTTGCCGCCGTCGCGGTGCGCGGCCGCGAAGATGTCCGCGAGCTCGGACAGCGTGTCCTCGCGCGTCTTGTGCAGGCGGTCGCCGTAGGTCGATTCCATGATCACCAGGTTGGCCGCCGGCACCATTTCCGGATCGCACAGGATCGGCGTGTCCTTCTGGCCGAGGTCGCCGGAGAACAGCAGCGTGCGCGTGGCGCCGTTTTCCGTGGCGGCGACTTCCACCGTCGCGGAACCGAGGATGTGGCCGGCATCGCGCAGCATCAGCTTCATGCCCGGCAGGATTTCCAGGGGCTGGTCGTAGGCGACCGGCTTCATCAGTTTCATCGCCGCGTCGACGTCGTCCTGCGTGTACAACGGAGGTTGCGGCGTCACGCTGGGCTGCGGATGGCGCATGGCATCCTGCGCGTCCATCAGCGCGATGTGCGCGCTGTCGGCCAGCAGGATCGCGGCGAGGTCGATGGTGGCGGGATGCGTGTAGATCGGGCCGCTGAAGCCGCGCTTGACCAGCAGCGGCACGCGGCCGGTATGGTCCATGTGCGCGTGGCTGAGCACCAGCACGTCGATCTGCTTCGGGTCGAACGGAAACTCGGCGGCGTTGCGCGCGTCGGCGTCGCGGTCTCCCTGCACCATCCCGCAATCCAGCAGGATCTTCCGGTCACCGATTTCGAGGCAATGGCAGGAACCCGTGACCTCGCCTGCCGCTCCATAGAATTCGATATCCACGCGCTTCTCCGTTCGATGATGCCAAGGGGCATTATGCCGTGCCGCGGGCCGCGGCCGCGCTGCCCCGGGACGGCGTCGCGGTGCCGGCATCCCCTGTCTTCCGGCACCTGACCTTCGACACTGTATGCGGCGAAAAGCGGTAGCTAGCCTAGGCCCGTTTTCGAACCGCCGCGACGGTCGCGGCGCATTGTTGTCCCATCACCCACGAGGGAATCCATGAACAAGCGTGCATTCAGACCGATTGCGCTGGCGGTGACGCTGGCACTCGGCATCGGCCAGGCGATGGCCGACGACAGTTTCGACATGAGCAGGCTGAGCGGCACCATCAGCCCGTGCCAGGATTTCAACGGCTACGTCAATGCCAAATGGGTGGCGGCCAACCCGATCCCCGCCGATCGCACCCGCTGGGGCTCCTTCGACCAACTGGGCGAGAAGAGCCTCAGCGACCAGCACGCGCTCGTGCTGCAGGCCGACCAGGATGCCGATCATGCGACGGCCGGTTCGATCGAACAGAAGATCGGCTGGCTGTGGCGTTCCGGCATGAACCATGCGGCGGTCGAAAAGGCCGGTGCGCAGCCGATCCAGCCCGAACTCGCCAGGATAGACGCCATCAAGAACACCGGCGACCTGGTCGATTACCTCGGCGACAGCGCCGCGCGCGGCGAGGGTTTCCTTTTCAACTTCGGCTCCGGTGCGGACTTCAAGGACTCGAAGATGCAGATCGCCTTCGCCTTCCAAGGCGGACTCGGCCTGCCGACCAACGAGTACTACACCCAGGCGCAGTACGAGCCGATCCGCAAGGCCTACACGCAATACATCGCCAAGATGCTGGAACTGGCCGGCGCCAAACCGGCCGAGGCGCAGCAACAGGCGCAACAGGTGCTCGGGCTGGAAACGCGCCTGGCCAAGGCTTCGCTGGCGCCGACCCAGTTGCGCGACCTGGACAACCAGTACCACTTCGTCAGTTTCGCCGACGCCGACAAGCTGACGCCGAACTTCAACTGGGAAAAGTTCTTCGCAGCGCAAGGTGCGGCCGCCGGCAATGGCTTCTCGCTCTCGCAGCCGGTCTTCTTCACCGAAATGGGCAAGATGCTGGCGGACGTGCCGGTCGCGCAGTGGCAGGCCTACCTGCGTTTCCACGAGATCGACGGCGCGGCGCCGTTCCTGTCCACGCCGTTCCAGCAGGCCAGCTTCGCCTTCAACGACCAGACGCTCAACGGCCAGAAGGAAATGAAGCCGCGCTGGAAGCGCGTGCTGGGCGCGGTCAACCAGTCGATGGGCATGGGCCTCGGCGAACTCTACGTCGCCAAGTACTTCCCGCCGGAATCCAAGGCGCGCGCGGAAGTGCTGGTGAACAACGTGCGCAACGCATTGAAGGAGCGCATCGAGAACCTCGACTGGATGAGCGAGGCGACCAAGCAGAAGGCGCTGCAGAAGTGGGCGCTGTTCCTGCCCAAGATCGGCTACCCGGACAAGGGCGAATGGCGTGACTGGTCGGGCCTGAAGATCGTGCCGGACAACTACTTCGCCAACGTCGAAGCCGCGGCCAAATACAACTATGCGTACGACATCAACAAGATCGGCAAGCCCACCGACCGCAAGGAATGGGGCATGACGCCGCAGACGGTCAACGCCTACTACGACCCGTCCACCAACACCATCAACTTCCCCGCCGCGATCCTGCAGCCGCCGTTCTTCTATGCCAACGGCGACGACGCGATCAATTACGGCGCCATCGGCGCGGTGATCGGCCACGAGGCCAGCCACGGCTTCGACGACCAGGGCAGCCAGTTCGACGGCTACGGCAACCGCGCCGACTGGTGGACCCAGCAGGACAAGGCGCAGTTCAACGCGCGCACCGGGAAGCTGGTGCAGCAGTTCAACGGCTACTCGCCATTGCCCGGCAAGCACGTCAACGGCCAGTTGACCCTCGGCGAAAACATCGCCGACCTCGGCGGACTCAACATTTCCTATGACGCGCTGCAGACCGCGCTGAAGCAGGACCCGAAGGAAGCCGACGAGAAGATCGACGGCATGACCGAAGACCAGCGCTTCTTCCTCGCCTTCGCGCGCGTGTGGGCCGGCAGCGCCCTGCCGCAGCGGCAGGAGGTGCTGCTCAACATCGATCCGCATTCGCCGGGACAGTTCCGTGCGATCGGCGCGCCGTCGGACATGCCGCAATTCGCGCAGGCCTTCCAGTGCAAGGCGGGCGACAAGATGGTGCGTTCGGGCGACCAGCAGGTGAAGATCTGGTAAGTCGAATTTGCAGCGTTTGCGACATGCCATGAATGGCATGTCGCGCTGCAAATGAGGGCGAGCCATGGATGGCGATCGTAAAGCGATCCAGGGATGGCTGCTTGCGAAGCAACAATTGCATGGTGCATCACAAACAAGAAACGCCGCGCGCGAGTGCGGCGTTTCTCCTTATGCGATTCCGGCATCCCGCGACGACCTTTCCCGTCCGCGCCCGGGCTGCCCCGCACCTTACTTTCGACACTGCATGCCCGGACGGATGCTGCTAGCCTAGATGGGCTTTGCGCCGCGCCAAGCGCGACGGCGGAACCACCTCCACCACCATCCACGAGGATCTCATGAACAAGCGTGTGCTGAAGCCGATCGTGCTTGCCGTTGGCATGGCGCTCGGTATCGGAGCGGCAGGAGCCGCCTCCAATTTCGACATGAGCGATTTGAACAAGAACGTCAACCCGTGCCAGGATTTCAACGGCTACGTCAACGCCAAGTGGCTCGCGGCCAATCCGATCCCCGCCGATCGCAGCAGCTGGGGCGCGTTCGACAAGCTGGCCGAGGACAGCCTTGCCACCCAGCACCAGATCGTCGAAGACGCGGCCAAAAACGCGGCCAGCGCCAAGTCCGGTTCGATCGAGCAAAAGATCGGCTGGTACTACAGCTCCGGCATGGACGCGGCCGCGATCAACAAGGCCGGCTACGACCCGATCAAGCCGGAGCTGGCGAAGATCGACGCGCTCAAATCGCCAGGCGACATCGTCGCCTACCTCAACGACAGCTTCGCGCGTGGCGAAGGCGACCTCTTCAACTTCGGGCGCGCCGCGGACTACAAGCATTCCGAGACGCAGATCGCGTACGCCTTCCAGGGCGGCCTCAGCCTGCCGACGCGCGACTACTACCTCAAGACCGACGCCGACAGCGTGAAGCTGCGCAAGGCCTTCACCGATCACGTCGCGAAAATGCTCGAGCTGACGGGCGTCCCCGCAGCCGCCGCGCAAAAACAGGCCAGCGACGTGCTGGCATTCGAAACACGCCTGGCCAAGGCCTCGCTGTCGCCGGTGGACTTGCGCAAGCCGGAAAACCAGTACCACTTCGTCAGCGTCGCCGACGCCGACAAGGTCACGCCGCGCTTCTCGTGGGACGATTTCATCAAGGCCCAGGGCGCGCACGTCACCAATGGCTTCTCGCTCTCGCAACCGGCGTTCTTCGCCGAAGTCGGCAAGATGCTGGGCGACGTGCCGGCCGCGCAATGGCAAGCCTATCTACGCTACCACGCGATCGAGGACGCTTCGCCGGTGCTGTCCGACGCGTTCCAGAACGCGCACTTCGATTTCTACGGCAAGACCCTGATCGGCCAGAAGGAGATCAAGCCGCGCTGGAAGCGCGTGCTCGGCGAGATCAACAGCGACGAACACGGCATGGGCATGGCGCTGGGCGAGCTGTACGTGGCGAAGGAATTCCCGCCGGAAGCCAAGGCACGCGCGGAAGTGCTGGTGGACAACGTGCGCAATGCGCTGAAGGCCCGCATCGAGAACCTCGACTGGATGAGCGCGGAAACCAAGCAGAAGGCGATCGAAAAGTGGAACACCTTCCTGCCCAAGATCGGCTACCCGGACAAGTGGCGCGACTGGAGCGGGCTGGAACTGACGCCGGACAATTACTACGCCAATGTCGCGGCCGCCACCAAGTTCGACTACCAGTACGAAATGAGCAAGGTCGGCACGCCGACCGACCGCCACGAATGGGGCATGACGCCGCAGACGGTCAACGCGTACTACAACCCGACCGACAACACCATCAACTTCCCCGCCGCGATCCTGCAACCGCCGTTCTTCTACGCCAACGGCGACGACGCCATCAACTACGGCGGCATCGGCGCGGTGATCGGCCACGAGTCCAGCCACGGCTACGACGACGAGGGCAGCCAGTTCGACGCGCAGGGCAACAACGTCAACTGGTGGACCAAGGCCGACCGCGACAAGTTCGACGCGCGCACCCAGGTGCTGGTCAATCAGTTCAACGGCTATTCGCCGTTGCCCGGGCTGCACGTCAATGGCCAGTTGACGCTGGGCGAGAACATCGGCGACCTCGGCGGGCTCAACGCCGCCTACGACGCCCTGCAGGTGGCGCTGAAGAACAATCCGAAGGAAGCCGCCGAAAAAATCGACGGCATGACCGAAGACCAGCGCTTCTTCCTCAACTGGGCGCGGGTGTGGCGCGAGAACATGCGGCCGGAATTGATGAAGGTGCTGGTGAACAGCAATCCGCATGCACCGGCGGAATTCCGCGCGATCGGCGCGCCGTCCAACATGACCGCGTTCGCCAGCGCGTTCCAGTGCAAGGCCGGCGACAAGATGGTGCGGAGCGGAGCGCAACAGGTGAAAATCTGGTAACCGCCGTCACTCCGGCGCGTGCCTGGGTCCGGTGGTTCAGAGCGACATTGATGCGTGATCGTCACTGGATTCCGGCTTACGCCGGAACGACGAGCCAACGAAAACGCCGCGCTTCCACGCGGCGTTTTTCTTGAGACGCGCAGGAAACAATCCCATCCTGCGCCAATATCTGAAACGAAGCTAATTACCGCCTACAGGTTTGTTCGGCTTCTGGCCGGCACAGGATATTCCTTGTTGATCCGAATAGCTGGTCATGACCCAGACGGTACCGCCCTTTCCATCCGGCATGGCAGTCCATCCCCAGCTCTGCATTTCATTATTTATGCAACTGGAAATACTCCAGGTACTGCCTGCCGGAATACCTGGTCCAGCCGGTGGGTAAACAGGAGGATCGTTTTGACTATTCGTAAAACCGCCACCTCCATTATTGGAATACTGAACGGTCAAATCACCGAGCCTGTTGATGTCCACATTGGATGACGGATAAGGAGCGCCCGAGCCACTGTGAGCAAGCAGGAAAGCATGAATTCGATCGAAATCCTGACCACCTTTCTTGACGAGCCAAGTCGTATGTTGCGCGACGATGGTCGAAGACTGCGCCTCTGCAACTTGAACCGAAAAGCTAGCCAAGGCGACAACCCAAGCCGCTGTCCATACCAAGCGTTTCATATCGATCTCCCTGTAGCGCCTCCATGGCGCATGGGGAGTGTCTACCCCCCCCCCCCGAAACCTGTCAAGGCTCCTCCAGCATCACGGCCGCCGCGCCAGCTCCGGATTTTCCCTGGTCACCGGCATCAGGTCTTTCTTGGAGACGCCCAGCCACAGCAGGATGGGATTGGCGAAGAAGATCGAAGACAGCGTGCCGACCACGATGCCGATCAGCATGGTGATGGCGAAGCCGTGCACCGCAGGGCCGCCGAACAGGAACAACGCGCCCATGGTGATGCCGGTGAACAGCGAGGTGATGATGGTCCGCGACAGCGTGTTGTTGATGGCGCGGTTGAGCACGTCGCGCGGCTCGGCCTTGCGCGAGGAGCGGAACAGTTCGCGCACGCGGTCGAACACCACCACCTTGTCGTTGATCGAGTAGCCCACCACCGCCAGCACCGAGGCCAGTACGGTCAGGTCGAACTCGCGCTGCACGGCGGCGATGATGCCGACGGTGATCAGGGTGTCGTGCACTTCGCTGGCGAGCGCGGCGAAGGCGAAGCGCTTCTCGAAGCGCAGGCCGAGGTAGATCATGATGCCGACGATCACCACGATCACGGCGATCACGCCGCTGTTGCGCAGCTCGGCGCCGACCTGCGGGCCGACGAAATCCGGCGGCCGCGACAACCCCGCATCCGCCCGCTTGGCTTGCAACGCCTTCAGCACGTCCGCCGCCACGCGGTCCGGCTTGACCACGCCGTTCACCACGGCGGCAGGATCCGCCTTGCTCTGCAGGCGGATCGAGATGTCGCGAGTGCCACCCAGGCTCTGCACCACCGCGTTCTCGAATCCGGATGTGGCCAGCGCGCCACGCACCTCGGCCACGTCTACCGGCTGCTGGTACGTCACCTGCACCAGCACGCCGCCGGTGAAGTCGAGGCCGTAATTCAGTCCGCGCACGGTGATGAAGAAGATCGAGGCAATGATCAACAGCACCGAGATGGATACGCTGACCTTGCCCCAGCGCAGGAAGTCGATGTTGCTGTTGGGATTGAAGATTTCCATAGATGTCTTCGCTCTTTGAACCCCTCTCCCTCCGGGAGAGGGGAAAATCCTTATACCGAGAGTGTCTTCAGCTTGCGGCCGCCGTGGATGGCCGCGGTGACGGCATGCGTGACCGTCACCGAAGTGAACAGCGAGGTCAGGATGCCGATGAACAGCGTGATGCCGAAGCCCTTGATCGCGCCCGAACCCAGCGTCATCAGGCCGAGCGCAGCCAGCAAGTGGGTCACGTTGGCGTCGAGAATCGTGGCCCAGGCCTTGTCGTAACCCGCGCGGATCGAGGCCAGCGGCGTGGAGCCGTTGCGCAATTCCTCGCGGATGCGTTCGCAGATCAGCACGTTGGCGTCGATGGCCATGCCGAGCGTCAGGACGATACCGGCGATGCCCGGCATGGTCAGCGTCACGCCGATCGCCGACATCACCGCGATCAGGATCACGAGGTTGAAGAACAAAGCGATGTCGGCCACCAGCCCGAACAGCTTGTAGTAGATCGCCGCCGCCGCCAGCACCAATGCCAGCCCCAGCAGCACCGCGCGCTCGCCTTTCTTGATGTTGTCCTGCCCCAGCGACGGACCGATCACACGTTGTTCAACGATCTGGGAAGGTGCCGCCAGCGAACCGGAACGCAGCAGCACTGCGAGGGTCTGTGCTTCTTCCTGGCCCAAACCGGTGGTCTGGAAGCGCTTGCCGAACACGCCCTGGATGGTTGCGTTGTTGATCACTTCCTCGGTGGTCTTGTAGCTGTGCACTTCCTTGCCGTCGACGATCTTGGTTTCCTGCACGCTGTCCACGTACACCACTGCCATCGGCTTGCCGACATTCTGGGTGGTGAAGTCCAGCATCTTGCGGGCACCCGCTGAATTCAGTTCGACGCTCACATCCGGCTGGCCGCTTTGCTGGTCGTAGCCCTGCGAGGCATCCACCAGCTCGTCGCCGCTGACGATCACCTTCTTCTTCAATACCAGTGGCCGCCCATCTTTGTCGTGATAGAGCCGGTCCTCCGGCGGCACGTTGCCTGATTGCTGGGCCTGGAGCGGATTCACGTCGAGGTCGTTGGCGTGGTATTCCAGCGTGGCGGTGGCACCGAGGATCTTCTTGGCTTCCGCGGTGTCCTGCACGCCCGGCAACTCGACGACGATGCGCGAATCGCCCTGTTGCTGGATCAGCGGCTCGGCCACGCCCAACGCGTTGATGCGGTTGCGCAAAGTGGTGACGTTCTGGCGGATGGTGTTCTCGGCCAGCGTGCGCAGCACTTCCGGCTTGATGTTCGCCTGCAGCGCCGGCGCGCCACCCGGCGTGGTGGTATCGGTGATCACCAGATCCTGCGAGTCTGCGCCGATCGCCTGCGCCGCGGCGTCACGATCACCGGTGGTGCGCAGCACCACTTGCACGCCCTGCCCGCCCGGGCTGACCGAATCGTAGTGGATGTTCTTCTCGCGCAGCAGCGAGCGGATGTCGTCCAGATAACGCTGCTGCTGCTTCTGCACCACCGCGGTCTGGTCGACCTGCATCAGGAAGTGCACGCCGCCCTGCAGGTCCAGGCCGAGCGGCATCGCGCGCGCGCCGATTACCTGCAACCAGTGCGGCACGGTGCTGGCGAGGTTCAACGCCACCGTGTAGTTGTCGCCCAGCGCGCTGCGCAGCGTGTCGGATGCGCGCAACTGCACGTCGGTGTTGGCGAAGCGCGCCAGCAACCGGTCGCCCTCGATCGCGACGTCCTGATAGGGGACCTTGGCCTGCGTCAACGCGTCCTGCGCCTTTTTCTGCAGCGTGGCATCGATCGTGTAGCCGCGATTGGCCGAGACCTGCACGGCGGGCTGCGGACGGAACACATTGGGCAGCGCGTACAACAGTCCGAGCGCGAGCACGATCGCGACCAGCGCGTATTTCCAGCGGGGAAAATCGGTCATGGATGGAACCCGAAGATGCGTCGAATCGATTTCGACATCAGGAGGATTTCAGCGTGCCCTTGGGCAACACCTGGGTGATCGCGCCTTTCTGGACGCGGATCTTCACGTTCGGCGCGACTTCCACACTGACGAAGGAATCGCCCACGTCCTCCACCCTGCCCGCGATGCCGGCCGCGATCACTTCATCGCCCTTGGCGAGCTGGCTCAGCATCGCGCGCACTTCCTTCTGCCGCTTCATTTGCGGGCGGATCAGCATGAAATAGAAAATGGCGCCCAGAGCCAGCAGCGGCAGGAAGGAAATCAACGGATTGCCCGCGGCACCGGCAGCCGGAGCGGCAGCGGCCTGCGCGGTGGAAATCAACGAAAAACTCATCGGAACTCCGTTTGTGCCCGCATGTAACTGGCGGGGCTGAAAAAAGACGGCGGATTATGCCATGCGCGGAGTCGGTCCGCATGGTCGCCGGTCCGGGTTCGACGCGGCCGTGCGGGCTTTGCGATAATCGCCTCTCCCTTTCGCGGGTCCGGCCGTCATGCAGCGCCTGAGCGTGGTCACCACCGGCGGCACGATCGACAAGGTCTACTTCGACGCCAAGTCGGATTACCAGATCGGTGCGCCACAGATCGGCGAAATCCTCGGGCAGCTCGGCGTGGCTTTCGCGTTCGAAGTGATTCCGGTGCTGCGCAAGGACAGCCTGGAGATGACCGACGCCGACCGTGCCGCGATCCGCGCGGCCATCGAACAGACGGCCGGCCGCCTCGTGCTGGTGACGCACGGTACCGACACCATGGTCGAAACCGCGCGCGCGCTGGAAGGCATTCCGGACAAGGTGATCGTGCTGACCGGCGCGCTGAATCCCGCGCGCTTCCAAGGCTCCGACGCGGTCTTCAACATCGGCTGCGCGGTCGGCGCGGTGCAGGCGCTGGAACAAGGCGTGTGGATCGCGATGAACGGCCGCATCTGGAATCCGCGGCACGTACGCAAGAACCGCGAGGCCAATCGCTTCGAGGAAGCTTGAGCAACGACAAATCAGGCTGCTTTGAAAAATGCAGGCTTGAACGGCCACCTTGCTCGGCTTGCCTCAGCCTGGGGCGATAAGGGGCGCGACGTTACCTTCCCAGTGCGGCAGACACGGACGTCTGCATGAACAAAGGCCCGGTCGTTTCCGACCGGGCCTTGCTTCGACAATCCGCACGCACGCGGAAGATCAGCAGTCGTCAATCTCCCGCGCTGAAATGCGCGAGGTTCAGGCTGCCCCGTCCGGTCGCCCAGTCCCAACCCGCCCGTGCGACGTAACCGTGGTTGTTGCCCGAACGCACGTCGTGGAAGTACGCCGCCGGGAAGCCATACAACTGCTGGCCTGCCAACGTCATCGGATCAACCGCCCCGCTGGCGATCAGGCGCGCCCAGGCACCCGCGAACAGCGGTGCAGCGAGACTGGTGCCGCCCCACTGCGTGTAACCGCCATCGGCAGAGGTGTACACGATGGCGCCCGTGTTCGGGTTGGCGTCCAGCGCCACGTCGGGGCCGCGGGAACCCTTGTACGCCCCATAAGTCAGCGGACTCTGCCAGGACGGTGCACTTTCGAACGAACTCGGGCTGCCGCCTGCGCTCGTCCACACCGTCTCGCGGATGTAACTCGAGGACGTCGCCGAAAGCGTGGTTCCCGACACCGCCACGACATAGGGTGAACTGGCAGGGTAGCTGGCCGAATTCTTGCCGCCATCGCCGCATTCGTCGGCCCCGTGATCGCCGGTCGAGACTGTGAAGGTCTGGCCTTGCGCCTGCGCGATCTGGAACAGCGCATCGTCCGCCTGCGCGGATCCGTCGCCGCCCTGCCCGCTGTCCTCGAAGCGTTCGCATTCGCCGAACGAGGCATTGACCACCGAGGCCAGCGGAATGCCTTCCGGCGGATCGACGATCGCATTCAGCGAATTGGTGATCGAGGTGTTGTAACCGCCGTACGCCGCGTAGAACGTCAGGCTGTTGACCCCGCCGCTCATGCCGACGATGTCCTGGCTGTCGATATCCCACTCGATCGAACCTTCGTCGACATTGGCGCAGGTCGGATCGTCCGTCCGGGTGATGCCGCTGTTGTAACCGCCGTAATCGCTGCACACGACGTTCGTGCTGGTGGGCGCAAGGCTGTTGTCGGACTCGAATTGCGCCAGGTCGCCGAGGGTCGGTTCCATGCTGCCCCAGCCCCACACCGCCACGTCCACGCTGCTCGCCGGATTCAGGCCAGACGCACCATAGATGCTGGCGAATTCCACTGGATCGTGCCCGCCGAGCGCAGCGGTGCCGCCGGCTTGTGCACGGACTGCGAAAGTATGCGCCTTGTGCACGTCCTGCAACCCAAGCACTGCCTGCACGCTGTCGCGAAACGTCGCCGGAATCCTGATATCGGCGGTGTTGGCGAAACCGTCGCGGCCATCGTGCGTACGCACCTGCGCAAATGAAGTGTTGAAGGCGCGCGCAGCAGCAGCCGCCTTGCCATCCGCGCTCACCAGCATGCGGTTGCGCGAGATGTTGACATTCGTGAAACCGGCATTCTTGAGGAAAGCAGCCACCGCTTGTGCCTGTGCCTTCGTCGGCAGGTGATCCGCCGCCAATTGCGCCGGGCTGATCGGGTGGTGTGGCTGGGCGTTGTAGGCGGCCAGTTGCGAAGGATTGCGCAATTTCATCGCAATCGTCACATGGATCGGATGGGACAACGACAGCGCGCCATGGATCGCGTCACCGCCGGCGATCGGCGTGGCGCGACTTACCGTCGTCAGGGAATTGCCGGCCTGTGCCGCACCGGTCAGCCCCATCGCGCCCGCCACCGCGAGCACGAGGGCAGTCTTGCGCAGATTGCGAAGCATCAACATGGGTAGCCCCTCTAAATGTTGAATGGATGTATGCCGTCGCGTGCGAGCCGCGACGACGTTCCCTTGCACTGCACTTCGACGCACACCCGGCAAAGCGAGCCTCGGGCGTCCGCAGCTTCACCACTCCGGCAGAGATCGACTATTCCCCGAAGGGGTTTCCGCGACGGTAGAAGATCGCGGCATCGTGGTCAATCGAAATTCATGCTGCAATCGCACACGTGCGCGCATGCGAAAGGGGAACCCGACACGCATGCCCGCAAAAAAGCACGGCCGTTTCCGGCCGTGCTTTCCAAAGGAGAACGCGGCGACGCGCATCGCCGCGTTCCGTGCGCATGCGCAGCGATCAACCGCCACGCAAAGCGCCATCCGTCACTGCACGTTCAACGCCGTATCGTCGATCAGGAACGAAGTCTGCAATGAGGCATCTTCCGTACCCGTGAACTTCACCACCACGGTCTTTCCGATGTAAGCGGACATGCTGTTGCTGTGTTGCGTATAACCGTTGTTGTGATTGGCGTTGGAATACGTCGCCAGTGTCTTCAACAGCGTGCCGGACGTGTTGTAAACGCGCACATACAAATGATCGTAGGCGTGCGTGCCGCTCTCTGCCGTGTCGATGTGCAGGTAATAACTCAGGGTTGCCGATGTCTTGCCTGCCGGGATCGTGACCGTCTGCGACACATTGTCGGTGTGGCTGGAGCCATAGCCATCGAGATATGCGTAGTACGTGCCGCTGTTCGGCGACTCGCCGCAGGAGCTGTCGCACAGCGTGCCGCTGCTCATCGTCCATGGTGCGGCTGTTCCGGTTTCGAAGCCGGGATTGCCGAGCAACTGGCTGCCGCCACCGCCGCCGCTGGACACCGTGACGGACTCGGTCTTGGAACTCTGCTGGCCATCCTGGCTGTCGGTCACCGTCTCGGACACGCTGTAAGTGCCGGCCGCGGCATAGGTGTGGGTTGGATTGGTTGCGGTCGAAGTGCCGCCGTCGCCGAAGGTCCACGAATGCGAACCGATGGTGCCGCCGCTATCCGTGGAGCTGTCGGTGAAGCTCGCCGTCAGGCCATTGGTAGTGAAGCTGAAGTTGGCCGTAGGCGTGCCGCCGCCACCACTACCGCCACCCGCCACGTGCGAGACGAAGTTGGCGATGTTGACGCTGCCGAAACCGGTCGGATAGTCCCAACCCGCCGCCGCGGTCTCGCCGGAGTTGTTGCCCGACGTGACATCGTGGAAGTCCGCCGAATAATTGCCACCCGCGTCGGAATAGATCAACGGAGCGGCGAATCCGAGCGTGGACTTCGTCGCCAGCGCGCGCGCCCACATGCCGACGAACAACGGCGACGCCAGGCTGGTGCCGCCGATCTGCTCGTTGGCGCCGTGCACGATCACGATCGCGCCGGATTCCGGATCGCCATCGAATGCGATGTCGCCCAGGCCGCGATGCGTGTTGCCGGCATTCTGGCCGACGCCGTTCTGCCAGCTCGGCTGCGGCTCGTACTTGCTGGGACTGCCGCCGGTGGCGCCTTCGCTCTTGGACAGCTCATTCCACACCACCTCGTTGGACCACGTGGTGGTGCCGTTGGTGAACAGGCCGGTGCCACTCACCGCGACGACATATTGCGAATTGGCCGGCCACGAAGGCGTGGTGCCGCCGTCGCCGCATTCGTCGGCACCCGAGTCCCCGGTGGAAATCGAGAAGGTCTGGCCTTGCGCCGTGGCCTGCTCGAAGATGCTGTCGTCTTCCGCCAGACCGCTGACTTCCGCATCGGTCTCGCAACCGCCGATCGAGACATTGATCACCTTGACGGTGTTGTCGGTGACGGCCTGGTTGAAGCCCGCCGTGAGGTTCGCGTCGGACAGCGTGGGGATGTCGTACAGATACAGCGCCTTGACGCCGCCGCTCATCCCGACGATGTCCTGGGTGTCGAGATCCCATTCGCCATCGCCGCTGGTGCCCGTGCCACCGCCGTTGACCTTGACGATATTCAGCGGAATCGTGGCATAGCCGTTCTTCGACAGGAAGCTGGTGAAGTCGGTCTGCACCTTGGTCATGCTGCCCTGGGTGATCACGCCGACGGGAATCGTCGATGCGGTGGCCGTGCTGCCCGCGCCATAGATCGACGGGAAATCGGTCGGGTTATGCCCCACTTCCGACGAGGCATTCGTACTTGCGGCCTGGACGTTGCCGGGCTGCGTGCGCGCCACCACGAAATCGGTGTGCGCCATGTGCACCGTCTGCAGGCCAAGCACCGAACTCACGATCGATTGCAGCGAGGCCGGCACCATCGCGGTCTGCGAATTCGCATAGGCCACGCGCCCGTCGTGCGTCTTCACGCTGACAAGCGACGTGCGGAACGCGCGCTGCACGTCGCCCGCCGTGGCATCACCCGACACCAACAGGCGGTTCGACGCGATCACGACATTGCTGAAGCCCGATTGCTTCAGGAAATTCGCCACGGCCTGCGCCTGTGCCGACGTCGGGGAATAACGGGCGGCGAACTGCGCACCGGTGAGCGGCTTGAATCCGCGCTGCGACACCAGCGCATCCAGTTCCGCCTTGTTCTGCAATTTCAAACCGACCACGATGTGCATCGGGCTGGAAATGGCCAACGGCCCGGCGACGACATCGCCGTGGCGCAGGATGGTCGCTCCAGCGACAGTCGGATCGGTTGATGTCGCGGCATTCGCGGCGACGCCGGCGGCGAGGCTCATTGCGACAACGAGAGCTTTCAAAGGAAATTTGCTTGCCATCTTTCAACTCTCCCTTCAGGTGTGGAAGAAACGCGCGGCCGCGTCATTGCGACCGCGTGGCGACTGCAAGATTTCCGCGAATGCACTTTCCCCGCCCGGCAAACGTGGCACCGAGTCCCTGATTGAATGTGCAAGCGGTGGCTTGAAGAAATCGTTGCAAACACGCACCGTCGCGGATTGCCGCCGGCGCCCTCACACCGAAAGCGATGCCAACGTATCAGCAGGAAATTTTCCCCGCACGCTGCGACGCACCAAAGTCAAGTGCATGCAGTCACGGCGTCGAGCGATGACATACGGTGCATCCCGCGCCGCATATGGATGTAACCGTTTTCAGTTCGCGATCGTATGTCGATGCGCGCCTGAACACGGAAATTCACCGCAAACTGGAAACCGCGAGCGTTGTTTGCCGTGAGCGCCATCTCCGGATGAGTGGGCTTTTTCGCGCTCATAAACATGAGCGCAGAAAAAAAGCGGCCGGTTCGCACCGGCCGCTTCAAGAACAGAACTTTCGAACGTAAAAGTTCAGGCTTGCATATTGTCCAAGTTCCTCGAACTTCTGCTTAGTTCACCGTGATCCGCTTGGCCGTGGTGTTCGTGGCGCCATCGTTGTCCTTCACCGTCAACTTCACGGTGTAAGTGCCTGCGCTGGCATATTTATGCAACTGCGGGTTCTTCGTCCCCTTCGTGCCGTCGCCGAAATTCCACACACGCGCCACGATC
>Ga0134126_10001118_pt1 | contig 33984 bp, 24 predicted proteins | sample KB31752_FD_96881 | JGI IMG/M metagenome (GOLD analysis project Ga0134126, IMG submission 96881) | Terrestrial soil microbial communities with excess Nitrogen fertilizer from Kellogg Biological Station, Michigan, USA - KB3-175-2 | ecosystem: Environmental > Terrestrial > Soil > Unclassified ...
GGTATTGCCTTTTTCGACACCTCTGATCCTGCTCACCCAAAGCCAATTTCCGTATACACCGAGACTGTTACCGGCGGCGTGCACAGCGCGTTTGTCGACGGTCATTATGTTTACCTGACCGATGACGCTACAGGTTCAATGCGAGTAATTGACTTCGCCGATGTGAAGCATCCGAAAGAAGTGGCGCGCTGGGAATTCCCCAGCCCGGTAGCGACAACGATTACTACCGCTGAGGGTGACCGCGAGATCGTCGGCCGTTACCTGCATGACTTACAAGTGAAAGATGGTCTCGCCTATCTCGCTTATTGGCGCGACGGGCTGGTGATTCTTGATGTGGGAAATGGCATGAAGGGTGGTAGTCCGGAGCACCCGCAGCTCGTCAGCCAGTTGCGCTTTAATCACCATGAGCTCTACGGGAACGGCTGGCTCGCGGGCACACACTCAGTCTTTCGTTACAAGAACTACGTTTTCGTTGGCGACGAAGTGTTTCCACCAATCTTTGATATTCACGACCGCAAGCGTATTCCGGTGCGCGGCGTTGTGCATGTCGTTGATGTGGCTGATATCAATAATCCGCGAAAGGTTGCGGAGTATCCCGTGCCTGAAGCCGGCGCGCATAACATGTGGGTGGACAACGATGTGATGTACATGGGCTATTACAACGGGGGCGGGCGGATCGTCGATGTCTCAGGTGAACTGCGGGGCGATCTGTATCGACAGGGCCGCGAGATCGGCCGGCTCTGGGCTGGTGATCCGCAGGGCTATCGTCCGAATTTGCCATTCACCTGGGGTGCACAGCCACACAAGGGTCTGATCTATTTCAACGACGTTCACAGTGGGATATGGATTGTGAAAGTCGGGGAGCTAACGGAGAAGGGGTCGACGACAGCGCCGGGGCAGTAGGGCGATTTGGATCTTTGACGGCTGCAGTGAAGGCGAACTACGGTCAAGTGATTTGCTGGGACCGCGGGCGTCCCGCCCGCAAACGCGCCGAATAGGCGCGCAGTCTTTGGAGCAATCTTTTTCGCGCTTCGCGCTCACTGCGGGCGGGACGCCCGCTGTCCCAGCAAATCACTTGAGTCTTGTCTACTGAACGCCGAATTCGTTGATCAACCTGTGCAAGTAAGAACGGCTTATACCGAGTCGTTTCGCTGCCGCTACTTTGTTTCCACTCTCTGCTTCAAGTGCTTCTACAATCAAACGCTTCTTCAAAGCCGTCAACGCACCTTCAAAAGTTTTTTCATTGGGAACACCTTGAGCCGGTAAAACGTTTTGCATTCTCTCCGGCAGAAACTCGAGTCCAAGGGTTGGTTGGCGATCAAGCAGAACCAGTCTCTCCATCAGGTTTTCAAGCTCACGAACGTTGCCGGGCCAGTCATATTCAATGAGCGAGTCGATTAATTCCGCACTCAGCTGCGGGGTCGGGCGGCTGTGTTTTTCAGCTGCCTTGGCCGCGAAGTGAGCGGCTAAACCGGGAATGTCTTCCCTGCGCGCGCGCAACGGCGGCAACACCAACGGCACCACGTTCAGGCGATAGAAAAGATCGCGCCGAAAACTCTTAACGTTGACTTCGCCTTCCAAATCCCGACTGCTGGCAGCTATCAGACGAATGTTGACGGTCAACGTCTTGGTGCCGCCCACTCGCTCAAAAGCACGTTCCTGCAAAACACGCAGCAGCTTCACCTGAACGTTTGGCGACAACTCAACAATCTCATCAAGAAATAAAGTGCCGCCGTCAGCCAGCTCAAATCGTCCCATGCGCGCGTAGGTTGCGGAAGTGAAAGCTCCCTTCTCATGACCAAATAATTCCGACTCTATTAAAGTCTCAGATAGTGCGGCACAACTCACCGCTATGAATGGACGGTCAGCGCGCTGGCTCTCTTCGTGAATAGCGCGCGCCAGCATTTCTTTTCCGGTGCCGTTTTCACCGACGATCAAAACAGTGGCACTGGTGTTGGCGACCGCTCTGGCTTGCTTGAGTGTTTTCTCCAGAGACGGACTCAACCCAATCAAACGACCAAACCCGCGCGCGCCGGCCAGCTCTTCATGTAGCCGTGCGTTTTCGACCTCGAGACGGCGCATACGGGCCGCCTGGTTCACAATGTGAAGCACTTCGGCGCCATCGAGCGGTTTTTCGAAGAAGCCGTAAGCGCCACGCTTAACCGCTTCTCTGGCTGCGTTCTTTTCGCCGGTTCCAGTGATCACAACTACCTGCGCAGGCGGATCGTTGGCCCTGGCAGCTTCGATAATCGCCAGGCCCTCGCTTATGTCTTCGAGCCGAGGCGGCAAATGCAAGTCGCTGACAACCACGTCTACAGTTTCCTGGCGTAACAGCTTGATCGCTTCTGTGCGGCAATCTGCTTCAAACACGCGATAGTCGGAGTTGAGCGTCCAGACGAGTCCGCGACGCACAGACTCATCGTCGTCAATCACGAGAATCGTTTCTTTGAGCGGTGCTTCCGCGGCTTGGTTTGGTTTACTCATCTTGTCGGGGTTCGCGACAACTAATACGAGCGCTCTCCGGAGCGATTGGATTAGTTTAATTGTGAGACTGATGGCGCGGCTTCGTTTCGCCGCGCTTGTCGATGGGGGCTGCAGGTAGCACGACCCTAAACGTCGTACCAACTCCTTCTTCTGAATCGACGTTTATGGATCCGCCATTGGCTACAACTACTTCTCTGCAGGTGTAAAGCCCAAGACCGACACCCCGTTTCTTAGTCGTCGCAAACGGATGGAAGAGCCTCTCATCGATAAATCTCCGGCTCATTCCTTCGCCGGTATCGCTCACGCTGAAGAACGGCTTGCCGTCATCAGTCGTGCCCGCCACGATGCTCAACGTACCGCTCTCCTTAGTCATTGCTTCGCGGCCATTGATAATCAGATTCTCAACGACCTTTTCCATTCGTTCCAGATCGACCAGGGCGTAAAGGCTTTCGGGAAGATCAACCTTGATCTTGTGTTTGTCGCTCGCCGGCTCCGCACTTATGGAGATTACTCGCCGCAACATCGGAATCAGGTTCACCGGTTGGGGCCGCTTGTGTTCGCCGCTCAGCGTGGCTACCGGATTGCTCAAACGCGAGACCAACGCCCTCAAGTTATCGGTACAACCTGTAAGGGATTTCATCGCGTCCGCGCGAAACTCCTTATTGTCGAAATGACGCTCCATATTTCCCACGGTTAATGACAAAGCTTCGATTGCATTTTTCAGATCGTGAGTGAGAACTGCTGACAAGCGTACGAAGGATTGAAACTGCCGGGTCTCAGCCTCGCGCGCGATCTGATCGCGGAGCTGTTTAGTCATCAGACCTAAATTCTCCGCCAGCGGCCGAAGGTCGTCGCTGGACTGCAGGTCAATGCGTCGATCAAGTTCTCCTTTCGCAATGGCCTCGACGCCTTCGCTGACACGCTCGATCCCGCGCGCCTGGCGCCCCCATTGCCGCGAAAGAATCCAGCTTGACAGCGACGCCAGCAACAGGGCCGTGAGCATTGCAAGCCAGCCATTACGGCGTGCATCGGCTAGCAAATGTTCAAAGTTTGAATTTGTCGCCGCGGTTAGTTGCTTTTGATGCTCAGCCATGAGTTGCGTGAGCGGATCGTTACCTTTCGCTGCCTTCTCATGCTGCTGTTCCCGTTGCAGCGCCGCCTCAGCCATTCGCAAGCCGTTCCAATAGTCTATGAATGCCAGCAGCAGCAGCGGTAACAGGCAAAGACCAAGAAAGGTGAGAAATAATTTGGGACGACTGGACAAAAAATAGCTCCCTGCAAGGAATCTGGCAGCGAGATATTACCGCATGAACCCTAATTTAGCTTTAATTTTGCCGGGAAATGACCAAAGAAAGGCCGTTATTAGCCGCGGATTCTCGCGGAGTAACGCAGATCCAATCAGAGAGCAACGAAAGCAAATCTAGAAGTGGTTTTCAGATCTGCGTAATCCGCGTTAATCCGCGGCTGATTAATCTGTTGGCAAGCGTCCAAATTGCGCGAGCAGGGGTTGGAGCAACTCCACGATTCTGGCGTGAGAGACGCCATTGCTGGCAACGACGCCGTTGCGATTCTGAACGTCGGCGTGGTTATAACGGAGTGGGCGCCCAAACAAGTCTGTGATTCGCCCACCAGCCTCGTTCAGGATTACTTCCGGAGCACAAGTGTCCCACTGTTTGGTGCGCGGCGAGAGGTGAACATAGAGATCGCATTGCTGCTCAACGATCAATCCCACCTTGATGCCAACCGAGCCACGAAGTACTTCGTCGTGTAGACCAAACGCCTGCACCACTTTGTCCATCCGCGGGCTGCGATGTGATCTACTTGCGGCCAGGCGCATCGTTGAAATGTCCCGATGCTCAGATACGCGACCCTGCACTGGCTCGAATTCCGGTCGCTCGATCCACGTACCGCCCCCACGAACGGCGCGATAAAGCACGCCGGTCAGCGGTTGATAGACCACCCCGAGCACGCAGTCCCCGTTTTCACTTAAGCCTATCTGTACTGCGAAGTCGCCGTTGCCGTCGATGAAGCCGGTAGTGCCGTCGAGCGGATCGATCATCCAGACGCGCGACTTGTCGAGGCGGTGGGAAGTGTCGAGCGATTCTTCTGCCAGGATGCCATCGCCGGAAAACTCCTGACGCAAACGCGTCACGATGATTTCGTTTGCGAGTCTGTCAGCTTGCGTGACCGGCTCGCGATCATCAGCGCTGGCCTTCTGCTCGATCTCCAGTGGGCCTTCGTAGAGATCGAGGATCGCTGCCCCCGCTTCGCGCGCGAGCTCGAGAGCGATGCGTAGCTCGTGATCGTATCTCGGAGTGTTAATCGATACCGGATTCATTCTACGGTGCACTCATGCAGTTCAGAGTTAAAACTTTAGTTTGTGCTTCGATTGCCAACGAAAGTCGCAGCCTAAAGGCTACCACCCCACGCTGGGCTGCCCGCGCGGGGACCCCGCTGAACTCCGAACTGCTTGCCTCAACCTGCATTAGCTGATCAATTCCCGCGCAGCTTCTCGAATAATTTCGAGCGTTTGATCAATGTCGGCGCGAGTAGTGCGAAAGTTTGTAATGCAGGCGCGCAGAGCAAACTTTTCGCGAATGGTTGCGCTTGATAGATAGGCACGCCCGCCGCGCTGAACCGCGTTCATGATCTGCGTGTTTAGTTGGTCGAGTTCCGCGTCCGCTTCGGCACACATCGCTTCATTGTTCGATTGTAGGCGCGACTGAAATGCGGGCGGCACATAGCGGAAACAGCAGATGCTCAACTCCGGTGCGGCGAGCAGTTCAAAATCTGTTGCGGCTTCAACTTGTTCACCGAGATAACCGGCCATCGCGTTGTCTTCAGCAATTGAACGCGCGATTCGTCTGGCGCCGTAGTACCGAAGCGTCAACCAGATCTTTAACGCACGGAATCGTCGCGACAGTTCGGGGCCATAGTTCCAGAAGGCAAACGCCTCAGTTTCATTCTGCTCATGGACCTTGATGTAGTCGGCGCCCTCGAAACTAAAGGCCGCCCGCGCCCGCGCTTCATCGCGAAACAGCAGGCAGCCCGAGTCGATTGGCACGTAAAGCCACTTATGTGGATCGAGCGAGATTGAATCCGCACGCTCAAGACCGCGAAAGAGATGGCGCTTGCTGTCGTCGAGCGCGGCCAGTGCGCCATAGGCCCCATCAATGTGAAACCAGAGATCGAACTCCCTGGCAACGTCGGCAATTTCGTCGAGCGGATCGACTGCGCCAGTGTTCACGGTACCGGCGCTGCCGACGATGCAAAATGGTTTCAATCCACTTTCAAGATCGCCGGCAATTGTCTGTCGCAAGTTCGAAAGGTCCATGCGAAAACGATCGTCACAAGGGATAAGGCGAACCTGCGCGCGGCCCAGGCCGAGAATATCAGCCGCTTTCGGGATCGACATGTGAATCTGATCAGACGCGTATATCGTCATGGGCGCGGAATTCCACAACCCTTTTGAGGCGACATCCGGTTCCGACTTCGCACGGTGCGCCATGAGCAGTGCGGTAAGATTAGCCATTGAGCCGCCGCTGGTAAGCAGACCATGCGAGGGTTGATCGCCGCTGCCGTAACCAATTAATTCCGCGAGCCAGTTAATTACGGTGCGCTCAATCTCAGTGGCTGCGGGCCCGGAACGCCAGGAGGTTTGATTCGCATTTAGCGCTGAGGCGATCAGATCCGCGAATGAGCCGGGCGGAGTCGCCGGTGAAGCAACGTAGCCAAAAAAACGCGGGTGGCCGTTATGCCTGCTGTTCGCGATGATCGTGCGGCAATCTTCGAGAAGCTCTTCCAGCGGCGCCCCAGCGAACGGCAAAGCTGTTCCTATTTTCGCAATTGTGTCGCCGCCCTGTGTTTCAGGGAAAACAGGCAAGTTGGAGACTTCGGAAAAATATTCGGTGACGAGCTGAGTGACACCTGAAGAAAGCTCCTGCATTTCCGCTCGGGAGATGTCGAGCGAAGCTTCAGTAGGCCTTGATGTTTGCTGGGGTTTTTTTGAATCGCTCATTTGAAAGATGGCGCAATCGTGACCAGCAGTGACAGGCGTTCGCCGGCGACGTTAGCAACGCCATGCGGAATTCCTGATGGGGCAAGCACCAGCATCCCGGCGCCGGCCTCTTGCTCTTCGGCTCCAACAGTAAAGTTACCGCGACCCTGCAACACGAAATAAAACTTATCCGCGCCCTGATGGGCATGTACTTTCTGAACCTGGCCGGGCTCCAAACAGTTCAATCCAACCATCGCGTGTTCGCCCTGCCACAGCGTCGACTTGAAAAATTTTTCCGGTTGCGAGCCGGCATGGTCTTGCCAGTTGAGAAAATAGTTCATGGAATTTCCTTGTCTGCTTTTGTGGAATGCCAAAGCTAACACAGGCACCTTCAACCATTGAAACGCTTGTTGCTCCAGATGAGGCGCGCGTATATTCTCTGTCTGTTATTGCTGCAACTCTTTGGAGTGCGGTGACCTGTCACCGCTTTCACCCGCGGCGGCTTGACGCCGAGATCCGGGGGGAGATTTCTGCTAATCGTGGTCGCGCCAGGTCGCGACCGACCATAGCGGTGACAGGTCACCGCACTCCAAAGAGTCGACCCGCTATGTCAATTTCCGGTTCCGCCACACTCGAAGGCACGATCCGTTATCGCGAACGCTTCAAAGATCGGGCCACCGAAAACCATTTCCGTGAACAACAGCATCTCTGGCTGTCGTCGATCGGCACGGGAACCTATCTGGGCAACCCTGACGATGAGACTGACGCGCGCTACACCGCTGCAATCTCGCGTGCGGTAGAGCTCGGCGCGAATGTAATCGACACGGCCGCAAACTATCGCTTTCAAAGAAGTGAACGCGCGATAGGCAAGGCGCTCGGCCAGTTATTTGAAACAAAAGGATTTTCGCGCGACGAAATAGTTATTTGCACCAAGGGTGGTTATCTCCCGTTTGACGGCGCGCCGCCCCGAGACATTCGCCGCTACGTTGAAGAAACCTTCGTCAAGCCGGGCATCGCGAGTTTCGAGGATATTGTTGGCGGCAGTCACTGCATGACGCCCGCGTATTTACAGAACCAGTTGGAACAATCGCTCAGAAACATGAACCTCGCCAGTGTGGACGTTTACTACATCCACAATCCGGAGTCGCAGCTCGGTCATGTTTCCGGCGAAGAATTCCAGTCTCGTTTGCGAGCAGCCTTTGAGTCGCTCGAGAAACGGCGCGCTGAAGGTCAGTTGAAGTTTTATGGCGTGGCCACCTGGAACGGATTCCGCGTGGCGGCCGGATCGAGTGGTTATCATTCTCTGGATCGCATGGCCGGAATTGCACACGAGGTTGGCGGTGAATCGCATGGCTTTCGCTTCATTCAACTGCCCTTTAATCTGGCAATGCCTGAAGCCCTGACCTTAAGCAATCAGACGTTGGGGAGTCATCAGGTTTGTACACTCGAGGCGGCCGCGGGCCTGGGAGTGACCGTCATGTCTAGTGCTTCGATTTTTCAAGGTCGCGTGGCGCAAGGTTTGCCGGAGGATCTGCGAGAGACTTTGGGTTCATTGTCCAGCGACGCGCAAACGGCGATACAGTTTGTTCGCTCGGCGCCCGGCATAACTACGGCACTGGTTGGCATGAGCTCGCTGGAACACGTCGAAGATAACTTGCAACTAGCTTCCGTCGAACCTTTGCAGTTGGAACGGTTCATGCAGTTGTTTTCGGCAACGTAAACTACTATCCGCAGATTACACGGATTACGCCGATTAGGCAGGGACACTAAGCTGTTCGAAACTACCTGAAGTTGTTTTTGCGATCTGTGGAATCGGCGTAATCTGCGGATAGGAGCGGATTGACGATGTCGCAACCTCGATACAATTCATTCACTGAATTCTGGCCTTACTACTTGTCTGAGCACAGCAAGTCCGGCACACGTCTGCTGCACCTCGTCGGTACCTCAATCGCGCTGGTTACTGTTATTGTCTTTATCATCATTGGCAAGTGGTGGCTCTTTCCTCTCGCGTTAATTCCTGGATACGGATCCGCCTGGATTGGCCATTTCTTCATCGAGAAAAACAAGCCGGCAACCTTTCAGTATCCGTTGTGGTCGTTCATGGGCGACTACAAGATGATCTGGCTGATGCTGACTGGCAGGCTGGTAGGAAGTAAAAAAGTGAAAAGTGAGAGCTCAATTGATTCTCATTAACACCGCGGCTTTAGCCCGGTGCCCCGGCGGGAGGAGCGATACTGAAACCGTTTAAACGGTTTCCGGTCTCATATAGTCCTTGATCACCGGGCTAAAGCCGCGGTGTTAATGAAACAAAGCGAGCAGCACTACCGAACCTAAACATGCGCGGTAACATCCCAATCCCTGAAATTCCTTTCGCCGAAGAGTTGTGGCTGATGGTCGTGATTACTTCCGTACGGGAGAAGCGAACCACTCAAGGTAAACGTTTCGCTGACGCCGTCGCGCGCAACGCCAGCGGCTCACTGCCCTTAAAGATTTGGGGCGAAACGCTTGAGGTGTGGAAGGAAATTAAGCCGGGACTGTGGGGTGTCACAGGCAAGCTCGAAAGTTTTCAGGATCGCGCGCAGTTTGTCGTTAGCGAATATAGGCCCATCACCCTCGAACTTTATCGCGAACATCAGAACACCGACCCGGTCTTGCCGCGGGCCTTCACGTTGGACATCGAAACGCTAACGCTTCCTGATTTTCGCGAGCGCGTCGGCCCACAGCTCGAAAAGTTGCTTAAGCTTGGCAACATGCGACTCGAACAGCAGCAACGTTATCTGGAAGACATCGCCATAGAAGAAGAGCGTTGCTATCAGCTTGGTTCTCTGAGCGCGACTTCGGGTCGTATAGTTTCCATCGCCGTGCATGAAGGTCCGGTTGCGGGTTTTGACTTCGGCGTTGAGCAGCGGCCGCGCGAGGTTGTGTTTGGCATCACCGAAGCCGGCGAAGAGCAGGACGAGAAAAAATCACTGCTGGCGTTTTTGGAGTTTATGAAAGATTTCGACTGTGACACCGATGAAATCGTCGGTCACAATCTTCTCGGGTTTGACCTGCCGTTTATTTTCCAGCGATGTCTGGTGAATGGTATCGCTGCCAGGCCGTTAGTTGACCTGGGCGAATACCGCGTCCGTGGAGTCTTTGACACGATGCACGCGTGGTGGCTGGGCGCGAAGCGATTTGTGAGCCTCGACGACATTGCCTGGGCGCTGGGCATCGAGTCGAGCAAGACAGCCACCGCAGAAGGAAGCAAAGTCTTCGAACTCTATCAGGCTGGGAAGTTGGCAGAAATTCGCGAATACAATCTGAACGACGTGCGCGTGACGCGCAAAGTTTATGAGCGCATAGTAGAGTGCTTTGGGCGTTAGCCTTCAACAAGAGAACTTTCCCCGGCGCCCGGCGTATTGATAAGCAGTTCCTTTTCGGAGATCTCGATGCACTGTCCCAGTTGCGGCGCCGAAACTACCCTCGAGCAAAAATTCTGTCGCGGTTGTGGCATGGATCTGGAGACTGTTAGTAAGCTCGTCGCCGCGCATTCTTCGCCGGAAACGCTGAAGCTGGAAAAGTCGCTCACCATCAAAGCCAACCGGCAGCGGATGTATCAGACGTTCAAATGGGGCATGACCTGCTTCATCCTCGGCATGGCGGCGCTCGCCACCACAAAAACACTCTCACTTGATAAGGCGTTTAACCTCGGCCCGTTATTACTGTTGTTTTTAGGAATGGGAATAATGAGCTATGGCCTGCTCGCAGCAATGCGCGACCACGCTTCAAGTTCGAGAAAACTTTCAGGGTCTGGCTCTACCAGCAAGCTTCCCGAAACGGAGATTACCAAAGAGTTACCTGCAGCACGGCTCCCTGTTCCCGTTGCCAGTATTACCGAGCGAACCACCCAATTGATTGCGGTTGAGAAAGTGGGCACGCCGCGCGAATAGCGAGGCAAGCAGTTCAGAGTTCAGCCTTTAGGCTGCAGTTTTCGCTGGCAATCGAAAAGCACAAACTAAAGTTTGCACTCTAAACTGCGCCTTTGCCCGTTGACGGGCCGCTGTTTCGCGTTTGCAACAGTATTTGTTAGACTCTGAAACAAGCGAATGGACACTCAAATTTTTCCAATAGCGATTTTTTTGATCGGCACGGCGCTCGGCGTGGGAGTGGGTTGGTTTCTGCTCAAGACCAGGGCTAGTTCGGCCAATGCTGCCGATCTGGCTACCTTGAAAGAGCGCCTGGGCGGTAAGGATTCGGAGCTACAAAAACTCCAGCTGGCGTTGAATAGCGAGGTTGCGGAACATAAGCGTTCGCGCGAAGAGAGCGTTCAGCTGAGGGCTGCGCTCGAAGGCGAACGTCGCGCAGCCCAGGAACGAAAAGACTCGTTCAAACAAGCGGCTGAAGAGTTATCGGAAAAGTTCAAAGCGCTCTCGCGTGACGCGCTCAAAGACAACAACCAATCCTTTCTCGATCTGGCGCATTCCACCTTGCAGAAGTTTCAGGAGACCGCCAAAGGCGATCTTGAACTCAAGCAGAAGGCGATCGATGAATTGGTCAGGCCGCTCCGCGAATCGCTCGAAAAAGTTGACGGCAAGATTGGCGAAATGGAGAAGGCGCGTGCCGGAGCCTATTCCGAGCTGCGCGAACAGGTGAAGACGCTCGCAACTTCTCAAGCACAGCTGCAGGCTGAGACCGGCAATCTGGTGAACGCGCTGCGAGCTCCAAATGTTCGCGGGCGCTGGGGTGAAATTCAATTGCGGCGGGTCGTTGAACTCGCGGGGATGGTTCAGTATTGCGATTTTGTCGAACAGGAAACAGTGGTTACATCAGATGGTCGCATTCGTCCCGACGTCATCATTCGCCTGCCAGGCAATCGCACGATTGTCATTGACGCGAAAGTTCCTTTCGACGCCTTTTATGAATCGATAGCAACCAAGGACGACGTTGTCCGCAGCGCGAGATTGAAGGACCACGCGCGGCTGGTGCGCACGCACATCGGCAACCTGAGTAAGAAGTCGTATTGGGAGGCAGTGCAGCCAACCCCGGAATTTGTGCTGCTATTTTTGCCGGGTGAAACCTTCTACAGTGCGGCGCTGGAGATCGATCCGAAACTGATCGAGGACGGCGTGGATCAGGGAGTCATCATTGCCACGCCGACCACTTTGATCGCTCTGCTCAAGGCTGTCTCCTACGGCTGGCGGCAGGAGCAGATGGCCACAAATGCTCACGAGGTAAGCAAGCTTGGCAAGGATCTTTACGATCGGCTGCGCACCTTCACCGGCTATTTCGCAGACATTGGCCGCGGGCTGGATCGCGCGCTCGATTCTTACAACAAAGGCGTCGGGTCGCTCGAAGCGCGCGTGTTGGTGACCGCCAGGAAATTTAAAGAACGCGGAGCGATCGCTGGTGAAGAGATCGACGTGTTGGAACCAATCGACAAGTTGGCGCGTCCGCTGAGTTTGGATGAAGGTGGTTTGTTTCCGGATTTGGTCGCCGCCGAGGTTGAGCCAGCGGAGGAGGAGGACGACGATTCCTTCCCGTTGCTCAACGCGAAGGGTGTTGGTAGCGGCGAGATCTGAAGCAGCGTTAGGCCGAATCCTGAGCATCGTCTAATTGTGGCAGGTATAAATGAAGCCAGGCATCTACCTTAAGAAAATCTGGTTTGATAATGATGTCGTCAACCTGACAATTGATTCGTCCGACGGCAACTCAGTATTCTCGACCAAAGTGTATGTGGGGCATCAAGACATGAGGGATTTGATTTCCGAACTTGGCGTGTTCAGAAATCATGTGCACGGCGGCATTTACAATATTCAAATGGGAGCGTTCGGGCCAGAATACGCTGAGGGTGCATTTCATGCCCGGCTACATTTTCACATGCACAGCAAGATTCATCTTACGATCAAAGCTCAATCTGGATTTGAAGAATTTGGCATGAAGAATGTCGCAAGCGAAGCCACCCTCTACCTTATTTCTGAGCCTGTTCTCCTGGATAACTTCATCGCTGAGCTAAAGGCGCTGAGCGCAGGATTGAGCGATGAGGCGAAACTTGAGGCGGCCTAACAAGCCAAGCGGAATCTGTGGAGCATGTTTTGGGAAGAGAAATTTGGCTAGGCCCCCTACTCGGTAATAATCGCTCGCAGTTAATTGAACGCTGCTCGAAGTTCGTCGCTGAAGGCAAGTCGGATAGTTTCCTCTACCTCGCTGCTTCCCATCCACTGTTGGAGATCGTTACTCAAGGCGTTCTCGATGGCGTTGACAATCGCGGTGTGTGGGGAGAACTACCCGTCTATCTCTTTCGCGGTTTTGTGAGACGGGTGTTATCTACGGCGGTGGACGATTCGGGTCACCCGCTCGCGCCGCGCGTTCCCATCGATCAGGAAGAGTTGCCGTTGAAGCGCAGTCTGGTATCGCAGATTCTCACGCGCTTGATGAGCAAAGGCCAGTTAAAGGCTATCGGCCCTCTCGCGAGCCGCGAAGGATGCGTCAACACCATTACGACGTTGATTGGTGAAATTGAACGGGCCGCCAAGTCGCCTGTGGAAGTTGCCGAGATAATCGCCGCTCGCACTAGTGACCTCCCGCCGGAACCAGATCAACCGCGCAACAAGACAGAACGACTGCACACACAGAATGATTTTGATCAGGAAGTGGCGCTGATTTATGCGACTTACTCAGACTTACTGAACCGCCACCAACTCACTGAAGCAGACGCGGATCAATTGCGCGCACTCGCAGTGCTCAAGGGCGAGCTTGACGGCCGGGCAGTGCGATTGCCCTGGCTTGCTTCGGTCCAACTGCTTGTGCTTGATGGCTTCTTTGATTTCACTCCTGTACAGGGTGAAATTTTGCAGCGGCTGATTCCACAGATTCCGGATGTGCTCGTTAATTTGAATCACGACGAGCGCAATCGGGAAATCTTTTTGCCGTTTCAGGAAACTATCGACCATCTTTCAGCCGTCGCTCCATTTGCTGAGATCCGAAACAGCGGCGAATTAATTCCTGCAACTGGCGCACTTTCGGACTTGCGCCAGAATCTGTTCAACCCTTCTTTGTCCGACAACCTTCAGCCTGCCGGCGAACTTCAGCCAGACGAAAACCTGGGCGAACTCGAAAACAATCAGTCGGAAATTCGGTTTCTCGAATGCGGCGATCGCGACACCGAAATTCGTGAAATTGTGAAGGAGGTCAAAAAGCTAATTCTGCAGGAAGGTTACAGTTTGGCTGACATGGCCTTGGTGGTTCGTCAGCGTGCGGCTTACGCCGACACGATCGCACGCGTCATGCGCGAGGAATCTCTGCCGTGCAACATTGAATCGCGAGTCGATGCCAATGACATTCCAGCCCTGCGTGCCGCGCTCAAGCTATTCGCAATTCTCGAGCAGTTGTCGCGTGATGAAACTGCTGCTCCCAAAACTTCCGACCTGGCTGATCTGATCAAGTCGGAATACTTCCGGTTAAGCGACAAAGATCTAGCCACGCTACTGGCGCGGTTCGATTCGGAATATGCCGCTCTGTTACATGACAAGGACAAACTGCCTGAAGCCGGCGAGGACGAACGACTCAAGAAGCGCTACCGCATCGGCGTTTGGGATGCAGATGCGCTCGAGAACGCTTTCGCCTACGTGGGCAGTGATCTACGCGTGAAGAGTTGGCTGGAACGAGCGGCGAGGCTGATAAAAGAACTTCCCGGCGCTGAAGCGACCAGAGAACTCCTGAATATCGACTCTGTCGAACAAGCACGCGATCCTGATGAGGCTGACCAGATTGAGAATGCCGAGACGGCGAAAGTTGATTCAGCTGACGCCGAGCGAAAGCGACGCCCGTCACGCGATATTCATCCCGCGGCCCTCGCCTGGACGGCGCTTGTGCTTCAGGCGTTTGCGGAAAAGATCCAGGCCATGCAACACGAAGGAACTCCCGCTGGGTTGCGCCAAGGGTTAATGAAGCTGCTTGATGAGTTCTGTTTTCGTCAACAGATAACGCGGCCGATAAGAAGTGTTACGGACGATGAAGAATTGCCGCAGGCGATGCTTAATTACAACAGCCTTGAAGCGCTGCGCCGCGCTTTCGTCGCCGCGATCAAAAGTATTGAGATAGCCGCGTCTATCGTTTCTCAGTCATCCGCTGATGCAGTTTGTTCTGACACGAAGCTGGCGACGTTTATCGAGGAGGTACGACGAGCACTCGGCTCACAGTCACAGAGTTTCGGTTCGGCTGATCGTGACGGATTGCGCGTGCTCGAGGCTACCGATGTTCGTGGCCTGCGTTTTCGCGTTGTCTTCATAGCCGGCCTGGTTGAGGGTGGCTTTCCTTTGCGCGCCTCGCGCGACTGGATCTATCCGCACGAAGAGCGCGAACGCCTGAAACGATACGGCTTGACGCTGGAAGACATTTCGCCGGCGACTCTCTTGAAAGAAGAACACTATTTTTACCAGGCCGCCTGTCGCGCGACCGAGCGACTCTATCTGAGCCGGCCACTGACACTGGAAGATGATTCGGAAACAGTCGCTTCTTACTACATCGATGAATTGCGTCGCGCCGTCGCCCCCTTGACGATTGAGGCGGAGACGATTCGGCGAGATTACGAAGGTCAGAATGTGGAAAAAGTTTCGTCGACCAGCGAACTGAACGTTACGCTCGTGCGCCAGCAGGAGCGGCACGCGCATCGTGGTGAGAAACGCGCGTTGTTACCGCAGCCTCAGATCAAGCGGCTGCTGACCCTGGCGCGTAATGATGGTTTCCTGAGCAGCTCGGCTTTGCGACGTATTGAGATTGAGCGCGAGCGCGCCGGCCCGCGCTTTGGGCCCTATGATGGCGAGATTACCGACCCGCATTTGCTGGCCCTGCTGCGACAGAGGTTTGGGGCTGAGTTTGTCCATAGCGCGAGTGGCTTGAGTGTCTATGGCAACTGTGGTTACCGCTTTTTTGGGCAACGAGTGCTAAAGCTTGAACCGCGCGGTGAGGCGGCGCTGGATCTGCAAGCGATCGACGCCGGCAAGTTGTTACACGACATCCTGCGCCGGTTTTTTGAGCGCCATCGCCGTCAACGCCTGGCCGATCTCGATCGCGAAACCTTACAGGATGAATTAAGGAAACTCGCAGACAGCGTGTTCGACGAACACGAGCAGGTGGTGCCCCCGCTTAACAAACAGATTTGGAAGATCGATAGAGAGATTCGCAAGATATTGTTGGATCAGGTGCTGCTGTATGAATTGGAGATACAGGAACAAGCGTCTGCAGCTGGAGTCCTGCCCGCTTACTTTGAACTTGCTTTTGGCGGTATGAGGTCTGCAGCACGCGACCCGGAGTCGACGGACCAGGCGTTGGAGTTGACCCGTTCGACTTTCGTGGGCGAAGAGACGATGAAGATTAGCGGGCAGATCGATCGGGTTGATGTGGCGCGTGACAACACGCTGATCGCTTATGACTATAAGCTTTCGACGGGTTCATCCAAAGACGATATCAAGTCAGGCCGCAGTCTGCAGTTGCCTATCTATCTTGAGGCGCTCGAACGTTTGATTCTTCCTGATCGACAGATCGCCGGCGGTGGTTACTATGTGATTCGCGGCGGCAATGAACGCAGGAATAAGGGTCTGCATCGTGCCAACCTGCTGGACTACTCCGGAATCGGTAAGAAGGCGGGTGGGGTTATCGGCGACGATGAATGGCAGCAGATTCGTAACGATGTAATTCTGAAGATTTGGGACTTCCTCGATCATATGCGTGCAGGCCAGTTTGGCGTGAATCCTTCCGAGAAGCAGAAGACTTGCCGGTTTTGTGACTTCGCCGCAGTGTGCCGCTACGACCGCTACCGGATCGATGGAAAGAGACGTGGCGACAATGAAAGTTAGCGTTTGGGATGAGGCTCCGAAGCCGCGGCTCCCAATCTCTGATCGGCAAATGACACAAAAGCGCGAGCTACAACCTGAACAGGCCGCTGCCGCCTACGAGATCAACAAGCACATCTCGGTGACAGCCGGCCCGGGTTCCGGCAAGACGATGGTTCTTGTCGAGCGTTACCTGCACATACTTCGCCAAAAACCAAACCTCAACATCGATCAGGTTGTTGCTATCACCTTTACCAATCGCGCCGCCAACGAGATGCGCGAGCGGCTGCGTGAACAACTCAATCTTATTCTGCAAACGGCAACGGCAGACGAGCGCAAGCGTTGGCTTCACTACAAACGCACGCTTGACGGCGCCGTGATCACCACCATTCACGGTTTTTGCGCGCGGTTGTTGCGAGAGTTTCCGGTTGAGGCGCGAGTCGATCCGCAGTTTCTGCTGCTTGATGAGCACCGCGCAGCGATGCTTTTGGAATCGGTGGTTGAGGAAACCCTTACTGAATTCATCACCGCCGGACACCTGGAGATTTCGCGACTCACGCTGGGCATTGGCCGCGGCAAGTTGGCCGCCGCCCTGGGCCAACTTTACCGCGACGTCCGCGGGCAGGGTCTTTCGTTGGACGTTCTGGCAATGAAGACAGCCGAGAGCCACGCAACGGAGGATGATCATCAGCGCGCGCTCGTCGATCTGGTTCGCGCCATGGACGACTTCCGGCGGGTGCCCAGGTCGACTCCGGCCGCGCGCGCAAATCATGCGAAGGTGGCGGAGACTTGGATGAACTTCCGGCCGTTTATCAGCGCGATTCCTGAGATTGACGATGTGGCCGATTATTGCCGCGCCATAGAAGGTTTTCGCAAAGTACGACCGTCGGCAGCCGGCAATCTCAAAGAGCATGTGCAGGCACTGGATGCTCTGGTTTGGGAGAAAGAACTGCTCGGGCGCGTCCCGCAGATCTGTTTGGATTTATTTGCGAAACAGTATGCGCTCGAGATTTCTCTTCTGCTGACACGGATCGACGAGCGGCTCGACGAAGAAAAACAAAAGATTTCGGCGCTTGATTTTGATGATCTGGAGTTGCGCGCGCTCGACCTGCTGCAACGTCCCGAAGTCCTGACGCGCACTAGCGAACGTTACAAATATTTTCTCGTCGACGAGTTTCAGGACACGAACGGTTTGCAGCGTCAACTTTTAGAACGGCTAGCGCTACAGCCCGGCGGCCGTGATAGTGCGAACCTGTTCATCGTGGGCGATCAAAAACAGTCCATCTATGGTTTTCGTGGAGCCGATGTCGCGGTCTTCAGTGAAATGACCAGGACGCTGCTTGCAGCCGGCGGGGAATCGAAGCCGCTATTGTTGAACTTTCGTAGCCAGCCGCCGCTGATCAGTTTTTTCAACTTACTTTTCGAGCGTTTGTTCAAACCTGCGGACGACGTTTCGCCACGCGAACGAGCTGAGTTGGGTTATGTCGGAGCCGAACCCAGCGAAGCCAAACGCGAGTTGCGGGATATGGGACCGCTCGTCGAGTTAATGATTACCACTGAGGCTTCCGGTGACGAAGACGATCCGAAAGCAGAGCAAACTTCGCGTGAACTTGACGCCGAACAACTTGCCCGGCGAATTGTTTCGCTCGTTGATACTGGGCCCGCTCTTACTGGGACCGCGGGCGTCCCGCCCGCTTCAAGCGGCGATGAGAATCACGATGAGAAAGAGCCTTCAAGCCTGGAGGGACTGACATTCCGCGACGGCGGGCGGGACGCCCGCGGTCACAGTAAGAGCGGGCCCGGTGTTTCTCAAGTTAAATACAGTGACATTGCATTGTTGTTCCGCGCCATGACTAACGTCGGCGTATACGAGTCAGTGTTTCGGCGCGCCAACATTCCTTATCAAACGGTCCTGGGTCGAGGGTTTTATGAACGCGCGGAAATAAAAGATCTGATCCAGTTGCTGCGGTTTCTTGACAACAAAACTGATGAGCTCGCGCTGGCGGCTGTTTTGCGATCGCCACTGTGCGGTATCTCGGACAACGCCTTGTTGGCCCTGCGTTGCGCGCCGTCGCTTGATGAAGTTGACTCCGGAGATCCGCTGCGACACTACACGCAGACACGCCGGCTTTACCTCGCCCTCCGCCGTCACCGGGAGATAGCCTACATTGGCGATGATGAGCACTTGCTCCTTGACCGGGCCGCCGGACTAATCAAAGGTCTGATTGCGCGACAGCATCACTACTCACTTTCAACCTTGTTGCGATTTGCAGTCGAGCGTTCAGAATTTCCGACGGTTATCGCGGCAACTTTCGATGGCGCTCAACGTCTGGCGAACGTGCAGCGGCTATTCACGCTGGCTGAGCGCTTTGAAAGGTCCGGCGCTCACCTGATTCGCGATTTCGTGCGTTATGTCGAGGAATTCGAAGCTATCGGCAGCCGCGAAAGCGAAGGCCAGATTGATGAGGCCACCAACGCCGTGAAGCTGATGACTATTCACCAGGCGAAGGGTCTCGAGTTTCCCGTCGTGATCATTCCCGATTTGCAGCGCTCGTCGCGGCCGATGGAGAATTGGGTCTTGTTGGATCGTCAACATGGTCTGACTTTGAAAGTTCCTGACGGACGCGGCGGCAGTCCGGTAGCTGGTTTGACTTTCAATCGTTTCGAGAAGCGGCACGCCTGGCGGGAACAGTTTGAAAGCATGCGCTTGCTCTACGTTGCGGCTACGCGTGCGCAAGATCGTTTGATTCTTTCCGGCACGACCAGAGACCTGGACAAGCTCGGCATCCGAAGCGGTACCTGGCTTAACTGGATCTGGCAGTCGCTGGAGTTGCCGGCGGAAACCAGAACAGCGGTCGTTGATCTGACCGCTGAACTGCAGCTGCAAGTAACTTTGAATATTGCCGACGAGCAACCCGCCACTCAACCGCAGCAGACATCCGCGGGAGAGGATGCGTTGGCCGAAACGATCACCTCGACTGCGCAGTCGATTGCGGAAGCATTTCCACTTCTACGTACGATCGAGGCGGAGCGCAGTCGCGCGGTTCACCGGTTCAGTGTCACGCAGTTGATCAACTACCAGCGCTGTCCCCGTCAGTATTATTTCGATCGTGTGTTGCATGCGCCGGCACCAGACGCCCTTGCGGTATGGAACAACGCTGAGGCGCCCGAGCCACCCGCGAATTTGACCGCGACTTTAAAGGGTGCGGTGATTCACCGCTTCTGCGAAACCTACGCGGTCGGCGATGATCCGGAAGAGCGTCTGCGAAAGAGCTTTGCCGATGTGGTGCGAAGTCGGCAGGCGGAACTTGCCGATCGTTTGGTCGAGATCAATGTCGATGAGGCGATCGCTGAACTGTTACCGCTCGGGAAAAACTATTTAGCCAGCGGTGTATTTGAGCGAATCGAACGCGCACGCTGGGCTTTGTCCGAGCCGGCGTTGGGACGTGGGCCTCGGGGTGAAGCAGGTCTTTGGAGTGAATTGAGTTTTCGTCTGCGCCGGCCGCTGGGAATTCTCAGTGGCGCGATTGATAAGTTACTCATCACACCAGCCGCGGATGGAAAGGGGTTTGAAGTTGAGATCATCGACTTCAAGACGAATCGACTGAGCCTACGGGGTTCAACCTCTTCACTGGGACCGCGGGCGCCCTCGCCCGCCTCCAGCAACATGTTCGCTCAAGGCGAGGTTGAATCTGATCAGGTTGTGAAGAGTGCCGTCCAGCCGGGTGGGCGAGGGCGCCCACGGTCCCAGTCTGAAGTTGAACAATTCACTTTTGACTTCGATGCACCGGCTGAAAAGGTAAGGGCTGCCATTCCGCATTCATCCATTGATGCATCGGACGACGAACGGGTGGCGATCGCGGCTCGGGACTATCAACTGCAGATGCAGGCTTATGCGTTAGCGGTTCGTGAGCTTGTGCCATCGTTGCCGGACGGTTCTAAGGTTATTTCCACCTTGCATTTCCTTGAGCCCAATGTTGAGTATCACCTGGCTGCTGACTTACTCTCGCCCGACGCCTGCCGTCGCGCGATTGATGAGGCCATGATGAAGATAGTTTCTTCTGGCGAGCCTGATGAGTTTCCGGTGCACACAGCCACCCATTGCCGCATGTGTAATTTTCTTGGCATTTGCAATGCCGGGCGTTCTTACGTTCGCTCGATGAGACAAACGAGCGCCGGCATGGTTAACTTAAAGGCGAACGCTGGACGATAGAATGTCCGATAAGCTTTAGCTTGTCGCTCGCTAAGGTCAAAACTCTGCCGGCTTAACGGCACCGCAAGCTAACAGTTTGCGCTTACATAGATCGACAAACTAAAGTTTGTCGTACACTGCCGATAGAACAACTATGAGCAAACAAGATGACCCAAAAGTTGGCGCACCAGCGCCTGACTTCAGCCTCAAGGATGGCAACGGCGAAGAGTGGCGCTTGTCAGCTTATCGCGGCAAGGTGGTCGTTTTGCTTTTCTATCCCGGTGACGAAACTCCGATTTGCACTCGGCAGATGTGCTCGGTCAGGGATCGTTGGGAAGACTACTCGACAACCGGCGCTGAAGTGGTGGGAATTTCAACTGACTCAGTCGAATCGCACCAGAAGTTTGCCGAACATCACGAACTCCCATTGCGCTTGTTGTCTGACCCGTCGGCTGAGGTGGCAAACCTTTATGGCGCCCGTTCGCTGATTCCCGGCAAAGTGGCGCGATCGGTTTTCGTGCTCGATGCAAACGGGGTCGTTCGCTACCGCGACGTAAGGCCATTGGGATTGTTTCGACCGAAGGACGATGAAGTGATTAAGGCGATTAACGAAGCCGGGAAATGAGTTTCAAGTTCCAGGTTCAAGTTTCAAGTTTGGTGTTTGAAACGGAAGGAGGCTCGGCTGATTCGAGAACCGCCGCTCTCGACTTCATCGTAAGGTCCCCTAGGATGAAAGGAATTTTGCTCAGGCCCGAAGAGCCATAAGTTAATAGCCATGCCCGTAAGGGCGTGGATCAGGTGTTAGTCTCACTTTGTAGGCCCGAAGGGCCGGCATAAAAGGAGACGCAACATGGCAGGAAAGTATCTAAGCTTGCTAGTGCATTTTACGTGGAGTACGGCGAGGCGGGAGCCCTGGTTGGAAGTGGAAATGCGCGATGATCTCTACTCTTACATCGGCGGGATAATGAAGAACAAGAAAGCAAAACTGATTGCCGCGGGCGGGGTGTTTGATCACATTCATTTATGTGCTTCAATGCCGTCGACGATTAGCGTTGCAGATTTTGTGAACGCGGTGAAATCCAATTCCTCGCGTTGGGTTCACGAGTCGTATTCACGACTCCGAAACTTCGCTTGGCAGGATGGCTACGGGGCCTTTAGCGTAAGTAAATCGGAACAAGAAAAGTTGTGCGGTATGTAAGAAATCAGGAAGATCATCATCGCAAACGAACTTTCAAAGAGGAATTCGTTGGACTGCTTGAGAAGCATGGAATTGAATACGACAAGCGCTACATTTGGTCCTGATTAGTCCTACGGCTTGAAGTGTCGCGCCTTTGGCGCTCGATTCCTTCTTCGGTTCTTCCACGCCCTTACGGGCGTGGCTATTAAATGTCGGCCCTTCGGGCCTGGAGACCCTTTATGCCTGACAACATCAAATGCAAACACTGCGGCGAGAAGCGACCTGCGATTGGCTTTGCGCCCTTCCCCAACGAACTGGGACAGCGAATCGCCAAAGAAATCTGTCAGCCCTGCTGGGCCGCCTGGCTTCAGAAACAGACGCAAATAATCAATCATTACGGTCTGGATCTCACCAGTCCCGACGCCCAGAATTTTCTCTTCGATAACATTAAAGGGTTCTTATTTGGCGAGTCTCTGCCAGTGACGGAACAAGCGGAGATTGATACGACCAAGGAAGGTACTGTTAAGTGGTAAGACTGCTTCAAAAAAGGAGAAAACAGAAAAAGAGGGTAACAGGTAAAGGTAGTGGGTCAGTTTCACTGAATGTCCGACAAACTTTAGTTTGTCGTGGCACCACGACAAGCTAAAGCTTGTCGGACATCAAACTGCCCCAGTACGACGGGTAAACGTTTAGCAAAGTCATCCCCCTGGGCTGCCAGTCTCTATTCCATTTTTTCGTATTTCTGCTTTTCTCATTCGCTTTACGGGATGCCTGAAACCCCGTGAGGTAATTCGCCGTAACACTTGCGGAAATCTGCACGCAAAAGTTTACTAGGTCGTTTTTATAAGCTAAGCTTTCGCCTTCCGTCAGCAGCAAATAAAAGACAGCTGTTCTCTATTATCCGGCAGCTTCTCGGGCGAACAATTCAAACTACAATCGGAGAATAGTTTTCATTCCGTAGGAGGAACCCAGCCTTGCATAATCGCCGCAAACTCGATCGTATCCTCGGTCCAGTCACCATCATCGCCGTTCTGTTGTGTGCAGTCATCAGCGCTAACGCGCAAACCAAGCTGCTGCGTTTTCCGGACATCAGTGGCGACAGAGTTGTCTTCACATATGGCGGCGACCTCTGGACTGCATCCGCGGCAGGTGGATCGGCCATCAGGTTAACCGCGCATCCGGGCATGGAGGTCTTCGGCAAGTTCTCGCCTGACGGCAAGTGGATCGCTTTCACCGGACAGTATGACGGCGACGAGCAGGTGTATGTTGTTTCATCAGGCGGCGGTGTGCCGCGCCAACTCACCTTCTATCCGGCGAAAGGGCCGTTCACGCCGCGTTGGGGTTGGGACAACCAGGTCTATGGCTGGTCGGCAGACGGCAAGCGAATCATTTTCAAGTCGCAGCGCGACTCCTGGGCACTGCCTATCGCGCAACTGTATTCCGTTTCAGTTGACGGCGGACCGGCTGAAGCGTTGCCGATGCCCGAGGCTGGTTCCGGAGATTTTTCGCCAGACTCGACCAAGATTGTTTACTCGCCACAGTCACGCGACTTCCGTCCCGAGAAACGGTATGGCGGCGGCCAGGCAAACGCCCTTTATATCTTTGATCTAAAAACTTACGACGCTAAACGGATCACCGAAGGCCCGCGAGCCACGCGCGATCCAATCTGGCTCGGCAGCACCATCTATTTCAACTCCGACCGCGACGGACACTTCAATCTCTACGCCTACAACATTCCCAGCGCGAAGACCACGCAAATAACCAATAACAAGACCTGGGACGTGCGTTGGCCCAGTTCTGACGGCGAGGACCGAATTGTTTATGAACTCGATGGTGAGTTGCAGGTCCTCGATACGAAGACCGGCAAAAGCAATTCGATTTCTATCAACGTACCGAACGAGGGTTTAGCTAGCCGTCCCAGCCGCGTCTCGGCCGCAAACAATATCGAATCGGTGAACCTGAGTCCGAAAGGCGAGCGTGCACTATTTTCGGCGCGCGGCGACATCTTCTCGGCGCCCATAGAAAAAGGGCCGACGCGTAACTTGACGCATTCTTCCGGCGCTCATGACAAGTGGCCGAGCTGGTCGCCCGACGGTAGTCACATCGCTTTTATTTCGGACATGACCGGCGAGGAAGAGCTTTACACAATTCAGCAGGATGGCCTGAAGCCCGCCGAGCAGATCACGCGCGGCGGCAGCGCGATGCGTTATCAACCGGAATGGTCGCCGGACGGAAAGCGCATTGCGTTTTCAGATAAGGATGGAAAGCTCTACGTAGTCACCCTCGCCGATCGCAAGCTGGTTGAAGTTGCCGACGCGCCCCACGGTCAGATTCGTGACTATACCTGGGCGCCGCGTGGAAATTATCTGGCTTTCAGTTACGACGACAACCCCAATCGCTTTTCGGCAGTTCGTATTTGGAACCCGGCCGACGGCAAGGTGCGTAAAGTCACCGACGATATGTTTAATGCTTACAGTCCCACCTGGGATCCGCAGGGGAACTATCTCTACTTTCTCGCCGATCGCGAATTTCAACCACAGATTTCGCAGATTGAGTTTAACTACGCAACTAATCGCCAGGCCTACATCTATGCCCTCGCATTGCGAAAAGACGTAAAGCATCCCTTCCCACCCGAGAGCGACGAAGTAACCATTACCAAACCGGACGAATCCCCAAAGCCAAAAGGAACTCCGCCAGGTGAAGAGCCGAAGTCACCGGCGAAAGATATCAACAAAGAATTGAAGGACCCCGGAAAGGAACCGGCAAAACAAGCGTCGCCGGAAGCGTCTCCGACGCCTGCTGCACCAGCAGAGTCGAAGCCGGACGCGAAACCGCCGGCCACCATGACGATCGACTTTGACGGCATCCTGAGCCGCAGTGCGCGAGTTCCCGTGGGCGCCGACAACTACGGCGGCTTGTCAGCGAAAACGGGCCATTTGATTTATGCAACCGGCTCAGCTTTCTTCTATGGCCGTGCCGGCGATCGCCCTACCCTGCTGAAGATTTTTGCCTTCAAGGATCGCAAGGAGTCGACGATTGCCGAAGACATTCGCGGCTACGTGTTGTCAGACGATGGTTCGAAGCTGCTGGTGGTGCAGGGACCCGGTTATAACATCTACGACGCTACGCCGCAGGGAGACAAAACGAAGAAGCCTGTTTCCACCGGAGGGTTATTTGTTGATCGGATTCCAGCGGAGGAATGGAACCAGATCTTCAATGAAGTTTGGCGCCGGTATCGCGATTGGTTTTACGTGCCGAACATGCACGGCTATGACTGGGTCGCCCTGCGCGAACAGTACAAGCCGCTGCTGCAATATGTGCAGCATCGCTCGGATCTAAACTATGTCATCAGCGAAATGGTTTCAGAGTTGACTATTCAGCACGCTTACATCGAAGGCGGCGATTTTACAATTCCACCACGACCGCGCGGAGGTTTACCGGGCGCGCGTTTTGAAGTCGACGACAAGTCTGGCCGTTATCGGGTGGCGAAAATTTTCCAGGGTGAGAACGAGGAAGACCTCTATCGCTCACCGCTTACTGAGATTGGAGTCAACATCAATGTCGGCGACTATGTTTTGGCGATTGATGGCGAAGAGTTGAAGGGTACAGACGACATCTATCGATTGCTCCGAAACAAAGCGGACAACCCCGTAAGTCTGACGGTCAACAAGACGCCCTCGCTCGCGGGCGCTCGTATCGTTTCCTATCGGCCGATCACTGATGAATCAAACTTGATCTACCTGGATTGGGTCGACCGGAACCGTCGCAAAGTTGATCAGGCGACCGGCGGGCGCGTCGGCTACATTCACATTCCCGATATGGGAGCGGCCGGCATTCGTGAGTTTATCAAGTGGTACTACCCGCAGATTGCGAAGGAAGGTTTGGTTGTAGACGTGCGCGCTAATGGTGGTGGCAATGTATCGCGGATGCTGATCGAGCGGCTGCGGCGAAAAATGTTGGGAATAAATTATTCGCGCACGGATGAACTGGGAAATACTTATCCCGATGCCGTGTTCCTCGGTCCAATGGTCGCGTTGCTCGATCAAAACTCCGCTTCCGACGGCGACATCTTTCCTTACATGTTTCGCAAGGCCGGACTGGGACCATTGATCGGCAAACGATCCTGGGGCGGCGTGGTTGGCATAGGACCTCGCGGACCACTAATCGACGGCGGGCAGGTCTTTGTACCCGGCTCGGGCCTAACTGATGAAAACGGCAACTGGGTGATTGAAGGCTACGGCGTCGACCCGGACATTGAGGTTGACAACGATCCGAAGTCGGAGATTGAAGGACGCGATCCGCAGCTTGAGCGCGGAATAGCGGAAGTGATGGCGCGGTTGAAGACCCCCGTGAAGCTGCCGGCGAAACCCGCTGGCCCGGTGAAGACGATCAAGTAGGAACTGAGTCCTTTACGGAGGAGGATCAAGGAGATTTGGAGTGCGGTGACCTGTCACCGCTTTGGTCGGCTGCGACCTGTCGCAGCCTCTTGTACCCGGATGCCTGCCCAACAAGCGGCGTCAAGCCGCCGCGGAAAAAAGCGGTGACAGGTCACCGCCACTCCAAAGAGAAGATCATTTCGAAGCGAACGGGGTTCTACTAGAGAAGCTACTTCCCCAACGTCAACCGACCGATGGTTCCGCGGGCGCCGGCAGCGTAGGCGGTAGGCTGGCCGCGGGCGAAGCTCAATGTATCGAACCCCGGGCCTGCGAGCGCCGTCCAGGTCACTCCGTCGTCCGTTGAGTAGTCCGAGCCCGATGGGCCGACGGCGACGAGCGTCCCAGGCATAGTCGGCACGTAGGCGACCACGGACCGAAAGCCGGAGAGACCTTTAACCAGTTTCCAGGTAACACCGCCATCGCTGGTCGTCGCAAGATTGTCGACCGCGTCATTCTCCTTCCGGTAATCACCACCTACGATGACACCGTGCTTCGCATCACGAAAAGCTACGGAGAAAATTCCGGCTGATGGGTTCGCGATGAGTGGTGTCTCGGCGATCTGCCACGTGCGACCGCGATCCGTGGTGTGCAGAACACGGGCTTTGGCGCCGGCGCCGGTACCAATCCACGCATAAGCCTTTCCAAACAACGCGATGTTAGTACCGCTCGCGGCAAATGCACCCTCATTTTCACGCGCAGGCGGTAACGCACTCGGGGGCACGCGCACCCAGGTCCGCCCGCCATTGTCCGTTGTCATGATGCAGAACTGGCCGTCAATCGAGTCGCCGATGACGATACCGTGATTCGCGTCCCAAAAAGACATTGCGTCGTAGAACGCTTTCGGATCATCATTCCTGAATTGCAGCTTCCAGGTCGCGCCGGCGTCGGTCGTCTTGTAGATACGAGATGCCGGACCATTGCCGATGCTCAGGGCGTAGGCGGTGCGTTCGTCAATCGCATCGATGTCTCGAAAATCCAGCACGTCAGCGGTTACCGTCAGTTTCTTCCAGGTCGCGCCGGCATCGGTCGTGCGCAGTACGGTACTGTCTGCGCCGCTGGCCCACGCGACGCGATCGCTCACCGCGCTGACGCCGCGCAGGCGCGCTGTCACTCCGCTGGTTTGCAAAGCCCACTGCGGTGTGGCGAATAAAATGGTGGCGAAAAGAAGTAGAAGATTCATAGCCTAATAAGATCAACATTCATGATGAAGTCGTTTAGAAGAAGAGCGGGGGCAAGCCCTTCCCGACCTCGAGACATTCCAACTGGCCTGTTATTTTTCGCGAGAAAGCTTATCAGTGACAAATCAAAACTCATTTCCAATCAGCTCATGGTCGGGAAGGGGCTTGCCCCCGCTCTTCCGCTTCTACCCTCTCTCACATTCCTGCGGTTATCAAACGATTCAGATCCTTCGCTGCGATTGCGTCCCCAGGGTCCAAGTCCTGATGGCCACGGTAAATGCAAAAGCCCTCCGACGCATGCTGACCGGTCGACTTCTTACCTACCGGCTGAACCCGAACTTTACTATCTTTGATCCTGAGCGGCGATGCGAAGGCTGCGTCTTCCCAGTGCACAACTAAATCGGGAAGTGGATTATCGAGCGCGGATTCTGCGCAGGAGGCTGTGCGCACAATTTCACTCACGAGCGGCGCGCCACTTTCCGTAGTTAGCGCGAGCAGCATCGCCTTCAGTTCTTCGCAAGTCTCCTCATACTGATCCGCAACAACAATTCCTCGTGCTTCACGTCCAGCGAGATTTACGCGAATCCAACCATACTGATCGGTCGGCAACGAAAACGCACGCGTAGTTTTCCAGTCGTACAGTGGCAGCATTGTCGGTCGAGCGAGCTTGTGTGTTGCCGCGGTCGGCGTGAGTTTGTAATAGAGTTTCTTCAAGCTGTCTGGCGTGTGCCGCTTCGTTGCCGCCAAAAGCGAGAGCACACGCTGGTGCCATGTTTGGGAAGCCCAACTTTCGAGACGTGAAAAACCACGTTCGCAGAGGAGTGGTCCAAGGAAGGCGGGAAATCCAACCGCCGCCCGCATGCCATGTAACGCAAAAACCATTACGGTTGCATCGCTGCCCGCGAGTTTGAGGAGGCCCGCAAGCTGTTCATCGACAGCCCGATAGACTTCCTTGAGCAAAGGCTCCTGGGTTCGCTCCGTCCGCAGTTCATGACCCTCATAAAACTGATGCTCGGGCTGAACCGTATGCCACATCTGATGACTGGCATGATGAATCTCAGGGAAGACCATCACCGTCAACTTTGGTTTGGTTTCACCGATCAATCGCTGGGCTAGCATTCCCCGCAATTTCACACCGTCGATGCAAGCAGCAGCTAACTCCTTCAGGTTACTTAGATTGTCAGGCGTTGTATCGACGAACCTGTTTGCGGAGAGCGGATGCGCGGACGCTTGCTTAACAAGCGAAAGAATACTGTTTGGGCCAGCCTGGAGCCCGGCGCCGGTCGCGTCGTGCGCCCACCATTCGCAGACTTCAAAGCCTCGGGAGACTCCCACCGGCAGCGCGAAAGGTACGTCGAAAATTCCCAGCGCCATGTTTTGTTGAGCGAGCGATTTCCAAAACGGGGTGAGGTTGCGCCCATGATAACGAGTCAACCCCATTGCCTCAGGTATCCAGCTCCACTCGCTATACATTCCGTGTCTCGACGGCTCAACGCCCGTCATAAACGTCGGCCAAACGGCACCGCTACCGATGTGCGCCGGCGACTCTACCCGCAACCATTGGCCATCCTCCAGCAACTCGCGGAGAGCCGGCAGCTCGCCCTGATCGATGAGCTGTCTGACGAATGTGGCTTCGGCAGCATCGACACCGATGGCCAGCACATTTGAACCGTTGGCCCTACTCATCCAGTAACTCCTGCGTGTTAATCCAGGTTCGTTCAGCCGCAGAGCGCTGGCAGGCCGCAACGATCGCCATCGTTTGCAGATTGTCTCGTCCGCTCGAATCCGGCTCTTCACCGTGGAGCAGGGCGCGCTCTAGTTGATCGAGCAGAATTCGTTCCTCTGAAACTTTTCTTGGACCACGCCTTACCAGCCGCGGCAGCTTGCCCTTTTCGCAGAGTATCAGCCAGCGCTGAAACACATGGAGCGTCGCCTGTTCGCCGACAAAGCGGAGATAAAATTCCTGGCCACGTTCGAAGAATTCGTGCCCCGTCGATTCATAAGTAGCTGAGTAGAGCGCCTGGGTTTCGTCCGCGAAAGAAAGCATTGAGTGAATGGAGCCGCCGCGTGGCAACGTTCCCCAGGGCAACTTGAAACTTTCGGTCAATACCCGCGTTACCGGTTTGTTGAGCACATACCTGAGCGCATCCAGGTGGTGAATCCCAATTTCCCAAAGCACGCTGTTGTTGAGACGAGCGAGCGATGCGGGTATCGCGTGAGGGACGCGGTAGTACTGACAGACGACCATTCCTATGCGGCCCAGCACGCCTTCTGCGATCAGACGTCGAGCGGTGCGGAAGGAACGCAGGTAACGATAGTTTTGCGCGACGAGCAGCGGCGCGTTCTTTTGTTCCGCGAGAGTCACCAGCTGCTTCGCATCGCCCAGGTTAAGCGTGAAGGGTTTTTCGACCAACACTCCCAATCCGCGCGCCAGGGCCAACTGGCAGGGCTCGACGTGACTGTCAACCGACGTGGCTACGATCACTGCGTCACATTTGTTTTGATCCAGGGCGGCATTTAAATCGGTGAAGGACTGTGACGGTAAGACACCTTTGCCGGCGGCTTGCTTGAGTACTACGGGGTCAACATCTACGCCAGCGGCGATTTCAAATCCAGGAGCGTTTTGAATTTCGCGCAACCAATGCTGGCCGCGCGGGCCCAGCCCTACGACCACTACTCTGAGCGCCATTCGTAAGGTCTCCCGTCTTTCACGCGAACACCTGCAAGCAGGTCGCGCGTGTGGATCGACAGCCGCAGAAACGCTCTTAAAGTAGGAGGGTTAATGTGTCCCCAGAGTGCTGACGCCAGAATCATCAGCGTCTTGTGATTCCATCGGAGAGATTTTTTCTCGAGTAGCGCCTGGAGCAACATGGGCGGATCGCCCGCCCAAAGTCGCATCGCGCCGAGCATGTAAAAGGCAGCCAACGCGTGGCCGTTTTGCGAATGCTTTTCGTCGACCGCGAGTTTGCCGTTTAGAAGCGTTGCGTTGCTCGAATGATAACGGTAGCTATAAAGAATGTCCGGCAAAGTGACCACCCGACCTGCTGCCGCCATTCTCGAGAAGAGGTCCTGATCTTCCGCTCTAACAGCTCTTTCGTCGTAGCCACCCACGGCATCAAAGGTCTCACGACGAAACATCGCTGAACCATGGGGAAAGGGGACGTAGCTGGAACGGCGTACCAACCTCCAGCGATCGCGAGGACGCACAACTCGCCCGCTGGCATCGATTCCGTTACAGAGCGTTCCAATAACGGCGATATCAGGCCGGCTCTCGATAATCTTCAATTGCCGCCTAAGGCGATCGGGATGCGCTACATCGTCAGCATCCATCCGCGCCACGATCGCAGCTCGCGACTTTGAGACAACCGCGTTAGAGCTACCTGACAGACCAAGCCGGTGCCTGCTCTCGTGGAGTTGTATACGCGCATCTCGCCGCGACCATTCGCGTAACAGTTGCATTGAGCCGTCAGTCGAAGCATCGTCCAGAATCACAAACTCAAAATCTTTCAAGGTTTGTTCGAGAATGCTCCTGATGCTCTCGTCGAGAAAAGGAAGCGCGTTATGCACGGGCATAACAACGCTGATTTGCGGATCTGCCTTCAAGTTCATAATAGGAGTTTATAGCCGGGCGACTACTGGATTGAGTTTAGCTGTTAGCAGACCGGATTGGCTAATTCAGATGTTGTCTACAGGGTGGCGAGATAGCGCAGTGCGCTCAGACTGGGCAAGAAGAAGTAGGCGCCGCCTTTGACCGTCACAAAGCGTTCCAGGTTGTGGACCCGAGTGCGTAGTGGATCGGCTTGCACTGTAAATATTTCGTCGCCCCTGGTTAGATTTCCAACCAGCGGATCGACTTCGCCGTTAAGTCCACCAAAGACCGGATTATTACACCACGTCTGCTGCACGAACTCGAACTGTCTCTCTATATCGCTGTTGAGACACAGGAAGTGCAGTCCGCGTTCGATGCCATCATCAACGAGCCGGTCCTTCGGGCGGTCTCCGTAGGATCGGCCACGCCGCAATATTCGGTGACGATTCGCCGTTTCCCTGGCCTTGGCAGCAGTGGGACCGAGCGAATCGCGCGGATTGGAACGCCGGATGTGCGAGCCGATGGGACATTTAAAACCTCGCTCGTCAGTGTCGCGGTAGGCGAAGTCGTCCGCTTTAGCGAGATCCGGATTGTCCGCGTCGGGAGACATGACCAGGGGTGCTCCACTTTGCCAACGTCCTACAAACTTGGCGGCTAACTTCGTACTCGCCGCAGGATCCAATTGACCGTCGGGTTGAAGCGCTGCTTTCTCGAGGAACTGGCAGAACTTGGCGACGTGTTGTGCCAACTGACGGAAGACCAGATAGGTGCCGTTGCGCCCCAGATCACGAGTTGCCAGTTGGGCGCTGTTGCTGCCTGTTGTTATTGGCGGCGGTTTCGGCAGCAGGCCATTTCGATCGCTCGCCAGACTGACCATAGGACTATTTGCGGGCTGGCCATAATCGTTGATGTAGCTGAGCAGGACCTCGCCGGCCTTGATTACATTTCCTGCCAGGGCGTCTTTCGTCTGGAAAGTACCTTCAATCGCTGGTTGCGCCAGGCCATCGGCAAATCCGAAGTGCTCGTGGATGTCGGGTTGTCGTCCGGCTCCCAGCGCCACCACTTTTGCGAGACCTCCCGTTTGATATTTAGCCTGCTGGTCGTTGATCAGTGAATCGAGCGTGGGTTCGTCCTGGGCAAAAAGCAAAAGCAGAATGTCGATAGGTTCTGATTTGCTACTGCCCCACTCCCACTTGTCTGGAGCGTTGTCATCATTATTATCCCCGAGAATGCGCGAGCGGTGAGGCGTCGCCATACCTTCGATAAATGGCCGGGAGAAGCTCTCAAGCGCTGACTCTTCCAGACCGAGAGCTGTTAGACCGTGGTGGGTCAGGGCGACGTTCAGACTCCAAATATCCTGTTTGCCTTCGCTGGTCGTGACTTCGGAAACGAGCGACGACAGCCAGCCGCGAGCTGACGTGACATTCACCACCCGCAGCATGAGATAACTTACACAGGGCAGATGAGCATAGCCGCTCATCACTAAGCCCTGGATGTCTTTCATGTCTTCTGGTTTCAATTCGACCATTGCTTCCTCCATCTCCCAGCCTCGTCAGAAACGCCACAACCATTTTCGCGCCGCGGATTCATCCTCCGCAGTGAACAACTGTTCGCGAATATCACTGTTGTTGTCGATCGTCTCGACCGTTAAAGAGGGATAGGCGCAATACCAGACGTTTGTGTAGACCTGCTTGTCGCGTGCCCAGGCCTTGAAGCGGTTGCCATCGTCGGCGCCCTGTCCAAATAACAAAAAAGTCCTGGGGAAGTGCTGGGTGTTACTCCAGATGCCGGTTAATCCATAACTCGCTTTGTCAATGAAGTCATCGAGATAGTTTTCCCAACTCCCGTCAAAATTGCTGACAAAAAGGAGCCGCCTGCCATTATCGATCAAAGACCAATGGGCATAGTGGATACTCGGAATACCGGTGAGCTTGCCCTTATCCGAAGTGCGGGCGACGAAGTTGACGAGCCAGAGCACGAGCCACAGCGTCCACCGCCGGAATCGGCCCGGCTTTACCACGGTCATGTGCGCCAGGTGGTTTTGCACAACGTGAGTTCGGTCTTCGCGCTCTACCAGACCGCCGACCCGCCTGACCATGTCGTCGAACTTATCAGGCACAGGGTCCCGCTTCTCCTTATACCGGAGCACCACGGCCCAAATGATCAGGGGAACAACTAATATTGGCAGCAGCAGAAATGCCGTCACTGCGAGAATGCCGAGCTTGAGCCGCGGCTTGATCCATTCCGTGCGAGTCTGTCGCGGCTCAACTTGCGCGACCCACGCAAACGCCGGCTCGGCACGGATGAAGTCCTCAACCTTTTGCCGAATTAATCCCGGTTGTTGGCCGCTGGGTTCTGCGCGCACGAAGTTATCGAGAAAACTCTCAAGTCTGTCGCGGAGGCCGCCTTCTCTGAGGGTGCGTTCGACGCTGCGTCCAACGTTGCCGATATGGTAAGCGTTTGGCCGGACGATGTGTTTGCGTAGATACGCAAGAATGACATCCCGATCAGCCGCGCTGGCCGCGGTGTAGTCGAGACAGCAACCATAAATGCGATGTAGTCCCGGCGCGGCCTGGGCGTAGAGTTCGGCGAGATAAGCCTCGAGCGGGCCATCGAAATTATTTTCAAATACGAGGTACGAACCGAACGTCGTGCCTTCGTCAAGAAACAAGCTGGCAAAATGTAGCCGCCTCAAAGAAGGGAACGGCAGATGAGGGTTTTCAAGCAGGTTGGCCGCGATATCGTTGTCGAGAAAACCGCGGAGCTCGTCGAGCTTATCCGGCTTTACTCTGGTTAGGAACGTGAGAAGCATCTGGGCCATCTGTTTCACTCCCGGGCCACGCTGGGTTCTGCGTTCGAATTTAAGAATCAATCATGCGAGCAAGAGCGCTTGCCGTTTGTGGTGGACTTTAATGAGGACGCCGGCACTTCGGCGATAGACTACGCCGCTCTGGAGGAGGCCGTCAATCATCCATTCGGGTAACTTTCGCGGACCGAGGACCAACCTGATTCTTTGGCTTTACGCGGCGGGAGCAGCCATCTCAAGGAGCCGAGTCTTTAACTATCAACTTGTCTTGCGGCAACATCGCCGGCATGCCTTTGTGTTGCCAACAACGCAC
>Ga0134126_10001119_pt1 | contig 33973 bp, 20 predicted proteins | sample KB31752_FD_96881 | JGI IMG/M metagenome (GOLD analysis project Ga0134126, IMG submission 96881) | Terrestrial soil microbial communities with excess Nitrogen fertilizer from Kellogg Biological Station, Michigan, USA - KB3-175-2 | ecosystem: Environmental > Terrestrial > Soil > Unclassified ...
CAGCATGTCGAGCGGCATCGCGCCGGAGTCAAGCACTTCATCGTGAAAGGCACGGATATCGAACTTGCTGCCGAGGGCAGTTTTGGCGTGGTCGCGCAACTCCAGAATCTTCATCTGGCCGGCTTTGTACGCCAGCGCCTGCGCCGGCCACGCAATATACCGATCGACTTCGGATTGGATGGTTGGTTCGTCGAGCGACGAGTGTTCATGGAAATAGTCCACCATCTGCTGGCGCGTCCAGTGCTCGGAATGGACGCCGGTATCGACAACCAGCCGGATGGCGCGCCACAGGTCGGCGTCAAGTCGCCCGAAATCGGAATAGGGGTCCTGGTAGAATCCGACGTCCTTGCCCAGCCGTTCCGAGTAAAGCGCCCATCCTTCAACGAATGCCGTGTACTCAATGTGCTTGCGGAACTCCGGCACGTCTTGCTGCTCCTGCGCGAGCGAGAGCTGCAGATGATGGCCCGGGAGGCCTTCGTGATAAGCGATCGCTTCCACATTGAGCAGGCTGCGGTTCGGCACGTTGTCCAGGTTCACCCAAAGGTGCCCGGGACGGCCGGCCTCTGGAGATCCGGGATCGTAATAGGCTGGGGGCGCCGTCTTCTCCAGGTACTTCGGCATCTCTACAACTTCCAGCTTGCTCTTGGGCAGGTGGCCGAAGAGTTGCGGCAGCTTCGCCTCCATTTCGGTGACGTGCTGCTGGTAGGCATTCAGCAGCGCTTCCGGCGAGGCCGGCTTGAGTTTCGGATTCGTCTTCAGGCTGGCGCGGAACGACGGCAAATCTTTGAAGCCCAGCTTTTGCGCAATCGCCAGCATTTCCGTTTCGTCTCGGCTGACCTCATCCAGGCCGATCTTGTGGATCTGGTCCGGGGTCATGTCGAGCGTGGTTTCGCGATGGATAAGGAATTGGTAGTATTTGGCGCCGTCGGGCAACGACGAGATTCCCGGCTCTGCGCGCCCGGCGGGGATGTAGCTGACCTGAAGAAAGCGCGCAAAGCGCTGGTAAGCCGGAAGCACCTTCTTCTCGATTACGGTCAGGATCTCCTGCCGGATTCGCTCGCGATCGGGAGCGGCAACGGAATCGGGAAACTTCTTGAGCGGAGCCGCCAGCGGGGAGTCCTCCGGCTTCTGATCCGCCAGTTGCTTTACCTGTTCGAGCGTCTGCTGCAGCAGATACTTTGGCGGGACGCGGTGATCCTCCATGCCGATGGCCATGTTGTCGGTCACCTGCTGGAACGCCGTGGGAATGGCGCGCAGCCGCGCAATCCAGTCGTCGTAATCCTTTACGTCCTTGAACGAAAGGTGCGTGGCCAAGTCGGGGTAAGTGGAATAGATGCCGCCCATCTGGTTCACCGGCATCTCCCATTCTTTGAAGTCGGCCGCCTCCATGTCGTCGGTGAACTGGCGCAGGAGCATCTCGCGGCTCATCTGCTCCGACTCGGTGAACCCGGTCGCGTCAATGGCCCCGAGCTTCATTAGGAAGTCCTGCTCCCGCGCCAGCCACGCGTTCTCCGCCGCCACCGAGTAGTCGCGGATCTTGTCGTTCCAGCGCTTGTCGCCGATCAGCGAAGCCTCTTCCGGATCGTGCTCGAGCCGGGCGTCCCAGTACTGCTGGAACAGAGCATTCATGGCGGCGCGGCGCTCGGCTACCGGAGCGTTCGCCGCGGGGCCCGAATCGGTGAGCTTTTGTGCGGGCGCGGGAATGGCCAGGACGAGAAGAATGGCGGCGGGAAGAGCAGGGAGGCGGATGGGGCGCAACGGAGGATTCCTCGCACGGAAAGTGGCTACCCGTCGAGTGTAGAGCAGGAGGTCCAACGTCGGGGTGCGGGCAGATTCTGCACCATGCACTTGCTACGGCGAAAGAATCGCCTCATTGCCGAGAATGCGATAGAGCGTCGACCGGCTGATGCCGAGCTGGCGTGCGGCGCGCAGTTTGTTGCCGCGGTTCACGTCGAGCACATATTGCACATGGCGGCGAATGACTTCATTCAGGCGCAGACTGCTTGCCTGCAGCACCGGCGGCACCTCTTGAGTGAACTCGCCGCTCAACGGCAGAGCAAGATCGCCCGGGCGAATCACATCGTCAACGGCCTCAAGCAGCGCCGATTCCAGTACGCTGGCCAATTCGCGCACGTTGCCCGGCCAGGAGTGTTGCAGCAGCCGGCCAAGCGCGCCCGGTCCGAGCCCCACTGGATGGTGCTGATACCGGGTGCAGATTCGGTCAAGCAGTGCCTGCGCGATCGGCGGAATGTCTTCTCTTCGCATCCGCAGCGGCGGGATGGAAAACCGCACCGCCGTGAGCCGGAACGCGAGGTCAGGCATGAGAATGCCCTGGCCTGCCATTTGGCGAAGAGGCGTCTGCGAGGACACGACGAGCATGACTCCGCTCGGACGGTCCTGCAGCGACTTGAGAACGCCCAGTAGCAGCCCCTGCCCCGGAGGCGCGAGCAGGTCGACACGATCCAGGTAAGTGAATCCGGAGAGCGCGGCGGCGTCTGTCTCGCCCAGGAGCCATTCCCGGGCGTCGCGCCGCTGGAACGAAGTACCGGCCAGGGGCGAGCGGCTGAGCAGGTACTGCGCCAGGGTCTGTTTACCCACCCCATGCTCGCCTTCAATCGAGGCCACCTGCACGTGCGGACCGGCCATTTCAGCCTGCAGCAGCAGCTTGCGCCAGGACGCGCTCACCCCAGCCACCGCAAATGCGGCGCTCGGCTCCTTCTCGATCAGCGTGGGTCCCGGAAAGAACACAGGATAGGAAAACTGCGCGGCATTCTGCATCGCTTTCAATCCGCCTCGCCTCCGTGGCTCAAATCGCACCAGTCCGGCCAACATGTGTTTCATCGGCGGCCAGATTCAAAGCATGAATGCGGCGCACTCCCGCACGGGTAAGCCAAAAGCGGAGAATGGCCGGACCGGGGCTTTGTATGTCGCCCTTGCGGCGGCTCACCTGCGAGTGGCTGGCTGTCTGATGGTCAGGGATGCGAGCGGGAGTGCTTCGGCGAGTTGCCGGCGCATGCTGTATGGCGACGGCCGTCACGGTGTGGCTTTCCTGAGAACCTGGCAGGGGCAAGGAAGGCGGCATTCTGGCGAGTCGCTAAGAATACCGTTCAGGTCCGATTTGATCTAAACTGCTGGTTTTATTACCTCTTACACGATTTCAAAAAAACTGTGGAAATCGTAAAAAAATAAAAAAATAAAAAAAACGGAAGGGTTTTGTTTTTCCGTTTTCAAGCCAGGCTTCCGGATTTCTCCGGGAGCAAAGGTACAGTAGCATGGCTACGCCCATTGGTTTGTGATGGCGGTCACGAATGTTGAAGGCAGGGAACAGGTGCAGGTGACAGGTGACAGGGCACAGGGACGGTTGGCTTGGTGGTACGCTCAGAGCCATCTTTTCGGTCTGACGAGTGGCTCGGCGATTTCGCGGGAAGCGAGATGACAAACTCGGTCATTCGCGAAAGCAGGTTATGGGTGGGATCAGCCCGAGCGGCATTTCCATCGTGCCAACATCCTGGGAAGCCAGTCGTACACGCCTGCTCGCAACCAGAATTGGCCCTTCGGCTTGGATTAAGACGCTCAGGTTGATGACAAAGGTGGATTCTTGCAGAGTTGAGCCAACAGGGGCTGAAGCCCGCTCCTAAAATCAGCAGTCTATCGGCCCGGCTGAAGCCGTGCCCTTGTTACAAAACAAAGGAGCGAGGTTTCAAAAGAGCGAGGTCTCAAAAGAGCGAAGTTCAGCCGATCTGGCTTTTTTCGTCCGAGCCTGGTCATCGAAGCAAGGGTCTGCTGGATTGGTTCGGAGAGTTCAAAAGCCGCCGCAGATCCTTCGGCTCCGCTTAGGATGACAGCTCAGTGCATCCCTGCCCTATCCCCGTTTGCTGACGACTTACCCTATTGCTTGAAGCGCTTCGATGGCTCGTCGGAGAAGATCTGCCCGTCGCGGATGTGCACGACGCGATGCGCGTATTCGGCGATATCCGGCTCGTGGGTCACTAGAACGATGGTGTTGCCTTTGGCATGCAGGTTATCGAATAGCGCCATGATCTCGACGCCGGTCTTCGAGTCAAGATTGCCGGTGGGTTCGTCGGCCAGGATGATGGACGGGCTATTGACCAGCGCACGGGCGATGGCGACACGCTGCCGCTGTCCGCCGGAGAGCTCGTTGGGCTTATGCATCATTCGGCTTTCCAGCCCCACATTGGCCAGCGTCTTTTTTGCGCGCTCGATGCGTTCCGCGGTAGGAGTGCCGTTGTAGATCAATGGCAGCTCGACATTGTGCAGGGAAGTGGCGCGGGCGAGCAGATTGAAGGTCTGGAAAACAAATCCGATCTCTTTGTTGCGAATGCGCGCGAGTTGATCGTCGTCGAGCTCGCTGACCAACTGCCCATTGAGCCAGTATCGTCCCTGGGTCGGCGTGTCGAGGCAGCCGATCAGGTTCATCAGGGTCGATTTTCCCGATCCTGAAGGGCCCATGATCGCGACATACTCATTGTGCTTGATGCGCAGATTGATGCCGCGCAGGGCATGCACCTGCTGCTCGGCTCCCATGTCGTAGGTACGCCAGAGATCGTCGACCACAATGACGTCGCCGGTGGGTGGGGTCGCGGGTTGCGCCAAGTCTTCGGTGCTGATGCTGTCTAGAGCCATGCCCATATCATCCTCTGCCTTGCTGCAATCCGGAAATTTCCGGTGCGGGCAAGCGGATTCACCTGCGCGCGTACCATGATGTACGCAACTTCGATGCTGCGGTTCCCGGCCGTCCCATTCGGGTACGACCGGTTAGATGCTTACGAATTGTTGAGCGCCAGGTTCAAGGGCTTTGAAGTGTCACGCTTGACCAGCGCGTTATCTTTCAGCCCGCGCAAGGTCTTATAGGGGCCGGTGACAATCTCGTCGCCCTCCTTGAGGCCGGAGAGCACCTCGATGTCGGTGGCGCCGGTGATCCCCGTGGTGACAGGCACGAAGTGCACCCGGAATTTGCCATGGGCGTCCTTGCGCATGACGAACACGCCCTGCTGGTCAGGCTGGCCGTTGTTTGATCCTGTTGAAGCCGCCTGCACGTTCTCGCTGCCGGCCGGCTTGTCTTGCGGCTTGAGGGTCAGCGCCTGAATCGGAAGCGAGAGTACGTTGTCTTTGTGCGCCGTGGTGATCCTGGCCGTGGTCGAGAGACCCGGCCGCAGCTCTTCGTTGGGCTGATCAAGCGTCACAATCACTTTGAAGTCCTTGGCCTCCTCCGTGCCGGTGGTCGACTGCGAGGTGGCCACGCCACTGGACCGCAAAAGCGCCTGATCGCCTACCAGGGTCACATGTCCCTTGAACGACTTGCCGGGGATCGCGTCCACGCTTACTTCCGCCGGCTGGCCGATCTTGACGTTCACAATGTCGGTCTCGTCGACTTTGACTTCGGCCGTAACCACGCTCATGTCCGCGATGGTCATCAACGTCGAGCCCTCGGCGTTCTGGATTCCGACCACGACGGTTTCTCCTTCGCGGACGGGCAGGTTGGTGACGATGCCCTCAAACGGCGCCACAGATACGGTCTTATTCAGCGCATCCTCGTTGAAACGGAGCTGCGCCACAGCGTTGTTTACCTTGGCTCGCGCGGATTCAGTTTGCGCCTTGGATTGCGCCAGGGCCGCCTGCATCTGGGCGATGGTTGCCACCGCCGTGTCGTACGCGGCCTTCTTGGCGTCAAAGTCCTGCTTCGCCATGATGCCCGCCTGGTACAAGCCCTGCGCACGCTGCCAGTCGAGCTTCTTCTGTTCCAGATCGGCCTGGGCCCGTTCCAGGTTCGCCTGCGCCGTCTTTTCCGCAGCCACATAGGAGTTGACATCCGTTTTGGTCGAGGCAATCTGCGCCTGCTGTGCCTGCACGTTCGCCTCGGGCTGCACGTTTTCTACGGTCGCGATCACCTGCCCCTTCTTTACGTGGTCGCCTTCCTTCACATAGAGGTGCGTTATGCGTCCGAAGGAGGTGGCGCCGACATTCACGTAGGTCTTGGGTTTGATCTGGCCGGTGCCGCTGACGACGGTTGAAAGGCTCTGGCGAGTAATCTTTGCAGTCATGACCTTGGTATAGCCGGACTGCTGCTTGATGACCATGAACGTTACCAGGCCGGCGGCCACAAGAATGGCGAGAACGATAAGAAGAATCTTCTTCATGTTTGGTGCTTGCTCCCCCGGGAGTTGCTTGTTTCAGTGTACGCAAACCTGGGTTCTAAGGTTCCCCTTTTTGGGCAAATCGCCGGGAAACTCACTAAAATCTTTGCTCAATCGACCGGAATCGAACTCTTAACTGCTGGATCATTATCGTGCCGGCCGCAACCTCTGCCTGACCGTGTCTTCTGCGGCCAAATAGGAAGTACCCTGGGTTTGGAGCCCGTGCTGGCAGGAGGCGGCTGTTATATGGACGACGTCACCCGCATTCCGGTCTCACCTTTTGTCCCTGTTTCGCAGGTTTTTGCACCGGGTGGGCCGATGACCTTGTTCAGAACTCCACGTCCAACAGGCAGCCGACTCCGGGCGTAGCTTGCCGGGTGACCTTCGTACCCGTAGAATGGGGCAATCCAGGAGTTCTAATCCAATGATGTCCAACCGTCCCACGTTCCTAGCAGTCGCATTGGCTTGCGGCCTAATCCCCGTCTCAGCGCATCGCATCGTCGCACAGTCGTCAAATACCAATGCGCAAAGCCAGCAGGACCAGGAACAGGACCCCCTCAAGCGAAAGCGTTCCGACAAGGAAGAGTTTCAGGCGCAGAAGGAACTCAAGAGCGAGCTGAAGGGCGCCTATAAGACGTGGCTGGAGCAGGACGTTCCCTACATTATTACCGACGAAGAACGGAAGGCATTCAAGAACCTGAGCAATGATGAGGAGCGGGAGGCCTTTATCGAGGCCTTCTGGCAGCGGCGCAATCCCAATCCCGATTCCCCTGAAAACGAGTTCCGCGAAGAGCACTACCGCCGCATCGCCTACGCCAATGAGCATTTTGCCGCCGGCAAGCCGGGTTGGAAGACGGACCGCGGACACATTTACATTGCGTTCGGTCCGCCCGACTCGAAGGACTCGCACCCTTCCGGCGGAGCATACCAGCGTCCGGTCGATGAGGGCGGTGGCGAGACGTCCACCTACCCGTTTGAAGTCTGGCATTACCGATATATCCCGGGGATCGGCGACAACATCGACATCGAGTTTGTGGATACCTGCATGTGCGGGGACTATCACTTCACCATCGACCGCGGGGAGAAGGATGCGCTGCTGCGCGTTCCCGGGGCGGGCCTGACGCAATGGGAAGAGATGGGAATGGCGAAGAAGGGCGACCGATTTAAGGGAGGCATGGAAACTCTCGGCACCGGCCCCCTCGCTTCCAGCCAGAGCTCCAAGGAATTCGACCGCCTGGAGCTGGCATCGAAGCTCTTCGCACCCCCTGAGATCAAGTTCAAGGATCTCGAGTCGTTCATGACCGAGCACAAGATCATGAACGGGCCGCCGTTCCCGTTCGATGTACGGACAGATTTCGTCAAGGTGACTGAGAACACCGTGCTGGTGCCCATCACGATCCAGATCCGCAATCGCGACATTACGTTTGAAACCAAGAACGGTGTCTCGACGGGCGTGGTCAATATTCTTGGCAAGGTGACGACCATCACCCACCACACCGTACAGACCTTCGAAGATACCGTCGAAGTGGAGCAGCCGGCTGAACTGCTCCAGAAGAGCCTCGATAGCAAAAAAATCTATTGGAAGGCTCTCCCGCTGCTTCCGGGGTCCTATCGTCTCGACATTGCCATTAAGGATGTACACAATCCGGATCACGTGGGTCTGTATGCGCGCAGCCTCGAAGTGCCGAAGTTCTACGACGAGAAGCTGGCGACCTCCACGCTCATACTCGGCGATCAGATGAGCCCTGTGGATTCACACTCCATCGGCGCGGGCAGCTGCGTGATTGGCAACACCAAGATCTGCCCCAGGGTGTCCTCGAATCCGGCCACACCCATTAATTTCAGGCGTAACCAGGACCTGAATTTCTGGATGCAGATTTATAACCTGCAGATCAGCGACGCTACAAAGAGCAACGATGCCAAGGTGACCTATCAGATCGTGGACGCGGCCACCAATAATGTGGTCTTCGAAAAGCAGCTCGATTCAAAGGACTTGGGGGCGCACAGCGATCAAATCACCGTCGAAAAATCGCTTCCCATGGCAGGACTCCAGCCAGGTAAGTACAAGGTGACGATCAAGGTCGACGACGAAATTTCAAAACAAGAGATTGCGCAATCTGCACCTTTTGTCGTCGAATAGTAAGTATCGTCCCGCGCAAGAGGGGTTACCGGGCTCTAGACCAGGAACCATGCGCGGGAAAAGCTTTCTGGAGTAATTGCCAGGGCGCCCGCCGGTACACAGAGGCACGTGATATTGCGCAGGCTCCATCTCGCGTTGTTCATCGTATGGATCGGCACGGCGACCGCGTCACTTCACGCGGCTGGCCCTGCTTCGGTCTCCGGTGTCGTGCGGAACTCCGCCGGCGTCCCGCAGATTGGCGCGGTCGTCGAGCTTCTGCGCCCGGACCTCTCCATCATTACCACTGTCTACACCAATTCCAGGGGACGATTCAGCTTTGCCCAGGTCATGCCTGGCAGGTACGCAGTGAAGGCGATGGGCACCTCGTTCCTGCCCTCCCTGCGCGAGAACGTCCGGGTGCAGGCTGGCACCGTGGTAAACCTCACGCTCAATACGCTTTATGAAGTCATGCAATGGCTTCCTGCCAAGCCGCGTTCCGGCGATGCGCAAAAGGACGACTGGGCATGGACGCTGCGTTCGGCGGCCAACCGGCCCCTTCTGCGCTGGCTTGAAGATGGGCCGCTGGTTGTAGTGTCCGATGGCAAATCCCGCCCGAAGCTAAAGGCGCGCCTGGTGGCAAGCGGCAATGCGGGCACATTCGGCGAGGACGGCCAACGTATCTCGATGGAAGTGCAGGACACTCCGTCGGACAGCCGCGAACTGCTTGCCCACGTGGATTTTCAGCCCGGCACCGACGCCGGCATGGAATCCATGCTCGGATTCCGCCAGGACCTGGGAATCGTCGGCTCGGTTCAGTCCGTTGCAGCCATTTCCATTCACCCCGAGGTGGAGAGTTCCGGCGCGCAAGGCACGGATGAAGTGGCCACGCGCTCCTGGGAGACCATGAATATGGGCGACGCGATTGAGGCCGAAGCGGGAGCCTCCCAGGTAGTTGCGCGTTTCGCTCAGGATTCTCCAAACACCGTCGCAGCCGTTCTCCCCTTTGTCAGCGTCAGTTGGCGCAAAGGGGATTCCATCATGAGCTATCGACTTGCCACGGCTCTGCCGAACCAGCAGCAAGCCGGTGACGGCAACGCGGCAACATGGCTGCCTTCGCTGGCGATGCGCAATTCCCGGCTCGTAGTGGAACGCGGGCTTCACCAGGAGATCGGTTGGGAACGTCGCACGGATTCTTCGGGCGTTGCCCTCTCGTTCTATGCGGATACACTCACTGACCCGGTGCTGGAGGCGATGACTCACGGCGGCTCCGCTGCGTTGCCCGGCATGCTCTACGACGGCCAGAGTGGGTTGGCGCGTACCGCCGCTTCTGGATATTCGACCACCGGCATGGTGGCAATGGTCGAGCGGGAGTTGCCCCGCGGCAACCATGTGCGGCTCACCTATGCGAACGGCGAAGCCATCGTGCTCTCCGCATCGCAGCACCCCACCGTTCTCAGCGAAATGGTTGCCCAGGCGCGGCCCCGCCGTACGGAGATGTATTCGTTGTCACTCTCCGGCACGCTTGACGGCACGGGGACCCGCTGGCGCGCAAGCTATCGGTGGCAGCCTGAAGATACCGTCACCCGCGTTGCGCCCTACATGGTGCACGCCGACGAGCCTTACTTCAACCTCCACCTCCGCCAGCCCGTATATTCTCGCCGCGAGAGTGGCCGCAGCCTCGATGCCATGATCGACGTGCGCAACCTGCTTGACCAGGGTGATCGCTCGTTCATGCTAAGCGACGGCACGCTGCTGCTCTTTGCGCAGGCGCAACGCGGCGTCACCGCCGGCCTTGCCTTCACGTTCTAGGCTGCACTCCACTCACTGAAATTCAAACTTTATCGCCACACCAAATAGGGGAACGTGCGCCCAAGGTGCTGTGCCGGTGCGCTTTGGGATCGACTCGCATCTGTGCTATATTTTGAAAAGTGCGCTCGATCATCGCGATGCGCAGGCGGCGCTGTCAGCTTCATCGGCGCGGCTTCAAATCTCAAGGACGCGTAGCTCAACTGGCAGAGCATTCGGCTCTTAACCGACAGGTTGTAGGTTCGATTCCTACCGCGTCCACCAGCCCCTTGAAAAATCTACGGAGCATCCGCACCGTCCGGTGTGTCGCCTCCCGGTCCGCCGCGGTTGACCGCCTGAACTGCCGAGAACGGCTTCATCTGGTATTCGTGCGGCGGCGTGTCGCCAGCCAGGTAGCGAACAAAGTAGTCCCAGCGCCGCCGTGCCATATAACCTGACGCCGGCCCGTAGCCGTGCGGCACATTGGGAATCATCAGCAGGTCGAAATCCTTGTTGGCCTTGATCAGCGCATCGACTACCAGCAGCGTATTGTCCGGCGGCACGTTGTTGTCCATGGTGCCGTGCGCCAGCAGCAAATGCCCCTTCAGATTGTGCGCGTAGTTCTGATTGGCCTGCGAATCGTAGTTGCTGCGGCCGTCCGGTGTCTTCACCTCAAGCCCGGCCCACTTCTCGGCCCAATCATCTTCGTAATCGCGTTCGTCGTGGTTCCCGCTTTCGGCAATGCCCACCTTGAAAAAGTCGGGGAAGTGGAACATGGCCGCGGCGGTTGCGTTTCCTCCGCCTGAGTGGCCGTACATGCCAACGCGATCCAGATCGATAAACGAATACTGCCGCGCCAGATCCTTCATTCCGGCTACCTGGTCAGGAATCGTGTTATCACCCAGGTTGCCGTAATACGCCTCGTGAAACGACTTCGAGCGCCACGGAGTGCCCATGCCGTCAATGCACACGACGACAAAACCCAACTCCGCAAGCGACTGCAGATCGCCGTGCGCCGCCCTGAAGCTGCGCGTCCCGCATGAGCCCGTCTGCGGCCCGGGATAGACATAGTTCACAATCGGATATTTCTTCGACGAATCGAAATGGGTGGGCTTGAACATGAATCCGTACAGCTCCGTCTTGCCGTCGCGGCCCTTCACCTTGATCGGAGTGAGCGGAATCCAGCCCCCGGCTTTGAGCCTGGAGATGTCCTGGTGCGCAACCTCCATCACCGTCTTGCCGTCATCGTTCCGTACGACTGTTACCTGCGGAGTCGTCGGAGTCGAATACGTATCGACGAAGAATCTTCCCGAGTCTGACATTTTGATTTCGTGATCGGCGTCTTCCGGCGTAAGCAGCTTCAATCCGCTTCCGTCGAAGTTCACGCTATAAAAGGACTGGTAATAGGGATCCCGATTCGCCTCCTTGCCCACTCCGATGAAATAAATCTTCCGGTTCGCGTCGTCAATGTAAAGCACCTGTGTCACATTGCCCGGTCCATGCGTGATCTGGTTCTTGAGCTTGCCGGTCTCAAGATCGTAGAGATAAAGATTGCCCCAGTTGTCGCGTTCACTGAACCACAGAATTTCCTTCGACTGAGGAAGATAGTGCCAGTTGATCTTGCCGTTTCCGCTTTCGTAGAACGTTGCGACGGTCTCGCCCATCACGTCGCGCACTTCGCCCGTGGACGCATCCGCCACCCGCAGCCATTCCTGCTTGTGATCGCGGGATGTAGAGACGAACGCGAGATGCGTGCCGTCGGGGCTCCATTCCACATCGGAAAACGTGTTACCCTCGCAGGCCACATCGTCGCACAGCGTTGAGCGATGCTGGTCGGGCGGCATTTTCAGGCGGATCACCTTGCGCGCCTTCACGTCGATGATTACGCGCTCGATCATCGTCACGTCCTTATCGCCCACCAGCGGATACTTCCATGCCTTCAAGACCGGGTGCGTGTTCGTCACCGGCACGAGGTACATCTCGCCGGTCTTGCGCTGGTCCTGCTGAAACGTCGCGATCCTGCTTGAATCGGGAGACCACAGCAGGATGGCAGCATCCGACGATTTCCATCCGGCATTGTCGGTCGCATAGCCGAAATCCTTTACGCCATCGGTCGTTAGTTGCGTCTCCTCGCCGGTCGCGAGATCCTTCACCCAGAGGTTCCAATCGCGGATGAACGCGCCGAGCTTCTTGTCCGGGGAAAGGTTCAGGGGAGGATGCGCTGCCGGTTCGGCCGCTCCTGCGCCCTCTTCCGAGCCGCCGCCGATTCGTGCGCACGACGGCGGAGCCGCACCGAGATCGCATCGGTAGTCGCCGCCGTAGCCGCTGAAATAGAGAACGCGGCCTCCATCTGAAAACGAGATGTTCGAAAGGTGCAGATGGCGCGGCTGAACGTGCATCGCTCCGCGAGTTGCGGCATTCAGCAGCGCCGCCACTTTGTCCTGGTCGAAGAGCGATCCATGGGTGCCCTTTGCCGGATCCACGACCACATAAGAGATCCCGGTGTCATCCACGGCCTTGTACCAGAAACGCCCCGCATCGAGCGACTGCGCCTTGACCTCTCCTGGCCAGGCAAGAGGATTCATGTTGTACGGCATGAATTTCTCGGCGCCGGCGTAATCTTGCGTGGTGAGTTGCCGCGGATGTTGCGCCACTGCTGCAGCGCATGCCATTGCTACCAGCGCGATCGCGATCGCGCGTAAAGAACTTCCCATGAGCATGGAACCGGCCTTTTCCTCGCCGGCAGGCGCGCAGGCGAGTTGATCTGGAGACGCAAACGCCGTCCATTCTACAGCGGCGTGGTCACCGTCGTAACCTTCGCCAGGTCAGTTGAACCAAAAGCGCGAGGGGCGGCGCAATCCTGAAGATTGCGCCGCCCCTTGTGTTTGTGAAGCCCGGGTCTAGAACAAGTTCCAGAGCGACTGGTTGTAAACCTCGTGATGGTATTGCACTTCAGAGGCCTTCACAAAGGTGCCGAGCGCGCGCGGGCAACGATCCGCCGAGGCCTGCTTGAGCTCGGCGTAACGGCCCTGCACATCGGGTCCGAGCATTTCCGCAATCCAGCTCGATCCCCTGAAGTCTTCGATCGCCTGCTGGATGTTGTCCGGAAGATACCGCTGGGCCTGGCGAAGGTTTTCGATATCGGCCCTCTGGGCATCGATACCCGTCTTGAAGATCGAGTACAGCGCCATATACGGATTCGCGTCCGGCGCCACCGATCGAACTTCCACGCGCATCGAGCGCGAGTTGCCGATAGGAACGCGCACCATCGAGCCGCGGTCTGTGGCGGAGGCCTTGATCTGGTTCGGCGCTTCGAAGTGCGGATCGAGCCGGCGGTACGCATTTACGCTGGGGTTCAGGATGAGGCAGATGTCGAGCGCCTTGCTGAGAATGCGATCGATGAAATCCCATCCGTAGCTCGAGAGCTGCTCCTGACCCTTCTGATCCCAGAACAAGTTCGTCTTGCCTTTGGAAATGGAAACGTTGGTGTGCATGCCGCTGCCGTTGACGCCCACCACGGGCTTAGGCAGGAACGACGCCGTGTAGCCCATGTTGTTGGCGATCTGCCGGGTCAGCAACTTGTAAAGCTGAATCTGGTCCGCCGCAGCTACCACTTCGCCGTAGCTGTAGTTGATTTCGAACTGGCTGGGCGCAACTTCAGGGTGATCCTTTTCGTTCTGGAAACCCATGGCGCGCTGCACTTCCGCCGCGGTGTCAATGAACTGGCGCAGCGGATCGAGCGGCAAAACGTGATAGTAGCCGCCGGTGTTGATGAAGTCGAACTTGGTCGTCTCGTTGAAGCGACGTTCGGCGTCCTTGCCCGCGAAAAGGAATCCTTCAATTTCGTTGGCCGCGTTCAGCGTCAGGCCCTGCTTTGCGTACAGGCTGTCAGAGAAGTTCTTGAGCACGCCGCGAACGTCGCCCGAGTACGGCGTGCCGTCCTTATCGATCACCGTGCCGAACACCAGCACCTTGCCGTTGCCGAACACATCGGCGGGCACCCAATAGAAAGCGCTCCAGTCGATGCCCAGGCGAAGATCGCTCTCCTTCTGGGCGGTAAACCCGCGGATGGACGACCCGTCGAACGTCAGGTTCTCGTAGCTGCCCAGCAGGAACTTCTTGTCGTAATCGAGAAGATGCAGGCGGCCTTCCAAATCGGAAAACAGCACTGTTACGGCCTTGATCCGCTTCTCGTCGGTCAGGTACTTCAGCCGCTTTTCGCGGATCTCGTCGGCCGAAACACGATTGGCGCGATCAGCCTTGGCTTGCAGATTAAGCTCTTCCAGCTCCTCGTATGGAAGGGCCAGAAAATTGCGAAATTCAGTCGACATGGATCTCCTTTGATCGAAAAACGGGTGTATCTAAAGTGTAACGGCGGCCATATAAGGATCGTGTGAGGATTTTTCCACGCGTGTTTGAGCGCGCTGACAGCAATCCCGCAATTCGGCCCGTTTTTCCACAACCGAATCGTCGGGATGCCGCGATTCGTGTGCAAACTGCTACGTCGGAGAAGACGGCCAACATGAGAAACGGACTCTGACCATCTTTCGGCCAGAGTCCGCTCCCGACGCGCTCTATGACCCATGTAGGACTGCTATAAACAACCTCGTTATTGTCCTGGCGCAAGCACGAGAATGATGCCTGCCGAAACAGTATCCTGCGAGTCCGTCATGCCGTTTTCTTTGTGGAACGTGGGCGCGTCGGACCAGTCGTGGCGGTATTCAAGCCGGCTCAGGAAGCCATGTTTGAACTTGTGCTCGTAGGTGCCGGTGAACTCCTTGAGCGTCTGCGGTGTCCCGGTTGAAAACCCGTCCATGTCATCGAACACCTCGATGCGTCCGGCCACTGCCTGCGTCGTGGTCAACTGTTCGTGAGCCGCGAACGCCAGGCCATCCCACCGGCTGACCGTATCGTCACCCGCGCCGTGAGATTTGGAATCCCGGTTCTCGCCGTAATCGAAATTCACATAGGCATTGAACTTGGGGTTCGGAGTCAGAAGCACGGTGGTGTCGAACAGGTTGCGGAACGCATTCTGCCCTGACGTGTCTTCCGGCCCGGTGTAGACGTTCACATTCCACGTGTACTTCGGTTTCACCAGCGCACTGGTCAGGCCTACGGTGACTCCGCCTGTGGACTCCGTGATGTTGTTCCAGCCGTTCACCAGTTGCACGCCGATCGTCTCGGTCTTGCTGACTGGAATCGCCGAGCGCAATCCGAAGTGATAGTAGGGAATGGCCCAGGCAAACAGAAGCGACCGCGAGTAGTTCCAGTTATCCTTCGCTTCAATCACTTCGGCTCCGGCCGACGTGACGAACTTGCCCAGGTCCAGCTCCGCGCCCTTCCACTTGGGAGGCTTGGTGCTGATGTAAGCCTGCTCCACGTATTCAAGCTGCCGCGGCGCATTTACCAGCCTGTTGGTGCGGCCATAAATCAAATCGATGCGGGCGCCCAGCAGGCCGGGATCGTGATTCAGGGTCAGCTTCGCGGCGCTCAGGCCGGGCTGATTCGCGTCCTGGTTGAAATTGTAGTAATCGTTCATCTTGCCGTTATCGGCTTCCGTGGGATTGTTGTGGTTATAGGAGTAATACCCATCGACGAAGCCCGTAACAGCCATCGGACCGACGCGCCACGGCTTGGGGCTTGCCGCCGGCGCCGCGGGTTCCGGAGCCTGGGGTGTTGATGGGGTTTGCGTCTGTGCCGCGGCTGACAAGCCTGCCGCCATGGCGCCTACTGTCAACATCGTCCGAAGGCCTGACCTCAAATGCATTTACGTATTCACTTTCTCCGCCATTGTGGGCAGCGGGCGGTTTCATCTGGTGTTCGACAACTCTTCCGTCCCCTTTGCGCTCCGCTGTGCAGCGCTGGGTCGATCGCGGGATTGCGGAAGATACGATCGCGCTATTGCACAGCGCGACAACTGCACCGCCTCTTGCGAACGCCATCCGGGAACGATGGTGTTCATGCGAATTGCTGCGCGCGGCGCACGATAAGGCCCAACTCCCGCGAATGTTTCAGTCCATTGTTCGATCGCGGTTGAGTGAAGTTGACCAACCGGGCCGTAAGTATGCAATGAGAATCCGCCCGTCTCCCGTAAGGACGGAATAAAGATTCGGGTCAATGAGGCGAAATCGAGATTCTGCTAGAATCGCCTCAATCGTTCATGCGCCGTTCGATCTCGCTGCGGCATCTTCTTTGCAAGACTGCTCAGGATTCGCGCTTTTCAACCCAAGCGCACGCGCAACTGCAACTTGCAGGGCCCTCATCTTAAAAGGACTGAATTACAGGTTGGTGCTGGTTGTCTGAAAATCCCATCCCGCCGCGCAGACTTTTCGGGGCCATCCGCCCGCGCGGGCTAAGCCGCGCCTTTCGCGCCGCGCGCGGTGCAGGCGCATCCGCGGCCGAGATGTGCAACCTGCACGAATTCACCCGCTCCACTCTGCAGATGAATCTCAGCGTCAAGCCGGGGCCGCACATTGCCGAACAGCTCCACACGTTGTTTCAACTCGATGCTGTAGCCTTGTTCGACGCCGATCTGCGCGAGGTATACACCGCGGGGAAGTGGTCCGTCGACGTAAACGAGCTGGCGCAGAACGTCTACCATTTCGAATCATCTGACGACGATCCGCAAACCGGCATCAGCCGACGCGTCATCCGGCTCGGGTCGGTTCCCATCGGCAGCCTTGTGCTGCGCGGCGAAATCGACCCGCTCACCAGCAGCGCCCTGGCCGGAATCATCGCCATTACGTTCGATCGTTTTCGCGCTACCGCCAACGAGAGCCGCATCGAAGCGGAACGCGAAGCCGAGCGTATGCGCGCAACTGTGCTCGACAGCCTGGCTCACGCTTACAAGACGCCGCTCACCGCCATTCGCGCCGCCTCCAGCGGCCTCGCCGAGATGGGCCGCCTTTCCGCGGCACAGGCTGAGCTGGTGAGCCTTATCGACGAACAGGCCGCGCTTCTGAACGAGCTCACCAACCGCCTGCTCAGAACTGCGCGGCTCGAATCCGCCGATGTGCAGGGCACACGCGCGTCGCTGCAACTGGAGCAGGTTCCAATCGCTTCCCTCATCGATGAGATTGTCGCTTCCCTGGGCGAGCGCTCCGCGGCGAATGAAATTCGCATCGAGGTAGTTCCCAGGGAGTTTACGTTTCCCTGTGACCGGCGTCTGGTCTCCATGCTTCTCACCCAGTATCTTGATAACGCGTGCAAGTATTCTGACGCAGAATCGCCAATCACGGTGCGCGCCGAACGGTCTGAGATGGAAGTGCTCCTCTCGGTGCACAGCTTCGGCGACATCATTCCTCCCGCGGATCGCGAACGAATCTTCGACCGTTATTACCGTACTTCCGCGGCCGCGACACGCGCTGCCGGAACCGGCATCGGCCTGTCGATTGCCAAGAGTGCAGCAGCCGCGCACGGCGGATCGGTCTGGGTCGCCGCCGGCGAACGGGGTGGAAACACATTTTTCGCCGCGTTCCCCATTCCTTCCGAATCCTCTATCTCCGCTCCACCTTCCACGAATGCTGAAAGGAACATCGCATGACGACCTCCGCCATTCGCGTTCTCGTAGTGGATGACGAACCGGCAATTCGCCGCGCCCTGCGTCCGCCACTGACCGAGCTCGGGTTTGAAATGACTGAGGCATCCCGCGGAGAAATGGCGCTAGAACTGCTCCGCACGGAGCCCTTCGATGCGGTGCTGCTCGACGTGAACATGCCCGGCATCGGCGGCATTGAGACCCTGCGGCGCATTCGCAGCATGGCGCCGCGCCTTCCCGTCATCATCCTCACCGTCCGCGACCGCGAAGAAGAAAAAGTGGGCGCGCTTGAAATGGCAGCGGACGACTACGTGTCAAAGCCCTTCGGCGTGCGCGAGCTCGTTGCACGTATCCGCGCCGCCGTGCGCCGCGTACAGGCTCCGCAGGCCGCCGAAGACGCCGTCATCGAAATCGGCGAAATCCGGCTCTCCCCGTCTCGGCGCAGCGTGACCAAGCGGGGCCACGCGATTCACCTCACGCGCAAGGAGTTCGACATCCTGCATTGCCTCATGAGCCGTGCGGGACGCGTCATTACCTATTCGCGCCTGCTCACCGCGGTTTGGGGCGCCGACTGCCGCGAGGAAGTGGAATACCTGCGCACGTTCGTCCGGCAGCTTCGTAAGAAGATCGAAGATGACCCGGCGCGTCCCCGCTACATGCTCACCGATATCTACGTCGGATATCGTTTCGCCGATCAGCAGATGCTCGACGACCAGGATGCGTCGTCCGCCCAATCGCTCCCTGCGAGCGGCGCCGCACCTGCTTCCGATCCTTCCGATCTTTCCATCGGAACCGGACAGTAAGAAAGCCCCTCGCCCCGGAGGAGTCGCGCGATCGCCGCACCCGTTTCGACGGCAGGTTGTGTACATGCGGAAAGTGCCACAGTGCATCGGAAATAGGATGGGCCGCGCTGCTACCATGAACCCGGAAGATGCGCGAACACCTGGGAACTCTCGTTGAGGACTTCCGCCGCTACGGCCGCGAAATCGCCATCGTGCGCTACGAGGGAATCCGGCGCAGAACGGCCACATACGGCGACATCGCCGACCAGGCTCTTCGCTTTGCTGCGTTGTTGCAGCAGCACGGCATCCAGCCTGGCGAGCGCATTGTGCTGTGGGGCGAAAACAGCGCGGAATGGATCGCCGCGTATCACGGCTGCCTTCTGCGCGGCGCGCTCATCGTTCCCCTCGACGCCTACGGCAGCGCCGATTTCGCCACCCGCGTATTCCACGACGTCCAGCCCAAGCTCGCCGTCGGCGATGCCCTCCTGGTCCGCCAGCTTCCCGCCAGTGTTCCCCGTATTGAATTCGAGCAGTGGCCCGCCATACTCCCGCACGAATACGCCGCTCCTGTCTCGGGCCTCGGGCGCGATACTCCTCTGCAGATCCTTTTCACGTCCGGCACCACGGGCGATCCGAAGGGCATCGTGCACACGCACGGCAACGTGCTGGCCAGCATCGGTCCCATTGAAGATGCGGCCCAGCGCTATCTCCGCTATGAAAAAATCGTGCACCCGTTGCGCTTTCTGCACACGTTGCCGCTCAGCCATGTGTTCGGCCAGACCATGGGCTTGTGGATCCCTCCCATCTTCCGCGCGCACGTTCACTTCGAGAGCCGCCTCGTCGCCCCTCGGCTGATTGAGACCATTCGCGACGAGCGCATCTCCGTGTTGGCTGCCGTGCCGCGCGTGTTCGGTTTACTCAAGACACATCTCGAGTCGGCTCATCCGGGCCTCGCCGACCGCGTCGCCGCTGCGCAAGGGATTAGCGCCTGGAAGAAGTGGTGGGTGTTTCGCGATCTCCACCGGGAGTTTGGCCTGAAGTTCTGGGCGCTCATCTGCGGCGGCGGAGCCCTGGCGCCCGCGGTGGAGCAGTTCTGGAACGCGCTCGGCTTCGTGCTCGTTCAGGGCTACGGCATGACCGAAACCACCGCGCTCATCACCCTCAATCATCCTTTTCACGTTGCGCATGGCACGGTAGGGAAGCCGCTCCCCGGGCGCGAAGTCAAAATCGGTTCCGATGGCGAAGTGCTGGTTCGCGGGCCCATGATTTCGAACGCTACGTGGAGTGGCGGTGAACTCCGCCACCGCGACGACGACTGGCTGGCCACAGGCGATCTGGCCCGGGAAGAATCGACCGGTGAACTGCGCTTCGTTGGCCGCAAGAGCGAGGTGATTGTCACCGCTACCGGCGTGAATATTCACCCCGAAGATCTTGAGTCCGTCATCGAGGTTCAGCCCGGCGTCGCGGCGTGTGCGGTGGTTCCCGTCGAGACTCCCTCCGGTCCGGAACCCTGCGCGGTGCTCGCTATGCGCGGCTCCGACGACCAGGCCCCCAAGGCGATTGCGAACGCCAACGCTCGCCTGGCGGAGTTTCAGCGCGTGAATCGCTGGGTGCTCTATCCCGAACCCGACCTGCCGCGCAATTCCGCCGGCAAGGTGCGGCGCAAAGCTGTCGCCGCATGGCTCCAGGAAGTGCAGAGCGCCGAGGCCGGAACATCGTCCGCGGCCGAAGCATTCAACGCTTCGCACGACTGGATCGTCACCCTCATCGCGCAAATCACCGGTGAGACGCCGCATTCCAGCCGCGACGATCTGCGGCTCGGCGAAGACCTCCACCTCGACAGCCTCGGCCGTGTGCAACTCGCCGGGGCCATCGAACAAGAACTCGGCATGCCGCCCGAAAGCGCGTTGCTTGAGGATGCCCAGACGCTCGGCGATCTACGCGCCCTCATGTCGGGCAGCGCAGAACCTCCATCGTTTTCAAACCAATCCGCCCGTTCTCACGCTGCGCAGCCCAACCCGCACATCGATCGCGAACTCGCCGCTGCATCGCAACCCAGTCCCGCCCCGCATCCAATCGCGACGCCGCCCATCACGCCCTTGCTGCCGCAGCCTCGCTCCTCCACGTACCTCTATCCGCGATGGCCCTGGCTTCGCCCAGTGCAATGGCTGCGGGTCGCCTTCATCGAAGTTGTAATGCGCCCGCTCGTCCGATTCCTTGCGCGGCCACGCGTCAGCGCTCCGTCCACGCTTGAGACGAGTGTGTCCGAGCCCATGCTCATCATCTGCAACCACGTCAGCACCTACGACGGACCGCTCGTCCAATATGCATTACCAGGCCCGATGCGCCGCCATATCGCCGCCGCTATGTCCGGCGAAATGCTCGAAGACTTCCGCCATTTTCGCAACCCCGAATGGCCTGCCGGCCGCCGTGGATTTTATTTCCCCGGACCGCTCGCATGGTTTGCGCTTACCGCTCTCTTCAACGTATTCCCGCTGCCGCGCTCGCGCGATTTTCAGCGCAGCTTCGCCCACGCCGGGAAAGCACTCGATCGCGGATTCCATGTCCTGGTGTTTCCTGAGGGTACTCGTTCCGACACCGGGCAGCTTGCGCGCTTTCGGCCGGGAATCGGCCTTCTCGTCAAGCAGGCAAAGGCGCCCGTCCTTCCCGTTGCGCTGCGCGGACTGGGCGAGCTCAAGGCGCGGGGCCGCGGATGGTTTCGCTCCGGCAAACTTGAGATTCGCGTCGGCTCTCCCATCCGCTTCGCGCCGGAAGCCACCGAGTCAGAAATCACCGATCAACTGCACCAGCACATCGCCGATCTGCTCGACTCCGCCAATTAGCCTGCCATGCACTTGCGCCGATTGCAGTTCCGCTCGCATCCCGCGCAGCGCCACTTGAAATAGGATGTCCCTCCGGAAAATGCCGCCGTCCATCGCGAAGCGTCCACCGGCTGCTCGCTCGATCCCAGGAACAGCGCGCCATCCTTCGCCAGCAGACGATGCGCCTGCCCCATGACCGTGCTTCTCGCCTCAGGCGAAAAATAAAGCATCACGTTGCGTAGAAGGATTACATCGAACGGTCCATGCACAGGCAGCGGCGAGATCGCCAGGTTTGCCCATTGAAATCGGCATAAGGCCCGTATTTCCGGCTTGATGACCCACTCCTCACCATCCTCGTCGAAGTAGCGCGCCAGCAGGCGGACCGGAAGCCCGCGGCTGATTTCGCACCGCCGGTATCGCCCGGACTTCGCGCGGCTAAGCACCTCGCGTGAGAAATCCGTGGCCTCGATCTGCACCCGCCAGTTCGTGAGGGTAGGGAAGTGCTCGCGCACCAGCATCGCAAGGCTGTACGCCTCCTGGCCCGTCGAGCACGCCGCGCTCCACATGCGGAGAGAGCGCGTGCCACTTCGCGCTTCGATCAGGTCGGGAAGAATTTCTTTGCGCAAAACTTCAAACGGCCGGCGATCGCGAAAGAAGCTTGTCTCGTTGATCGTCATGGCGTCGGCGACGGCACACTCGAGCTCGGGATCGCGCATGCGGCCCAGGTGTGCGGCCAGCTCGCCCAGGCTGCTCATTCCCGCGCCGCGAATCACCCCGGCCAGCCGCGCTTCAAAAACATAATCGCGGGATGGGTCCAGCACATTCTGCGACCGGGCGTGCACAATCCGGCGCAGAAGAGCGAAGTCCACATTTTCGTCAATGGGCGGCGCGCTCAAATCGCTGCCTCCCGCACCATCTCGCATGGAGGCCGGCACTGCGGGCGATGCGCTGCATTTCCCATGGGATCTGGGCCAGTGGCAGCACGCGATCCGCCAGTCCTTCCGCGGCCACCGCTCCCGGCATGCCCCACACCGTGCTGCTCGCCTCGTCCTGCACCACGATCGTGGCGCCAAGCCGTCGTAAAAGGCGGCAGCCCGCAACACCGTCCGACCCCATGCCGGTCAGAATCATCGCCATCACGCACCCGCCGTAGACGCGCGCCAGCGATCGAAACAGCACGTCCACCGATGGCCGGCAGTGGTTTTCCTCCGGTTCTCTCGTCAGGCGAACGACAGGGGCGTTCACGCCGTCGCTCGAGCGGGCGATCTCAAGATGATGCCCGCCGCGCGCAATTACGATCCGGCCCGGCATTACCGCCTCTCCATCCGCGGCCTCCACCACGCGAAGCGCACAGGTCTTGTCCAGACGCTCCGCCAGCAGCGACGTGAACATCTCCGGCATGTGCTGCACCACCAGCACGGGTAGCGGAAACGTGCCGGGCAGGCGCGGCAGCATCTCCTCAAGGGCCGCCGGTCCGCCGGTCGACACTCCGATGGCCACCACCGCCGGAGCATGCGTTGCTGGCGGTCCAGCCTGGATGGCGGCTCGAGGCGCATGCTTCATACACTCCGCTGCCCGAGCCTTCTGCGCCAGAGCGTGAATCTTCGGGCATAGTTCCTCGGCTAGCGTGCGTACGGCCGCCTCCCGATCCGACTGCGCCGGCGGCTTTGCCACATAATCCGATGCCCCGCTGGCCAGCGCTTCGATCGTCACTCGCGCGCCGCGATGCGTTACGGAACTGACCATGATCACCGGCAGGCGGGAGTTCTGCGCCCGCAGCCGCTTGAGCGTGGTGAGCCCATCCATCACCGGCATCTCCACATCCAGCAGCACCACGTCGGGCTCGAGCACTGCGATGGACTGCAACGCTGTCGCGCCGTCCACCGCCGTCCCCGCAACCTCAAGCCGCGGGTCGCCGGATATCACGGATCGCAACGCGCTTCGCATCACCGCGGAGTCGTCCACGATCAGCACGCGAGTTGTGCGTCCTTGAGCAATCACACGTCCTCCGGCAATTGGGCCAGGCGCATCGGTTGCAGTTGCGCCGTTTCCAGCATCACCATCAAGCTGTCTCGCAGCTTGAATGCGCCGGCAAACAGGGCTTTTCGCTTTCGCACGGTTGACGGTTTCGCCTCGAAGTCGGCGGAAGAGACGGTGAGAACTTCGCGCACTGAATCCACCGCCAGCCCGAACGGGCCATCGGCATCCTCAAGAACCAGCAGGTCCTGCACCATTTCTGCCGGCGGCATTCCCAGCACGCGCCGCAGATTCACGGTGGTCAACACATCGCCGTGATAGTGCACCAGTCCAGCGATGAAGCCCGGAGCCAGCGGCACCGCCTGCGGACGCGCGCCCCCCACAATCTCCAGGATGTCGCCGAGCGGAATGCCATACAGTTCCTCGCCCACACCCACCGAACACACCTGAATCAGCTTCGCGTTTTCGCTTTCCGGCACCTTGCTCATCCTGCATCCCTCCATGATGTCGCCATGGCTGGTTCGTTGGTGCCGTCTGGTTCCTTCGCTGCTGGCTGCGCAAAGCCTTCGCATCGTGTCGCATCCCACCCTGAAAGCAAATCCAGGTCGAAGACGCTCGTAACTCGCTCGCAGAGCAGGCGGAGACCGGGGATAGCACTCTCGCTTCCGGCTTCCATCAGTTCGCTGCCTCTGGCCACGTCAAGCACCTGGTCAACCACGATTCCTACATGCCGCGTGTCGTCGCTGCACACCACCACCAAGAGGGAAGCATCGCTCGCCGCCGAATGGAGCCTCTTTCCTGGATCCTCCACCCGCAGCAGTCGCCCGCCGAAATTCAGCACCGGCCTCCGGTCCAGGTATTCCATGCGGGCTGCGGGAACCTGCTCGATGCGAAGAACTTCCTTCAGCGGCACTGCAGCCTGGCGCCCGCCCACGCTCACCACCAGGTATTCCAACTCGCTTGCTTCCTCGCCGTCTGTGTCGCGCCTGTTCCCTGTGTTGTCTCGCTCAGAAACCGTGATTCCGGCCATCGTGGCCATCGCCCCCGGATCTAGAATCAACGCAAGTTCCGCACTCCCCAGCACCGTGGCTCCCGAATACAGGCCCACGCTTTTCAGGATCGGGCTCAGCGGCTTCACCACAATCTCTTCGGGATCGGCCAGCCCATCCACCACCAGGCCATATTTCCTGCCGTCTGCGTCGAGAACGGAGATGAAATGTTCTCTGCGGCCGACATCGTCAGCTGCCGCGCCCAGCAGACAATCGAGAAGTACCAGCGGCAGAAGATGTCCGCGCAGGCGGTAGACCGGCGCGTCCTCGATCCACTCGATGGCCCGTTTTGCTTCGTCGCCCGAAACATGCACCAGTTCTGACAGCGCGCTCTGCGGCAGCGCGAAGCTCTGCCCCAGGCTGCGCACAATGAGCGCCGGAATAATGGCCAGCGTCAACGGAATGCGCATCCGCACCGTGGTTCCGCGGCCCGGCTGCGAATCCAACTCCACCTTTCCGCCAATCTTCTCCACGTTGGTACGCACCACGTCCATGCCCACGCCGCGCCCGCTCACGTTGGTCACCTGCCGCGCCGTCGAGAATCCCGGCAAAAAGATCAACTGCAGCAGTTCGCGTTCTGACATCTCCGCCGCGCGGTCAGGCGCAATCAGCCCGCGCTCGACGGCCCGCGCGCGCACCGACTCCACCGCAATGCCCGCCCCATCGTCCGATACTTCCACCACGACGTGGCTGCCTTCCTGCACGGCGCGCAGCCGCAGCACGCCCTCCTCCGGCTTCCCTTGCGCCAGCCGCGCCCCGGGTGCCTCGATTCCGTGGTCCAGCGCATTGCGCACCGCGTGGGTCAGCGGATCCTTGATCGCTTCCAGCAGGCTTTTGTCCAGTTCCGTTTCCTGGCCCTCCATCTCCAGGCGTACTCTACGGTCCAGTGTCTGCGATAGATCGCGCACCATGCGCGGAACCTTGGAGAAGATGTTCGACACCGGTTGCATTCGCGCCCGCATCACGCCCTCGCGCAGGTCGGCCGTCACCATGTCGAGCCGCCGCGACAGCATCGTCATCCCCGGATCGGCAGCCGTCGCCTGCAGTACCTGGTTGCGCGTCAGCACCAGTTCGCCCACCAGATTCATCAGCCGGTTCAGCAGCTTCACGTCCACACGCAGTGTGCTCTCTGCTGCCGAACTCTGTGGCGGTGAAGCCGCCACGCGCGCGATCTCCGCGCCCTGCCCACGCCCTTGCGCCCGCGCATCGTCAGGAAAAGTTGCGTGGGCCTCGGCCTTGTTCGTTTCACTTTCATCCTGCGATCGCCCGCTCTCCGGCTTAGCGAGAGGCGCGGCGCACTGTTCCCGCTCGCCGCCTGCGCCCGCTTCCGTGCTCGCCGTCTGCAACGCGGTCAGCCGCCGGATCAGTTCTGTATCTTGCAATTGCTTTCCGTCGCAGCTTTCTCCGCCCTGCTGCTCGATCCTTCTCAGGATCGAGCGCAGTCCGTCCAGCAGGTCCAGCAACGCCGTGATGACGTGTGCATCGGCGGCGATCGTGCCGTCGCGCAGCATCCCCAGCAAATTTTCCCCGGTGTGCGCCAGGGTCTCCAGACCCTTGAACCCCAGAAAACCCGTTGCGCCTTTGATCGTGTGCACGGTGCGGAAGATCTCGGCGAGCAATTCCGCATCGTCCGGCCGAGATTCCAAATCGGTCAGGCATCGCTCCATCCGGTCCAGGCCTTCCTGGCTCTCGATAACAAACTCCCGTATCAGTTCATCCATTCGCCGCTCTTCTCCGTGGGCGACACAGCTTGCCCACCGGCGCTCACCCGGTTTATCGGAGAAAATGGCGCGCAACTTGAGGAACCCGGAGCCAGTCAAGCCCACGAGCACGAAACTCCAACCGGCTCGCCAATGCTGGTAAGGTATGGAAAACAGGCAACAGGAAATAAGGAATCGGGAATAAGGAATAGAACGAAGACCACACGCCCCGCCTGCTCCCACTCCCTGGCATCTATCCCTGTTCCCTATCTCTCGCCTTCAGGAGCACCGTGGACCGCTTCACCGGCATCTTGGGCATACTCGCTGTTCTCGCGGCTGCGTGGCTCTTCTCAACCGACCGCCGCCGCATCCGCTGGCGCACTGTGGCCTGGGGATTGAGCCTCCAGTTCTTCTTCGCGTTCCTTGTGTTGCGCTTCGCCTTCGGCCAGCGCGCCATGGCCTGGGCCGGCAACATCGTCAACCGTATGCTCTCTGCCACCGCCGCCGGCACCAGCATCGTATTCGGCCAACTCGGCCTGCCCGACTCCGGGCTGTTCGGCAAACTCCTGCCGGCGCAGCCTCCGCACCTCGGCGCAATCTTTGCCTTTCAGACGCTGCCCACCATCATCTTCATCTCCGCCTTTTTCGCCGTCATGTACCACATCGGCGTCATGCAGCAGGTCATCCGCGCCCTCGCATGGATCATGCTCAAAACCATGCGCATCTCCGGCGCCGAGAGCATGAACGTCGCCGCCAGCATCTTTATGGGCCAGACCGAAGCGCCGCTCACCATCCGCCCCTTCCTCAACCGCGCCACTCGCTCCGAACTCATGACCATCATGACCAGCGGTATGGCCCACGTGTCGGGCGGCATCATGGCCCTCTACATTGCGCAGGGCATCGAGACCCGGCACCTGCTCGCCGCCGTCATCATGACCTCGCCCGGCACCATCCTCATTGCCAAGATGCTCGTTCCTGAAACCGGCATCCCCGACACCGAAGGCAAAGTCATCCTTCCCGAAGACGCCGAGCACAAGGACGAGAACCTCGTCGGCGCCATCGCGCGCGGCACCATCGACGGCGGCAAACTCGCCTTCAACGTCGCCATCATGCTCATCAGTTTTCTCGCCCTGGTGGCCCTGCTTGACATGCTCCTCGCGTGGATTCACGGCGGCATTCCGTGGGTGCCCCCTTCTCTTGGCCAGATCCTCGGCTACATCTTCTGGCCGGTCGCCTGGCTCATCGGCGTCCCAGCGCATGACTGCTCGCTCATCGGCAACCTGCTCGGCACTCGCATGGCGCTCAACGAGGTCATCGCCTACATCGCGCTCGGCGCGCACAAAGCCGTCCTCAGCGCGCGCTCCTTCACCATCGCCACGTTCGCTCTCTGCGGATTCGCCAACCTCGGCTCCATCGGCATCCAGATCGGCGGCCTCGGCGCCTTGGTCCCCGAACGCCGCCATGACCTCGCCAAACTAGGCGTGCGCGCCATGATTGCCGGCACCATGGCGAATCTCATCAGCGCCTCAATCGCCGGCATGTTTCTGGGATAGGTGAGTCATGTCGGAACTATTCAAGTCATATTGGGACGTGCTGCTGCCGAAGTTCGAAAGCGTTATATAGCCGGGCAATCCGCGCGCCGTCGGCGCAGCGTTCGTTAGCCACGCGATTCATTTTGGGGAAAGTAGCGACGACGCAATCAAGACTCAGTTCGCCGCCCCAAACCGCGCCGCACTCCGCGCACGCGCCTTCGCCGCCTCTTCTTCGCGGTTCCTCGCCGGCGCCGTCGTCTCCAGGCTCGCCAGCAGCCGCGCCGATGCCGCCGCAACCTCCTCTACTGCCGCGCTGAACGCTGCCTCGTTCGCCTTCGACGGCTTATTGAACCCGCTGATCTTGCGCACAAACTGCAGCGACGCGGCGCGTATCTCCGCCTCCGTCACCGGCGGATCAAAATGAAACAGCGTCTTGATGTTCCGGCACACACTTGCCTCCGCTTCGGGCGTCCGCTCAGGCAAACGATTCCCGCTTACTATTCTCGCCCCTGTGCGCCACCGGAGCACAGCCCGCCGATAACCTGCGGACCACCCCCACCACTCTGTTCCGCAACTGCCAGGCAACGTCGATTCCCAAGGCGCCCGTCATACCTTAACAGTGCTCTCGGCCTCGCCGGGTGCAGAAAGGCTGAGGGATGGCGGTCGCGGGGCTTTCCAATTTTTCCAGCAACGCGTCGCCCGATCACCCGACCCCGCCCAAACATCCCCGCAATCGCCGACGCCCCAAATGGCTGGTGATCACCGGTGTTGCGGTGCTCGCTGGTCTCATGGTGGGTATCTGGTTCGCCGGCCAGAACTGGCCCTTTCGCTACCGCAAAATGAAGCCCATGCTCGAAGAGGTCTTCGGCAGCCAGGTCGCCATCTCCCATTACCGCCGGGTCTATTTCCCCAACCCGGGATTCATTGCCACCGGTCTGACCATCCGGCGCAAATCGGCTCCCAATCAGCCCCCTTTGGGCACCGTGCAGACTATGTTCGTCCGCAGCCGATGGATCGACCTGCTGCTGCTGCACAAACGCATCCAGCTTGTCGAAATGACAGGAGTCCACCTGGTGCTGCCGCCGCCCGGAAGCGAGGCCGCCCACCAGGAATTTCCCTCGGGAAGCACCGGCGACTTTCGCGGCCCTGAAACTCCCATCGCCCGTCTCGAAATCCATGCTTCCACGCTCGACATCCTGCGCCAGAACGGGTCGCGCTTCACCTTCCCCATTCACCACTTGCACATTGAAAACCTGGCCCGCGACACGCAGGTCACCTATGCCGTCGACATGGATACCCCCATGCCCTATGGCGCCATTAGCGCTTCCGGCAACTTCGGCCCCTTGAATGTAAAAACAGTAGGCGAAACGCGCGTGTCCGGGCGGTTCATTTATGACCACATCCGGCTGCACGATGCCGGTAAGCTGTATGGCATCATGCGCGCCTCCGGCACTTTTGCTGGATCATTGGCAGGCATTCACGCCGCTGCGGACGCCCAGGTACCCGACTTTGCCGTGGACGATGGTAAGCCTACCCCCCTCGCCGGCCGCATTGACTGCACCGTCAGCGGACTCACCGGCGATGTGCATTACCATTCCCTCGAAGTGACCGCCGGAAATTCAACCGTCCGCGCCACCGGCAGTACGGCGGGATCCGACGGTAAGGCCACCACGCTCGATATTGCGGTAGACCAAGGGCGGGTTGAGGACATCCTCCACCCTTTCCTGCACCGGCCGGTGCCCGTTAAGGGCCCGGTCCGGCTGCATGCCCATGCATACCTTGCGCCCTCGCGCGAAGGAGACTTCTTCCACCGCCTCCATGTCGACGGCGCCTTCGACGTGCCGAAAGAAGTGGTGACTGACCACGAAACCGAGCGCTCTCTTTCCGCTTTCAGCGTGCGCGCGCAAGGTGGCAAGGCGCCGGATGGAAGCAAGGACCAATCGGCGCCGCTGCCCACCGTCGTGTCGTCGCTCACCGGTCCCGCAACCATTCGCGACGCGGTGGCGACAACGCATGGGCTCACCTTCAAGGTCGCTGGTGCGCAGGCCACGCTCAGCGGGACCTTCAACCTGCACACCAGCGCCGTCCACCTGGTGGGCGACGTCACCACAAAGGCCGACATCGCTCACGACGCCACCGGCTGGAAATCGATCCTGCTCAAGCCGCTGGCGCCGTTTTTCCGCAAGAAGAAAGCGGGCGCAGTCATTCCAATCGCCGTCACCGGCGTCCCCGGCCACTACAAGGTCACCCAGAACTTCGGGCATACCAAGTAGTCCGGTGGGTCTGAGTCACCGCAACTGCACCAGCGGCTGCGGTGGGTTGACCGGCGGAATCGCGTCCATCGGATATCCGGCCTGCTGCCAGCCGTGGTATCCGCCGCGCAGGGGCCGCACCCGCTCCACGCCCAGGCGGTGAAGCTTGAGAGCCGTGTAGGCCGCGGTCTCTTCGTTGGGACAGGTGCAGTAGAGAATCACGTCCCGGTCTCGCGGAATCTCGTGCGCCCGCTTTGCCAGGTCATCGGGCGCAACCCTCAGCGCGCCGGGCAGCGTGTAGGGATCGTTAACCAACTCGAGCGGATGGCGCAGGTCGACGATGTACACCGCCTCGCCGTTCTGCAGTTGGCCCCACAGTTCCGCCGGCTCCATGCGTGATTGCGTAAGCTGCCGCAGAAGAATCCGCCGCCGCGCAATCCGGGCTGCAAGGAAAATCAGGATCGCGAACAGCAGCAGCGCGCCTGAAAAGCGCTCCACCCACTGCATCAGGCTGGGATTGCGCTTCAGCGCATCTCCAAAGATTCGCCCAACCCACAGAAACGATCCCACCCAGATCACCGAGCCGATTGCGTCCAGCGCCAGGAAATCCGCGAACCGCATTCCGGTCTGTCCTGCCACCGGCGGGCTCAGTGTGGCCACGCCCGGCACAAATTTGCCGAACAACAGCGTCAGGGTTCGCTGCCTCTCAAACTGCTTGCGCGTTCGGTTGACGCACAGGGTCGGTTCCATTGACAACCGGCACAACAGGTTCAACACATGCTGGCCGTACCGCCGGCCCACGAAGAACCAGGTGCTGTCGGAAACCAGGCACGCAGCTACGCCGAACGCCAGCGCTTCCGGCAGGCGGAGCTGACCCTGGGCCGAGAGCGCGCCACCCGCCAGCAGTACGGGCGTCGCCGGCAGCGGCACTCCGAATTGCTCCACCAGCACCCATCCGAACAGGAGCAGGTAGCCGTAGGCCAGAAGGATGTGGGTGGGCAGCGCCATGCGCGGAATCTCCAGGGGAAGGACCGGGGCCTCTTCCGCTGCGGCAATCAGCGAACCAGAGACGCCCTTAGCGTATGGATGACCTTACCTCGAATTCGGTGCAAAGGAAAAGACCCCAGGCAAAAAAGCCCCCGGCTGAGCCGGAGGCTTTTTCTTCGCGGATTGATCCGAGTGTGCTACTGGTTCGCGCCCGGCGCCGAAGCCGCGGTCGTGTCAACCGCGGTCGAAACCGGCGTTGCCGATGCGGTAGCCTGAACCGGTTTGTTGGTGAAGTAGTTGTGGTCCCAGAGATCGCGGTAGAACACGCCGGTAAGCTCCGCCGCGCGCGGCCCGAACGTCGGCCGTCCGCCTTCGAGGAAAAACACGGTCACCAGGCTGCCCTGCGGCGACTGGGAGAACGACGCGAACCAGCCGAAGCGGGTGCCTTCGTTGGAGCAGGTCCCGGTCTTGCCAAACACCGGAAGTTCCGTAAAGCTGGCACGCAGCCGGCGAGCTGTGCCGTACTGCACCGCGCCGGCCATGCCTTCTTCCAGTTCCGGAACGTACTTGGCAATGTCGAGCGTGCGCTTGATTCGCGGCTGGAAACCGGCGACCTCGGCCGGAGTGGTCGGATGCTGCAGGTAATAGAGCGTCCCGCCATTCGCCAGCGCGGCTACGTACGCGCCCAACTGCAGCGGGGTCATTGATACGCCCTGCCCGAAGCTGCACATGCGGCCGACTCCGCCTTCGGCGGCGGGAATCGGGTGGTCAGGATATTCGCCGAGCTGCTCGCCCTGGATACGCCAGCCGGCCAGCTCGCCCAGCCCGAACATGGTGGCGTAATGGCGGACCCGGTCAAATCCGAGCTCGCGTCCAAGCTCCTCAAAATAAAGGTTATTGCTCTTGGCCAGCGCCTGGGTCATGTTCATCCGGAACCCGGGCAGCTTCACCATCGTATCCCGCGTGACTATGCCTTCAGAAAGCGCTGCCATGGCGACCGTGATCTTGATGGTGGAGCACGGCTCTGCGCCCGGCGAAAGGGCCAGCTTCTGGTTGACCATGGCGAGAATGCGGCCATTCGACGGGTCGATCACCACCGCCGTGCCGTTCATGTCGCCCAGCGCATCGATGGCCGCCTGGCGCACCACTGGATCCTCGCCCGTCGTGATGTCGCCCGCAAACTCGTCGGAGGTGGCAAACGAACTGGCGGTAAACCGCTCGTAGAAGTGATGCCGGCGCGTACGAAGGCTGGCCCGGCGGATGGTTGCCGCGCCGTTCCCCACCCTTGCCGTGCGATGCCGTACGTGAGTTCGGACCGTCCGGGCAGCCCCGGAAGCCTCGGTCGTCCGCGTAGACCGATGCGCAACCGCATGAACCGCGTGATGCGCGTGATGCGACTGCACAATGTGTTGTGGCCGGCTGTGGTGAACGGAGTGGGGAGCGTTTAGAACAGCCCCGTAAGCGGCTCCAGCCCCCGCGAGGGCGATTCCAGCAATTAGTGCGCAGGACAGTCTCATGCAGCCCGCATCCTCTCAACGAATTGGATCGTGCCATGCGCCGAACTTCCAAGCGCACTTCGTACCGTTCTACTTCCTGCGCGGAACCAACCCGCATCCGCTCCGAAACCCGGTGTTTCCAACCGCTTGCGCTCTGTTTTGCCTTGAGCCTATGCGGAAAACACCCCGGCGGCAAACCTCGTTGATCTCCGCATTCACTGGACGGAGCGACCCGCGATTCCACTGCCTGGCTGGAGAGCTTACGTCAACTATACAGCCGGTTCTCTCCAATTCAACTCAAAATCTGTGACACGGGACACTCAGCTATGTTGTTGGAATCGGCCGAGGATTCCCGCGTCGCCTGTGACCGGATGGAAATCCACGACTCGGTTCCCATTATCGGACCAGCGGCCGAGTCCTTCCAACCTGCCGGTACCACTCCGTAGGACTACCCGCCCTGCGGTTTCTAACCTTGCTGCGTGGCATGCAGGCAGTTAAAACGGAGGGCCAAAGATAAGCAAAAGCTAAGCCTTAGCCCGACTTCCCTAAAACTGCATCCGCCGCATGAAAGTGGGAACTTCCAGATCCCGCTCCGCATCTTCCGGCTTTTCTGTGAAAAGGCCCACTGCCTGCCGGTCCTCTGCCGCGACGGGGCGAACCCCATTGCCCATATCGCTCGCGTAGTCGCGCGGCAGGGGTTTGTAAACAGGCTCCTCGCCGAGCTCCGCGAAGCGCGGCCGGGCTGGCCCTATCGGTTTGGTGTCCGCGAAAAGCTCTTCAAAGGCAGCGAGTTCCCGCTCGACGGTGCTGTGCGGTTGGTTCGTAGCCTGCGCCGCCGCAGGCTCGGCCTGGGCCGTCTCGGTGTCTTCGTCTTCGCTCATAAACCGTGGCGCCGGCGGAGAAACCGGTTCCGGTTCACTGACTACCGGCATGGCAGCCGATTCCTCCATCGGAGCTGAGGCAAGCGCCGTCGCGGCCGGAGATTCGGCCCGCGCCGGCTGTGCTGCCCGCGCCGCCGCTGCCGGAACCGGCTCCCGCAGCCAGTTCTCCGAGCTCAGCACCGGTACCGAAACCACCGGAGACTCTTCGACCGTCAGCATGCGTGCTCGCCGCTCCGGCATCTGGTCGCGAAAGCCGGTGGCGATGACGGTGATTTTGACTTCGTCGCCCATCTTCTCGTCGAGAACGGCGCCGAAGATGATGTTGGCATCCTCGTGCGCGGCCTCCTGGATCAGCGAGGATGCCGCGTTCACTTCCGAGAGCCGCAGCGCACTGGAGCCCGTGATGTTGATGAGGATGCCACGGGCACCGTCGATCGCCCCGGCTTCAAGCAGCGGCGACGCCATGGCAGCCTGCGCCGCTTCCACTGCGCGATTCTCGCCTGACCGCACCGCGGTCCCCATCACTGCGTGCCCCATGCCGGCCATCGTCGTTTTCACGTCGGCGAAGTCGCGGTTGATGATGCCCGGGATCGTGATGATGTCTGAAATGCCCTGCACGCCCTGGCGCAGCACATCGTCGGCGATCCGGAACGACTCAAAGAACCCCGCATCCTTCGCCACCGCCAGCAGCTTTTCGTTCGGGATCACGATCATCGTGTCCACGCTCTCGATCAGCTCCTTCAGCCCTCGCTCGGCCTGCTGCAAACGCCGCTTGCCCTCAAACGCAAACGGCCGCGTTACCACCGCCACGGTCAGAATCCCCATCTCGCTGGCCAGCGAAGCAATTACCGGCGCCGGGCCCGTGCCCGTGCCGCCGCCAAGGCCGGCCGTCACAAACA
>Ga0134126_10001120_pt1 | contig 33932 bp, 23 predicted proteins | sample KB31752_FD_96881 | JGI IMG/M metagenome (GOLD analysis project Ga0134126, IMG submission 96881) | Terrestrial soil microbial communities with excess Nitrogen fertilizer from Kellogg Biological Station, Michigan, USA - KB3-175-2 | ecosystem: Environmental > Terrestrial > Soil > Unclassified ...
AACGGTCCCGTTCGGGTGATTTCGGCCACCGCGGATCAAATGTTTCTGAACCTGGACCCGAAGGAGCAGGAGCATCTTCCGGACTATACCGGCGAAATGGAATTGACGAACCACTCCGCAGGTTCGCTCACGTCGCAGGCGTATCAAAAGCGCTGGCTTCGTAAAGAGGAATTGCTGGCCGATGCAGCCGAGAAGTCTTCAGTCGCGGCATCGTGGCTCGGCGGGCGCGAATACCCACTGACGCGCTTGAACGATGCCTGGACGCTTGTGATGGGTGGTCAATTCCACGATCTCGCAGCCGGCACTGCCACTCCCAAAGCATACGAATTTGCATGGAATGATGACGTGATCGCGATGAACCAGTTTGCGGGTGTCGAGCGCAGCGCAACGGAGGCGGTCGCCGACGGGCTTAACACCGACACGAAGGGAATTCCCATCGTTGTCTACAACCCGTTGAACATCGAGCGCCAGGACATGGTTACGGCAAACGTTAAGTTTCCTGGCGCTGCGCCGTCCAGTGTTTCGGTCACTGATTCGAATGGGCAGGCTGTCCCTGCGCAGGTATCCGACGGCAAAGTCATCTTTGCCGCGAGGGCGCCCTCGGTCGGATACGCGGTCTACAGCGTGCAACCGGGCAATGCAACCGCGGCCCCGGCTTCTGACCTGCACGTTTCGGAACACGAGCTGGAGAATCGCTACTACCGCGTGCAGATCGACAGCAACGGCGATATCAGCAGCATCTTCGACAAGCGGATTAACCGCGAACTGCTGGCCGGGCCGATGCGTCTCGCCATCTCTTACGACAACCCGGAACAGTGGCCTGCGTGGAACATGGATTGGGACCAGGAACAGGGGCAGCCCAAGGCATACGTCAGCGGCCCTGCCACCATTCGCGTGATTGAAAACGGCCCAGCGCGTGTCGCCGTACAAATCTCGCGGAATACAGACGGATCCAAGTTCGTTCAGACCGTCAGGCTCTCGGCCGGAGACGCCGGCAAGCGCCTCGAGGTTGCCAATGTCATCGATTGGAACACGCGCGAGTCGAACCTAAAGGTCGTCTTCCCGCTTACCGCACACAACGAAATGGCGACCTACAACATGGGGATCGGAACCATCCAGCGGCCCAATGCGCAACCGAGCAAGTTTGAGGTACTGTCGCATCAATGGATCGACCTGACGGACGCAAGCGGCGCATACGGAGCCACGATCCTCACCGATTGCAAAAACGGATCGGACAAGCCGAATGACAACACAATCCGGCTCACGCTTATCCGCACTCCGGGTACCCAGGGCGGTTATCCGGATCAGGGCACGCAAGACATTGGCCACCACGAGTTCGTCTTCGGCATCGCCGGGCATGCGGGCGACTGGCGTGAAGGGCAGACGGATTGGGAAGGGCAGCGCCTCAACGATCCTCTTGTGGCCTTCCAGACTGAGAAGCACACGGGCAGCCTGGGGCGGATGTTCTCGCTTGTGAAGGTAAGCAACCCTCGCATTCGCATCATGGCCATGAAGAAGGCCGAGAAGAGCGATGAGATCGTATTGCGGATGGTGGAACTCGATGGCAAGCCGCAGCGGGACGTACGCGTCTTCTTCCAGGGTGGCATTCGCTCCGCGCGCGAGGTGAACGGGCAGGAGCAGCCGGTTGGGCCGGCCGATGTGAAAGGCGGTGTCCTGGAGACATCGTTCACCGCCTACCAACCGCGGACATTTGCTCTCACGCTCGAACCGGCACGCGCACACGTCGCCCCGGTGCGATCGCAGCCGGTGAAATTGTCCTACGATATCGCAGCAGCCAGCAACGACGGATCCAAAGTAGAAGGTGGGTTCGACGGCAAAGGCAACGCGTTGCCGGCCGAGATGCTGCCTCAGACCGTCGACTTTCACGGCGTGCAGTTTCACCTGGCCGCCGCCGGCCAGCCGGACGCTGCGGTTGCCAATGGCCAGACAATCTCTCTTCCGCAGGGAAAGTTCAACCGCGTCTATCTGCTCGCAGCCGCCGCCGATGGCGATCAGCGTGCCGTTGTCCAGGTGGGTGACCACGACACGACCCTCGACATCGAGGATTGGGGCGGATTCATTGGCCAGTGGGATGATCGGCAGTGGCAGGCGAAGGATGTCACTCATGCGGCGCGGCCGGGTCGCCCTGCGGAAACTGAGAACGACCCGTACGCGGTAATGACCGGCGTTCGTCCGGGATACATCAAGCCTGCGCAACTGGCCTGGTTCTCTTCACACCACCACGATGCCTCCGGCAAGAACGTTCCTTACGCCTATTCGTATCTGTTTGCGTATTCCATCGATCTTCCGCCTGGCGCCCAATCCATCACCTTGCCCAAAAACAACAACATTCGCGTCTTCGCCATTTCCGTCGCCGAAGAAGAACCGGCCGTGGTTCCCTCGCAGCCGCTCTATGACACACTCGGGCGGTCCGAACCCGGCTCGGTGCAGCAGCCCTCCGCGCTGGTATCGTCCGCCGCTCGCGTTCAGCACTGAGGCGAATATCAAACCCGGTCCCCCGGGCGCGATCAGAAATCTTGATTCCGCTCCGGGGACCGAAATCCTTTCTACGCGGATACCCCAAAAACGCCATATAAAACTCTTCGCCGCGTTGTGCCTCCCCTCTCTCGCCGCGGAACTGCCGAGGGATTGCGCGTGGCCCCAACCGCGAAATCACGCGGTTGACATATTACTAAGATGTCTATATACAGACTTCTGAGTATGGCTAAGACTGACACCCTGCAAGGCTCGCTCGATCTGCTCGTGCTGAAGATTCTCTCCCGGCGGCCGCGGCTCCACGGATACGCCATCATGGCGGCCATTGCCGGCACGTCCGGCGAAGTGCTGCGCGCCGAGGAAGGCTCGCTCTATCCCGCGCTCCATCGCATGGAGGAGGCCGGCTGGATTCGTGCCGAGTGGATCAAAAAGGAGACCGGCCGCCGGGCTCGCGTCTACGAGCTCACCGCAGCGGGCAAGAAGCAATTGGGTGCGGAAGAATCGCGCTGGCAGTCCGTCAGCATGGCCATTAACCGAGTTCTCCGGGAGGCCTGACATGTCCATGTGGTCGCGCATTTCCAATGCGTTGCACGGCGAGCGCTTGAACCGCGAGATTGACGAAGAGCTGCAGTCGCACATGGAAGAATCCATCGCCTCGGGGCGCGATCCCGGGGAGGCGCACCGCGCATTCGGCTCTGCCCTGCATGCCCGCGAGGCGAGCCATAGCATTCTTGCCGCCGGATGGCTCGAATCGCTTGTTGCCGACCTGCGGTTTGGCTGGCGGCAGCTCTGGCGCAATAAGGTTAGTACCGCCGCCGCAGTCATTTCCCTTGCACTCGGAATCGGCTCCTGCGTCGGCGCCTTCCGCTTGATCGATGCACTGCTCTGGCGCCCGCTGCCCATCTCCAATTCCAGCAGACTCTATGTCCTATCCCGCGAGATGACGGGCCTTTACGGCAAGCCTATCGAGGACGGCCATTGGTCCACGCCGGAATTCAATCTCATGCGCGACGCAGCCGGTCAGCAGGCCGACCTCATCGCCATCAGCGACGCCGACCGCACCGACATTACCTGGTCCACCGACGACGACATCGAGAAGGCCCACGTCGCCTACGCCTCCGGAAACATGTTCCCGCTCTTTGGTCTTGAGCCGACTCTGGGCCGCCTGCTCAGCCCTTCTGACGATCGCAGCGCCGGCGCCAGCCCCTACGCCGTCCTTTCCTGGGACTACTGGAACCATCGGTTCGGCCGCGATCCCCGTGCCCTGGGCAGTTCGGTCCATATCGGCGATCAGACCTTCGAAGTCATCGGAGTAGGCCCTCGCGACTTCACGGGTACCGAAAAGGGCACCGTCACCGATATCTTTCTGCCCCTCACCATGAGCAAGCTCGCCAGCGAGGACAAAACCGACTGGCACAGTATCTATCTGATGTTGAAACCCGGGACAGACGCTGGCGCCAACCTCGAGCCGCTGCGGCAGCACCTCTCCACGGTCAATCACACATTTCAGGCCGAGTGCGTCACGTGCTTCCGCGGTGCCACCAAAACCAATATCAGCCGCTTTCTCAACCAGACGCTTATCTTCACTCCCGCCGGCGCCGGCATATCCGATCTGCAGAAAGACTATCGCCGATTCCTCGGCATTCTTGGATTGCTCGCTGCTCTAGTCCTCCTCATCGCCTGCGTCAATGCGGCCAATATGATGACCGCCCAGGCAGCCGCGCGCGCGCAGGAGATGGCTCTCCGTATCTCCATCGGCGCCGGCCGCCGGCGTCTTGTCCAGCTCATTCTGTGCCAGAGCGCGCTTCTTGCGTTGCTGGCGTCAGTCCTTGGCGCATTCTTTGCTGCGTGGTCGGCGCCGTATGTGCTCAGCCTCGTCAATCCACCTGACAACCCCGCGCGCCTCGCCCTTTCCGCCGATTGGCGTGTGCTTGTCTTCGGGTGTGGGCTCATTCTGCTCATTGTTCTGGTACTTGGTTTAGTTCCCGCTCTTCGCGCGTCTGCGGTCCGGCCGGTGGTCGCCCTCAAGGGTGGTGAAGATCCACATTCGCCGCGTCGCCTGATGCGCGGAGCCATCGCCCTCCAGGTCGCATTCTGTCTCCTGGTGGTGTTTCTGTCTTCGCTGTGCGTCGCGTCATTCCGGCGTCTTGAGAATCGGCCTCTGGGATTTTCCACCGAGCGTCTGCTCCTGCTTGAGACCGTTGCCGGCAAGGGCCAGCTTGCCGTGGTCTGGAACCAGACTGCCGATGCGCTTCGGGCTGCACCGGGTGTCGAGTCCTTAGCCATCTCCGGCTGGCCTCTTCTCGGACGCATCAAGATCAACAGCGACATCTCCGTCAATGGCGCGCCTCCGAGTCCAACGCCGGCTTTTTTCCTCAACATCTCCCCGGGATGGCTCTTCACCATGGAGATCCCTCTCGTCTCCGGCCGCGATTTTGAGCGTGGCGACACCTCGCCGGGATCCGCCATCGTCAACCAAACCTTCGTCAAAACGTTCTTCCCCGGCCAGGATGCCATCGGCCGCACCTTCGAACGCCCGGCCGATCCATATCTGGGAGCCGCCACCCGCTACAGAATCGTCGGCATAACGGCCGATGTCCCAGACCACGATCTGCGCGAACCCAACCGCCCCGTCTTCTATATTCCGTTCAACGCTATTGACAGCAAGGCTGATCCCCAGCCTGTCACCTTCGCCACCTTCGTCGTTCACACCAGCGCCCAAAAGCCGCTGGCCCTCGCCGGCTCCCTGCGCCTGGTCATGGCGCAGCGCCACAACGGCCTTCGCATCTCGAATGTCACAACGCAGCTGGACCTGGTTCGCGATCAAACCATCCGCGAGCGTCTGATCGCCATGCTCGCCGCTTTTTTTGCCGCGGTCGCGCTGCTCCTCGCCGGCATCGGACTTTACGCTGTCGCCAGCTACTCCGTCCTCCAGCGCCGCCGCGAAATCGGCATTCGCATTGCGATTGGCTCAACGCGCGCCGGCATCGTTCGGCTGGTCACGTTCGATTCCCTGCTGATGATTGTGCTGGGAGCCTGCGCGGGCATCGCGCTCGGTTTCGGCGCCGCTCGGTTCGTCGCATCGCTCTTCTACCAGGTCAAAGCCACCGATGCAGACATGATCGTCTTACCCATCTGCGCTATCGTGCTCACTGCGCTCATGGCCACATTGCCTGCCGTGCTTCGCGCGCTGCGCACTGATCCCACTGCGATCCTGCGCGCGGACTGAGGGACGAGTGCTTCGCAGGTGGATGAGTGTCAAATGTTTCGGGGTGAAAGCCTTGAAGATCCCGACGCCACGCTCACCGCGTGGTGGGTTTCTGTTGACGCAGTCGTCGGAGCTTCCGATCGGATCTTTCTGACTCGCCGCTGCCGAGCGCGGACGAGGCAACTGGCCGTTACCTGGGAGCCGGCGGTGATCCGCTCGCTGCCGGCATGCTGCAATGACTGGTCTCTCCCAGTAATCTCTGAACATCCTGACAGTCCGGACAATAAATGAGCGCCGTCGAAAGGGTGCTGCCAGCGGCGGCTCCGTCGCCCGCTATACACTGAACCCGCGCAAGATTCATGGCCAAACCTGGTATGTCCTGGTTATGGTCGAATGCCTTCTCGAGCACAGACGATGCTTCCTCGATCTTTCCTTCCTTGGCCAGGAGGACCCCGAGGTTGGACAGCGCGGTCAAATTGACAGGATCTATTGCCAGGACCTTTTTGAATTCTTCTTCCGCCTGAACCCATTTTCCGCGCTCGGCAGCGAGGTTTCCCAAGGCGTCCAATGCGTCCTTGTCGTCGGTCAATTCGCTCGCAATCGAATTAAGTTGCTGCCAGGCAGCAGGCTCGCGGGAGCGATCACCGTCAAGAAGGGCTTCATAGTTGGCCATCGCAAGGTCACGGCTGGTGGACCCCGGAGAAAATATGGGCATCAAGTCGAGGCCGGTTTGTGAGATGGATTCTGTCGAAATCTCTTGAGGCTGTTTGCGAATGCGATGGTCGGTCCACGCCACATGCAAGACATTGCGCGCCCCTGTACGCGGCATATGACACGCGGTGCAATCCCGATTTTCCGGATGGTGCGTTGACGCGAAGCCAGGCTTTTTGTGGCAATCGAGGCACTTGGCGCGGTAAAACGCAACCCTGTGTTCGGGATCCGGCGTGTAGTGGGGATCATGGCAGCTCATACACGACATGCTGACACCGCTGGCGCGTTTGCACGTGCTTTGGCTGAGCTGTTCCACCTCGCTGACCGCGCGATCGCGCAGGTTTGCCCCTTTCCGCACGTAGTAGGCTTCGTACGTCGAGATCAATTCTCCAGGACGATAGTCCAAGCTGGAGTGTCCGGCGCGCTGGACGGAAACATCTCCCTCAAGATGACAACTGATGCACACAGAATCCCGCCGCTCTGCATCGAGTCGCGATGGGTTGACGATCTTCCCCTTGCCCTTCGAGCTGACATGGGCCATCGAGTCACCGTGACATGCTTCGCACGTAATTCCCCCATAGAGAAATGGCAGGCCATGATAACGATTGAGCGTTCCGTCGCTGCTGGCCTTCACGGAACTCATATGACAGCGCATACAGTTGCTCTGCATCGGAAGTGGTGGAGGAACATGATTCAGTTCTGCCAATCCCGGCTTCATGTCGTAGCTCTGTGTCGGCCCATACCACGCGACCGGAGATTCGAACAGGAAACTTCCGATGGAATATAGGTAGGTGACGCCCAGGTGTCCTGAACCAAGAAAGTACTTCAATTGCCAATCGCGAGCCGCCCAAGAAGAGTTCAAGGAACGATAGGCGAGCTTGCCGTCGCCGGTAACCGAATATTCGAATCCGGAAGGAGCATTCACAAAACTCCCCGGCTTGAGGTTTTCCGCCGCTACTCCACTGGCACGAGCCATGGGAGTCTTTAAATAGCTGCGAAAGATTTTCTCATGGCAGCGCTCACAAACCGCGTCTGCTACCCGCACCGGCGAGGGCTGCGACAATGCTGACGCCACATGCGCTAACGTCAGACACGCGAAAAAGAATGGGAGCCAATTGCACAGATTGCGCAAAAGAGTCGGCTTCATTTCAGGGAAGACCCCCCGGTGCACCCACTCCAAGACGAATGCACACGGGCGGGATCGCATGCCTGACATTCTAGCGGCAAAAATTGCTTAGGCATCTCGCACGCTGACGCCAGGCGCCGTAGTATGAAGCCACCCAGCGCCATTCATTGAGCTAAATCGGATTCAAAACACAGCTCTCCTGTTGTCCTGGCGGAGGCCGGTCCCGCGGCATTCTGCAGGAAGGCGCAAAAGGCCGCGCCGATCAAATTTCTCCTAAACTACAGACTTCCCCCAGAAACCAGCAGCAGAGGGGGGAGGGGGTCCAATAAAAAAATTCTGCCCTTATAACGCCAAACTCCCGGATTTCTCCGGGAGTGAAGCTATGTTAGGGGTCCGGCGGAGCGGCGTACGTAGAGGTTGTCACGGGCCCTATTCGAACGTCAGGGCAATCGGTGTCTGAAGGGCTCGAATGGGCGAGGTTTGTCAGCCGTCTGAGGCAGGCCGGAGAGCCTGCCCTTTAACGCTTGCGCTGTTCACCTCGCTTACGCCATCGCTTCGCGCCCCATCGGCTCGAAGTGCAACTGGTTCGAGCGCATATCCACATCCACGCGCACGTGCGAACCGTGCAGCACCTCGCCGTCCAGGATTTTCATGGCCAGCGGGTCCTGCACCATGCGCTGCAGAGCGCGCTTCAGCGGCCTCGCTCCGTAGACCGGGTCCCAGCCCGAGGCCAGAATCAACTGCCGCGCGGGCTGCGTCAGCTCGAGCGAGATCTGCCGGTCTTCCAGCAGCTTCTGCAACTCCGTCACGCGCAGGTCGAGGATCTGATCCATCTGCCCGTGGCCGAGCGGACGGAAGATCACCATGTCGTCCACGCGGTTCAGAAACTCCGGACGGAAGTGCTCCCGCAACACACGCATCACGCTTTCCCGGGCCATATCGAAGTCGTGCTCGGTCTTGAGCGTCTCGGGCGTAAGCAGCGCGGCGCCCAGGTTCGACGTCATGATCAGCACCGTGTTCTTGAAATCTACCGTGCGACCTTTCGAATCGGTCAGCCTGCCATCGTCCATCACCTGCAGCAGCACGTTGAACACGTCGGGATGCGCTTTCTCGATCTCATCGAACAAGATGACCGAGTACGGCCGGCGGCGCACCGCCTCTGTCAATTGGCCGCCCTCGTCGAAGCCGATATATCCCGGAGGAGCCCCGATCAGCCGGGCCACCGCGTGCTTCTCCATGTACTCGCTCATGTCGATTCGGATCATCGCCTGCTCGTCGTCGAACAGGAACTCCGCCAGCGCCCTCGCCGTTTCCGTTTTGCCGACGCCCGTGGGCCCGAGGAAAATGAAAGACCCAATCGGCCGCTTTGGATCGCTCAACCCGGCTCGTGACCGCCGTATGGCATTGGCCACCACGGTGAGCGCCAGGTCCTGGCCAACCACCCGCTCCTTGAGCCGCTCTTCCATCCGCACCAGCTTTTTGACTTCGCCCTCGAGCATGCGCGTCACCGGAATGCCCGTCCACTTGCTCACGATTTTGGCGATGTCCTCCTCATCCACTTCTTCCTTGAGCATGCGCTCGGCCCCGCTCGCCACCGTGGCGCTGTCCTGCGTCTCGTTCAGCCTCTTCAACTCCTGTTCCAGGCGCGGCAGCTCCCCGTACTGGATCTGCGCAGCCCGGTCGAGTTGCCCGCGGCGCGTCTGTTCCTCGGCTTCGAAGCGCAGTGCTTCAATCTGCTTTTTCAGGTCGCTGATCCGCGTAATGGCTTCACGCTCCTGCTGCCACCGCGAACGCAGCGCAGTGATCTTCTCCTTGAGCTCGGCCACCTCCTGCTCCACTACCGCGAGCCGTCCCATACTGTTCGCATCCGTCTCGCGCTTCAGCGCCGCACGCTCGATTTCGAGCGATGTAGCCTGCCGTTCAAGCTGGTCAATCTCAGTAGGCACGCTGCCAATCTGGATTGCCAGCGATGCTGCCGCCTCATCTACCAGATCGATTGCCTTGTCCGGCAGGAAACGATCTGAGATGTAGCGATGCGACAGCGTTGCCGCCGCCACGATGGCCGCATCCTTGATGCGTACGTTGTGGTGCGCCTCGTAGCGCTCCTTCAATCCGCGCAGAATCGCGATCGTGTCTTCTACATTGGGCTCTCCCACGTAGACAATCTGGAAGCGCCGCTCAAGCGCCGCATCCTTCTCGATGTACTTGCGATACTCGTTGAGCGTCGTTGCCCCAATGGCCCGAAGTTCACCGCGCGCCAGAGGTGGCTTCAGCATGTTGCTGGCGTCGATGGCGCCTTCAGCAGCACCCGCCCCAACCAGGGTGTGCAGTTCGTCAATAAACAGAATGATTTGCCCGTTCGACTCCTCGATCTCGCGCAGCACAGCCTTGAGGCGATCTTCAAACTCGCCGCGATACTTCGCCCCGGCCAGCATCGATCCCAGATCGAGCGAGATGACCCGCTTGTCCTTCAGGATCTCCGGCACATCGCCCGACGCAATGCGCCGCGCCAGGCCTTCCACGATCGCCGTCTTGCCAACGCCCGGCTCGCCAATCAGAACCGGGTTGTTCTTGGTCCTGCGGCTCAATACCTGGATTACACGGCGAATCTCCTCGTCGCGGCCGATCACGGGGTCAAGCTTGCCGCGGCGGGCAAGTTCGGTGAGATCTTTGGCGTACTTTTCCAGCGCCTGAAACTTATTTTCCGGATTCTGGTCCGTCACCCTCTGCGAACCGCGTACAGCGGTCAGCGCCTTGAGAATTGCCTCATGCGTCGCACCCATCGCCACCAGCGCCTCGCGCGCGGCATCGCCTTTCTGACCCGCAATGCCGAGCAGCAAATGTTCGGTGGAGATGTACTCGTCTTTGAAGTTGGCGGCATCGCGGAACGCCTGCTCCACCGCCTGGTTCAACGCAGCGCTCAAACCGGGCTGCGCCGCAGAGCCGGAGACGCGCGGCAACTTCTCCTCTACCTGGTGCAGATCGCTCTCCAGCCGTTCGATGGGAACACCAATCTTGCTCAACACCGCCGGGATCACGCCTTCGCGGTCCTCCACCAGGGCCAGCAACAGGTGCGCCGGCTGAATCTCCGGATTGCCCAACTCGGCGGCGTGCTGCTGCGCCTGCTGCATCGCTTCCTGCGATTTGACGGTCAATTTGTCCCAGCGAATAGCCATAAATTCTCCAGTTGCCAGATATCAGTCTTCAGTTGTCAGGTCCCGCTTCTTTTCAGCAAAGCGGTTCCTTACCATAAACAGGAACGACGAGGGGCGCTCACTCAAGATCGCGCCGTGGTCAGTATGAGCCGATTGATTGGAATCCTCAAAAGGAATGGTCAGTTGCCAGCCCGGAGCAGGAACCTGCGCCCGCCCATCGGAATCTGACAACTGACCACTGATGATTGAGAACTGACGCTCTTACCGCGCGCCCACCAGCTCGCGCTCTTCCTTGTGGGCCTCAGCCGCCTGGCCTCCGCCCACGTTCACCTTGATCTGCTTCGGCTGCGCTTCAGGCTTCTTCATCAGCTCAAGCTTCAGCACGCCCGCGTTGTAGCTGGCGCCGATGTGCTCGGTGTCGACCGTGGAAGGCAGAGTGAACGAGCGGAAGAAACTCCCGTACCGACGCTCGATACGATGGAAGTTCTCTTCCTTCTCTTCCTTCTCGAATTTGCGCTCGCCCTTCACCGTGAGCGTGTTATTTTCCACGCGCACATCCAGGTCTTTCTCTTCGATGCCCGGCACTTCGAGCTTCAACACCACTTTCTTGGTGTCCTCGTAGATATCGACAGCCGGCACAAAGCTGGCAGTCGTCAGCGCACCTTCGGGCTCGTTCATCTCGCGGAAAAGCGAGTTCATGCGGTTCTGCAGAGCCATCACTTCACGAAACGGATCCCAACGCGTCATTGCCATGTTTGTGTTCCTCCAGATTTGTTTAAAGTTTTCGATTTGGGGCTTGGAACCGGCCGCGTCTGCGTGGTTCCGCAAGCCCCACACTCCATCTGATGGAAAATATAGCACGAACGATGCATAAAATATGCGTATATTTCACTCATATTCTGAAAAATGAAATATGAGCTTTGTTTTCTTATCGTTAAGCAGGTGTACTCTGACGGAACGGGCAATATGCCGGCTGAACCTCGGCCTGCGCCGTCAGTTCAGCATTCTATCCGGCCGATAGACTCCCATGATCGGTGGCCCGTCGGGTGTGAACAGACTAGACACGTTCCACGCATCTGCCGGGGAAATGGTGCTGGCCGCCCAGGCTTTGGCTCGTACAACCCAGCAGTGCACCGGAAAGCCATTTTCGGGGTCGATGACCACTAGAATCCAAGTTGATGCTCGAAATCGTTGCCGCCCACCCGATCATTCACTGGCAATCGCTGTGGCTGGTCGTAGCCGCGTTCCTGGCCGGCGTGCTCAACGCCGTCGCGGGCGGCGGGTCGTTCCTCTCCTTCCCCGCGCTCATGGGTACTGGAATCCAGCCGGTGCAGGCGAACGCCACCAACACGGTGGCGCTATGGCCTGGCCAGCTCACCTCCATCGCCGCCTACCGGGAAGACGTGCGCCGCAATCGCCGGCTCGTTATCCCCATGTGCCTCGCGGGCCTCATCGGAGGAACCGCGGGCGCCATCACGCTGCTCAACACTCCGCAGACCACGTTCCTCATCCTCGTTCCGTGGCTTCTCCTCATCGCCGCGATCATCTTCGCGCTCAGCCGGCCGGTCACCCACTGGATCGACCGGTTCAAGTCGGCGCATCGCGGCCAGCCACAACAGCCGCCTCGTCGCCGCCTTGTCTTCGCTCTGACCGTGCTGGTCTGCTTCTACATCGGCTATTTCGGCGCGGGCGCCGGCTTCCTCATCATCACCATGCTCTCCCTGTTCGGCTTCGAGAACCTGAACGAGATCAATGCCCTGAAAGTCGTCTCCACCACCTGCGCTAACGGCGCCGCATTTCTCATCTTCGTGATGAGTGGAAACGTTGAGTGGCGCTACTGCCTCATGGCCATGGTGGCCTGTGCCATCGGCGGATATGCCTCGGCGCGCCTCGCGCGCAACGTACCCCAACCGGTGCTGCGCTGGCTGGTGATTTTCATCGGCTTCGGCATGTCCGGATGGTACTTCTTGAAAACGCATTGAGACTCGTCTGTGAACTGTGAACTGCAAACTGTAAACTAGATTCATGAGCCACGAGGGCATCCGCATTTCGGCAAAGGACGACGCCGCCCGCGAAGCCGAGCCGGACAAGCCGCTCCCGCGCGACGCCGTCCTTCCCAAGAAAGTCCGGGTGCTGATCACCGAGGGCAAGGGTCTCGAGATCGAGTGGTCTGACGGCCACCGCAGCGCCTGGAGCTTCGCCTGGCTGCGCAACGGCTGCCCCTGCGCCACGTGCATTGACGAGCGCGAGAAGCAGGGCCGCAAGGCCGGCGAGGCGAAGTCCAAGGCCGCCAATCTGCTCCCCATGTACACCCCGCCAGCCAAGCCTGCGAGCGCACATGCCGTGGGTCGCTACGCGCTCCAGTTCAACTGGCTTGATGGCCACTCGGCCGGCATCTACTCGTTCGACTACCTGCGCCGCCACTGCCAGTGCTCTGAATGCAAGTTCGGCCGCGACGAAACCTCCGGCATGACCAACTAGAGCTTGGGCTCGAGCGCGCCTACGAGGTCAAACGTCTGAAAGCTGCGCCCGTCGCTGGTTCACTTCCCTCCTGATTGCTCCAGGTATTCGATGTACCCCAGCAGCGCGCCCCAGTGATAGAACCGGTCGCTCGAAGACACATCGTCGCCGCTGCCCGTGATCGCGTTGTAGTTCTCGTGCACGTGTCCCTTGTCCTTCCACTCCTTGAGGAACAGCGCATACGATTTCTGGGCAAAGTCCTTCCGGGCGTCGGCGTCATCGTAGTTCCGTAGTCCAAGATAGACGAGATAATTCATCGGCCCCCAGATCCGCCCGCGCCAGTACTCCTGATCCTTGAATGCCGGATCGTCCCGCGCAATCGACGGAATCACCCACTCGCCCCAGAACTCCTTCGGGTTGATCATGTGCTTCTCGATCATTGTCCGCGCCTGCTCCGGAGTCGCCGCCTTCGCCAGCAACGGATAGAAATTTGTTGGCGAAACCCTCGTCACCCAGGCATTCGTGTGCAGGTTGCGATTGAGGAACATCCCGGTGTCGGGATTCCACAGCTTCGCGAGCCCGGCGCGATAATGCTCCGCGCGCTGCTTCAGCTCCGCCTGCTCCTTCGTCTTGCCCAGAACCCCCGCCATCTCCGCCAGCGCATCGCAATCGGCAACGTACAGGCTGGTCATGCCCACATCGGCGTACTCCAGCAGATGCGTCTTCTGGTTATACGTCGTGCGGTCATACATCGGACTGTTATCCAGCCCCGATTCGTATACTGCGCCTTGCCATGCGCCCACCGAATGATCGTCTGGATTCCCCGGCGCATTTTCCGGGTCACTGCCCAGGGTGATGGTTCCCTCCAGATCGCGATGCTGTGCCCACCACCGATTCCATTTCAGCAGCGGATCGAACGCGTCCTCCACAAACCACTTGTCGTGGAACTTGTTGTAGAGCCGCAGCACGGTGATCGCGCCCACCGGCGGCTCGCTGCGATCGAACGACTTCCATCCCCCGGCCCGCGCGAAGTTCGGTACAAATCCCTCCGGCGTCTCTTCGCGCAGCGTCTCCAGCGCATTCGCATAGGCCAGATCCTTGTCGCCGATCCCCGCCATCGTGGCAGCAAAAAACGTATCCCAGTCGAACAGAACGTAGCCGCCCCAGCCTACGCTCCACACCCGCGACACAGGCGAGAACACCCGCCCTTTCTCCGGCTCATAGATTGTGTCCCAACCCAACGTGGTCTCGATCGCATCCAGGATTGGCCCGTTAGCGCCGGCGGAGGCAATCGACTTCTCGAAGGCAGCTTTCGAGCGAGCGATCGCCGCTTGAATCTCTTGAATCGAATGCGCTTTCCCCGTACTCACACCCACAGGCAGGATCAAATCGGATGCAAAGTAAGGACCGGAGATCGGCATATCCGTGCGAACGTGAGAAACGTCATCGACCTCTCCGCAAGCGCAAAAGATCTGCTTGCTCCAATCGGCGCCGCGAACCTCTATGAAATTTCCGTGTTTGAGCATCATCCCCGGCGAGTTCCACAGGAACCCAACACTGAACACCACTGTCGGCGGCAGTGCCGCGCTGTTTCCCAGCGGTGTCACCAGCATCACCAGATCACCGCCCTCGTGCGCGCTCTCCACGCGCCACTTGTGACCTTTCCACTCGTAATCCGCGCTCGTGTAGCTGCCGTCCCACGCGTGCGGTCCCGGTGTCACCCTCTCCGCGCCGGGCTCCAGGCGTCCAATCAGCGCATCGCCAATGAACGCATCCCCATTCAGCGTGGAGTTGTGCTTCAGCCCAACGTGAATGGCCAGTCCCTCTGGCAGCAGAACCTGCGTGGCCACGCTGTGCACATCCCACGTATTCCAACCCCGTGAAAGGTGGGCTTGTACTTGCCTGTACTCCGGCGATTCGGGAGCGATGGGCTCCGTCAATGGCGCGATCCGGGACTTAAGCTGCCCGGCCGCCGATGGGGTCGTAGAAAGTGCAATGCACGCGGCGCATGAAAACCCAATTCCCCACACGCGCGCGGTCGATCCAAGTTTGACCATCCCATTCGATCCTGTGGCCGGCGCATTGACATCCCACCGGAACCCTAATTGAGTTGCTGACAGCATACGTCTTCCCTCGATGCCCCGCGAAACGAAGAAGGCCGGAAGGAACTCGAGTTCCTTCCGGCCCGGCCTGTTGCGGTGAGATTGAACTACGTCTACTTGCCTGCGACTCCCAGCGGTGAACCGATGCCGGTACAGTAATCGTACCCGGGAGCGGCTTGCCTGGCCATGTAGTAGTAACAGTCTCCATAGTTGACGTCATGGAAGTTCGTGGCGTACGCCGACGTACCAACGTTGTTGTAGATCGCCGTGAGTTCCGCGTTCGTGCTTGCAGCGAAGCTGCCGGCCTTGTTGATGATCCCCGTCCAGACCGGCGCCGACACGCTGGTGCCGCCCACGACCCACCAACTGCTGGGATAGAAAAAGAAATCGGTCGGCATACTGTTGTAGACCCAGACGCCAGTGTACGGATTTGCCACAGCTGCAACATCCGGAGTACCGCGCTGGCCTGTTGCGATATACGTTGCCACCGCTGCATGAGCGCTTTGATAGCTGGGAATTTTCTCGTAGACGCTCGGTCCACCTCCAGCATCGCTCCAGCTGTCCTCTCTCAGGTAATCCGCACAACATGCATTACGGCTGATGCTGGTGCCACCCACCGCGACCACGTTCGGCGAAACTGCCGGATAGCTCGGGCCAGGCGCATCGCCGGTTGAAGCGAGAAACACCACGTTCTTTTGATTGAACAAAGCGTCATTTGCCGTTTCGCCGGAGAACTCGGCGCTGCCCCAACTCATCGAGACTTCACCTTTTCCCGTAGGGGAGGCGCCGCAGGCCCCCGGGGTGGTCGTGAAGTTTTGGCACTGGATGATGTTGGTCGCCTCAGTAACGGCATTGAACAGGTCGCTGAACGCGTTCGATTGCGCCTCAACCAGGTAGATGGTGGCGCCGGGCGCCATCGCGTGCGCGTATTCGATATCCAACGATTCCTCGAGCTCCCAGCCGCCCGAGAGGTCAATTTCCGGCTGACTTCCGCCGGCATAGACTACCTGGAATTTCGAGACGCTGAATGGAAGTCCGAATTGGGCCGAGAAGTAAGCCAGGTCGGGCGCTGCTTCCGGATCGTCGTATGCATCCACTATCGCGATCGACTGGCTGCCTCCGCTGTTAACCACCGTCACGGTGTTCGGATTGCAGTACACGGGGGTGGTAGCCACCATTTTGTAGACGCATGCCAGGGAGGTGGGCGTCTCATACGCGTAATTCGAGGAGGGTGGCGCTTCCATGGGATTGGCAAATCCCGGATTGATGAATCGGATATTAGTGTGCGCCTTTTTTCCGAGGTCGCTGCTGTCTGCCCGGCTGGACTCGGGCACAACGAGGGTGGACGGCATCACGGCAGCCCTGGTCGTGGTGGATTGGCCGGGAGTGCTGCCGCTCCCTCCAGTTGGAAGAACCGGGTGGCCGATAGGCCTCGGTAGAATTTGTTGTCCGCTGCCAGGGGCAGCGAACAAAATTAACGCCAGGAACGCTGACCCGGGGACGAGATGGCGCAGAGTAGATTTGAGCTGCATGGTTAACCCTCCGATGTGGAACAGCCAAGTAGATTGGGATTGCCCTAGGCAATCTCACGATGATGGCTAAAAAAATTCGAGGGTGCCCGGAAAACCAAGAAAACGCTGAGGCCAGCAGAGTAGTCGAGTAGGTAAGGACGTCGAATTACGATGCGACGTCCGCCGGATAAAAGTTCGAGATTGGAGCCGGGACCGGTTAACCGCAGTTGCAGCAGATACCCGGTCGCTGTTCTTTGCAGACACGGCGATCAGCCTACTGCTAATGGCGCTGATGATCTCAACTCAAACTGAGCCCGATCGATTGCCAGAGTGATAGCAGGGATCATCTACAAACGTCAAATGATTTTTTCAAGGACCGCCAAATTCACCGCCAGGGTCCGCGCAAGTCGGTTCCGGGTTCTCGACCGCACGATCGAGGGGCACGCCGCGACGGACCGCATCGCGAATTGCGGATCGAGCCGGGTCGAATCTCATACTTGATCCGCACCGGACTGCTGCCAGCCAACTCAGGCTCGGGGGGCCGCTATTTTCATTCGGGCGCTGCTGATGGTGAAGGCGGACCGAGAAGCCCGATCCCTCCGCCATGACTTTGCAATGCAGGTCGAAGGTCTAAATCGCCGGACCCGGCGACACCCGCTCGTAGGTGGGCCAGCGTGTTGCATACAGATACCATGCGAGCCAGGCGGCGGGAGTCCAGAGAAAATACCAGCGGTTCGTCGGAACGCTCGCAATCACTTCGATCGCAGCGAACGTGCCTGCGACAAAAACAGGCAGGAGGCGACGCCGATTCTTTTGAGCCGCATACATGCCAAGAAGAATGGCAGGAAAGAGGATCGACTCATCCATAAACCACGCGTATGGTGCACACACAAACGCAACCAGCAGAACGAGCAGGCCATGTTCAACCCAATTCCAGCAGGTGCGATGTATCAAGTAGTACCAAGCGGCCCAGGCGCACGCGGCGGCTTCGGGAATAAATGCGACCCAACGGGCCGAGGGTGCAATGACAGATTGAAGCAAAGCGCTGAGCGTGGGAAGGAACCCGTAGGCCAGGTCAGAATTCGCCGACATCGATAGGCGGTACTGCGCCCATGCCCCCGGATCGTAGTGGAAAGAAAGAGCCGAGCATGCCATAAAAGCGACGGCAAATCCTGCAAGAATGCGCCAGGTGCGCTCCCGTGCGGACCAGAGAACGAGGACGACCGCAAGCGGCAGAACCAGGTGGGGTTTGAGGATGAATGGAAGCAGGGCTGCTCCGGCGAGGGTGGGATATGCACGATGCCACACCAGGAAAAGCGTGAGGAAGAGGAGCAGAAAAATTCCGAGCTGGCCATAGTATTCGCACGAGAGAGCGGGTGCGAAGGCGAAGACGAGCAGGTGAAGGCGGTTGTCACGACGATCGAAGAGTCGCCAGAGCATCCAGGCACTGAGCGCAAGGCAGCCCAATTCCAGCATTGTCCAGAGCAGGAATGCGCGACCCGGACGCAGGTATGCGAGGGGCGCAGTAAGGGCCAGACCGACCGGAGGGCTGAAGCTGAAATGGGGAATTGAGCCGGGCATCCCTGCGCCCTGCTCCAGCCGGAGAATCGCTTCGGCGTCGTAGGGATTGCCACGGTGCACGAGTTGTTGGGCGGCGGCCCAGTACTGAATAAAGTCGCGGCGAGAGGCGACCTGGTCGGTGAAAGTTGTGCTCCCCAGAATGGCAACAAGGAAGAAGCCTGCGGCGACGATGCAGGCTGCTGCAATCTTCCTTGTCAACGATGATTGCGTCTGTATGGAGGAGGGCTCGGTGACGGCGGATTCGACTGCTCGCATTGTGGGGACCATGTCGTGAATTGGCGTCGAGCGCCGCAGCTCTTCATTATTAGTAATGCAACCGCTGTTCCATTCACATTCGCAAAAGAAAAGTACCTGCGATCAACGACATCACTGCGAAGATCCTAGCCCTGTGTATACGTGAGTTAACAGCGGCAGACGCACTACGATTCGGCTAGTGGACACTCACGACTTTTTCGTCCGGATTGTAGATCCTCGGCCGTAGGCTCATGCGAAACGGGATGTAGTTCAAATAGCGCGGGGTTCCCACCCAGTGGCCGCCAACCCGGAAGTTACGTGGGGACCGCACGAAAGGGATGACTTGGCGCCTTATTCCGGAAATGGCTCGGTTTTACGACTGCAAGCCGTAGGATTCCATTGAAGTTACAGCGAGAACTGTTCGTCGGTGGGGTGTTTTGACAGGCTGGCGGAGAGAGGGGGATTCGAACCCCCGATAGAGCTTTTGACCCTATAACGGTTTAGCAAACCGCCGCCTTCAGCCACTCGGCCATCTCTCCGGGTCAATTTGGATTATACCGGGAACTGCGCGTTGCCGCCCGAATGCCCTCACATCCCGCCGCCTCCACTGCCGCCAACACCAAGCTACACGCGGCCGCCCCCTCGGCTGAAATCACCCGACTTCCCGCCCGACTTCGATTCGAGCTGCACGTTTCGGATCACGATCGCCTTATCGAGAGCCTTGGTCATGTCGTAGACCGTGAGGGCGGCAATCGACGCGGCGGTGAGCGCTTCCATCTCGACGCCGGTGGCCCCAACCGTTGCCGCAGTCGCGGTGATGCGCACGCCATTGCCCTCAATCCGGGCCTGCACATCGACGTGAGTCAGCGGCAGGGGGTGGCACATGGGTATCAGCTCGAAAGTGCGCTTGGCTGCCTGGATTCCGGCGAAACGCGCCACCTCGAGCGGATCGCCTTTGGGATTGTTGGGGAGCGCGGCGATGACAGCCGCGGAGAGCTCGACGAAGGCGCTCGCCGTGGCGGTGCGCCGGGTGGGCGCCTTTGCGCTCACGTCGACCATTGAGGCCTTGCCGGAATCATCGTAGTGGGAAAGTGCAGGGCGGCTGCGCTCAGGCATGGGTCCTCTCAGATGGGAAGAATCGTAGCGGTTTCGCGGGCGGCGATGTGGTCGACGCCTTCGGGAACTACCAGGAAGCAGTTAGCGCGGGCGAACGCGGCAAGATCGCCCGAGCCCTGCCAGGGAACAGGACTGACGCTTGGCATCTCGCCGGGAAGCGCCTCGCATGTTTCTCTCGCCGGAATGAAGCGAGTGAGATTCGGTTTGCCATGGACATCGCGCGCCAGCCGCGCTACCGCAAACCGCGGAGCCATGGCTTGCTGTCCGGCGAGAGCGCGCAACACGGGTGCGGCGAAGAGAAGAAATGTGGCCGCTGTGGAGATAGGATTCCCGGGATGTCCGAAGAACGGCAGCCGGCCTCCTGCAACGGGCAGGTCGCCGAACACCAGTGGCTTGCCCGGTTGCATGCGTACACCTGTGAAGTGAAAGATGGCTCCCAATTCGGCGAGTGCGGGCTCGACCAGGTCGAATTTGCCGGCCGAAACTCCGCCGGAGATGAGTAGCAAATCGGCATCGAGGGCGGTGCGCAGTGCCAATTCCATCGAGGCGCGCTCGTCGCGGACAGCGGGCAGGAGCCACGATTCGCCGCCCGCCCGGGTGACGAGCGCGGCGAGCATGGGGCCGTTGGAGTTGCGGATCTGGCCGGGCCCGGGCTTGACGTCCACGGGAACGAGCTCATCGCCGGTAGTCAGGATCGCGACCCGCGGGCGCGCAAAGACTTCGACGCTCGCGTAACCGCAAGTGGCCGCGGCGGCGATCTGGGCGGCCCCGAGCCAGGTTCCAGCGGGAATCAGCTCATCGCCGGCGCGGGCCTCGGCCGCAGCGGGAACCACGTTTTCGCCCGGCTCAAGTTTCCGCCCGGCAGCAAGGCGGACGCGTGTGCCATCCTGCCCGGTCTGCGCGGTCTCGACGTGTTCGAGCATGGCAACGGCATCGGCGTCCTCGGGGACGGCGGCCCCCGTCATGATTTCCCATGCCGAGCCGGACGCAAGAGGTGCGGCAGGCGGATCACCAGCACGGATCGATCCGGCGATCGAGAGCCAGGCGGAGGCTTCTGAAGCCCGAAGAGCATATCCGTCGCGCGTCGAGCGCGGGAAAGCAGGCATGTCGCGGTCCGCGCGGACAGGGCGGGCGAGGACACGGCCCAGCGCATCGCCAAGCGCAACCGCTTCGGTTCGTTTCTCCCCTACGACAAGCCGCGAGGCGTACTCGTAGACTGTGGCGGCGGCTTCGGGATAGGACGGGAGAGGAACACCCATGCTCAGAATTGTAGAAGGGCAAGCGGCCCACACGCGCGCCGTGGGATTGTGCGGGCGACTACGCTGATCGTCAATTCGCTGACCCGGCCGCGAGCATGCCGGCGAGCAAGGCGGTGCGCGGCGCGAGATGTTCCAGCAGCACCGATTCGTGCTGTGCGTGCGCGCCCTCACCGACCGCTCCCATGCCGTCCAGCGTGGCAATTCCCAGCGCCGAAGTGAAGTTGCCGTCCGAAGCGCCGCCCGTCGACGCCTCTTCCAGTTGGAAGCCCAGATCGGCGGCAAGCTCGCGAGCCTTGCGGTAAAGAGCCACAGTGCCGCGGGTGCGCTCCATCGGCGGCCGGTTGATTCCTCCGGCCACAGTCACCGAGCAGCGCTTATCCGCTGCCTTGAGCGCGGCGAATTTCCGCTCAATCCGCGGACCATCGGCGGTTCGTGCAATGCGCCCGTCCACCTCAGCCCATGCCTCAGCGGGAATCACATTGGTCTTCGATCCGCCTGCGGCAAGACCGACACTGACGGTCAGGCCGCGCTTCAGATCGGTCCACCCGCTGACCGTTTCCATGACGCGAGCCAGTTCACGAAGCGCGCTGGCGCCTTTTTCGAAGTCGACACCGGCGTGTGCGGCGACCCCCTTGATTTCAATGCGCCAGTTGCCCGTTCCCTTGCGCGCCGTCTTATATGCCAGCCCCTGGGCGGGCTCCAGCACAAACACCGCGCCGCACTCCTGCGCGATCCGCTCGGTAATGGGGCGGGACACGGGGCTGCCAATTTCCTCGTCGCTGTTGAGCAGCAGGATGATTTCGCGGTCAAGCAGGGCGGCCTCGGTGAGCATTTCAATGGCAGTCAGGGCCATCGCAACGCCGACTTTCATGTCCAGTGTGCCGGGGCCCCAAAGCCGCCCATCCCGCTCGCAACAAGGCATGCTCTTCAGCGTGCCCACGGGCCAGACTGTGTCGATATGCCCCAGCAGCAGGACACGCGCTGAACCCCGTGGCCGCCGCCCGAAGCGCATTTCGATCACGTCGCCGAATGCCTTCTGCCGATGCAGCTTCACGCGGCCGCCAAGCGCACGGGCGTGATCGGCGACCAGCAGCCCGCAGGCATCCACCGCGGCCTTCTCGTCTGACGGAGACTCGGCACGCACCAGCTTCTGCGCCAGATCGAGCAGGTCCGATTGCTTGCGACGGGCTCCCGCCAGCAGGGCCCGCATGGGGACGGCGGACGGATTCGTCGCGGACATATCGTTGGCCAAAGTCACTCCTCATGGAAACGGCGTTGGAATCGATTCTAACGGCCGCCCTAATGTCAAGTCGGGTTCGAAAGTGCGGAAAAATGGCCGGTTAGCGCACCAGAGTGTTGCAAAATTGCCACAGGACGATTTCCGCAGAACACGTCTAACCTGTTCGTACGACCCTACAGGAGTTTCAGGAGTTGAGCGTGCCGCATCCCGACCACCTTGAACAGACAATAGCCGAAGCTGTTGAATTTTCGGGTGTTGGGTTGCATTCCGGGGTGCAGGTGAGCATGCGCCTGCTGCCCGCCCCTGGCGGGTCCGGCATCGTCTTCCGACGCACGGATCTCGAAAACTTTGAAATTACCGCCATCGGGCGGAACGTGGCCAAGGTCAGCTATGCCACCAGCCTGATGCGGCAGGGCGTGCTGATTTCCACCACCGAGCATCTGTTAAGCGCCCTTATCGGCATGGGCGTAGACAACGTGATTGTGGAAGTCGACAACCTCGAATTGCCCATCCTCGACGGCAGCGCTCTTCCCTACATCGAGGCATTTCAAAACGTAGGGTTGCGAACACAACGCCGCCGGCGCGAGTACATGAAAATTCTGCGGGCGGTGGAAGTCCGCGAGGGCGACAAGTTCATCGGCGTCTATCCGGGCAGCGGATACCGCATCGACTACACCATCGATTTCCCCGCTCCCATAGGTCGACAAAGCACGTCCGTCGACCTGGCAGCCGAAACCTACGGCAGCCTCATCGCCGCGGCGCGTACCTTCGGTTACAAAGCCGACGAGCAGCGCCTGCGCGACATGGGTCTGATCCGCGGCGCCGGGCCGGAAAACGCCATCATTCTCGGCAAAAATGGGCCGGAGAACGGCCCCTTGCGCTTCACAGATGAGTACGTGCGCCACAAGGTGCTCGACCTGATTGGCGACCTGGCTCTTGCCGGGCGCCGCATCGAGGGTCACGTGGTGGCCGAACGTGCGGGACACGCCATGCACACGGCACTGGTTTCGCGCCTGCTCAAGGATCGGTCGGCCTGGGAACTGGCGCGCATCCCGGCGCAGTCGGCTGCCGACGCGGAGCCGGCCACGCCTGCCATGCGCCATTCAATTCTGCAGGGCGCCTGAGCTTTCCTGCTTATTCGAACAGAATGCACATCGGCGTGGGGCAGTCGTACGTCTTGCCCTCAGCCGCCAGCGCCCCCGTCTGCGGATTGCGCGCGAACACCGCGATCTGGCTCGAGCCCTGATTCGCCACCAGCATCCAGCGCTCCGTGGGATCGAGCGTGAAATTACGCGGAGTCTTGCCGCCGCTCGGCGTCTTGCCAATGGGAGTCACCGCGCCGGTGTTCGGGTCGGCGTGGCAAGACAGGATGAAATCGTCGCCGCGGTTGGCGAAGTAGACGAAACGTCCGTCGCGCGTGATCACGGTATCGCAGCCGGTGTTGGGCGCCTTCGAGGGATCGGGATGCAACTCGAATTGCGAAATGGTCTTGAAGCTTCCGTCGGCCTTGTTCCAGTGGAGCACGCTCACGGTCGACGCCATCTCGTTCATGCAATATGCGGTCACGCCATTGGGATGGAAGTGCAGCGTGCGCGGGCCAAACCCCGGTTCGGAATGCCACTCTCCATGCGCGGTGAGCTGCGCGGTCGCGGGGTGCAGTCGATAAATGTGGATGCAGTCGCCGCCCAGGTCATTGATAAAAGCGAAACCATTATCCGGGGAGAACGACGCGAAGTGGGCGTGCGCGCTCTCCTGGCGATCTTTATCGGGACCGTGCTGGGTATAGTGCTCGGTCCACACTGCAGCGCTGAGTTGGCCCTTCGAAACCTTGAAGCTTGCCGCCGAGCCGCCGCCGTAGTCGGCTGAAAGTAGCGTCTGGCCCGTGTGGTCGATGGCGCAGTGGCATGTGCCCTTGGCTGCGGAGTTTTGCGCCGACAGCTGCTTCAGCTTCCCGTTCTCGAGCGACAGGCTCGCGACTTCGCCGGTAGGTTTGCCGTTGAAGGTATCCACCTCCGCCGCAGCGAAGATGACCTTCTGACCCGGCCCGTAAGTGAACGGCGCGATCCAGTCCACGTTGTCCACGCTGGCAGCGACTCCCGCGGACGTCAGCTCTCCATTGGCAGGATTCCAGTCGAACGCGCGGATCCCATCCGGCGTATTCGAAGCTACAAAGACGCGTTGGCGCGGGGTCACGGCAAAACCTCCTGGGGCGGCGGCGGCCAGGGCAGCGGCCGGCACGGTGCGAAGAACATCGCGGCGAGACATATTTTTCATAGCAGATGCGATTGTCGCCGATGGGGTGCGCGCCGCGCCAGTTGGAGCCTCCCAGACTGCAATGCGCCAGGCTTCTCTTGTTGTCGCACCTGAGTCAGCTTTGTACGGCCCCACACTCGCGATCCGGCAACGCGCACGACCGCTGCCGCGCCGGCTTATCAGTTCTCACCGCAGTCGGATTTCGGATTCCATTGCAGAGCAAGCTGGCGGCCCTTCAGAGCCGATTCGCAGACCATGTCGCTCAGGTACAGCGCAACGCAGATGATCAGGCCAAAGGAGACGGGTACAAGCGAATCGCCCATGCGGGCCAGGACAAAGGTGTAGTTCGCCGCCTTCATCGTTCTCAAGCCTAGCAAGATATCGGATGCAGACCATGTGAGGTCCAGCATTGAAAGAAGAAAGGTAAGCACTGCGAAACCCCTGAGTGAGTGTGCCTTGGATCGGATCTTGTCATAGAGCAGTTCATAAGAAACTCCAATCTTGTCCGCCGAAACCTGAGCCTTTCGGGCCTTGCGCATCATCAATACGATTTGTACGACTCGAACCAAAAGCAACACACCTACACAGAAAAGATAGAGCACGAACAACCTGGTAAACAACGGCTGTGAATAGCCGTCGTACATCGGTTGGAATGTTACGGTTTGGTCCTCTTGCATATTGGCTCCGATCTTACCGGATCTTCGCCGACCCGCGGGTTGGCGGATCGGCGAAGGCGGCGCGCGCAGTCTCGCTCGGCTGCGCGGCCAACCTGGCGATTGCGCTCAATCCCGCAATTACTGACTCAACCGGAACACCACGTTGATGGTGGTTTCCACCGCGACCGGCTCGCCGTTCAGCAGATAGGGCCGATAGCGCCACTGGCTCACCGCATCGAGGGCCGCCTGGGTCAGCATGGGCGACCCGCTGAGCACGCGCAGGTTCTCGATCATCCCGTTCTTCGAGATCACCGCCTGCAGAACCACCGTGCCCTGTGTGCGCGAGGCCTGCGCGATGGGCGGATAGCGCGGGGTGATTTTATCGAGCACCATGCCTTCAGCCACGCCGCGCGAGATGATGGTGGGACCTTTCGGCGCAGCTTGCACGACAGTGGGACGATCGTTGTGGCCGCTGAAGATCGCGGCCGGATTGTCGCCGTTGCCGTTGCTCAATGCGGCTCCGGGAATCTGCCAGTCTGCCGGCGGCGCTTCGGGCTTGGCCAGCATGGTGATGGTCGCCGGAATGATCCGCGGTGCGAACATGTGTCCGTCCACGAGTTGGGTAACCGGTCGCGCGGCTTGAGTTCGTTGCGGCTCAGGCGGTTTCGGATTGGTGGGCGCTGGCGGCGCCGTCAGCAGCAAATCCCTCATCCGCGGCGGCAGCGCCTCGGGATAGATCAGTGGAATCGCGACCAGCGCCGCCACGATAAGCCCGTTCAACGTGAATGCAACCACTCCCAAGGTGCGGCTGCGCGTGTGAATCCGGTGTGCCGATTCGAACGTGGAATCTTCAAACATGGCCCGCCTCCTCAGTGTCGATTCAGCCGCGCCGTGGGAGGCGAATTTGCGCGCGAGGAAGCAGGCCGCTCGCGCGCGTCAGGTCGCGGCGAGCGGGCTTCAGCCGCCTCGGCGGCGCGCTCCGCACATCCCGTTCGGAACCACTGTGCTTGTGTAGACACCGGCGCCCGCGGAACTGTTCCCGCCGCGCGCAAGAATTCTCGGGCGCGACCGGTTGCGGGTGCGGTACACTCCTCACCATCGACCGGAAAATCCGGCGGAGTTCCCCATGAAATTGGTTCGTTTGTTTGTTTTTGCATTCGCCGCAATCCACATCTCAGCAGCCCAGGAAGCAGCGCAGAGTCCGAATCCGCAGGCCACTCTGCACTACATCCACGCCGCGTGGGATACGCTGACACGCTCGATGACCGACTGCCACTCGTTGGTCGATATCAAGGTCACCAACAACCCCATCCTCTATTTGCCCGCGGGCATGAAAGCGTCGCCGGCGGTGCGCGCGCTTACTGAAAAGTGCCACGTGCAGGTGATGTCGCTGCCCAGGCCGATTCAGAAACTGGGCGATCTCGACCCGAAGCAAATGCGCGATCCCGGGCTGCTCTATCTACCGCAGCCGTATGTCGTGCCCGGCGGCCGGTTCAACGAGATGTACGGCTGGGACAGTTTTTTTATTCTGCTTGGACTCGAAGCCGACCACCGCGAAGCCCTCGCCAGGGGCATGGTCGATAACTTTCTCTTCGAGATCGAGAACTACGGCGGAGTGCTGAATGCAAACCGCACCTATTACCTGACCCGATCGCAGCCGCCGTTTCTCACCTCCATGATTCGCGCCGTGTACGAGAATCCGGCCAGCTTTCCGCAAACGCCCGCGGGCCGGTCGGAGGCGCGTCAGTGGCTGGAGCACGCGTACATGCTGGCGCAAAAGGACTACTCCACCTGGACACGTCCTGAACACCTGGCGGGAAACACGGGACTCTCGCGTTACTTCGATTACGGCCACGGCCCGGTGCCCGAGATGGCCGATGACAGCACCTATTATCCCGACGTGATCCGCTGGATCCTGGCGCATCCGCACGCCGGCGGTGACGGATTTCTCGTCAAAGGCAGCGAGCATCCGGATGCCGCTGAGGCCGCGCGCCTGAACCATACAAGCTGCGACGTGCACGCGAGTGTGGTGTGCCTGCGTGCCTGGGCCGGGGGATACAGGCTGACCAGCGCCTTCTACGTGGGTGACCGCGCGATGCGCGAATCGGGCTTCGATCCCAGCTTTCGCTTCGGCCCGTTCAGCGGAAACACGCAGCAGTTTGCGCCCGTCTGCCTGAACAGCCTTCTCTATCGTTACGAGCGCGACATGGAGCACTTTGCCCATGTGCTGGGCAAGCCGGCCGACGCGCAGATGTGGAACCGCCGGGCGCAGAAGCGCAACGCGGCAATTCATCGCTACCTGTGGTGGCCGCAAGAAGGCGTATTCGCCGATTGGGACTTCGTGCACTCGCGCCCCGACGAATATGCCTACATCACATCGCTGTATCCGCTGTGGGCCGGCGTTGCAACGCCCGGCGAGGCGCGGCAGATGGTGGCGAAGCTGGGAACCTTCGAGCGCCAGGGTGGTCTCTCCATGAGCAACACCGACACGGGCCTGCAGTGGGATGAGCCCTACGGCTGGGCGCCCACCAACTGGATTGCCGTGGCCGGACTCGAGACCAGCGGCTTCCACGAAGACGCGGCGCGCATTGCGCGCAAGTTCGACGCGACGGTCGACCGCGGATTCGCGCATGATGGCACCATCCGCGAAAAGTACGACGTGGTGTCAGCCAGCTCAGACGTGCACGTCGCTACGGGATACAAGCAGAACGTGATCGGCTTTGGATGGACCAACTCCGTGTATCTGAAAATGCGCGGCATCATGCAGAACGCGCCGGCGCTAGCGACGGCGAGCCGATAGGAGACCGAGGCACGTCCGCGGGCTCAGCGCGTGAGCGCGAAAAAGCGGCGGGCCCGCGCGACATCATTCATGATTTGCGCTTTGAGCGATTCCGTGGAGTCGAAGCGCTTTTCTTCGCGCAGACGCTTCAGAAACTCGATCTCGATCGGCGTATTCTCGTCCATCTCCACAGGCTCGAAGTTGAGGATGTGGCTTTCCACACTGAAGCCCGCTCCGTCGAAGGTGGGCCGGTTGCCAACGTTGGTGACTGCCCTGAAGCAGCGGTCGGCAACGTGCAGTCGCGTAACGTAGACGCCGTTTGCCGGAATCATCCCGGCCCCGGGCGCAAGGTTGACCGTGGGCACCAGCAGCCGCGAGCCCACGCCCCGGTCCCGCTTCTGCATACCCCGAATGGAGAAGGGCCGGCCCAGCATCCAGCGGGCACGCCGCACGTTGCCGGCGCACACCAGGCTGCGGATGGCGGAGCTTGACACCTCGAGCCCGTGCACGTGGACGGCGTTGTGCACGGTGACGTTGAAGCCGAACTCATTGCCAAGCTCGGCGAGTTCGCGCACGCCGGCTTCCGCCTTGTGGCCAAAGCGGAAATTGCCGCCTTCGTGCAGCCCCGCGATTCCCAGCGCGTCCCCCAGGACCCACTCCACGAACTGTCGCGCGGTCAGCCGCGCAAGAACCTGGTCGAAGCGCAGGATCACCACCCCGTCCACTCCCGTCTCGGCGAGCAGCCGTACGCGATGGTCCATCAGCGTGAGAAGGCCGAGAGCGCAATCCGGGCGCAAGAACTCGTCGGGATGCGGATCGAACGTGATGGCAACCGCCTTCATCCCGCGCTGGCGAGCTTCATCCACCACCGCTCCCAGAATCTGCCCATGCCCGCGGTGAACGCCATCGAAGTTTCCGATGGCTGCGATGCACGGACCGAAGTCCGCCGGCACTTCTTTCAGGCCGCGATATATGGGGATCATGCGCGGCGCTCCTCGCCCGCGGCGTGATTGAGGTGCACCGGGACTTCCAGACCGTCCCATGCCATGCGCACGTTTTCCGGAAGCATTCGATTCGTCTCCTCGTGGCCCAGTTCGTGCGCGATGTGTGTGAGCCAGGTTTGGCCCGCGCCGATGCGCTGCGCCCAGGCGACAGCCTGCTGCACCGTTGCGTGCGTGGGATGGGGCTTATGCCGCAGCGCCGGCAGCACAAGCGTCCGTACACCCTCAAGCAGCGCAAAACTCGACTCGGGAATTTCGCTCACGTCCGTCAGGTATGCCGTGTCTCCAAATCGAAAACCCGCCACAGGCATCTTGCCGTGCCATACCGGGACATGGATGAATTCGACGCCGTGAATCTGCGTCCGCTCGCTCAGCGGGCAAATCTCTACGCGAGCTCGGGTGGCATACGTGGCTTCCGGCGAAAACGTGTAGTCGTAAACGCGTTCCAGCACCGCAGCGGTTTCGCTGCTGGCATAAAGCGGGATGGGTCCCCCTGCGTGTTGCGCAATGAAACTGAGCGGGCGCAGATCGTCCATGCCTAAGATATGGTCGGCGTGACCATGCGTGTAAAGCACTCCATCCAAGTGGGCGATGCCGGCGCGAAGAGCCTGCTGGCGGAAATCGGGGCCGGTGTCAATCAGAACGGCGTGCTGCCGTGGTTCGCTACCGCCGTCCTTCCACCTCACCAGCACCGATGGGCGAAGCCGACGGTCGCGCGGATCCGGCGATGTGCACACGGCGCACGTACAGCCGACGGTGGGCACTCCCATAGAGGTCCCGGTGCCCAGAAATGTGAGAGTGGCGTCCACTGCGCTCAATGGGGAAAACTCATCCTGGCCTGAGTACGGCCTGATCCGTGCCTGATGCGTTACGTGATCCGTGCCTGCTGGTTTGCGATCGCTTCCGTCACTTCTTCGGCGGGGGCGGCGGGGGAACACCGGGCATGGAAATCATGCTCGTCATTTCGAGAAATCCCATGCGCGCCTCGAACAGAACCGTGTCGAGAACGCGGCTTTCTTCCGTGGTTAAATTGCCCTTCGTCTTCTCCTGCAGAATTGCCAGCAGGTCGATGGTCTGCCTGGCGCCCATGATGTCGACGCGGGGACGCTGCCCTTCCGCCGTGCCCGCACCCATCTGGATCATCGCCGAAACATAAAGCTGCTGCACAAGGTGATCGAAGGTGATGGGAGGCTGCGGCCCGGCACCCGGGTTCTGTGCGCGCACCAGGTCGTCGAGCCGTTGCGAAGACGCGTCGTATGCGGACTTCTGCTCCTGGCTCTCCTCGGCGGTGGGAGGAGGCGGCAGGGTTGCTTCGCCGGCCTGATCGCCGGATTCGTAACCGCCAGGCTCGTCGCTTGCGGCATCTGCGCCAGAAGGTTCCTGGGCCACCAGGCGCGGCCCGCCGGATTTCGGCGGCTCGGCCTGCGGCGGCTTCGGCGTCGATGCAGCTTGCTCCGCCGGCGGGGCCTCGGCCTGCGCCGACTCGCGCTCTTCTTCTTCGGCCTTGTATTTGCGGCGATCGATCACTTCAAATTTCGGATTGTCGCTCATGGTTGGCGTCCCTGTTCCGTTTACAAGGTGGGCGGCGCGGCCAGCAGATGCGCCGTTCCGGTGGTTTCTGATGCCGAATAGGTCAGCGGCAAATTGGGGGCCTCCGCTTCGGCGCGGATCATGGCCAGGGCAAAGCGCCGAGGGCCGGAGGAGAGGGCAAGCTCCGCGGCGGACGTGATCTGTCCGGCGGGAGCGCCGTCGAGCATGAGTTCCGATCCCGCCGCCGGAACGGGGCCATCCAGTTCCACATGGCGAAGATGCCGGTGTACATTGCCGCGGCTGCGAATGCGCTCGACGATCTCCTGGCCAAGGTAGCATCCCTTGCTGAAGTGCAGCGCGCGATCGGTGAGCGAGGTTTCCTGCGGCAGATCGCGCTCGGCAATGTCGATGGGGTAAGCGGCAATTCCCTCGGCAACGCGAAACGCGTTCAGGCTCGATGAGCCCACGGGCTCGGCTCCGCCGGTGATCAGGAATTTCCAGAGCTTGCCCACGGTGGCGGTGGTGGTCCACAGCAGGTAATGATCGGCAAGCACGCCGTAACCCCGGCGGATGCGCAAGCTCATGCCATTGAAATCAGCGCGGGTGTGCGTCATGGGTTCAGGCAGTGCGGGCAGTCCCAGGCGCGCAAGCACTTCGCCTGCGCGTGGACCGGTGAGTCCGATTCCCGTTTCATTCTCGCGGGGCACCAGTTCCACGTCGTCCATGATGATGAAGTGGTCGAAGTGCGCGAGCAGACGCTCCACCTGGTCGGCGGCAATTTCCAGTTCCAGCTTGTCGGCGCCGGCGTCGCCATTGCGCCACACCGTAAGGTCGCCCTGGATTCGGCCCTGCGCATTGAGCACCAGGCTGTAATTGCCGTGCGCCGGCCCAAGGTCGCTCACGGTGTTGGTGACCATGCCGCTGAGCCATCGGAAGCGGTCTTCACCCCGCACCTCGATGCGGCGAAGCCAACCCAGATCGTGCACCGCGGCGCCCGATGCTAATGCCGCTGTTTCCGCGGCAGGCACGTCCAACTGAACAGGTGTGAGAACGCCGCGCCATAGGGCAAGCTGCGGTTGCGAGTCCCCTGAAGTCAGCCACGATGCGAGAGGGGTTGTCGCGGGGGATGTGGCGAGGGCGATATCGGTCATGGGTGAGCCATGCGGGCCGCGCACAGAGCTTAAAATCGCTCGCTCCTGGCACGGCAGCGCATCCTAATTATAGCCTTCAGGAAGCCCGTCCATGTCGTGGGCGAGGCGCATCACAACGGCACGAGGAGCGGGCATGAACAGCGGCAACCGATCGGCGGCAACCACCACATTTCACTGGGCACTGGCCGCCCTGCTCGGGTTGGGAGTCGCCGTTAGCACTCCGCCCATCGCCTCCTCCCAGGAGAACCCCGAAACCGCTCCCGCCGGCCAGACCCCCGCCAAGCCGCCCGTCCCTCAAAACGGCGCGCCCTCGGCCCAGGACAAGGCCAAGCCGGAAACCCACATCACGCCCGATCAGGCTAAACAACTGTTCGCCCTCATCGACCAACTGATGCACTTCTCCTCGGAAGAGACCGGCCTCCCCATCCGGAGCGAGGTAAAGCCGCAACTCACCAGCCGTGCACAGGTGGAGAGCTACCTGCGAGAAAAATTCAATGAGGATGAAGGCGCGCGCCGGATGCAGCGCGGGGAGATCGTGCTCAAAAAATTCGGACTACTCGATCACGATTTCGATCTCAAGCCGTTCCTGCTCGATCTGCTGAAGGAGCAGATCGCCGCTTACTATGACTCCAAGACCAAGACCGTCAACCTGCTCGACTGGGTCGACATCGACGAGCAGAAGCCGGTGCTGGCGCATGAGCTGACGCATGCGCTGCAGGATCAGCACGTGAACCTCGAAAAGTGGAGCGACCAGACCCCCGAGGACGTCTCGACGAACTACAAGGATGACGTGGAACACCTTTCGCGCGACGAGATGGACACCGCCCGCGAGGCCGTGGCCGAGGGCCAGGCGACTGCCGTCATGATGGACAACGTCCTCAAGCCCATGGGTAAGAGCCTGCTCAAGGATCCGGAAGTGGTCGACGTCATCAAGGACAAGATGGAGAGTTCTTCTGACTCGCCCGTGATGGCGCGCGCACCGCTCCTGTTATCCGAATCGCTACTGTTCCCCTACCGCGAAGGGTTGAGCTTCGAGCAGGATGTCTGGATGGACAAGGGACAAGCCGCCGCGTTCACCGGCGCGCTCGATCACCCGCCGAACTCGACATGGGAAATCATCAACCCGCGTGAATTCGAGAAGTCCCATGCCGCGATCGTACCGCTCATGCCGGACATTCATCCGGTGGTCGACCCAGTCTACAAGCCTTACGACATCGGGCAGGTGGGCGAGCTCGATCTGCATATTCTTACCCAGCTCTTCGGCGGCGAGGCCGCGTCGCGCGAACTGACGCCGGCGTGGGATGGAGGCATTTACTGGGCGGGCCAGCGCCGCAGCGCCACCACCGCTGCCCAGCAGGCGGATACCAAATCAATCTCGCTCTTCTACCTCTCGGAATGGAAAAATGACGCCTCGGCCGGCGCGTTCGCTCGCCTCTATGCCGACTCGCTCGGTCGCAAATATTCAGGGCTCAAGCGCGATACCAGCGCGGAGAAGGCCGCCCAGCAGTCGCTGCCCGGGGGCACCATCGAGCAGGTGTTCTCAACGAACGAGGGGCCGGTGACCATCACCAGGCGCGGCAAGATGGTGTTTGTCGCCGAGAGCTTCGACCTGCCCATGGCGCGCAAGCTGGCCCAGATGCTTCTGGACGCGCAGGGCACCGGCGAGATGAAGCAGGCAAAAATTGCCGTGCCCGCTGCGCCGTTCGGGCCCGGCGGACTGCCTACGCTGAGCGGAGGCCTCGTCCACCTGTTCGCCGACTGCGGCGTGATGAAATCCGCGGTCGATGCGGCGATGCACGCAGCCGTGCATTGACGCAGCGTTGTCATCCCTGCAGGCTTCTCGCCCAGCGAAACGCGCAAGGGACTTCGGTCCCTCTCCGATCCGAAAACGCGTAAGGGCGGGGACCAGGCACACGTATCGTATTGGTTGGGAAGAGGCGGCGCGGGGCGCCAATCCGCGGAATCGGCGGGTTGGGCGTCCGGCGTTAAATGCCTGTAACTACTTTATTTTGTTTTGATTATAAGGATTGCAAGAATTTCGGGAGAAATTGAAAAAAATAAAAAAATAAAAAAAACGCGATGGTTCTGGTTAAGACGCCGTGGATTTCGACAATTTGGTTTTGGCGCGCAGGGCGCTGAGGGCGACCTTGGCAGCGGCGAGCAGTTTGGGGCCGTGAGGTTCGTGGAGGATTCCATGGACCATGGCAAAGGTGACACAGGCGATGAAGTCGCAGATGGAATCGTGATCGGCGACGTCGGGCATCAGGCTCAGGTACGAGGCCCGGGCGACTTTCTGGGAGTTATAGCCATTGGCGCCCTTGCCTCTCTCGAGAGAAAAAGTCTGGTTGTAGGCGTTGGCGCAA